>Ga0209415_10000216_pt1 | contig 99154 bp, 88 predicted proteins | sample PeaSoiSIISIP2007_FD_187696 | JGI IMG/M metagenome (GOLD analysis project Ga0209415, IMG submission 187696) | Peat soil microbial communities from Weissenstadt, Germany - SII-SIP-2007 (SPAdes) (version 2) | ecosystem: Environmental > Terrestrial > Soil > Wetlands > Peat | place: Germany...
TTGTCGACGGCTTCGAGCCCATCGCTCGGTGCGGAAGATAGCATCGGTCAGATCGACCTTGCGCTGCAGAACCTGCTCACCGAGCGGGCAAACCTGGGCGCGGTCATCGTTCGTTTGAACGAAGATGCGGACAACAACAACATCGCCGCAGTCAACCTGCAAGCGTCGGAGTCGTCGATTCGCGACCTCAACGTCGGTGCAGAGACGACGAACTTCAACAGGCTCCAGGTTCTGGTGCAAGTTGGGACGTCGGTGTTGGCGCAATCGAACGCGAACGCGCAAACGGTTCTGCGCCTGTTCCCTTAGCGGGGGTTCAGCGGGGGAACCCCTAAACCAGAACTCTGGTTTGGAGAAGGTCCGCTTCGGCGGGCCTTCTTTTTTTTAACGCGAAAAAGCCGCACGTGAACGAGTCGCAGCGCCGTCGCAGGCACGCAACGGATTTGAAGGACGTCGATGCGCGTTTGGCCGGCCGGCCGGACGACGTCGAGCTGCGCTTCAAGCGCGCGAAGTTGCTCGACGCTCTCGGCAGCACCGGCGAAGCGCATGCGGCCTATGTCGAGGTGCTCAAGCGCGACCCAAAGCATTTCGGGGCGCTGAACGACTTCGGCATGCTGCTCTACAAGGGCGGATACACGGCCGACGCACGGACCTGCTACGCGGCCGCCGTCACGAACCATCCCGAGAATCCGATCGGGCATGCGAACTTCGCCTTCACCCTGCTCAAAGGCGGCGAAGCCGAGAAGGCGCGCGAGCACTACGAGATTGCCTTGCGGCTCGATCCGAACAACGTCGAGGCGCATCGCGGGCTTGCGCTCGCTCTTGCAGCGCTTGGCGAGAGAGAGGCTGCGGAAGAACACCGCGCGATCGGTTTTCGCGGCAACGCCGTCACGACGTTACCGTATCGTGGCGAGGGGAAGCCCGTCCCCCTCTTGCTGCTCGTCACCGAGACGTCCGGTAACGTCAACACCGATCGCCTCATCGACGATCGCGTCTTTCTGGTCTCGAAGGTCGTGGTCGAGTACTACGACGAGGTGATGCCGCTCCCGCGCCACGACCTCATTTTCAACGCGCTCGGCGATGCCGACGTGTGCGCGCCCGGCCTGCGAATCGCTGCGACCATCGCTGCGAAAAGCGGAGCGCCGATCGTCAACGATCCGCAGCGCGTGCTCCAAACGGGTCGAGCCGAAAACGCCCGGCGGCTGAGGACGCTGGCGGGCGTCGCAGCGCCGCAGATCGCGGCCTTGCCGCGGGGACTCTTGGGCGGCGTCGGGGGCGTCGCGGCACTCGCCGAGCAGGGTTTTACCTACCCCCTGCTCGTTCGCACGCCGGGCTTTCACACGGGTCAGAATTTCCTGAAGGTCGAGGCGGCGGCGGACCTGGCCCAAGCCGTGGCTCAGGTCCCCGGCGAAGAGTTGCTCGCCATCGAGTTCCTCGATGTCCGAAGTGCTGACGGAAAGGTGCGGAAGTACCGGGCGATCATCGTGGATGGGCGCCTCTATCCACTCCACCTGGCAATTGCCGATTACTGGAAGGTGCACTATTTCAGCGCCGACATGGCGGACCGACCGGAGCACCGCGCGGAGGAGGCAGCGTTCCTCGAAAACATGGAGGCTGCGCTGGGTCCGCGCGCGATGGCGGCATTGGCAAACGTCCGCGACGTCCTGGGGCTCGATTATGCGGGGGTGGATTTCAGCCTCGACCGCTCGGGGCGCCTTGCGGTTTTCGAGGCCAATGCGACGATGGTCATCCCGCCTCCCAAGCGGGACGAGCGCTGGAACTACCGCATCGCGCCGGCGGAGCATGTCATCGATGCCGTGCGCACCATGTTGATCGAAAGGAGTCGATCGTATCATGGAATCACGTGAGAGGACGTCGGTAGCGCCGTCGTACTGCGAGACCGCGCTCGACGCCGTCGGAAAAACACCGCTCGTTCGCGTGCGGCGCGTTGCCGGAGAACTCCCTGCGCTCGTGCTCGCAAAGCTAGAATATCTGAATCCCGGCGGCAGCACGAAAGATCGAATCGCGGTTGCGATGATCGAACACGCCGAACGCTCGGGCCTCCTTCGTCCGGGCGGAACGATCGTCGAGCCGACGAGCGGGAACACGGGTACGGCGCTGGCGATGGCCGCCGCAATTCGCGGTTACCGCTGCATCCTCGTCGTGCCCGAAAAGACCTCATCGGAAAAGATCACGACCATGCGCGCCTTCGGCGCCGAGGTCGTCGTTGCACCGCCCGTGACGGCGGGCTCGCCGCAAGCGTACACCGCGATCGCGGCGCGCATTGTGCGCGAGATTCCGGGCGCGTATATGCCCGATCAATACGTCAATCCCGTCAATCCGCTGGCGCACGAGCGCACGACCGGCGTCGAGATTTGGGATCAAACCGCGGGCAAGGTGACGCATGTCGTCGCCGGGATCGGGACCGGCGGAACGATCTGCGGAATCGCGCGCGCGCTCAAAGCGCGCAATCCGCGGGTCTGCATCGTCGGTGCGGATCCGGTTGGTTCGATCTATTCGGGCGGAATGCCCGACGACATCGTCACGGAAGGCATCGGTCGACACTATCTGCCGAAGACCCTCGATTTGCGGTTGATCGATCGCATGGAACGGGTGAGCGACCGCGAGGCGTTTGCGATGGCCCGCCGTGCGGCGCGCGAGGAAGGCTTGCTCGTCGGTGGATCGTCGGGTGCAGCGCTCGTAGCGACGGCCCGCGTCGCGCGCGAGCTGGGAGCCGAAGCCGTCGTCGTCGTCATCCTGCCTGATTCCGCGCGCGCGTACTATTCGAAGATGTTCGACGACGCCTGGATGGAGAAGCGCGGGTTTTCAGGTCTTTGGGCGATGACGCTCGGTGACGTCGTCCGAAGTGCCGAGAACCGTAGCGCCGACGCGTTCGTCGGATCGGGCATCACGTTGCGCGAGGCTGAAGCGATCATGCGCGACGCCGGGGTCGACGAACTCGCCGTGGTCGACGATGATTGTCACGTCGGCCGGGTCGGCGTCCAGGCGATCGTCGACGTTTTGCGGGTCGATCGAAAGCGTTTCGACGCCACCGTCGCGACGACGATGGGACCGCCGTTCCCGATTTTCGAGGAAGCGGTCCCGGTCGACGAGGCGTATCGCGCGCTGCGGCTGGGTCAATCGCGCGTCGTCGTCGTCCGCGAGGGGCGGCCGATCGCGATGCTCGGTGCACGCGATCTCGTCGCCTACGCGATGAACGCGTGATCGAAGACGAAACCAAGCCGTACATCGATATTCTGGCCCGTGACCCGGCGAATTTTGACGCCTTGACGGGACTAGGGACGCTGCTCTCGACACGAGGCTATCCGCGGGCTGCGCGAACGGCGTTCGCGGAGGCAGTCTCGCGGCACCCCGGGGTCGCGGCGGGACATGCGAACCTCGCCAACGCCTTGCTGGACAACGACCAAGTCGTAGCGGCGCGGACGCACTACGAAACGGCCTTGCGCTTGGCTCCCGACAATATTCAGGCGCATCAAGGACTCGCGGTGCTCCTACTGCGTTTGGGAGAAGAAGAGGCCGCTCAACGACACGCACGGATCGGCTTCGAAAAGCTCACGGCTTGGCCGTACCGCGGCGACCGGCCCGCGGTTCCGATGCTACTCGTCCTTTCAGCCCTCGGCGGTAACTTGAATACGGCCCGGTTTTGGGACGATCGGATCTTCCAAAAATGGACGCTGGTCGCCGAATTCTGCACGCCGGACCTGCAATTACCGACGGACGGCGTCGTCTTCAACGGAATCGGAGATGCCGATCGCTGTGCGCGCGGCCTGTCCGCGGCGGAGATCGCGCTCTCACGCTCGATGGTGCCGGTGATCAATCGCCCGGCGGCGGTTCTGGCGACCAAGCGCGTCACCAACGCGCACCGCTTGGGCAAATTGGACGGCGTCCTCACCGCTCGCACCGAGTCGATGCCCCGCACGCTCCTGTGCGGTCCGGACGGTCCCGCCGCGCTCGCCGAGAATGGATTCACCTTCCCCCTTCTGTTGCGCTCTCCGGGATTTCAGACGGGGCAGCACTTTGTGATGGTCGAGCATGCCGGCGACCTGGCAGACGCGGCTGCGCGACTCCCCGGTACGGAGCTGCTCGTCATGGAGTTTGTCGACGTGCGCAGCGCGGACGGGAAGGTGCGTAAGTACCGGGTGATGATCGTCGACGGACGGCTCTATCCACTGCACCTCGCGATCTCCCGAGAGTGGATGGTGCACTATTTCACGGCCGAGATGCACGATCCCGAACATCGTGCGGAAGAAGCTATATTCTTGGAGAACATGACGGGGGTGCTCGGACCCCAAAGCGTGGCGTCGCTCGAGTCCATCAAAGACACGCTCGGGCTCGACTACGGCGGCATCGATTTCGGCCTCGATGCAGCGGGGCGCGTCGTCGTCTTCGAGGCGAACGCGACGATGGTCGTTTTACATCCCCCCGCGGGAGTCGAGTGGGCGCCCAAGCGTGCCGCCGTCGAACGGATCGAGGACGCTGTCCGGACGATGCTGCTGGAACGGGCAAGCGCATCGCAGGCGATCGGCGCGCGAGGTGCTTGATCCGAAAGATTGGACTGCGTTTCGGGCCCTGAGCCACGCGGCGCTCGACGACGCGCTCGACTACCTCGAAGGCGTTCGCGAACGCCCGGCGTGGCAGCCGGTCCCGTCCGAGGTTCGCGCGCGGTTCGCCGAGGCGTTGCCCGAGGAACCGATGCCGCTCGAAGCCGTGTATCGCGAGTTTGCGGCATCGATTCTCCCGTACGCTACGGGCAACATTCATCCGCGCTTTTTCGGCTGGGTGCACGGGACCGGGACGCCGACCGGAGCATTGGCCGAGCTGCTCGCCGCTACGATGAATGCCAACGTCGGCGGGCGCGATCACGGCGCCGTGTACGTGGAGCGGCAGATCGTCGCATGGTCGCGCGAGCTCTTCGGATTTCCCGAAAGCGCAAGCGGGGTGCTCACCGCCGGCAGTTCATCGGCGAATCTGATCGCAGTGCTCGTGGCGCGCACCAAGGCGCTTGGAACCGCGGTTCGCGAAAATGGGATCGATCTTGCGCAAGGGCGGCTGACGGCCTACACGTCATCGGCAGCGCACGGTTGCGTTCGGCGCGCGTTCGAAGTTGCGGGCATGGGCAGCGCTTCGCTGCGCGTATTGCCCGCAGACGCACGGCATCGGCTCGATCCTGCGGCCGTTGCGCGCGCCATCGAAGTCGATCGAGCGCATGCCTTGCGTCCCTTCATGATCATCGCGACCGCGGGGACGGTCGACGTCGGCGCGATCGACCCGCTCGACGAGCTGGCCGAAGTTGCGCGCCGCGAAGCGCTGTGGTATCACGTCGACGGCGCTTTCGGCGCGACGGCGATCCTAGCGCCGTCCGTGACCGCGCAGCTGAAAGGGCTCGAGCGCGCCGATTCGCTCGCGTTCGACTTCCACAAATGGCTGCACGTGCCGTACGACGCGGGCTGCATCTTGGTACGCGATGCCGAGCTCCATCGGGCGACTTTCGGTTCCTCTGCGCCGTACCTAACGCGGATGTCGCGCGGCTTGGCGGGCGGAGCACCGTGGTTCACCGACTTCACCCTCGATCTGTCGCGCGGCTTCCGGGCGCTGAAGATCTGGTTTACCATGAAAGAACACGGCACGCGCAGACTCGGCGAGGCAATCGAAACCAACGTGCGGCAGGCGCGCCGGCTCGGTGAGATGGTCGAGGCTGACGACGCGTTCGAGCTGCTCGCTCCCGTCGCGCTCAACATCGTATGTTTCCGCTACCGCCGGGCAGGCTACGGCGACGAAGAGCTCGATCGCCTCAACGACGAATTGGTCATTCGCCTCCAGGAGAGCGGTCTTGCCGTGACGTCGTCGACGACGGTGGACGGCAAACGTGCAATTCGGGCCAACATCACCAACCACCGCACTCGGGACGAGGACCTGACGTTCCTGCTCGATGCCCTCAAGCGGATCGCCGGCTCGGTCGATAGGTAAGGATATGCCGCTGCGTATCAATTCGAGCGCTGCAGCGCGAAAGGCGGCGCCGCCGACGGTGGACGCCGCCCCGGCGCCTGCTCCGGGCGCCTACCTGCCGTTCGGCTTGCCGCATCCCCCGCCGGGCTTTCCTCAAAAGCCGGCCGGGATCAGCCTCTGCATGATCGTCAAGAACGAAGAGCGATTCTTGCCGAAATGCCTGCAGAGCCTCGCCGGGATCGTCGACGAGATCAACGTCGTCGATACGGGTTCGACCGACCGCACGGTCGAGATCGCTGGGGGCTTCGGCGCAAGGATCGAGCACCGGACGTGGCGCGATGATTTTTCGTGGGCACGCAACGAGGCCCTCGCGCTCGCGACCAAACGCTGGATCCTCGTGATGGACGCGGACGAAGAGCTCAACGCCGATTCGCGTGAGATGTTACTCGGCATGAAGAACGTCCCGGCCCATTTGGTCGGGCTCTGGGTGCGGTGCTTTAACCTCGCCGACGACTACAAAGGAACCGGTGCGAGCTCCCACGCGCTCGCGCGCTTCTTCCCGAATCACCCGCGCATCCGCTATCGCAGCCCGATCCACGAGTTCATCTCCCTCGATCAAAACCTTACCGGTCTGGACTGCAAGCCGTCGTTGATCTCGATCACGCACCATGGCTACCTCAAGGGCGTCGTCGACGATCGCGGCAAAGGCCAGCGCAATCTCGATATCATCAAGGCGGCGACGGAACGAGAGCCGGAAGAGCCGTTTCATTGGTACAACCTCGGCGTGACGTCGTTGATCATCGGCGACCGCAAGGGAGCGATCGTCGCGCTCGAGCGGATGCTCGCCCTCGTCGGTGAGAATCCCCGCGGCTTCGTTCCGGTCGGGCTCTCGACGCTCTCCGAGGCCTACGCGCATGAGGGCGATCAAGAAAAGGCATTGTGGGCGGCGAACGAGAGTTTGCGGCGTTCACCGCAATTTTGCAACGCGCACTTCGCGCAAGGGCGTGCCTTTTCAAACATGAAGCGCTACGCCGAAGCACGTGAGGCGTTCAAAGCGGCGATCGCGGATGGACCATATAACAACCTGCAGTTCGTCTGCGACGACGAGGTCTCGGTCTGGAAAGCGCAGTCCGAGATCGGGCATACGTACGCGATGGAAGGTAACCCGCCGGCCGCGCTCGAGTGGTTCGAGAAGGGTCTCGCCAATCGTCCGGGGGCACAGCCGTTGCTGGCCAACCGCGCTCGCGCCCTCGAAGCGGGGAAACGGTACGACGACGCGGAGGCGCAATTTCTGCAGGTCTATCGCGACTTCGGCGATGACGCGAGCTTGCTCGATTACGTGAACTATCTTTTGCGGCGGGAGAAGCTTCGAGAGATGCTCGGGACGATTTCGCAGGCGCTCGATCGCGCGCAACCGGGGACGGCGATTCAGCTGTTGACGACGGCCGCGACCGTGGCCGATCGCGCGAAGGTTCCGGGTGCCGAGTCCTATCTCGAACGCGCTTTGCAAATCGCTCCCGGGAGTGCGGCGGTTCTCGATGAGCTCGAACGGCGCTACGCCGAGCGCGGCGACACTGCGGCTCTCGAGCGGCTGCACGCCGCGGAGCGGACGGCGCCGTGCATCGAGCCGGCCGACTTCGCGCGCCGCTCGAGCCGCCTGCTAGCGGAGGGCGAAGCGCAGGCTGCGTTCGACAAGGCGCTGGAGGGCCTGACGACGGCCGAGGGCCACCCGCGGCTTCTGTATCAAGCCGGCGCGGCGGCCGTTTTGTTAGGTTTAAAGGAGGAAGCGCTTTCGTACGTGTCGGCCGTGAAACCGGAGGACCCCAACGCCTTCGGTCAAGCGACGTATCTCCGCGCCGTGCTGCTGCACGACGCAGGCCGCAATCAGGAAGCGCTCGTCGCGATCGATACCGTATTGGCCGCGAATCGGGAGCATGTCGATGGGCTGCTACGGCGCGCGAAGATCCTCGAGGCGCTTTCGCGGCCGCAAGACGTCGAAGCGACGCTGCGCCGCGCGCTGCCGCTGGGCGGGCAGCGCGTCGCCATCGAGCTCGCGGGCCACTACATGCGCATCGGCGATTTCGAAAAAGCGAGGCTGACCGCGGAAGAGGGACTCGCGACGGCGTAGACGCCGAGGTGGGTCTCTCCGTCATCGTTGCGCCGCTCGACGGCACAAGCGCCTATCGGGCGTACAACGCGGCTGCCGCGACGGCCGCGGAGCCGGTCTTCCTTTTTCATACGGCCGGCGTCACCGTCGACCCGGAATCCGTCGAACGGCTCTCGGCGGCACTGACGGACGGCGTCGGCATCGTTACCGCGACGATCGCCGATTCGGTGAACCGCGTTCGAAGCGCCGGCCTGGGGATTGCGAGGACGCGCATGAGCCGTTTCGCGATCGACGTGATCGCACGGCGCGCAGGCGAAGCGTTTGACGAACGGGCGCCCTCCGAAGACGTCTCGGCGGCCCCAGGGACGTGCATGATGATCACCCGTTCGCTGTTCGTCGAGCTCGGGGGGTTTGCGGAGCGCTACGGCGATGCGCTAGCCGACATCGATCTCAGCCTGCGCGTGCGGGCACGCGGCATGCGCGTCGTATGCGTGCGCGGGGCGCTCGCGGCGGCACGCGCGGCGGAGATCGATTGCAACGATCCCCGGCGGATGCTGAGCGCGCGCGCGCGTCTCGATGAGGACTGGCGTGCTCGCATCGGCGCGTTTGCCGTGGCGCGTGACCCCGACGTCCGCGAAACACGCGTCGCGCCCGAACGTTACCTCGACGTGCCGGCGGCGCCGCGTCCGATCACGGTATTCGTCCACGGCGACGTCGCCGATCCGGCCGGCCTGCGAGATGCCCTCGAACGCTGCGGCGCGCCGGTGGCGCACATGGTTTGGAATTCACCGTCCGATCCGCCGCAGCTCGGCGTCCCGCTCGAAATCGATCGCTCCGGGACGACGTATGCGGCGCGCAAGGCGATGGAACTGCGCGGCGAGCAAGCGATCGCGTTCGTCGACGCAAGCTTTCCGCTCAAGGAGGGGTGGCTCGCGGCTCTGCGCGGGGAACTTGCTTGGGGTGGCGACGTCGTCGCGGCGACGTTCGCCGATGCGTCAGGCGATCATGTCGTCCCGTCGTGCGACGCGCGGGCCTCGCTCCTCGCGCTGGCCGAAATTCCGCAGCATCTTCGGCTTGACGAACGGGTTGGGCTCGATGCTGCGCTGATCGATTTGACGGCTCGATTGCGCGCGTGCGGCTTAGCGATTCGCGCCGCCGACGCGACGCGCTTCGCGCCGCAGATCGAGCGGGGCCGCGACGTGCTTTCCGTTCGTCGCGAGGCGCCGGTCGCGCGCGCCGACGGCTTGGTCAGCATCGTCATGCTCAGTTGGAACGCTCCGAACTACACCAAGATCGCGCTCGAGTCGATTCGGGCCCATACGCCGCACCCGCACGAGATCATCATCGTCGACAACGGATCGGGTCCGGAGACGACCGATTGGCTGCGGACCCTCGACGACGTGACCGTGATCTTCAATCCGAGCAATCGGGGTTTCGCCGGCGGTAACAATCAGGGCATCCATGCGGCGCGCGGCGATTACATCGTCGTCCTCAACAACGACGTCGTCGTCACCGAGGGGTGGCTCGATGATCTGATCGACGCGTTGCGGCGCAATCCGTTGACGGGGGTGAGCGCGCCGCGCAGCAACCGGGTCGCCGGCTCGCAGATGATCGCAGACGCCGACTACCCCGACGTCGCCACCATGCATCGCTTCGCGGCCGCCCGCCGCGCGCGCTGGCGGAAGAGCGGCTTCTACGTAGACCGCGCGATCGGTTTCTGCTTGTGCATCGACCGGCGGGTCATCGATGAGATCGGCGGGATCGACGAGCGTTTCGGAGCCGGCAACTTCGAAGACGACGATTTTTGCATTCGCGTCCGCGCCGCAGGCTACAAGATCTACGTTTGCGACGACGTCTTCATCCATCACTTCGGGAGCGTGACGTTCTCCGCGAATAACGTCGACTGGCAAGCTTCGATGAACGAGAATTGGGCGAAGTTTGCTCGCAAGTGGGGCTTGCCCGATCAATATCCGACGAATGGCTACCTGCCGCAGCCCGTGATCGCGCGCGGCTTCGACCGCACGACGCATTTCGTCCCGCTTTCGTCGACCGAGACGGTGACGTCGAGCGAGGGCGCCGCCGCAACCGGGACGCCGCGAAAGGATGCGCGGGCGCGCTTTGCCGCGCTGGTTCGGGATGAGAGCGACTGGTCGACGGTCGGCGCGTTCGTGCGGCGCTTCGCGCAGGCGTTCGGCAGCGATGCCGACGTAACGCTCGAAATCGCCGCGTGCGGCGCGATCGATGCGGCAACGTTGGGCGAACGCGTCCGGCGTCTGCTCGAACGCAGCGGTCTCGAGGTTGAGCGCGTAGCCGAGATCGGGATCGACGACGTCGCCGACGTCGACCGATGGCTTTCCGAGCTGCGGCCCGCAACCCTCGTACGGCTCCAGCCGGGCGCTTTCGGCGGCATGTTCGACGCGATCGAGCTCATAAAAGAGACGAGCCCGAGCGCGCTGCGCCGAACGCTCGCGCGGCTTGGATCCGGCTCGTGAGAACGCATCGGGCGTTTTCCTACGTGCAGCCGCGGCAGGACCGCAGCCGCGTTCGCGACGTCTTGAGCGCCGGCAACCTCGTCGCGGCGCGGCTGGAGCCGATCGTTCGACACGGTCGAGAAGAAGCGGTCCTCGACGTAGCATTTGCGCGCGACGCCGACGTGGTGGTCGCACCGGCGATCATCGTGCCGACCCGTTTTGTCGGGTTACGTGAAAGCGATCCGCTGATTTGGCCGGCTCTCGTAGCGGAACTCATCGACGATCCGATCGCTGACGCCGTGCGGGATCGACTTTTGCCGTGGCTGATCGAAATGGTTGCCGGTCACGCGGTGAACGAGGAACGCTACGCCGTCTTTGCGCCGGAATTCGAGTCGACGTGGGAGCAGGCGCGGCGCTTGGGTTTTCTGGGCGCCGCGCCGCTCGCCGATGCCTGGTCGATCATGGCGCCGTATGTGTACGCGCGTCGATTTGCGCGCGATCGGACCGTCGCGCTCGCGGCCCGCACCGCGGCGGCGGGACATGCGGCACTCGCCGGCGTCGCGCGTCGTCTGCATTTCGTCGACGTCGATCGGTCCGAAACGCAACTCGCGGCGCGCTGGTTCGGGACGCGTTTCGAGAACGTCAGCGATTCCGACGCCGAAGTGATCGTCGGCGACGAGGCGAACGCGGCCCGCTTTGCAGCCCACCCTGCGATCCATCGCGTGTGGCTTGGCGGCGGTCCCGGCGAACACGTTGCGATAGCTCGTACGATTCCGTTCGACCTCGCATTCTCGTTTTCGCGCGCGCGAGGCGAACCGGCCGGGCTCCTCGCGGTTGAATCTGCGGCGACGCCGGCGGAACCGTTCGTACTCGATCCGAATGGGCGCGGCGCATCGAACGGTCGCGTCAGCCTCGTCGTTCGCTCCGATGCGTTTCGCGTGCCCGACGGCGATATGGACGAGGCGCGCGCGCTGGAGGTGCTTCTGCGCGCGGAGGGCTTCGAGGTCGAGGTCGCCGCCAAACCCGATCTGCCGCACTGCGATCTCGTGCACGTGATCGGCCTGCACGAACCGGCGGCGGCACTCGAGGTCGTCGAGGCCGCGCGTGCGGCCGGGGTCGCGACGGTGGTTTCACCGCAGCTCGTCGATCTCGAGCGCGAATTATACTGGGGCAGTAAGGTCAGCGACGCGTGTTTCCTTTTGCGCCCGGATGAAGCCAACGTCGCGATGCTGCTGGAGCTCTTGGCGAAGCGTCGACTTGCGGACGCCGCCGCCACGCCGGCTAGCGGTCCGCCCCCGGAATACACGCAATCCGTGCGCAAGGCGCTGTCGTGCGCCGGCGGGGTGATCGTCGCGTGCGCGGGCGAGGAACGTCTGGTTCGCGAGCGCTTCGGCTATGCCGGGCCGGTCGAACGCAGCGCGCCGTTCGTCGTGGCGGATCGGCCGACGGCCACCACGCATCTGAGCGGTGCGCAGCGCTTTGCCCTCGTCCTCGGGCCGCTGGAGCCGCGGACGAATGCGCTCATCGCACTCCGGGCCGCCGAGGCAGCGGGCATCCCATTGGTTGTGGCGGGGCCGGTCAAGGACGCCGTATATGCCGGACTTCTGCACGAGTTCGCCGGCGAGACCGGCGTCATCGTTGAGGATCCCGAACCAGGCGAAGTCGCCGGACTGCTGGCGACCGCTCACGTCTTCGTCGATTGCGCCTGGGTCAGCCTCGGGGTCAGCCGGCTTGTGCGGGCGGCCCTCGCCGGGGCTGCCGTGGTCGCCTCAGCGCGCGGATGGGGGCCTGAACTCTTCGCGCCGGCCGTCGAATCGACCGACCCGGCAAGCGTCGACGCGGTCGTTGCAGCACTGCAGACGGCCTGGCGCCGCGAGAGGGCAACCAACCCGCTGCGGGGGCGCGCAGAAGCCTTTGCGGATCGGCGCGGCAGCCTCGACAGGGTGCTCGCCGCCTACGGGCGGGCGGGCCTGGGTCACAGCTCCGCCCGCCCGTAAAGTATTGGGACCGGCGGCCGATATCGAAGGTAGGAGGACGCTGCCAGACATGGACGTTGGAGCGCTCAGCTCGGTTCTGAGCGCGTTGCCATTGGTCGACCCGGGACAGTCCCAAAGCGGCACCGGCAGTTCGACCGTGCCCGCCGCCACGTCGACCAGCAACGTTCTGGTCGCCGATATCGGGACGGACTCTACGTCCCCGTCCGCTACGTCTTCGGGCGGCACGAAATCGGCCGCAACGAATTCGAACCCGCTTTCGCCGCCGCTGCAGCCTCCCGATGCCGCGCAGAAAGCAAGCAAGACCAACGCGCCGCAAGCCCCGAGCGCGAGCCTGCTCTCCGACGTGCACGTCGCATACAAGTTCGTCACCAATCCGGTGCAAGTCGTGGTCGTGTTCACCAATGCAACGAACGGCCAAGAAATCGCGCAAGTGCCGCCACAGTTCGTCGTCCAGCTCGTGAAGTTCGACCATTCGTCGGGCGAGCTCGTCGATAGGAACGCGTAGATAGCGTAGTATGTCAGGCGTCTCGAACACCCAAACAAGCAACATAGCGACGAACGTCGGCCCGGTCAGCTTCAGCGGAATTTCTTCGGGCATCGATTGGAACGCCGTCATCCAGAAGGAGACGGCCCTCTCGCTTGCGCCGATTACGCAGTACAACAACCAGATTACGTCGCTCACGGCCAAAAATTCTGAGCTGATCAAGATCAACGGGCTGCTCGCCTCCGTGCAGTCGGCGCTCGTCAACCTCTCCAATCCGGCGCAATTTCAAACGTTCACGGGGACGTCGAGCAACCCGACGGCGGCGACCGCAACGAGCGTTCCCGGCGTCGGCGCGAATCCGGGTGTCTACACCGTCACCGGCGACACGTTGGCGACGACGACCCAGGTCACGAGCGCGCCGGCCGACACTGTCGGCAAGCAGATTGCCGGAAACGTGGCGATCGCCAGCGACACGTTCCAGATTACGCCGACTGCCGGGACGAGCGGCCAGGGTAAATTTACGGTCGACGGCGTCACCTTAACGTACAGTCCGACCGATCCCATCAACGGAAACCTCGATTCGATTTTGGCCAACCTGCAGACCGCGGTTCAGGCCGTCGACGTCGGTTTCACCGCGAGCTACAGCTCGGTCACCGATACGGTCACGTTTCAGTCGTCGGATGCGCCGATCTCGATCGGCTCGCCGGCCGACACCGGGAATCTCATCACGGCCCTCAAGCTCGACATCGCAAGCGTCGCCAACTCGCCCACGAGCGGCCTCGTCCAATCGGCGGGTCCGATCAGCGGCCTCAACGAGCTCGAGACGCTCAATCAGAACAACGCCAACCTCATTACCGCGGTGACGGCCGGGACGTTCTCGATCAACGGCGTCTCGTTCTCCGTCGATCCGACCCAGCAATCGGTCAACGACATCCTCCAGAAGATCAACGCCTCGAGCGCCGGGGTGATCGCGGGTTACAACACCGTCACCGGTCAGATCACGATTTCGAACCAGCAGACTGGTCCGCGAAGCGTCGTCTTCGGCTCCCCCACGGACTCGAGCAACTTCCTCTCCGCGCTCGGCTTGCCCGACCAGTCCGGCGCGCACGGCGCGGCGACGCAGGTCGGGCAGCAGGCCAGCGTGACCTTACAGAATCCGTCGGGCGGAACGACGACGTACTACAGCGGCTCGAACGCCGTGACCAATGCGATTCCGGGAATCTCGATCAATCTGCTCAGCCAAACCAGCACGCCGTTCACGATCTCCGTCAGCCAAGACTCGACGACGCTCGTCAACAACATTCAGAACTTCGCGTCCGCGTACAACGTGGCGCTGAACGAATTGAATGCGGCCATTGCGCCGCCCGTCGTCCAGCAGAACAATGCCACTACGAGTAAGAACTTGACGTCCTCGAGCAGCCAGCTCACCGGCGGCGGACCGTTGTTCGGCGACTTCTCGATCTCGAACTTACGCGATCGCCTCATCAACCTGGCACAGACGGTCGTCAACAGCAACGGAACGAGCTTCTCGCTCTCCAGCATCGGCTTGCAGATGAGCTCGACGTTCTCGGTCCTTCAGGCTACGCAGGCCGGCGCGCAAACCAACGGCACCAACGGTACGATCGTCAGTGGTCAGCTCACGACGCAGGTCATGCAGGGGACCGACGGAACGTTTCTGCCCCTCGACCTCAACGCGTTTCAGGCGGCCTTCGCCGCGAATCCAAGCGGCGTGCAAGACCTATTCCTCGACACGAATTTCGGCGTCCTCACGCAGATGGGTTCTTATTTGACCGGCGCCACCGGATCGCCGACCTTGCTCTTCAGCGGTTCGGTCGGAACCATTCCGGCCGTCTCGCTCATCCAGGCCGACGAGAACCAGAATACCGACACGATCTCGAGCGTTCAGCAGTTCATCCAGCAGCTTCAAGACAGCGCGACGCAGCAAGCCAACCTCCTACAATCGCAGGCCACCGCCGCGGAGACGGCAATCGCCGGTTATCAAGCCACACAAGCGCAGGTCACGCAGCTCCAAAATTCGGGACAACTCTAAGGAAGGCGCGAGCGGAAACGGAGTTCTCATGCCAACGCCGGAACGGAAGTACATCGAAGCGCGGGTCAAAACGGCATCGCGCGAGGAACTGATCATCATCGTCTACGACGTGTTAATTCAGTCGGCTCAGAAAGCGGTCGAAACGCTGCGCGAGTCGCCGAACGACATTCAGACGATTCACGACAATTTGCGTCGAGCGCAGCAAGCGGTCGCGACGTTGATGGGTGCCTTGAATTTCGAGATCGGAGGCGATCTGTCGAAAAACCTCTTCCGCATGTACGAGTTCTGGCACCACGAGCTGGTGATGGCAAACATGGAGAAATCGCCGACGCGCGTCGCGCGGCTGCTCCCGGACTTCAAAGAGTTTCGCCTCACGTGGGCGGAGGCGAATCGGCAGTGGCGCACGATGCAGCGCGCTGATGGGACGACGGGCGTCACCGCAGGTGGCGGATTCATGGCACTTGGCTAGCGCCGCTGAAAGTCTCGCCGCGCTCGTCGGCGAGCTCGAGCAACTCTGCGCGCATGCCGAGCGTCATCTCCTTGCGCTGCGGTGGAGCGACCTCGAATCCACGTTAGCCGACCAGCGGCGCGTGATCGCCGCGCTGACGAATGCGGCTTACGCCACGGCCGGACAGCGAAGCGCGCAGTTCGACGAGGAGTTGGACCGGCGCGTGACCCGCATTTACGCCGTTCGGGACGGGCAACTCAAGCGGCTCGTCGCGTTCCGAGACAACGTCCGCCGCCGTTTATCGACTATTTCGAAGGTGAAGCAGGCACGTCGCTCGTTCGGCAGCTATGCGCCGCGTCCGGCCGTCGGTCATCTCGACACGATGCGCTAAAAACGCTCCTCCACGCTGACGTAGGTCAGCGGCGCCGCGAGATGGCGCTCGCGTGCGCGGGGAAGCGACGGATCGTAGTCGACGACCGCGTAGCGCGGGCCGGGTTCGACGACGATCATGCGGCGTCGATTCGTGACGTCGGCCGGCTCCCACGTCAGCGGGATGACGCGATCGCTTTCGCGATCGACGTGGCCGCAGCGGACGCCGGGGTGGAGCAAGACGCGATAGCCGCTCTGACGCAAGCGCTCGCATAAGAGGTAATCCTCGTTGCACAGCCGCGCTCGGGCCGCCCCGGTTTCCATGTAGATTTGTGCGCCGAAGAACGGGGGCGCGAGCATTTTCAAAGCGGAGATGCGAATCAAGACGCAGCCGAAACCGACGGCGTCGACGGCCGTAGGCGTGCAATCGTCGAACGGTGGAATCGACGCACCGGTCATGTCGCTCGACGTCCAGCCGTCGGCGACCATCGGGCGAATGCCGTCGCGCGAGTAATACAGCGCCCCTGCGATCGCTGCGCCGGAATCGCCCTCGAGCGTCGCGCTGAGGTTCTCGAGCGCGTCGGGCGGAACGACCATGTCGTCGTCGATCATCAAGACGGCGTCCGCCGTGAGTGCCAGCGCCCGGCGGACGATCATCTCCCGCTGCGCAGGGACGAAGTTGCCGCTGACCGTGTAACGATCGAACGCAGTGCATCGTTCGGGCAAGCGCAACGTCGCAAGCGATGACAAGAACTCTTTCGTCGGGTTTCCGCCGCTCGGAATCCCCAGGAGAATTCGCACTAAGCGCTTAGCGCAGCCAGCTCGCTCAATACCGCCCGTGCGTGCGCGTCGAACTGTGCGCTCGAAGGGCCGAAGAGGTCAGTGCGCTTGTCTAACCGCGCGCGGACGAAAAGACGATTGATTTCCGACGATGCGCTCGCAGCGTACGCGACGAGTGCCCCTTCGCACGCCTGCGCGCGCGCCGGATCGGAAGCGATCACGCGCTTGGCGCAGAGACCGACGGAGAGTTGACCGGCGCGTGTGAAGGGCGGTGATCCCGTGTTCGCGACAGCGCGCCCGACGAAATCCAGTTCGCTCACGGTGAACGATCGATACAGAATAACGCCGTTCTTCGCATCTTGCGGACCAGGAAGCGCGCACGATGGCGGAAACGCCGGCGGAAACGCCGGCATCGGCGCCGCGACGTCGCTCAACGTCACCGTCTTTCCTAGACGCTTGGCGATCAAGGCCTTCGTGAGCAATGCGTCTTGCGCCGAGAAGAAGGCCGCGATCTCGTCGCCGGACCCTTCTCGTGGAAGCGTGCGGGTGCACGCAAGCGCGCTCAACAGCAGGTAGTGCGCAGCCATGCCGAAGCTGCGCGCCGCCGAAAAGAACTGTCCCAAGGTCGCGATCTTCGCCTTCTCGAGGACGGTCGTCAGCGTCGGCTCGGATAACAGCGTCGGCTCGGCCGGCCGCTCGGGCGCGACGGCGGCCCAGCCGGGTGATACCTTCGGCACTGCTGGTTTGACCGCGGGAGGCGCCGGCGGGGGCGGCGGAGCTGCGGGGGCCGCGGGGACTCCCGGATCGACGAGCGGACCGTCGGGCTTGGTCGAAGGGGCCGGCGGTGCCGCGAGCAGCGGCGCGGCTGCCGGGGGTTTGACGACGCTCGGCGGGACGATCGGAGCGAGCGCCGCTTCGACCGCTTCGTAGGGGATCGACTCCTCGGCCTCGAGCTCGTAAAACGGCTGTTCCTGCGTGCTTTGTTCTACCTTCGCCGCGAACGCGGTCCGCGCGATGGAACGCTCCAAGCGCAACGCTTTGGCACCCGCGACGGCGGTGCCCGAACAGGTCAAGGACGGAGCGATCAACGGGTCGTCTACCCCGGCCTTGACCGCCAGCTTCAACAGGACGGTGACGCGCTGCGCGCCCGCAAGCGTCCCGAGGTCCAGACCGGTCCCGAAGAGGGCATCCGCCGCCTCCTCGGTGGCGTCCCGCCCGTCGATCTGCAGGCTTCCCGGCCGGTATTCCATGGCCGCGGGAAGCGGCAGACGAGCAATCGCCGCGCGAGCGGCCTTGTCGCCCTCATTGACGACGCTCAGGCCCACGGTGACGATCGCACCGGGGATGAGCCCTGATTTGGGGCTTGCCGTCGCCTGGAGGGTCAGCACGGCCCCGGACTCGACCGGCGCGGCTTCGACCGCCGGCCCGAAGGGGAGGTCGGCGACCGCTCGCGACTGCCACATGGCCTCGGGCGCTTTGGCGATCCCGAGTTGCTCGCGGCGCAACTCGACGAGCCGCATATCGGCGCTCCGCTCGAAGCGCTCCTCGTTCATCGGGCGCCGAACAGGCGTTCGAAAAGCGACCGGCGATGGGCGCCGTTCGTCCCTTGCGCCGGGCCGGAGGCCATCGCGGGTGCGACCGGTTCGGCTTTCGGGGGCGTCGGCAATCCGTGGGCACGCAGCGCCGCCGCGACGTGCTCCTCGAAGATCATCTGGCTGCCGCGCTCGGCGGCCTCGAACATCGCGGTGTGGGCCAAGGTCGTCAGGCGACGGGGATAGCCGCCCGCGGCCGCGATCAGTCCCTCCATCGCCTCATCGCTGAAGAGCTTGCTCCCCGGAGTTTGTCCGGCTTGGGTCAGCCGGTATTCCACGATTGCGCGCGCCGCAGCGGCGTCGAGGGGACCAAGACGGATCCAACCATCGACACGGTCGGCCAGGTTCCCGCGCGTTGCAACCGCGCGCTCGAGCTCCGGCTGGCCGAACAGCAAGACGTTGAGCAGCTTCTTTTGCGGAATTTGGAAATTGAGCAGCAGCCGCAGCGTTTCGAGCCCGTCGCCGTTGAGGTTCTGCGCTTCGTCGATGATCAGGACGAGCGTTTTGCTTTCGAGGACGGCCGTGTCGAAGAAGAAGTTCTTGAGCGCGTTTTTGAGCGCTGCACTCGAACGCGGCGGCAGCGAGAGCCCGAAGACGCGGCCGATGGCGAGCAAGAACTCGACGTCGGTCGCAAAGGTGGGATCGAGGATTTTCCCGATGATCCAGCGGTCGTTCGAGAGGAGATCGTGCTCAACGAGCGCGCTGAGGCTCGTCTTCCCGGCACCGGTCTCGCCGACGACGATCGTGAGGCCGCGCGATTCGTCGATCGACGTCAGCAGCCGCCGCTTGTGGGCGTGCGCCATCGGCGTCTCGAGGTAAAAATGGGGGTCTGCCGTGTCGAGGAAGGGATCGCGGTCCAATCCGAAGTGGTGAAAGTAGCGCGGCATGGACTGAGCTTGTTTTGTCGGGCCGCCGTAAACCCCCTCAGGCTGAGATAAGATTTGACGCACTGCCCTCATCGTGCACGTAGGCGTCCCCTGCGACCCACGCGCGCCCGACGCGCGCCAGCGCCAGGCGCAAGAGCTCGGCGAAGGAGCGCGGTAGCGGAACTCCGGCGAGGATTGCGCGCAACGCCGGACCGTCGAACATGGCGCACGAGGCTGCGACTTGGGTTGCGAAGGCGCCGCGGTCGCTCAGCAGGAGCTTGTGGTTGAGCGCGAACCGGTCCAGTGCCCCGACCGAATCCTCGTTATACCTATAGGGTGTGGGCTCAGGGCGCTGAGGCCCGGTCGCGGTCCGTAAGGCCGGTACCGCCAGCGCGGCGTTTTGACGGCTTTCAATGGCGTCGATCAAGATCTGGTCCCAGGCCGGTCCGACCGCCACGTCGCTCGTGAGGACCGCGACGTACCGTGCCGACATGGCGGCGCTCAACGCGCCTTCGAACGTCACCGCGGGATCGCATCCCGGACGCGTAACCGAATACGGCGAGCGCGTGAATGACGAAAGGTGCGTCGCGCAACGCTCGAAAGTCGGCAGCTCGGCGTTCGTCACGATCACCGCGAGTTGCGACGGCTCCACCAGTTCCTCGGACGGCGCACGCCCGGGCGCTACGGCCAGCATCTCGAAGCGTTCGCGCAAAATCTTTCCGACGACGGGGAGCGAAAAGCCGGCGACGATGTGACGGCGCGCCGCCGCTCCTCGCGCACGGGCTTCGGACGGCCGCTCGTACACGTGGCGCAGCAGGGATTCGAGATGCTCGACGTCGGGCTCGGCCCAGTTTCGACCCTGATAGCGCGTCGTGTCGCGCCCGGCGGGGACCATCGCTTTGACGTCGACCAAGTAGCTGTTCTCGTCGTTCATGAAGGCCAGGTTGCCGCCCCAGCGCGTCCCGATCGTCGGCATGCCGCACGCCATCGCCTCGAAATGCGCTCGGCCCCAGCCTTCGGCGCGGCTCGGAACGACGAACACATCGTGCGAACCATAAAACTGTGCCAGCTCCTGATCGGTCAAGCGCTGTTCGATCGGCAACACGGAAGGAAGGTCGCCGGCACGATGACGCTCGGGGAACATGCGCGCTTGAAAGGCTGCGATCTGCTCCTGAGCGTTGAGCTGCTGCGCGCCCGCGCGTGCAACGAGATCCGTGTATTTGAGGGTCAAGCTGACGTTGTCCCGGCGGCGGAACGCGCGGCAATAAGCAGTCAACAGCACGTCCCAGCCTTTGCGAGACATCCAGTCGAAGAGCGACAGAAAACGAAACTCGCGGAGGGAACCCTCGATGTCGAGCCCGCCGTTGTCGGGACTCCAGAAGTCGGTGTCGATCGCGCCCGGCACGATGCGCAGCTTGCGATGATCGACGCCTGCTCGCGCAAAGGTCTCGAAGTTGAAGCTCGACGGTACCCACACTTCGGTGAAGCGATTGCAGGCCTGCGCCCATCCTTCGGCGAGGCCGTCCGTCTCTTCCATCGTTCGAACGATGCTGGGACGTCCAGGCGGGAGCTGCGAGACTTGAACCGGCAAGAGATGGAAGAGTACCGGCCGGTTTTCGCGAGTTTGGACGTGTGCGAAGCGATTGAGGAGGCGGCTTTCATCGGCACGCAACAGCTCGGGCGCGTCCTCGTAGGACAGCGAGCGCAAGGTGACGCTTGCGCCGACGGCCGCGAGGGCGGTCAAGAACGAGCGCGACTCGGAACCGTAACCGGCCAGAGAGTGCGCGATCGCGTAGTATTCGGCAATCCCTTCTTCCATTTTGCGGCGCGTGCGCGGGCGGCCGACGACACGGCTGAGGGCTTGGGCCGCGACCTTTCCGGCTGCATGCCGATTGAACGTCGTCCGCGCTAGCGCGGCACCGCGTGCCGCGCGCCGTCGCGCCTCGTCGGGATGGTCGAAAACGTCGCGCATCGCCCTGGCCGTCGCATCGACCGACGGCTCCGCCCAGCGCTGAGCGCGGTAGAGCGGAGCATTGCGCGCGTAACCGTAGTCGACTTCCGTGATCGCCGCTTCGATCGGATAGGCCGTGCGCGCGCTGAGAAAATCGGTCGCTCCGCCATGCGCCGTTCCGATCGTCGGAATCCCGAGCGCCATCGCCTCGAGATAGGGGATGCCGAAGGCTTCCCCGCGCGAAGGAACGACGAACGCATCCGCACGCCGATAGAGCGATGCCATCTGCGGCTGCGCGATCTTCTTGGGAAGCAGGACGATCGGTGCCATCCCGCGTCCGTCGAGCCCGAGCGACCGGACGGTGTCGGAAAGCTCGTCGGAGACGTCCCTCTGGTGGATTTGCGTCCGAATGACGAGACACACGTTGTCGTCGTTGGTGAACGCGCGTGCCCAAGCGCGGAGTAAGACGTCGTATCCTTTGCGCAATCGCCATTCGAAGATCGAAAGAAAAACGAAGCCGCGTGCTTGAGGTAAGTCGAGCGGCTCCCCGTCGAGCGGGTAGTTCTCGATGTCGAGGCCGATCGGGACTACGTCGATCAGCGCCTCGTCGACCCCGCAGTCGGCGAAGGTTGCGCGATTGAACGCCGTCGGAACCCAGATGCGATCGCACGTGTTGAGCGGCTCGACCCAACGCGCGGGAATTCCATCGGTTTCGAACATCGTCGCGGCGATCAGCGGCCCTTGCTCGAGGGTGTTGCGATAGATCGAAAGGACGGCCTTGCCGTCGGGGAACGTCGGCGTATTGTACACGATCGCGGGAGACGTCAGATCGGGACGCTTGAGCAGCGCGCGCATCGCGACCCGGTCCTCTTCCACGATGTCGGCGTGTTCGACCGGCGGTTCGGGCCAATCAGGGAGCCATGTTACGTCGACGCCGCTGTTGGCCATGCCCAACATCAAATGACGCGATGCGGTCGCATAGCCGCTGTAGCTCCAACCGTTGGCGTGAACCCTTACCGCGAGTCCGTTTCGCGGCAGCGGCGCCGACTGCTCGCGAGACCAGTCCAGCCACGCTCCGACGAGCGCCGGTTCCGGCGATTGCCGGCCGGAGAGCGCGAGCTCGACGAGGGCACGCCCGCTGTCGGAACGGATCGCCGCGATGCCGTTGGTCTTTTCGCCGCGCGGACCGCGCGCGAGGGCCGTAGTGTCGCCGCTCGTCCGCGCGAAGGCCGTGAAGCCGTCATCGACGCCCACCCGCGCGTCGATGAGGACGCACGGGCCGGCGCTTTGGGCGGCGCGCTCGAGCGCCAGCTTGGTATCGTCGAGGGTCTCAACGGAAAAACCGGCGTCGAGCTGCGCGATCAACTCGGCGCACAACGCCCGCTCGCGCGGGCCGCTTCCTCCCGCGACGAAGACCGCTGCGTTCATGTCAGGCTCCGACGTACGCGGCGCGCAGGTCGATCATCATCTGCCGCGCACTTCCGGCGTTCTTCACGATGCTGTCGTATGCCAACCAGGGCCGGCGGCTCCCCGAGCAGAGTGCGCGCGCGATCGGCTCGATCGTCAGCGGATCGCCGCCGGCGGCGCGCAGCCCTTCGAAAAACGATGCCGCCTCGAACATCAAGCAAAAGCATGAAAGCACGCGCACGTCGGCACCGCGCGCGAGGTTCGTCGTCGACGACTTCGTAGCGAAAGCGATGAATTCGTCGAACGTCGATTGCGGATCGTAATCGACGGGCGTGAAATCGCCTTGCGCTCCCGGGACGTTGAACGTACGCGGCACCGTAAACGCCGTCGACGGACGGATGCGTAACGCGTCGATGAGGAAGAAGTCCCACGCGGGCTGGACGAACACGTCGCTCTGAAGGTAGGCGACGTAGTCGACGCCCTCGAGCGATCGCGCGGCTTGCGCGAACGTCGTAAGCGTGACGACGCGAAGGTCGCAGCTCGTCAGCGTGTTCAAGAGCTCGACGCAGCGGTCGAGCAGCGAGCCGTACTCGCGTGCGTCGACGATGACGCCGACGGAGCATCTCGGCGGTTCGAGGGAAATTGCAGGCGGGATTTCGTACGCGCGCAGACGCTCGATGCGCGTCTCGAGACGTTCGCGAATCACTCTGCCGATCGCATCGATCGAGTTTCCGGAGCAGATATTGCGGCGGGCGATCTTCGCGCGCTCGGCCGACTCCGCCGGGCGCTCGTAAACGCGTCGCAACGCAGCTCCGATCGCCTCCGTATCGGACTGGTCGACCAAAAGCGCGTTGTCTTCGTTGACGAATTCGCGATGGTTTCCGTGCCGCGGCGCGATGACGGGAACCCCGCACGCCATCGCCTCCAACAGCGGCCGGCCCCACCCGACGTCGCGCGACGCGCAGACCAGCGCGTCGAACGACCCGAAGAACTGAATGAGGTCGACTTCATTGGGCAAACCGATCGAGATCTCGAGCTGATTCTTGCTGAGGTCGACCTCCAAGCGCGAGCGGCCGAGAGCCGCGCGCACATCCGCCTCGAAATTCGGCTGTTCGGAAAGTGCCGAATCGATCGGAACCTTCAAGACGAGCGTCACGTCGTCCGACGGCTTGAACGTCCGAAAGAACGCCGTGAGGACCGCATCCCAGCCGCTGCGATCGTCCCAATTGACCATGGTGACGATGCGGCACGTCGCCTGGGGCGCGATGTTCAATCCGCCGAACTGCGGAGTCCAGCGATCGACGTTGATTCCTTGCGGAATGATTGCGATGAGGCGCGGGTCGAGGCCGGCCGCTTCGAAGCGCAGAGCGCTCGCGCTCGACGGCACCCAGACCTCATCGGCCCGCGCGAGCTTGCGGATGTTTTCGGCGGCGCACGTCTGCGCCGTCGCGACCGTCCTAACGATCGTTGCGCCCTTTCGACGGGCGGGCGTGAACCGTTCGAGCGGGCCGTGGTAGATGAACGGCGCCCCGTCGCGCGCGGTGCGGGCCAGTGCCGCCTTGATGCGTCGCGCATTGCCGCGGCGCAGCAAGTTGATCCAGGTTTGGTCGCCGTCGGCTTTCAGCGACGGCTCGAATCCCTGATCGCAGAGCGCATGTAAAAAATCCCGAGCCGAGGCTCCCATGCCGTCGGGGACGTAGATATCGGCTTCCATCTCGATGTTGCCGAGACTCGCTTTTGCTCGGCCGGTCTTGGGATGTATCCGCTCCAGCGCCTCTGCGGCGATCCACCCGACGCGCGTGCGATTGTATTGCGTTCGGGCGAGTGCGGTCCCGCGGGCGCCGATCGTTGCGGCTTCCGCGCGACGATCGTAGACGGCGCGCAGCTGCGCCGCGGCCGATTGCGTGAGCGGCGTCGCCCAGTTTTGACCTCTGAAGATCGGCGCGATTCGCGTGATCGCCGTGCTCGTGATCGGCTCGAGGCGCGCGTCGATCAAAAACCCGGTGCGCGCGTTCAAGAAGTCCGTCGCGCCGCTCCAGTTCGTTCCGATCACGGGCAAGCCGAGTGACATCGCCTCCAAATAGGGCAAACCGAATCCCTCGCCGCGCGAGGGGAGCACGAACGCGTCGCAGCTGCGGTACAGCGCGGCGAGATCGGCCTGGGAGAGCTTGTCGGGAATGACGACGATCGGCGCAACGCGCTTGACGTCGTGGCCGCACAGCTTGAGGTAGCGGCGGATCTCGTCGGCGACGTCGAGCTCGCGAAAGTTGCTGCGGATGTAGAGGCACACGTCGTCTTGATCCGTGAACGCCGCCGCCCAAGCTCCGATGAGTACGTCCCATCCCTTGCGGAAGGTCCACTCGAACACCGACAAAAAGGCGAACGAGCGCCGGTCTTCGAGATGGAGGGTCGGGCCGTCGAGCGCCTGATGTTCCACGGCCAAACCGATCGGGACCAAGTCGATCTGCTCGCGTGGGACACCGCCGGCGACGAAGGTCTCGACATTGAACCGGCTGGGCACCCAAACGCGGCTGGCCTCGCGTAACGACTTCGTCCATTGCGCCGGGATCGTGTCCGTCTCGAACATCGTGAAATGCGCGTAGGGCTGCTGGACGTACGCGTGACGGTATGCTTCGGAGAACTCGGCGCCGCTCGTATGCGTCGGAGGATGGAACAGAACGGCCTTTTCGGCGTGCGTTCGAACGCGAGGAACATCGAGCGTGCGCAGCAGGGCGCGATCGGATTCATCGATCTCGGACGAGTCGGCTTCCGGGAACCAATGCTGCCAAGTGACGTCGATGCCGGCGCGGTGCAAGCCGATCAGCAGGTTGCGTGACGCGGTCGCGAATCCGGAGAAACCGCGCCCGTACGCGTGCACGGCAACCGATCGTCCCGTCGGCGCGCGCTCCTGTTGGCCGCCGGGTTCATCGAGCCATTCCCCGATCGGGTCGCGGCTGACGTCGGCCGTCGCAAGCGGCTCTTGCCCCAAGCGCGCTAGCGTCGATCCGTCGCGATAGCGCACGGCAGCGACGTGCTTCGCCGGCTTTCCGTCGAACGCGGTTGCGAGAGCGGCGATGCGGTCCTCCTCGCGACCGGCGAACCGCCGGAAAGCATCCTGTTCGACTGCTACGCGCGCGTCGAGCAGGATGACCGGAATGACGGAGGAGCAGCCCGCGGCGAGCGCGCTCGCCTCATCGGAGAACGAGGTGACGAACGTTTCATCGACGTCGGCGACGAGCGCAGCCGCGACGCGGCGCATGCGCGGCCCGCAGCCGAAAATGTGCACGCGAACCCGCATCGCTTAGACGACGACCGTGCGAATCTTGGTTTGAGTCGCCGCCGGGAGATTCGCGCGAGCGGCGCGCACCCAAGTCAGCTTCGGAGAGAAAACCAAGGCTTCATCGAACGCGTTCGCCGCTTCGTCCAATCGTCCCAGCGCCACGCAGCAGCGGCTGCGGAGCGCGCACAGCGTGCCGTAGGTATCGTCGTCCGCACCGAGCGCCTCGTGCGTCATCCGTTCCGCTTCTTCGCACCGGCTGAGCTCGTAGAGCGCCAGGGCGAGGAGAAGACGGCACTGCCCGTACAGTTCAAAGGAAGCGCCGATGCGGTCGAACGCTTCGGCAGCATCCGCCCACGATTTCGCGGCGACGCTGGTAACGCCGAAGGCATAGGCCGAGTGCGGCTCGTGCGGCGCGGAACGATAGGCCGCGCGCGCCGCGATTGCACCCTCCTCGAGATTCCCGGCGGCAACGCACAGCATAGCGAGCTCGACGTCGTCTTGCCAATCGCGCGCAGCGGCGCGCAACGCCGCGGCCCGCAGCGATACCTCTTCGGCGCTTAGCCACTCCATGCGCTGGATGAACTCAGTTGGCGACGGTCTGTGCATGATCGATCCAATATTCTCATCGACGCCCCTCCCAATAAAATGAGAGGGATTGCGCCCGGGTCGGCCGATGACAGAAGGGTGCCCGCAGTACATCGGCTTTCGGTCGTCATTCCGGCCCTAAACAACTGGTTCCTAACGCAGCGCTGCCTCACCAACCTTTTCGAACATGCCGCGGATACCTTGGCCGAGGTCGTCGTGGTCGACAACGGCTCGACCGACGAGACGCCGACCGGGCTTCGCGCCTTTGCGTCCGTGAAGGCGATGCGCTTCGAAGAGAACCGCGGCTTCGCGGCCGCTTGCAATGCCGGCGCACGTGCTTCCGCGGGCGAAGCGATCCTCTTCCTCAACAACGACGCGTTCGCGAAGCCGGGGGCGTTGAGGGCTCTCTTGGATGCCCTCGGCGACGAGACGGTCGGCGTCGTGGGAGCGCGGCTGCTATACGGCGACGGCACGTTGCAGCACGCCGGGATGGCGGTCCTGCCCGATGGCCGGTGGTGGCACCTGCATAAGCACTTGGAAGGGGATCTGCCCGACGCGCTGATCACGCGAGACTACGCCGCCGTTACCGGTGCGGTGATGGTCGTGCGCCGATCGGTCTTCGATGCATTGGGCGGCTTCGACGAGCGCTTCCGTAACGGCTACGAAGACGTCGACTTGTGTCTGCGCACGTGGCAGCTCGGCATGCGGGTACGCTACGAGCCGCGTGCGAGCTTCGCGCATCTCGAAGGCTCGACTCCGGGCAGAGGCGATCACGAAGATCTCAACTTGACCTTATTCAGAGAGCGCTGGGCATCGGTCATCCAACAGCTGCCGAAGTTTCAACTCGATCCCACGCCGCCGATGGCAGTCGTCGGCGAAATCACGCGGGGGGACATCGACTCGCAGGTCGCTCGCCAGTTCCTTCTGGGCTACGAGTCGCAATGGGGAGCCGTACGCTACTACCGGCATCGTCCGCTCGCAGCTCCGTTGTCGACCGTGATTCCGCACTTCTTGGAGGCGACGTTCGAGCCGGCGCTGTCGTTCGAGTGGGGTGAAGACGTGCCGCCGACGCACGGGTTGAAGCGGATCGTCTGTGCGGCGCCGAGGGATTTGAGCCACGCTGCGTCGTTCGTTCATAGAGAGTACGACTGGATGTGGGCGCCGACGCGCCGTTGCCGCGCGCTATTGATCGAGGCCGGCCTTCCCGAGGAACGGGTGGAAATCGTCGAGACCGGAATTGCGTGCCGTGCGTTTTTCCCCGACGTGCAGCCGTACGGCTTCGGCCTCGCGGGGCTCGTCGTGCTCGCGTTCGTCGGCGAGTACACGACCGACGCGGCGCTCGAGGCAACGCTCGAAACGGCCGCGCACATTCCCGGCGATGTGACGCTCGCCTTGATAACCACGGAACCGCAAGCTTGGCTCGCGGAACGCGTGAAAGTGGCGCAGGTCCTGCTGGAGCGGCAGGGGCTGAGCCTACGCATGCACGTTGCTTCGACCGCGCATCTACCGGACGGCGTGCATCCGTCGTTCTTTACCGGTGCGCACGTCTATCTCTCGGTCGGCGGCGGCGATCCGTATGGATACGCGGTGTTGGCCGCGATGGCCAGCGGCTCGCTGATCGCCGCTCTGGCGGAAGCGCCGGCCAGCGAGTTCTTGAGCGAAGATTGGGCGATTATCGGGATGAACCCGGCGGAGCTCGGCCACGCGATCGGGCGAACGACGGCGGACGCGCCGGCCGTCGTAAAGCTGCGCACGATGGCGCGATTTGCTGCGGCACGGTACTTCTCGGCGGCGAAAGCGGCTGAGCGCTCCGCGGCTCTGGCCCGGCGGTACTATTGGGGTCTACGTAGCGGAGAATCCGCTGCGATGTCGGGCGGGCTCGAGGCGCACGCATAGTGTCTTCAGCGCGCCGCATCTCCGTCGTGATTCCAACTTTCAATCTGTGGTTCGTGACAAAGCGCTGCCTCTCGAATCTCTTCGCTCACGGCGGGGACGCACTGGGCGAAGTCATCGTGGTCGACAACGCCTCCAGCGACGAGACGCGGCGTGAATTGGCAAATTGGCCCGGCGTGAAGCCGCTGCTGTTCCCGGAAAATCGCGGTTTCGCAGTCGCAAGCAACGCCGGGGCGCGCGCGGCGTTGTGCGATGCAATCCTGTTCCTGAACAACGATGCGTTCACGCTGCCCGGGGCGCTCGAGGCGCTGCTCGAGGCGCTCGACGACGAAGGCGTCGGCATCGTCGGCGCCCGGCTCTTCTATGAGGACGGTACGTTGCAGCACGCCGGGATGGCGCCGATGCCGAACAAGCTCTGGTGGCACTTGCACTGGCATTTGGCCGGCGACTACCCCGATGCACTCGTGCCGCGCGACTACCTCTCGGTGACCGGCGCTGCGATGCTTATGAGCCGCGCGGCATTCGACGTGCTCGGAGGCTTCGACGAGGGTTACCGCAACGGCTACGAAGACGTCGATTTATGCCTTCGCGCGTGGAATCACGGCATTCGGGTCCGATACGAACCTCGCGCGACGTTCATTCATCTGGAGAGCGCTTCACCCGGGCGGATCAACACCGAAGCCGACAAACAAAACTTCGAGAGATTTCAGGCCCGCTGGGCCGGGCTGGTCGAACAAGTCCCCCAATTCTTTTCCGGCTTCGACGTGTCGCCGCCGATCGGGATCATCGGCGACATCACGAAAGGTGACGTCGCCTCGCAAGCGGCTCGGCAATTCTGCCGGTACTATTGGCTCACGGGCGGCGTGAAATATCTGCCGCACCGTCCGCTGCCGGACCCGGTCGCCGTCGAGGTGCCGCAGCTCGCGGACTCCAAGTTTCATCCGGCGGTGATCTTCGAATGGGGCGATGACATCCCCGCGACGAGCGGCGCAAAGCGCGTGATCTATGCCGCACCGCGAAGCGCCGAGCATGCTCGCGCGATTGCGCTGCGCGACTGCGACGCGCTGTGGCTTCCGACCGAGCACGCGCGCTCGCTGATGATCGAGGCGGGCGTGGCGCCCGCAAAGATCGAGGTCGTCTGCGTCGGAATCTGCGGGCAGGCCTTCTCGCCGGAGGTCGCGCCGTATCCCTTTGCCACGAGCGGGTTCCGCGTGCTCGCGTTCATGGACGAATATACGACGCAGGAAACGCTACGCACGATGCTCGAGGTCGTGGCGCACATCGAACCGGCGGCGACGCTGGTCCTTGCGACGCCGCAATCGGGACCCGAGATCGAAGGGCGACTGCGCGGCGCCGTCGACCAGTTAGCCCGGCGGGGTTTACATCCGACCGTCGCCGTCGCATCGACGGCCGGTCTGGTCGATGGGATGTTGCCGGGATTTTTCACCGGGTGCCCGATCTTCTTGGCGGTCGATGGCGATCCGTACGGCTACGCGGTGCTCGCGGCGATGGCAAGCGGTGCCCTCGTTGCTGCGCTCGATAGGCCACCGGTCAACGAGTTTCTCAACGCGGAGTCGGCGCTGCTGTCGTCTGAACCAATCGAGCTCGCGCGTGCCATCGGACGGATGGGATTCGATCCCGAAGCTGCGAGGACGATGCGGTCAAGGGCCCGTTTCAATGCCGCGCGCAAATTCTCGGCCGTCAAGACGGCGTGTCGAGCGGCGGCGCTCTTGCGCGTGCTGTACTGGGGTCCCAGCGACGGATCGGGCGTCGCCGTTACTCCCGAGACGGCGGCGATCGCACGGGCGTACGGCGCGCCGATTTAGGATCGAGCTGCGGACGCGGCGACGGCTCGAATGTCGGGAAGCGGAATCAAGAACGTGCCTCCCGCGTTGAGATAGGCCTGGTTCCGAGCGACGATCGCGTCGGCGTAACGCCAGGCGAAGATGACGATGGCCGCGGGCTTGCGGGTCGCGACGCTTTCCACCGGGAGAACCGGGATCTCGTAGTCGGGCCCGCGGAGAGAGTGCTCCTTCTTGGGATCGTCGTCGACGAGAAACGCGATGCGGTGGTTCAAGTCGAACTGCGCAAGCAGCGTCGTTGTGCCGACCGAGACGCCCCATCCCGCGATATCGCGCCCTCGCCCACGCTCTTCGTCGGCCAGCGTGGTGAGCCGGCGGCGGGTCTCCGCGATCGAGTCGAGGAGCGGGCGAAAGTACTGCGCGCGGTACATTTCCTTGCGCGCTTCTTCCTCGAGCATTGCCGCAACCGAGGCTTCGGGCTTACGAGGACCCGCAGCGACGCCGACCGTTACGCGCAAAGAACCGCCTTTCGTGGGGATACGCGCAACGTCGAGCAGCTTCATCCCGTACCGCGGGAAAAACGTTGCCAGCGGCGCGACCCGGAAGTACGAAAGGTGTTCGTGGTACACCGTATCGAGCAGGTGGCGTTCGACGACGTCGGCGCCGTATTGGGTTTCGAAGACGAAGGCCCCGTCGTCCGCAAGCAACGCGCGGACGCCCTTGGTGTAGTCGTCCAAATCGTGAATGTTTGCGATCATGTTGTTGGCGAGGACGATACTCGCCGGCCCGTGTTCGCTGCGAATCCGCTGCGCGAGTTTTTCGGAGAAAAAGTCACCGATGGTTTCGATTCCGTCGCGGGTTGCGTCACGCGCAATCCGAACCGCGGGGTCGACTCCGAGCACGCGCAGACCGTCATTCTTAAAGAAGCGCAGCAACGTCCCGTCGTTGCTGCCCAACTCGACGGCAAGAGAGTCGCGAGGCGGCGCGAGGCGGTCGAAGACTTCGCGCTCGTAGCGCTCGAAGTGCTCGGTCAATCCCGGCGAAAGCGAAGTCGTGTAGACGTAGTCACGATATTGAAACTCGGGATTGCCGACGTGTCCGACCTGCAAGTGCCCGCAGCCCCGGCATTGGAAGAGATCGAGCGGGACGCCCTTATCGGCAGCCGCGCGCAAGTGCTCGGGGACGCTGAAGTTCGGGGTCGCGATCGGAATCGGCGCGAGCGGCAGCACGAGTTCCAGATCCTTGGAGCCGCAGAGCAAACAGTGGTCGAGCTTTTCGTAGAGTCCGTTCATGACAAGACGGGCGGCCTCGTTCGGTGCATCGTTTGCAAATGGAGGCGCCAGATCTCTTCGGTCAACGCTAAGTCCGCAACGCCGTCGGCACCGCCGGCGAGCGGTTCCGCGCCCGTCGCGACGTCTTTGACGAAGGCTTCGGCCTGACGGCGAAACGACCAGCGCTCGTTGAACGAGGGTAGGACGCTTTGCGCACGGCCGTCGTCCGTAGAGATTTCAACCCGAGCCGCCTGGCGGACGAACGGGGCAGGAAACGCGATGCGCAGGACGCCGCGAGCAAAGTAGACCTCGACGCCTTCGTTCCACTCGCCGAGCGACGTGTTGCCGAATTCCAAGATGCCGCCGCAGTTGCCGAAATCCAACGCGACGTGTTTGCCGAGCGGGCGCGAAAGGTCGGCGCCGGTAACGGTCGGCGTGCCGTCAAGCAGATAGCGAAGCAAGTTGAGGTCGTGGCTGTTGACGTTGAGGAAGAGTTCGTATTCCGCGTGCAACTCTTCGGGCAGCCAGTCCGGAGCGGTCGGCCACGCTTGGAGTCCGACCGTGCGCTCTTCGGGGGTCATGACGAAGCCGGTCCCGTCCCGCCCGTCGTGTCCCGTGAAACAGTAGGCGCGCACGAACGCGAGCGGGCCGAGTTCTCCGGTCGCTCGATATCGCTCGAGCAGCGAGTGCGCGTACTGTACTGCCGCGTCGTGCCGCTTCATGAACCCGACCGCATACCGCAAGTCGCGAGCCTGCGCTTCAGCGGCGAGCAGACGGGCCTGGTCGAGCGTGTGAGCCATCGGCTTTTCCGAGAGCACATGACGGCCCGCGCGCAGCGCGTCGAGAACAACCGCGCCGGTTGCCGCCTGACGCGTCACGACGACGACGGCGTCAACCTCCGGGTCGGCGAGCAATTCACGGTGCGTCGAGTAGACGCGCGGTATGCCGAACTTGGCGGCCGCGGCTCGCCCCAGCTCCGGACGTAATTCGGCGAGCGCGACGGCGCGGCAGTCAGCGATCTCGACGAAATTGGCGATGTGGCACATCTGCGCCACCGCGCCTGCCCCGACGAATCCGAGCTTTACCGGCATTGTGCCGCGAGCAGCCGCCGCTCGAGCTGCGTGAGATAGCGCTGCGCCTCGTCCGCATCGCGGCCGTCCGGAGCCCAGTTCGGGAACTCCGTGCTCCGCGGATCGAACGGGCCTTGCGCCGATTCGTGAAAGGCGATCCATTCGGAGCGAAGCACGAATCCGTGCCACAGCTGCGCGGGCATTCTATAGAAGAAGGAGCCTTGTCGGCTCGGCGCCGTGAGCTCGAGGACGGTTTTCACGCTGCCGTCGTCTTCGAAGATGACCACGGCGACGGCCCCCTCGACGACGGCGAACGACTCGCTCTTGTTCGCGTGCCGGTGCGGCCTGATGTATCCGTCCTTGTGCTGTACGATGAGCATCTCGTGCACGATGTCTTCCGGCGTTCGGTGCATGCAGAGGCGGCTGCGCTTGTTGGGGTTGAGCAACGCCTGCTCTTTCAAGAACGCGATCTCAGCGACACCGGCCGTAGCGAGCGGCTCGGTGGCGTAGAAGACGCCGTTCCCAACGTCGCGCAGCGCCTTACTCGAAGAAAATGAAGCCGTAATCACCGCGGTAATCGGTCTGCGCGAAGATCCACTCCCAATCCTCGACCGCATAGAAGCTGCGGCACGTCAACTGCCAGTACAGCAAGTTTGCCTTTTCGCGTTCGTTGCGGAACGACTCGACCATCAAATAGCCGCGCTCGCCGTTCGTCACGCGATTGATTTCGTGGAGCGCGTCCCAGAGCGCGGCGATTTGCAGGTTGTGCAGCGTCGCAAGCGAGACGACAAAGTCAAACGAGCGATCGGCGAAGGGAAGGCGGCTCGCATTGCCGACCGTGAGACGCGAACGGACTTCCTCCTTGGCGTGGTCGATGGCGTACCCGGAGATGTCCAAGCCGGAAATTTCGATTCCGGGGACGGCTTGGGTGAACTCGTAGAGCAGGAAGCCCTTTCCGCATCCGACGTCGAGGATGCGATCGCCGGCCCGGAGGCCGTATTCATGCGCGAGCCGTTCTGCGACCGGACGCCAGCGGCCATCGTACTTGTAGCCGCCATAGCCCGTCTTCCGATCTGCGTCCCAATATTCGACGTCCCAGCGCTGAGCGAGTTCCGCTGCCGTAGCCTTGTCAAATTCGGTGACACGTCCGACGTAGTCGCGCTTGGTCGACGCATGCATCTGCTGAATGACATCGAGCCGCCGTCCCCCGGGGCGTGACCGATCCCTCATCTCGGTCGTCATCTTTCCTCGATGCCTATTTGAGCAAGGTCCCGATGTATTTGATCAGCGGTATCTTTTCGACGGAACTGCGGTGGCCGACGATCCCGACCTTGATGGCCCCGACGGCGTTGCCGACCAGACCGACGTACTCCGGATTTCCCCCGGCGGCGACCAGCGGAGACGTGACGGCGAGAAACGCATCGCCCGCACCGATCGTGTCGACGATCGTCTTGGTGAAAGCGGGGATGATCGACGTACCGAGATCGGGGCGGTATACGATGCATCCGGCGGAACCCTGTGTGATGATGACGTTGTCGCAATCGACGATCGCGGGGATTTCGTGGCTGGCGATCGTGCTCAAGTCGCCGTACCGGTCGCCCATGGCCATTCTCGCTTCGGGCGTGTCGATGCAAACGTAATCCGCTCGCGGATATTTCGTGATGAGGTTGAAGCCCGCGTTGCCCGCATTGGTCTGCGTGTTCACCGCGAGGAAGCGTGATTTTTCGCACAGCAGGTCGACCGTCGAATCGCCGATGATGCCGTGGCCGAAGTCGGTGACGATCACGACGTCGTACTTCGAGGCTCGCTCGGCGATCAAGGGATCGAGCTCATTCGATGGCTGATCGTCCATGAAATACACTTCGAAAAGTTTGCGCATATAGGTTGCGTCGACGAACCGGACTTTGCGCGTCGTCGGACGGCCGTCGAGCTTGACGGCCGTGAGCTTGACGTTCGGTTTGAGGCTGCCTTGAATGAGGCTCTCGTAGTTGTCGATGCCTCCCAGCGCGGTGACGACTTCGACTTCCGCGCAGAAGTTGGCCACATGGTTGGCTGCGGCAAGCGCGCCGCCGGCGAATATTTCGCGATCGTGGAATTGCGTCGCGATGATGTTTTCTTTCGAAGTTTTGCCCAGTGGCTTAACATAACGATATTCGTCGATGATCGCGTCGCCAACGATGAGGACGCGCATGTTCTTGACGCTCTCGATCAGGTTGAGGACGTTCGAGAGGGCGCCTTCACCGCGCATGCGTTCCAGGAAGGCGCGCAGCGGCGGATCGTAGACGTCAAAATACTTGTTGATGAGCGACGTCGAGCTGAACGTGATGTCGCGGGTGAAGTAGACGCGGCCCGCGTTTCTTTCGACGGCCTCGCGCTCGGCGCGGATATTGCCCGTAATGTCGTCGTCGGCGTTCTCGTAGTCCGAGCCCTTGACGTACACGCTCGGCTTGATCGATTCGACGACTTCTTTCGCGGTCGGGCCATAATTGATCGCGACGTAGTCGACGCAATCCATGCTCGCGAGCATCTCGGCGCGGATATTCTCGCTGAAGACCGGACGGCCGGGGCCTTTGTTGACGAACTCGTCCGCGGTGATCGTCACCATGAGGACATCACCTTGTTCGCGGCCCGCTTTGAGATGCCGAACGTGCCCGAGATGGAGCAAGTCGAACACGCCGTGGCACAGCGCAATCTGCTTGCCTCCGGCTCGCAGCGTCGCTGCGATTTCGCCGAGCTCGGCAAGCGTCTTGACTTTCGATTGGGACTCGGCGTCTATCGAGGTTGGGGGCACGGCGTCGGGCGCCCCCGAGGCTTTCCCGTTCGATCGCGCCTCGAGGCGGATCGAGCCGGCGTCCAAGCCTAGATCCTCGGCTGCTTGAGGCTGGATCAAGGATATCTCCCTGGAGAAACTCGCTCTATCACTATCGGCCGGCATTCGGCTTGCCTTAAGGATGTGTGCTGCGATCGCCCGCCCGGGCCGGGCCTGGGGCCCTTTTTGACCGAAACCGAACACTCTTGCGGACCATGCGTCTGGGCATCGACTTCGACAACACCATCGTGAGCTACGACGAGGTCTTCGCCGACGTCGCGGTGCGCCTCGGCTTGATTCCGGCAGGCTTCCGAGGGGATAAGACGGCCGTGCGGGACCACATCCGCTCGTTAGAGGACGGCGAGGCGCGCTGGACGGCCCTTCAGGCGCTGGTCTACGGTCCGCACATCGGAGGCGCCAAGCCTTTCGAAGGCTTTCTGGAGTTCTTGGCGGCCGCGCAAGTGCGCGGTATCCCCGTCCACATCGTGAGCCACAAAAGCGAGTACGCCGCGGCCGCGCCCAACGGCGTGAACCTCCGCGAAGCCGCGCGCCGCTGGCTCGAGGAACAGGGGATCGTCGGCGGATCGGCCTGGATTGCGCCGGATTCGGTCTATTTCGAGGGGACGCGGGATGCGAAGGTCGCGCGGATCGCCGAGCTGGGCTGCACGCATTTCATCGACGACTTGGTCGAAGTCTTCGATGAGCCGGCTTTCCCCGCCGGCGTCGTCCGGTATCTGTTTGCGCCGGGGGGTGCGGCCGTCTCAAACGGCCGTTACCGGGTCGTGCGGGATTGGCGCCAGCTCGCGAAAGAGCTTTTTTGAAGTCGGCCATCGCCGGCCGCGATCCCGTTTCGATCGCGGAGAGGCTGGCCGGCGAGTCGGTCGTCGACGTGCAAGCCTGCGCAGGCGGAGCGAACAACCGGGTCTACCGGGTGCGGACTCGGACCGGGAAGTTCGCCCTCAAATTCTATCCCACGGGATCCGACGAGCGGGACCGGATGAACTGCGAGTACGCGTGGCTGCGCTTTTTGGGAACGCATGGGGTCACCCAGGTTCCCCGCGCTCTTGCGTGCGACGCTGACGCGCGGGCAGCACTGTACGAGTGGATCGAGGGAGGCCGGGTCGACACGCACGGCGTCGACGACGTCGATCGGGCGCTGGGTTTCTTGCGAAGCCTCCACCAGCTTCGAGATGCACCGGGTGCCGAGGGCCTCTCGCCCGCCGCAGAGGGATTCGAGACGGTTGCGAAGCTGAATGCGCACCTCGCAGGCCGGATCGAGCGGCTCCGCGCCGTCGCGGATGAACCGGCACTGGGCACGTTTCTGTCCGCGGTGCTGGAGCCGGAGTTCCTCCGCCGCTCGCGCGCTTCCGAACGGCCCCGCGACGATCCCGCGGCCCGCACCCTCTCGCCCTCCGACTTCAGCTTTCACAACGCGCTGCGCCGGCCCGGCGGCGAAATTGCCTTCCTGGACTTCGAATACGCGGGGTGGGACGACCCGGTCAAGCTGACCTCCGACTTTCTGTGGCACCCGGGGGCTGTTCTCGATGCTTTGGAGCGGGAACGATTTCGGGCCGGGGCCGAAGCACTCTACGGAGACGACCCCGATTTTGCGGCTCGGCTCGCAGCCGTCTTCCCCCTTTTCGGGCTCAAATGGGCGCTGATCGTCCTCAACGACTTTCTGCCTGAATTTCGGGAGCGGCGGATCGCCTCGGGGGACGAGCGATCGTGGGCGGATGCGAAGACGGAACAGCTGGGTAAGGCTTCGACCCTGTTGGCGTCGATAAGGAGATTATGAGGATCGGATGGCCCTAGCCCAAGTTCGCCCCGGCACGACGGTCGCGGAGCTCGACGCGCGGTCGCGGTATTTTCGCAAGCTGATCGTCGACGCGCTCGAGGGGGGCAAGCGCGGTCACGTCGGATCGGCGCTCTCGCTGGTCGAGATCGTCCGCGTCCTCTACGACGACATCCTCGACGTTCGCCCCGGCGAACCCGACTGGGAATACCGGGATCGCTGCATCTTGAGCAAAGGGCACGGTTGCCTGGGACTCTATGCGGTCCTCGCCGACAAGGGTTTCTTTCCGATGGACGAGTTGCTTCGCCAGTGCACGAGCGGTGCGTTACTCGGCGGGCATCCCGAAGCGCATATTCCGGGGGTCGAAGCGTCGACGGGCGCGCTCGGCCACGGGCTCTCGATCGGGGTCGGTCTGGCGCTCGCGGCGCGGATGCGGAAGCGCTCGCACCGCGTCTTCGTGATCATGGGTGACGGCGAGCTCGGTGAAGGATCGGTCTGGGAAGCCGCGCTCGGCGCGAGCAAGCATCACCTCGATAACCTGATCGCGATCGTCGACTACAACAAGATGCAATGTTATGGGCCCGTCAACGAGACGACGGTCCTCGAACCGCTCGCCGACAAATGGGAAGCGTTCGGGTTTAGCGTGCGCGAGGTCGATGGGCATGACGTCGCCGCGCTTCAGGGCGCTTTGACGCGCGTGCCGTTCGAAAAGAGCCGGCCGAGCTTGTTGATCGCGCACACGCTCAAGGGTCGCGGGTTCGATTTTGCCGAGCAGAATCCCGAGTGGCATCACAAGTCGAAGGTGACGCCGGAAGACGTCGCGTTGATGCGCGAAGGGTTGGCGCGAGTCTAGTGCGACAGGCCGCGATCAACGCCGTCTACGAGCTTGCCAAGCGCGATCCGCGGATCGTATTCGTCGGCTCGGATTTGGGTATCGGGACGCTCGAGAAGATGAAGCAGGAGATGCCCGATCGCTTCTACATGGAGGGCGTCTCAGAGCAATACATGATCGGGATGGCGGCGGGACTCGCGATGGAGGGTTTCATCCCATACCTCAATACGATTGCGACGTTCCTGACGCGCCGCTGCTACGAACAGATCGCCATCGACCTGTGCGCGCACAATCTTCCCGTCCGCCTGCTGGCGAGTGGTGGCGGCGCCGTCTACGCGCCCCTCGGCCCGACGCACATGGCCGATGAAGACATCGCGATCCTGCGCGCCCTCCCGAACATGGCCGTCGTCGCCCCAGCGGATGCACCTGAGATGAAGCGCTTGATGGAGGCCTCCGTCGCGTGGGACGGGCCGATGTACATTCGGTTCGGTAAAGGCGGCGATCCGGTCGTGTCGAGCGACGAGCGCGGCTTTGCCATCGGCCGGGCGATCGAGATGCGCCGCGGAGACGACGTCGCCTTCGTCGGCACGGGAGTGATGACGAACCGGGCGCTGGCCGCCGCAGAGCTCCTTGCAAAGGACGGCGTGAGCTGCAGCGTCCTGCACGTCCACACGATCAAGCCGCTCGATTCCAACGCAATTCTGGCCGCTTCGGCTCGCGCGCGCCTCCTCGTCACCGTTGAAGAGCACACCCGAATCGGCGGCCTCGGCAGCGCAGTAGCCGAATTGCTTGTGGACGAGGGAGTCTCGACGCGGGTGCTCCGGCTAGGATTTGCCGATGCGTTCTTCGCCGATTACGGCTCGCAGGACGACATCATGCGCAACAACGGGCTGCAGCCGGATCAGATCGCTGCGCGTGTCGGCGAAGCGCTCGGCCTTCCGCTTCCCGCTTTAGGCTGAGACTAAATCCCCGGCGAGTTCGGGGAACAGCTCGGGATGGAGCTGGAGATGCTCTTGAGCCATTTGGCTGGCCACAAGCTGCTCCTTGCACTTTTCAATCGCTGCGCGGAATGCGTTCTCGTCGCCCATCATCCGGTGGACGAGTCCGATGCAATATTGCGCCGCCATATGGTCGGGATAGCGCTCGAGGATGTCCTCGTAGAGCCGCAGCGCGCGCTCGTAGTGGCCGTGCCTTAGGTTGTAATTTCCGAAGAAATTGATCCGCAGGTTAGCCGAGGCAGCGGTGTTCTTGAGGTCCTCCGCGCCTATCTCAGCGGTGTCGAACTGCCGCTCCCGGAAAAACGCGCCGTCCCAATTGAACGTCGAATCGATGTCGCCCCGGTCCAACATCTGCTCGTACATCTCGGTACCGACCAACGGCGCTGCGATATGGAAGTTGCTCCAGTCGGTCGCGATGTCGGCGGCAAAATCCAGCGTCTCCTGAATCTGCTCCCTTGTTTCGCCCGGAAATCCGAGGACGAAATACGTGCGTACCATGATGCCTGCGTCCCGGCAATCCTGAACGACGCGGCGGGCGCGATCGAGGTCGCAGTTCTTCTTGATGACGTGCTTTTGGACGTACGCGGAGCCCGACTCGATGGCCACGTTCGCGAGGGACATGCCCATGCGCACCATTGCGTCGATGACTTCTCTGTCAAGCGTGGCCACTGATAGGCCGTTAGGAAATTGAAAATGGATCGAGCCGCCGAAGTGATCCGCGATCGCATTGCAAAGCTCTATGATGCGCGGCTTCTTGACGGTAAAGAGGTCGTCTTCAGGAGTCACCATCGTTACGCCGTACCGCGTGTGGAGAATTTCGAGTTCGTCAATAATGTTGGCGACGCTGCGGAACCGCATTTTTCTTCCGTGGACGGTCCAGGACGAGCAGAAGGTGCAGTGGAACGGGCACCCTCGCGTCGTCATTATGGTCGCTGCGCGGTCGTGTTCGAGCTCATCGATGCGGCGGGTATAGCTGCCGGCCGTGTCGCGGACGTACTCGTCCATCGGGAGCAGATGCCAAGCGGGAAACGGGATGAGGTCGAGGTCGTCGATGAGCTCGGCCGATTCCAGGCTGCAATTTTCACCCTGGCCCGACTGCGCCTCGGCGAGTTTCTTCCGGCCGTAGATGCCCGGGATGGCCTCGCAATCCCCTCCGTTTACGGCCCGGTTGACCAGGTCGACGATAATCGATTCTGCCTCTCCGCGGCAAACGTAGTCGATCGACGGCATCGCGAGTAGCGATGGGACGGCGTTTGTAGCGTGCATCCCGCCGACGGAAATGGGGACCTTCGGCCACCGCCGTTTGACGGCGTCGGCGATGTGTCCGGACGTCCTGTGGGCCGTGGACCAAAGCAACGACAAACCCACGAAATCGGGGACGAAGTCGTCGGCTATCTCGGAACGCAAAATATAGTCGAAGAACTCGTCGATGTCATCGAAATGAAGCGAACGATCCTCGGCCGACTCGCGCAAAGCTTTGGCATAATCCAGGATACGGATGTTCGCCCCATCGATGTCGCGCTCCAAGACGGAAGACAGATAGAGGATCCCCATCGGCAGCGCGATCTGCTGGGCCACGAAATTGCCGACGTTCGTCTGCTTGTTCTCCAGCGAGAGAACGATGTGGTTATACGGCAGCGAAGGCGGATTTATAAATAAGATGTTCGCCGGCATAATCGTAGATGAACTCCTTTTCTTCGCCGGGCGCCGAAGCCGATAAGGGCACTTATCGATCGCGACCGCCGAGGCAGCCGTGCCTTAGAGCCGGGGCAGGCGTGCCTTAGATAGGTATCGGCGAGGAACGACGGGACCGTACTTGCCGCCCCCGAGGGGGCTTGGGGCGGGCTCGGCGGGGGCGGCTAGCGCAATGCCGGCTGAACGGCGACAAGCGCCCGCGCGATTTTCCCGGCTTCAAGGTCATCCAGCGCCTCGTTGATCTGCGCCAACGAATAGGTCCCCGAAATCAGCTTCTCGAGCGGAAGGACGCCCGCGGCGGAGAGCCTCGCATAGTTGGGAATGTCGCGATCGATCTGCGTCTCGCCGCCCCAGGTTCCGATGACGCGCTTGCCCCGGATGAGGTCGAACGGATCGAGGCTGATCCGGGCGCCGGCGGGCAGGTTTCCGGCCAGGACGGCGGTCCCGCCCGGGGCACGGACGCTGGCGATCGCGCTCTCCATCGCCTCGGGCCGGCCGGCCGCTTCGATCGCATAGTCGAAACCGCCGCCCGAAAGCTCCAGCAGCTGAGTTAGGGCGCTCGCGTCGGATGCGTTGACCGTGTGGGTTGCCCCGAGCGAACGTGCAAGATCGAGCTTGTGATCCCGCACGTCGACGGCAACGATGGGATGGGCATAGACGAGTGCGGCGGCGAGCAGCGCTGAGAGGCCGATCCCACCGACACCGAATATCACGACGCTCTCGCCGGGACGCACGCGCAGGGTATTGATGACGATTCCGGCGCCGGTCGGAATCGCACAGCCCAACAGCGCGGCTTCGCGCATCGGCATCGCGTCGGGGATCTTCACGACACGGTTTTCGGAGACGACGGCAGTTTGCAAGAACGTCCCGACGGCGCCCGAGTTGACGATCCCACCTGCATCCGAATAGTGCGTTGAGGGGACGTCGCAGCCGTGACCTTTCATCCACGAAAGCACGACACGATCGCCGGGCTTCACCTTGTTCGTTTGCGGTCCGACCTCGCGAACGATCCCGGAACCTTCGTGCCCCATCGTGTGGGGAAGGAAGCGATCGGGGCCTTTTTTGCCGCGGGCTTCCATGAGCTGCGTGTGGCAGACGCCGCTGTAGGCCACGTCGACGAGGAGCTGGCCCGGCTTGAGATCCGGAATCTCGATCTCGCCCAGGACGAGCGGCTTGTTGAGTTCACGCAAGATCGCGGCGACGGTTTTCATGCTTCAGGCCTTGTGAACGTAGTCGAGCGGTTCTCGCTGGATCTGGGTCCAGAAGCGGTCGACCCACTCGATCACCCCTCGCAAGCCCTCTTGCAGGCTCACGATCGGGGCCCATCCGAGCTCCGTACGCGCTTTCGTCGAATCGATCACGTAAGCTTTATCCTGGCCGAGACGCTCGGCGACGTTCACCGAGACCTCCGGGAGCGTAAAGCCCATCTGCTGCGCGATCTCGGAAACGACCTCGCGCACTTCGTAGCCCCGATCCGGCGAGAAATGGTAGATCTCGCCGACGCGGCCGCGCTCCATCGCCGCGAGCTCGCCGCGGCTCACGTCGCGGATATGGATGTACGACTTGACGGCGACCCCGCCGCCGTGCAGTTCGATCTTTTTGCCGAGCTTGATATTGATCGCGGAGCGCGGGATGATCTTGAAAAGTTGCTGGTGTGCGCCGTAGACGTTCGTTGCGCGCACCGTCACCAGCGGAAAAGGAAAGTTCTTCGAAAACGCGAGCAAGAGCAGGTCGGCGGCGGCCTTCGAAGCGGCGTACGGAGTCGAAGGATTGTACGGAGCATCCTCGAGCACGGTCCCCTCACAGGGCCCGTAGACTTCCGGCGACGAGATGTGCACGTATCGCTTTAGATTCGGCCGGGCTTTGATATGGTTGATCAGCCGCGCGAGGGCAACGGTGTTGGTCTCGAACCAATGGTCCGGGTGTTCCCAGCTCGGCGCGACTTCGCTTTGCGCCGCGAAGTTCACGATGTAGTCGGGGGCGAAGTCATCGAGGGTCGTCAGGAGCCGGTCCATGTCGCGGTTGAAGTCGGCCTGCTCGAAGCGATAGCGTCCGCTCTTGTGCCGCAAATAAGGGAGAAAGAGCTCGGACTTTTCCGGAGAGCGGCTGACGCCCAGGATCGTGTTGCGCTCGTCCTCGAGCAGCAGATCGACAAAATCGCTGCCGGAGAACGAGTTGCTTCCGAGCACGGCGATCTTGCGGGCAGCGGTCCCAGCCATCTAGTAGAGCGCCGGCCAGCCGTGCAACGCGACGGGTTTGAGATGCGGCGTCAGCGCTTCGACCGGGACCGGTATCTCGTTGCTGACCGAAGACCGGCGCGTCAACTCATCGAGTTCTGCTTGGGAGATGACGCCTTTCGTCATGAGATTCACCCGGAAGTTCACCGGATCCAGACAACGCGCCAGGAAGACGAAGTACCCAAGGTCGATGATTTGGCGCCAATCCGTGCCGTCGTCCTTGAACTCCGTCAGGGCACGCGAGAGATCATCCCGAAAACGAAGCAACTCCTCGAGGTACTCCTGGCCGCTCTTGATCACGAAGTACATCGGGTTGTGGTCGTACTGGGGGTGAGAGCCGAGGTGCTCGTTGCGGATGAAGTAGGGGATCGGCAGAGTCATGAGTTTCCCGCGACAGACCAGGACGAAGGCGTGGCTCAGTTCGAGGAAATGTGCCGCCGTCACCGCTCCTGCAGGGAACGATCCGATCAAATCCGGCGTACGCTGCACGGCGTAGAAGATCGACTGGTACCGCGTGCACAGCGCGAGGAGCCTTTGCAGCGGACGGCCCATGTCGAGAGGCTGACTGGCATAGGTGACGGCGAGGTTCAAAGTATCTGGGTTTGGCCGGCTCGCGCCGAAATAGTTGCCGTGAGCGGCGACGAAATCCGGATGGCCCCGTAGGAACTCGACCGCTGCCTGCACCCCCTCCGGCATCAGGAGGTCGTCGTCCGCGCAAAAGACGGCGAACTCGGTCGTGATCGCCTTGATGTCCTTCCCAATGCGCTCGATGGCGCTGCCGAAGTCCGGGCCGTATCTCGAGGCGCGATAATCCACGATGCCCGGATATTTACCGGCCGTTTGCCTGTTCTGTTCTTGAACCTCCGGCGAGCTGCCGTCGCTCACGATGATCTTGAACGTTACCGGCCGCGTTGAGAAATATTCGAGCAAGGCCGCAAGGAACCGTGGGCGATTGAACGTCGGGACGACAACCGTTACGTCCGGAAGGAACGGCACCGGTACTTGAGCGGCTTAGCGCAGGCCGACGGCTTGCATGGTCTTGATGTTGTAGTAGCGCGCGTCGACCATCGAATCCGGGATGCGCCCCGACTTGAAGGCGCCGAGTAGGTCGATGACGGCATCTTCGATGGTACGATCGGCGGCGAAGCCCAGTTCTCGGCGGATCTTTTCCGAAGAGATATGGTACGAACGATTGTCGTCCGTGGGCTCTACGCGGATCGCGACGTCCTCGCCAACGATCGATCTGACGCTTTCAGCGATCTCCATCACGCGCCGGTTATAGTATCCGGCGTTGAAGATCTTGCCGTCGATCGCGGAATCGGGCCATTCCAGCGAGCGGACGTAGAGATCGGTCATGTCCTCGATGTGAATGTTCGGGCGCATCTGGCCGCCGCCGAAGACGCGGATCGCGCGGTTCGTCACGGCGTGGTTGGTGAGAATGTTGACGGTCAAGTCGAGCCGCAGCCGCGGTGAGTAGCCGCAAACCGTAGCCGGCCGCAGGACGAGACTCGTGAAGCCGGCCTGGCGCTTCTCCAGGAGCACTTCCTCGCACATCGCTTTGTACTTGGAGTAATCGGTGAGCGGCTTGAGCTCAAGCTCCTCGGTGACGTTCTCTTCGTCGCGCAGTCCGTAGACGCTGGAGGAAGAGGCATAAACGAATCGCTTCACGCCGGCATCGATCGATTCGTCGATGAGCATCGAGAAGCAGTCGTAGTTGATCGACCGACCCAAGTCCGGGTCGAGCTCGAAGCTTGGATCGTTCGAGATGCACGCGAGGTGGATCACGGCGTCCGCGCCGGCGACGGCGCGGTGAACGGCGGCGCGGTCGCGGATGTCGCCGCGGATCTCAGTAAGCCCGGGTTCACCCTTTACCTGTGCCAGCACGTCGGTCCCGAAGAGGTAGAGGTCTAGGACGCGCACGGCATAGCCGGCGTGTAGGAGCTTCGGGACGAGGACGGCGCCGACGTAGCCGGCGCCTCCGGTGACCAAGACGGTCTTCAGCGGATTGGAGGCCATGGCACTTTCTTCTATTGAGTGGCGGCCGGCTCGGCCTTCCCGAGGTAAGTAAACCAGGTTCTCGTCGCGTCGGCGATCGACGCGGGCGTCCAGACCGGCGCATCGCGCCAGTCGTCGATGTGCTCGAGCATCGTATGGACCCCGTCCTCGAAGGGGACGCGCGCGCTCCAGCCCAGGAGGCGGCGGATCTTCGTAACGTCCGCAAAGGTCTGATCCGGCTCGCCCGGCCTTTTTGGGATATGCGTGATCGGGCCGCCGAGCAACTCGACTAGCTGGTTCACGCTATACGTGTTGCCCGAGCCGACGTTCATGATCTGGCCACCGAGTTCAGCGCGTGATGCCGCTTGCACGAACGCGTCGGCGACGTCGGTAACGTACGTGAAATCGCGGGTCTGCTTCCCGTCGCCGACGACGGTCATCGGCGAACCGGCCAGCTTCTGCGCGAGAAAAACGCCGAAGACCGCGCCGTACGTCCCGGTCGTGCGCGCCCGCGGACCGTAGACATTGAACAGCCGCAGCGACGTGGCGGCGATGTCGTACACCTGGCCCCAGTGCAGGACGATCGCTTCGCCGAGATACTTCGTGAGCGCGTACGGATATTGGGGACGGATCTCGGCGCTTTCGGGAGTCGGATAAGTGTCGGGGATGCCGTAGCAAGAAGAAGAGGCGGCGTACATGACCCGCCGAACGCCTGCTGATCGAGCGGCTTGCATCACGGAGAACGTGCCGTCGACGTTGGCACGGAAGTAATCGTCAGGCCGTTCGATCGAGGGGACGATATCGGCCAGCGCGGCGAGATGATAGACGACTTCGGCGCCGGCAAACGCCTCTTGGAGCAACTGTGTATCGCAGACGTCGGCTTCGAAAAACGTGAGAGCCGAAGCATCGAGTCCGGCAAGATTCTTGCGCCGCCCGGTCTTGAGGTTATCGATGACCGTGACCGGGCGTCCCGCGCGCACTAAACGTTCGACGAGGTGGCTCCCGATGAAGCCCGCGCCGCCCGTGACGACCGCTTTTCCCATGGGTAGCGAGGGACTTATACGGTCGCGCTCGCGAGGCGCGCTTTGCTCGAGTTGGCGATTCGCTCCCGCAAGGCCGTCGCGATGACGTGATTGAGGACGAGGTGACCATCCTCTTGTTGCCCGATGCGGTCGGCGGGGACGACGACTTTGTGGTCGGCTATCTGCGCGAGTTTTCCGCCGGGCCGGCCGGCGAGGCCGATCGAAATCGCCCCCACGGTTTTCGCGTACTCCACGGCTTTGATGATGTTCGGCGAATTGCCCGAGCCCGAGATCGCGATCAATGCATCGCCGGGCAAGAGCAGGTTCTTGAGCTGTTCGATGAAGACGTCGGCATACTCGAGATCGTTGCCGAGCGCGGTGATCAGCGGAACGTTGTCGGTCAGTGCAACGGCCCGAAAGCGGCGGCACCCGTCGATCGAAGTGAACTTCATGAGGTCGTTCATCATATGGGAGGCCGTGGAGGCGCTCCCGCCGTTCCCGATGACGTACGCCGTGTTCGAACGCTCCCAGACGCCCTCGAGGACGTCGACGACGGAGCGGATCGCAGGGCGGGACAGCCCGGCGATAGCAGCTTCAACCTCGCTCAGATAGGTCTCGATTACGTCCATCTACGTCCTTGTCGGTAGCGGCAGGGGCCGAGTTTAGCCCCGCTACGGCTTGATGATGATCCCATGGCCCGTCGGGGAGGCGTAGATCGGGACGTCGTTCGCGCGTGCCCAGGTGTCGAGCGCCTTCTTTTGTGCTGCGTACCTCTGGAAGCCGTAATCGTCGAGCACGACGACGCCTGCCTTGACGAGCTTCGGCCAGAAATACTCGAGGGCGTCGACCGACGGTTTCGCGGCGTTGAGATCGACCGAGAGGTAGGCGATCTCCGTGCTCGGGACCTGCGTCAGCGTGTCGGGTATCGGCCCTTTGACGAGTTTTATGTTGGGATACGGAGAAAAGGTTTCGCCGACGATCGCGTGCAGATTTGTGGTCGCGAAATGAGGCGTGTCCTTATCGATGCCCATCGCGAGTTCTTCGGGATTGAATTGCTCCAGCGGATAAGACTCGTAGGTATCCAGCATGTACCACGTCTTGTCGGTGTATTGCTCGAAGCTGATGTACTTCGCAGCCGAGGCCGAGAAGGCTGCGACCCACACGCCGCAATCGACGAAGTCGCCCTTCAGGTGCCTCGCGTGATCGGCCGCCCAGCAAAAATCGTAGATCCGATAGCGCAAGTCCCACATCCGGGCATAAGTCTCCGGAGCGTGGATCTCGATCTGTCGCATTCCCAAAGCTGAGGCTTCCAAGAAACGGGGGTCCGACATGAACCCCAGGTTATGGGCGGTTGCGAGGCCGTCTCCGTTATACGTGAGCGGCCCCTGTACGAGCTCTCGGCCGTCAGGCAACGGTGCGGTGGCGGAGAGTTCGACCGGCGCGCCGCCCACCGTTGCTTTGAAAACCATATTTTGACTGACGTGCTGGGGCAATACGGACTCCTTACGAAAACTCTAGACGGCCGGAGCGTTCGCGGCCTGCATCTCGGCGCTGCCGAAGATGCTGATAAAACGGTCGATGATGAGATCGATCATCGCTTGGTTGACGTGCAGCGGGCTGCCGTCGTCGGCGCCGAAGACCGTCGTGTGACCGCCGATCCAGCGGACCATCTCGTACGACGGCCAGTAGTACGTATCCGGAATCTCCAATTGCATGAACTCGTGGGCGACGACTCGCAGGGTCGACTTGGAGACGCAGTCTGCGATCATCGCGGAGCCGCGTTCGAACGTCGCCTTCAGAGGAACGGGCGAGACCGTGAGCACGAGGTGAATCTTCGGGTTGATCTGACGCAGCGCGTCGACGATGAACCGGAGATTTTCGACGTTCTGCGAGACCGTCGTCGTCTTGAACACGAACTTCGAGAGTAGGAGCGCGGTGTGAAAGTTCATCCCGAACGTGGAAACGAACTCGCCCGTTTCCTTGTCGAAGAAGCACGCCCCGACGCCCAGAGAGAGAATGGCGACGTTCGAGCTTTGAATGAGACCGATCAGCTTCTGCCTGTACGCATCGCCGAACTCTTGCTGAAATCCGCGTGTCCGCTCGCTGGGCCCGTTGACCACCCACTCCAGCAAGTACCTGTTCTCGAACGTGCTGTTGATCTGATCGGGGTAGTTGACGGCTTCGGCGGGAAAGCCGCGCCGCTGTAACGTCGTCGCGAGGTTGATCGCGAAGCACGATCCCATCGCGAAGACCTTGGTCGTCGGAGAGATGATCGGGTAGCGCTGCTTGAAATCGCTCAAAATGTACTTGTCGATCAACGTGCGCAGGTCGTCGAATTCCTTGACCGCACGTGGGTACCGCGCGAGCCGCTCAGGTTTGGCTCGCGAGCGGGCGATGTCGGCGAGCCGGTTGCGCTCGGCCAACAGGCCGGGATCGTTCGGCGCAACCGCAAGGGCCTGTTCGGCGACGCCGAGCGCCTCGGCGGGCTTGTCTTGTTCGAGCAGCGCCGTGCTGAGAATCACCAGCGTTTGAAGGTTGCCGGGACGCAGCTCAAGAGAACGCCGAAGCGCCGCTTCTCCGTCCGCAGGGTGCCCGGTCGAGATCCACGCATTGCCGAGCTGCGTCCACGCTTCCGCCCAGTCGGGACGCAGCTCTACGGCCTTCGCAAAGAGCTCCCGCGACTCGGCTCCGTCGTCCATGCGGCCCGAATACGGCAGCGTTTGCGCGAGGGCGAAGTACCGGTCCGCATCGTTTGGAGCGAGCTCGATGGCTCGCCGCAGGAGCTTGGCCGCCTCTTCATGGTTACCGACGACTTCGTGCAGGAGCTTCCCGGCGACGAAATACCCGTCCGACCATGTGGGCAGCAGGGTAATACCGCGCAGGAGATACGGCAGCGCCTCGTTCAGACGGTTTTGACGCAGCCGAAGGAGAGCCATGAGCTGGACCATCATCGCATCGTCGGGAGACGACGCAAGCTGCTGCTGACAGTACGCCTCGGCTTCGACGTCTTTCCCTTCGTTGAGCATGCGAACCGCAATATCTGCGGTACTTACGGCCATTACGGACTCCTCCGGAGCACAGATTACAACAGAAATATCGGCTTTCTATGCGCTGCGGTTGAGGAGCCCTTGCGCAGGCTGCTTGCTGAGAGGATTCGTTTCCGGAGCAAAGGTAGCCTAGGGCGATGCCGGTAGCAGCCTTTGGTGTCGCGGCACAACTCTATGCGGCACGGTTTCCAGCGGACCTGGACATCGTTTTCGCCGACGAGACGCTGATCGGCGATGCGCTCGCCGAAGGCGTCGACCGCGCGCGGACGGGGCGGAGGTTCTTCGGGGCGCTCGCCATCGTCGACCCGCGGTCGATCGTGGCGCAGAGACTCGCGCCTCGCGTCCTCGAAGCCGTCCCCGATCTCGCGCAGCGCCGCTCCTTTTGCGATGCGATCGCCGTCGGTCAGCTGACGATCGACGGCAGAAATCAGAGCGAATTCGGGATCAACGCGGATACCCTGAGCGCGTTGCGGTGCCTGGCGATGCTGTGCGATTCCCTCATCGTCCGCTCGTGGGTCGAGGACCGGTGGCTTCGCGCCAATCTGGGAACCGCGCAAGTCCATGCAGTTCGGGCGGTCGTGCCGCCTCTCGTCCCCGTCCCTTCCTTCAAATCGCGGAGCGGCTCCAGGACGATCGTCGTGTGGGGGCCGGAGCGCACTGCGTCTGAGCTCGCAATGTTCGCTTTCGCCTACGAGGAGCTGCACGCGCCCGTCGTCATCGTCTGCGACGCCCCGCCCGGGGCGACGCTGTTCTCGTTGCGCGCCAAATTCGTCGGCCGGGCTGAGGCCCAGCAGCATCTCGAGAGCGCAGCCGTCATCGTCGACGCGTCCATCGGTGATCCCGCGGCGGCAATCGAGCTCGCGAAGGGCGGCGTTCCCGTCGTGGCGAGCACGTACTCGGGCGCCAACGAATACATCGACGGCGTCTGCACCTATGACCCTTGGAATTTCCGCTCCATCCTCGCTGCGACGCTCATGGGACTCGGCGCAAACCCGCCGAAATTGCGCGCCGGCATCCCCGGACTGGAATCTCTAGGGCCGGCGATGGAAGCGGCAAGACCCCTCGTACCGGAGAGAACGCCGCTCGTCTCGATCGTGATCCCGACGAAGGATCGCCGCGGCGTCTTGCCGCGTGCGATCGAATCGGTCGCGAACCAGACGTATCCCAACGTGGAGATCATCGTCGTCAATGACGGCGGTCCGCCCGTCGACGACCTCGTCGCGTATCTCCCGAATGCCCGCGTCGTCAATCACGAGGTGAACCTAGGGGTGACGCCGTCGCTCAACGACGGCATCGCCGTAGCGCGGGGCGAGTATATCGGTTTCTTGGGCGACGACGACTACATCTACGCGGATCACTTGATGCGCCTGGTCGGCGCTCTGGAACGCAGCGGCGGCAGCGTCGGGCACGCCTTCATGTTCTCGTCCTACTTGGATCCGAATCCCGACGGTTATTACGATCTGATCGGGCATAATCTGCTCGCCCAGGCTGCCATCGATCCCACGGAGCTGATGGCCAACAACATCGTCGGCGGTACGTCGGTCCTCTACCACCGGCGCATTTTCGACGAACTGGGTCCCATGGATCTTGCGCCCAAACAAGGTGCGGACTTCGAGCTCTACCTGCGCATCCTGCAGCGGCACGACTTCATCATGGTTCCGCGGGTGACCGCGAACGTCGATTTCCGTCGCGACCAGAGCAACATCTCTGCCTACAAGGCAAGCGAAAACGTCGCGATCCTCAACTATCTCTACGCGAAGTATCCGGTGCCCGGCCGGATCGATCTCGAACAAAGCCGCCAGCGAATCATGCAGGCTTTCGCATCCCCCGCCGGCGATCCGACGATCGTCCGCCCCCATCGGGAGTTATCGTCGCCGCGCCGAAGGCAGTACCGCCTTCAGGATGGCGGGCCCGCACAGGCGTCCGCCGGCGCAAGCAAGGCTCCCGATGAAGTCTCTCTATAGCTACTACCAGCATCAGACCATTCTGCCGACCTTCGCCGATTTCAAGGGCGACGAGGATTTGTCGCGCTATGCCGCGCTTCGCGACCGGCTGTTCACCGAGAAGCTCTTCATTCCGCGGCGTTATTTCGATGGTCTCTCCATCCTGCAGTTCGGTCCCGACAGCGGAGAAGACGCCCTGGTCTTTGCGCGCAACGGCGCTCGCTTGACCCTCGTCGAGCCGAATCTGCGCGCGCATGGCCCGATCGGCGAGTACTTCAAGCGCTTCGACCTTGCGGATCGGCTCGAGGCTCTGATCGCGGGCGACGTCGAGGAATTTCAAAGCGAGCGGCAGTTCGACCTGATCGATGCGGAAGGTTTCATCTACACCGTGCAGCCGATTGCGCGCTGGCTGGCCTCCTTTAATAGGTTGCTGCTCCCGGGCGGGCTGTTCGTCATCACGTACTACGACCGGCTAGGCGGCTTCGTCGAGCTTTGCCTGAAGGCCATCTACCACAGCGCCCGGCGCGTTCGCGGGGGCGATGCCGAGCAGACCGCGCGCGACCTGTACGCGAAGAAGTGGGACTCGATCCCGCACACGCGGCGCTTCGAGTCGTGGGTCATGGACGTCCTGAACAACCCGTTTGTGCGGCTGAAATACTTTCTCGACGCCTCGGATCTTTGCCGGCAAGCGTTGGAACACGGTTTCCAACTCTACTCGTCGTGGCCGTCGTACCACGATTCGCTCGACATGTACTGGCACAAGCGTTTGCTTGCGCGCGAGGACCTGCTGCTTCGCAGCGAAGTGCACGTCGGACGCAGCGCTCTGAGCTTCCTCACGGGCTACAAGGCCTATCTTCATTCCAGCGACCTTGCCTGGATCCGATCCGTCGGTGAGCGAGTGAACCGCCTGGTCGAGGACGTCGACGTCTTGATCGAGCGGGCGGATGCGGCGGCGCTGAGCGGCGTCCGCGAAACTCTGCGCTACGTCGAGGATCTGGTCGGCGGAGAGCGCGTCCTCACCGACGGAGGGGAGCGCCAAGCCGCGGCGGTGGGCCTGATCCGCAGTCTACGGGAGGCCTTCGACCGCATTGCGGCCGGCGACATCGCGGCACTCGAGGCGCATACGACATCGGACGCGGACTTCATCGCGGGATGGGGAATGCCGAACCACGTGGGTGTATTCTGCAAGTATGCCGATATCACACAGCCATAAGTTCATCTACATCCACATCGGCAAGATCGCCGGTTCGAGCATGATGCAGGCGTTTGCCGAAGCCGGCGTCACGTTCGATCCTATCAGCAGCGCGACGTTCTTGGACGTGATCGCCAATCGTCCCGATCGCGACTACCTGTTCGGGCGCTGGCGCAAGCTTTTTCCGCTGCACGGCACCGAGTATCCGATCCAGCATCTGCAGGCATTTCTGCTCAAGCCGTTGATCCCGCCGGAGATTTGGGATTCCTACTACAAGTTTTCTTTCGTACGAAATCCGTGGGATTTCATGGTGTCGACCTATTTCTACGTGCAGCAGATCATCGATCTAGTGAAGCAGAGTCATCCCGTCGTCTACGAGATCGTCCTCGGCAAGAGCTTCAAGGAATTTCTCACCGAGGCTTGGCCGAAGATCAAGACCGACTACAAGAGTTTCCTCACCGACGACAACGGCCGGGTGCTGCTCGACTACATCGGCCGCCACGAACGTCTTGACGACGACTATGCGTTCCTTTGCGCTCGCTTGGGAATTCCGCACAAGGCGTTACCGCACGCCAACGTGTCCGAGCACGAGAACTACCGCCAATATTACGACGAAGAGACGATTGAGATCGTGCGCCGCTCCTTCGCTACGGAAATCGAAATGTTCGGATACGAGTTTTAGGATGGAGCAAGCCGACTCCGTCGCGATGGAACGCGGCTCTTGCCTCGAGCTCGTGCTGGCGCATCACGGGAAGGTGCCGCTGGCGCCGCCGGTTCTGATTGTGGGCCGGGCGGATGGGATGGGCTTCGGAGACGTGGCGATGATCGGGCAGGCACTGATGCAGGCCGGCGTCGGACCGGTCGAGGGGGTTTCTTTCGAGACGCTCACGACCCAACTCGTCGATCCGCTGAAGCTGAATCTCTATCGCACAACGATCACGCTGGGGGCGCTGGCCTGGTCGTTCGACGTGCTGCGCGCTCTCACGAGCGTCGTCAGGCAGACTGCCTTCGGGGGACAACTCCTTTGCGTCGAGCCTGCCAACGATTGCTTGAGCCAAGGGTACTTTCAAATAACGCCGACTGCATTGCAGCGCTTCGCCGAGGCGAACGAGCTCCCGGTTACGGCGAACACGCTCTTCACGCGACCCCAACCGGAAGGCGGCGTCGGCCTCTTCTTCGCGGCGCGAAAGCGAGCCGGCTCGACGTGGGAGCGCCGGCCGAGTCCGCTTCCCTACACGCGTGGATGAGGCCGGCCGCGCAGATCGCCGAACCTAAAGGGGCGCTTACGATGATCCGATATCGCAGCTTATGAGCGCCCAAGTTACGGTCGCCGCGCCTCCGGTTGAGAAGATCCCGGTCTTCGTGCCCTACATCGGCGTCGACACGCTCAAGCATCTGACCGACGCCCTCGACGTCGGTTGGCTGGGGATGGGCGCAACGACGAAAGAGTTCGAAGAGCGCATCGGGGGCTTTCTCGGTACGCAGCGCTACGTCGTCGCGACGAATACCGGGACGAGTGCCCTGCATATCGCCGTTATGGCGGCAGGCATCGGCCCCGGCGATGAAGTCATCACGCCATCATTCAACTACGTCGCCGACCATCAAGCGATCAACATGGCCGGCGCGTCGGTCGTGATGTGCGACATCCGGGACGACAATCTGGGGATCGACTGCGAAAAAGCCGAGCGGCTGATCGGCGAGCGAACCAAGGCCATCATGCCGCTGCACTTTGCGGGGATTCCCTGCGATCAGGACGGCGTTTACGCGCTCGCGCGCAAGTACGGTCTGCGCGTCATCGAAGACTCCACGCACGCATTCGGTTCTTCGATCGACGGCCGCCGGATCGGCAGCTACGGGGACATCAGCGTGTTCAGCTTCGATCCGGTCAAGCTCGTCACATCGGTCGACGGCGGGTGCATTGTTCTCGAATCCGAGGCGGAGTACCACAAGCTGCACCACCTCAGGCTGCTCGGAGTCGACAAAGACACCACCGAGCGATACAAAAACTCGCGAGCGTGGGACTACGACGTCGTAGGGCCCGGCTACCGCTACCACCTCACGAACATCATGGCGAGCGTGGGGATTTCGCAGCTCAAGCGCGCCGAGGACTTTCTGCGCACCCGGCGCGACGTCTGCCGCCGCTATTCGGCAGCGTTTGAGCCTTTGGACGCAGTCACGGTTCCCAAAACCGATTTTTCAAACGTCTCGCCGTTCATCTACTGCTTGCGGGTTTCGGAACGCCGCGAGCAATTCATCGAGCATATGAAGGCACGCAACGTCGACGTCGGCCGCCATTTCATTCCGGTTCACCGGCACACGTACTACGCATCGGCACGGCGCGGCGACATGACGGTGACGGAGCGCGTCGCCGGCGAGGTCGTCACGCTACCGCTCCACTCGTACATGCGGCCCGACTTCGTCGACCGCGTGATCGAAGGCGTCGTTTCGTTCTTTAACTAGCGAATGCGGCGCAGCCACGCGCCGGGCCATTGCGTGATGTTTTCGGCCAAGCCGTCACTCTCGTTGAAGAGCCAAGGCGGCTGTTCGTACCGGAATTCGGGATGTCGCGACAGGAAATCGTTCGCGGCCGCGTAGGGATTGTTGGTTTCCCAGTCCGGCTTAGCCCGAGGCGCTCCTACGAGGTCCTTCATCAGGCCGTCGGTCGCGACGACGTATGAATCGACCGTCACAAGCGAGCCGTATAACTCGAGCTCGCGCAGCACGTGGTCCTTCGTGTGATTGGAGTCCAAGATCACCATGACCGTCTCGTTCGGGGCGATCAAACTCCGCACGTGATCACCGGTGGCCCCGGCGGCGGAGTCGGCCTCGACCAAAGTGATGCGGTGAAAGAGCTCGTGGGCTTCGATTGCTTTGCGATTGTGCGGCCGAATCTCGACGTCGATGCCGATGACGCGACCGTGATGCATCGCCTCGAACAGGCTCGCGCAGAAGATCAGCGATCCGCCGTGCGCGATTCCCGTTTCGACGATAACGTCGGGACGTAGCCGGGTGATCACTTCCTGGAGCCTGACGAGATCTTCAGGGAGCTGTAGGACGGGACGGCCGAACCATGTGAACGTGTAGGAGTACTTCACTTCCCAGCCTGCACGCAGCCAAACGGCGGAGAGAATCTCGAACGCCTCACGCGAGCCCAGCTCGTGCGCGGTCGCAACGCCGTTTTTCTCGACGGTGAGAATCCGTTTTTCGACGTCTATATTGATCAAGACTTAGTTTGCGACCCCATGCGGCAGCCGTCCCACAACATCGACGCGAACGTCCAAGCGGAGCTCTTGCACCATCTGCGCGACTTCGTTTCGGTAGATCGGATTCATCACGTAAACGACCTGGACGTCGAGGTCGCGCATGCTCTGGGGAGCAACGATCGAATGGCCGGAGCCGGCGACGAAACGGCCTTGCCGTTGCGGATTGATATCGACGAGGCAGCGCAGAAAGCTGCAGTCCGGATCGACGAGATTCGCCATTGCCACGCCTTTGGCGGCGGCACCCCAAAGAGCGATCCCACCCCGGGCCGATTCGTTACGCAAGCGCTCCGCCCATCGCTCCCGATATTCGTATTCACTCGCGCGAAACGAGGCAACCAACGCGGGGATGGACGCGTCACGCTCGATCGGTCCAGGCGCCGCCGAGTCTCCCGGGTGAGCCTCGGCGAGCAAGCGCTGACCGTCGAAGACGGGCCGGACGAGGCTGACGAGGAGGCCTGCCGCACGCAGCGCTTTCGTTAGCGAGAATTGGCTGTGAAAGGCAAACGTTTCATACGGGAAATCCCAAAAGGCATGATTTTGCATCGGCGGGACGAGGTTGCGACACTCGACGAACGCCCGCGGAAAGGCCGCTTGGACCACGATGTCGCGGAGCCTGCGCAAGAACGGTACGGGTTCCACGATGTAGTCGAGAACGTACAGTGCAATGGCGACGTCTGCTTGGACCGCGCCGTCTTCGTTGCCCAGATACCGCTGTTCGAAGACGAGCCGCCCGTCGAAGTCGCTCCTCGGGCCTTCATACACGGTGTCGAATCCGATCGCGCGGATGCCGGGCTCCAACTTGGCAAGGCGCCTGAGGAAGTCCCCTTTGCCGCACCCGACCTCAACGACGCGGACGTCCCGAACGCCCCGATCTTCGATGAGATAGCGCGCCAAGTCGTCGATGTACTCGCCGAAGACTTTCGATTGCGCCGCAGACGGATCGTACTTGGCGTCAAATTTCAGCTTGGACGATTCGTAGCTCCCATTGAACACGATATCGCAATTGGCGCAAAAAACGAGATCGATGTCGCCGCGTTCCACGGCGCGGGCTGCCTCGCGCGTATCGTAAACCGCGTTTTCAAGCACGGGAACGTTTTGGCGATGCAAGACGGGTTCGAGCTCCGCCGAATCGCAGATGGGGCAGTTCAAGCGCATCAGACTTTTTGCAAGTTCTGGGCAGCCGTGACTCGCACGACATAGTCGAGGAGCCGTTCGACGCAAGCCTCCGGCGTATTGTGTTCGGTGTCGATCACGAGCTCCGGAGCGTTCGGCGGCTCGTACGGCGAGGAAATCCCGGTGAATTCGGCGATCTCGCCGGCTCTTGCTCGGCGGTAGAGGCCGTTCGGATCGCGTGCTTCGCACGCGTCGAGACTTGCCTTGACATAGACCTCGTGGAAGGCCGTGGGCGCTGCCCTTCGCGCGGTCGCCCGGTCTGCGGCAAAGGGTGAGATGAAGGCGGTGATCACGATCGCGCCCGCGTCGGCGAAGAGCGCGGCGACTTCGCCGACCCGGCGGATATTCTCGGTCCGGTCCTCGAGCGCGAAACCGAGATCGGAGTTGAGCCCGCTGCGAATATTGTCGCCGTCGAGTACGTAGACGAGATTGCCGCGTGCGAAGAGCCGGCGCTCCAAGGCTAGCGCTAACGTCGACTTGCCGGAGCTGGAAAGCCCCGTCATCCAGACGACGGCGCCGGCGTGCCCATGACGTTCGGCACGCTCTGTTGCTGAGACGAGATGGCGGTGGGGATGCAGGTTCGAGGCACGCGGACCGGAGTGAACTTCGGTTACAATTCCCGCCGCGAGGACCTCATCGTCGCGCAGCAAGACGCAACGCGACGTGAGGGCGTTGGCCTCGCGGGTATCGAGTGCGAGAAGCGCATCGCTGCGAAGGGTTACATCGACGACGCTGTACTGCGGCGATTCACCCGCGGCCAATTTTTGGAGGTTGCGGGTGTCCGTGATGCCGTGGACGGCGTCGAGGTGGACGCGCGCTTCGGTCGGGCCGAATTTCAGCACCAGCGACTCCTCGTCGCGCGGGGGCTCCTCCGCAAGCCAAAAGAACAGAGCGCGGAAAGAGCGGGCCGACGGCGGAAGGTCGGTGGCATCGCTGACAAGGTCGCCGCGTTCCACGAAGACCGGCTGATCGAGGGTGAACCCCACCGCCTCACCGGCCTGCGCGAACGGCCGATCTTCTTGCGGCCAGCGCTCGATGCTGCTGACGCGCGCGGTGACGCGGGCGGGCGAGATCGCGACGTTCTCTCCGACCATGAGCCTGCCTGAATCGATTCGCCCGACGAACGTGCGCTGAGTCTCGCGCCGGTAGACGTCTTGGATGCGCATGCGCAACGGAGCGTCTGCGCTATCCGGCGCCGGTGAAAACTGCGATAGGGCAGTTAGGAGCGTCGGACCCTGATACCAGGGCAGCTCGTCGGAGCGCGTTGCAAGATTGATGCCGTCCCTAGCGGAGATCGGAATGATCTCGGCGGGCGTCAGACCCAGGGTCGAAAGGTGGGCGACGACAGCGGACGCCACTCGATCGAAGTGCGATTGGGCGTATCCGATCAAGTCCATCTTGTTGACGGCAACGATCAACTGCTTGATCCCCAAGAGTTGAAGAAGGTATGCGTGCCGTCGAGTCTGCTCGCTGACGCCCTCGGCGACGTCGACGACGAGCACGGCGGCATCGGCTTCGGCTGCGCCGCTGAGCATGTTCTTGACGAACTGACGATGGCCCGGGGCGTCGATGATGGCATACCGTCTGCCGCCGGTCTTGAACCAAATGCGAGTCGTGTCGATGGTGATCGCCTGGTCCCGCTCAGCTTGTAGCGCGTCGAGGACGAAGGACCATTCTACCGGAACGCCGCGGCGCTCGCTGCTGGCAAGTATTTCCTGGAGCTTGCCATCCGGCAACGAGTTCGTTTCATGGAGCAGGCGGCCGATGAGTGTCGATTTGCCATGATCGACGTGACCGACGATCACGAGATTTACCGGACGTTGCGTTTCGCCGCTCACATGTACCCCGCCGAGCGCAATCGTTCGAAAGAGTCTTCGCTATCGTGGTCCATCGTTCGGCCGGCTCGCTCGGGCGCGGTCGTCGTTTCGAGCTCCGCGATGATCTCGGCTAGGCTCGACGCGGTGCTCTCGATCGGCACCGTGATGTTTTTCTCGCCCAGCGACCGGTAGCGCAAGCCGCCCCGCGCCAGATACAAGGGGACGAACGGTATCCCCTCGCGCTCGTGATAGCGCCAAACGTCGATTTCCGTCCAGCGCAGGAGCGGGTGAATGCGCAAGTGCGCGCCCTCGGGAGCTCTGGTGGTGTAGTGTCCCCAAAACTCCGCGGGCTGATGGCGGACATCCCAATCACCGACGGTCGAGCGCGGGCTGAAGACGCGCTCCTTCGCGCGCGTCGCCTGCTCGTCGCGGCGGATACCGACGATGACGCCCTTGTAGGCATCCCGCTCGAGCAGGCGTTTGAGGCCCTCGGTCTTGCGTGCGGCCGCTCGTGAATTCGCAGGGAGCGTTTGGTCGACACTCGATTCGGGTGGACACAACTCGACGCGAAGGTCCAGTTCCCATTCGGCCGCGATCCGATCGCGGAACTGGTAGACCTCGGGCAGCTCCATCTCGGTTTCGAGCTGTACGACCGGAAACGGCACAGCACCAAAGAACGCCTTGCGCGCAAGCCATAGGAGCGCCGTGCTGTCTTTGCCCATCGACCACAGCATGCACAGGGGCCGTACGCACCGATATGCCTCCCGCAAGATGTAGATCGACGTCGCCTCGAGATCGTCGAGGTGGCTGGTCTCTTGAGTCATGAAATAAGCTTCCGGTCAAGAATTTTGGCTGCCATTCGGGAGCCCTTCAATGAGGCGTCCCTTTCTGCCCCGGCGTGCGGCCGGGCGCGCAACTCGCATCGTGTTCTCAAGGATTGTCGACCGTTGCCCGATACCTTGTACGTCATGAACGTTCGAGGACGCGCGGAGGAAAGCGCCTGAAGGCCGTCATTCTCGCCGGGGGCTACGGAACCCGAATCGTCGAGGAAACCCAAACGCGCCCAAAGCCCCTGATCGAGGTCGGCGGACGGCCGATCCTGTGGCACATCCTCAAGACGTACTCCTTCCACGGTGTCCGCGACTTCATCATCTGCTGCGGTTACAAGGGCTATATGATCAAGGAGTACTTCGCGAACTACTCCCTGCACATGTCCGACGTGACCTTCGACATGCGCGACAACAGCATGAAAGTCCATCACAACAGCGTAGAGCCGTGGTCGGTCACGCTGGTCGACACCGGCGAATCGACGATGACCGGCGGACGGCTCCGTCGGGTTCGCAACTATCTGGATGACGAAGACTTCTGCTTCACGTACGGCGACGGGCTCAGCGACGTCGACGTTACCGCGCTCCTGGAGTTTCACCGGAGCAGCGGCCGGCTCGTCACCGTGACCGCGATCAAGCCGCCCGGGCGCTACGGAGCGCTCTCGGTGAAGGGCACGCAGGTCACCGGTTTCAAGGAAAAACCCAACGGCGACGGCGGTTGGATCAACGGCGGCTATTTCGTCGTCAACCCAAAGGCGATCGACTACATCGCCGACGACGCTACGCCTTGGGAAACCGAACCCCTGGAGCGCCTGGCGGTCGAGAATCAGCTCGCGGCGTACCTGCATCGCGGATTTTGGCAGCCGATCGACACCCTGCGCGACAAGAATCACGTAGAGAGCCTCTGGGCGTCGGGGAAGGCGCCGTGGAACGTCTGGTCGGCCGAAAAGATGCCGGCCTTCCCGCGCGGATAGGCACCTCTAAAGTCGACTCTCCGCTTCACCGACAAAGAGTTCAACGCGGAAAGGGGCTTTGGATTGATCCGGTTTGACGATGGAATGATTCAGATTGACGGCGGCGGCACGCCGCAGTTCTCGATCGGCACGCCCCCCGGGACCGCTCCGTCCAGCGCTGGGCCGGTGGTGACGGGCAACGCCGAGCTCGATCGGAAACTCAACGGGTTGAAGTGGTTCCATCGCTTCGAAATCGAGCCCGGAGTCTTCACGCCGGGCAACGCCGACATCGAACGGCTGGTCTCGCGGCTCTCCCTCCCGGCGGATCTCTCAGGCAAATCCGTTCTCGACATCGGATCCTACGACGGAGGTCTCAGCTTCACGTGCGAGCGACGGGGGGCGTCTCGCGTCGTCGCTTACGATACGGGCACGCCGCGCGAGACGGCGCAGTGCCTGGCGGAGCATCTGAAGTCGCGCGTCGAATTCCGCTACGGCACGGTGTACACGCTTGACCCCAAGGAGATCGGCACCTTCGACGTCGTGATCTTTTCGGGCGTCCTCTATCACCTGCGGTATCCGGCTCTCGGGATCGATCGGATCCGCACGATCGCCAGGGGCGAGGTCTACGTCGAAACGTTCGTGTTGCCCGATAACGCGCCGACCCCGCATGCCGTCTTTTTCGAAACGACTGAGCTCAACTCGGATCCGACGAACTGGACCGGCCCAAACGTCGCGCAAGTTCAGGCGTGGTTTCGCTCCGCGGGCTTCGCCATCCAATTCATCGGTCGTTGGGAAGACCGCGCGACGTTCGTCGCGCGCGTCCGTCCCGGCCCCCCGCCCTACCTGATCACGCCGGGTGTTTGCGATTTGACGACTCATTTTGAGGGGATGAATCTCCTACCCGAGGAGTAGCGTCGTCACGCGCTAGGCGCGATCCCCTTCGGGAAAAGCTCCCTCAGGCGAGGCAGCATTCGATCCCGCTCCGAGACGACCGACGGCTTGAGCGGCCAGGAGATCGCCAAGTCAGGATCTTCCCAATGGATGCCGCGAGCGAGCTGCGGCTCATAGGCGGCTGAAATGTGGTAGTGCACGAGCGTGTCGTCGGTCAGGCTCTGGTAGCCGTGTGCGAAGCCCGCGGGAATGTAGAGTCCGCGAGCCGAGCGGTCGTCGAGCTGCACCGTTTCGACCTGACCAAATGTTGCCGAGCCGGGTCGGAGGTCGACGATGACGTCGAAGACGGCTCCACGCTCGCAGCGCACGAGCTTGACCTCGCTTGCGGGATCGGCCTGATAGTGCAGGCCGCGGAGCGTGCCGGCCCGCCGATTATGCGCCACGCTTTCCTCGACGTAGGCCGTCGTCAAACCGTGGCGCGCAAATTCATCTCTAGAGAACGTTCGAGCGAAGAATCCGCGCTCGTCCGCTGCCGGTTCAGGAATGATGAGGACTGCTCCGCTTAGACCAAGGGGCTCGAAGATCATGGAACGATCCGCGGCACGGGGATGGGTGTTACGAATTGACCACCCCACTCGCGAACGAACGACAGCTGCTCGACGATCTCATCCGCGATGTTCCAAGGCAGGATCAAGACGTAATGGGGCTTGGTTTCGGCGATCTTCTCGGGAGCGTAGACGGGGATGCGAACTCCGGGAAGGTACGTTCCCTGCTTGTCGGGGTTGCGGTCCACCGTGTAGGGCAACATATCGGGCGTGATGCCGCAATAGTTCAGTAGCGTATTCCCCTTCGCCGGAGCACCATAGCCGGCGACGCTTTCCCCACGGTCGGCGCATTGTAAGAAGAAGCGAAGGACCTCGCGCTTGTTTCGCACGACGAGCTGGGAGAAGCTTGCGTAGGTCGCAAGATCGCCGAGGCCTTCATCGCGTTCGCGGCCCTCGAGTTCGCGGACCGCGGGCGAGATGTCCGGAAGGCCGCTGTCTTTGTGCTTGAGGTAGACGCGCAGGGAGCCGCCGTGCGTTTCCAGCTCGTCGAGGTCGTAGATCTCCAAGCCGTGAGCCGCGATGACGCGCGAAACCGAGAGAAGGGAGAAATACGAAAAGTGCTCGTGATAGATCGTATCGTACTGAGCGCCTTTCATCAAACGAAGCAGGTGCGGAAATTCGAAGGTCGCCGTGCCCTTCGGAGCGAGCGCGACCTTCACTCCGGCGACGAAGTCGTGAAGATCGGGGACGTGCGCGAGCACGTTGTTCCCGATCAATAAGTCGGCCTGGCCGACCTCGCGAGCCAGCATTGCCGCACTCGAACTCCCAAAGAAAACGCTACGCGTAGGTATCCCCTTTTCGAGAGCTACCTTGGCAACGTTGGCCGCGGGCTCGATCCCCAGCACCGGGATCTCCCGCTGCCGGAAAAATTGGAGGAGATAACCGTCGTTGCTTGCGATTTCGAGAACGAAGGATTTCGAGGAAAGCCGCAAACGGGGAATCATCGCGTCTACGTATGCTCGCACGTGGGCGAGCCAGCTATCGGAGTACGACGAGAAGTAGACGTACTCCGAGAATATCGCCTCGCCGGAACGCGCAGCGATGAGCTGCACGAGGAAACAGTTACGGCAAACGTAGGCACAGAGCGGATAAAACGGCTCCATGTCGTTGAAGCGGGCGGGACGAATGAAGGAGTTTGAGAGCGGCGAAACGCCGAGGTCGGCAAAAACGTCGCGGAGCTCAGCTTGACACGAACGGCAGCGTGCGAGCTGCACTAGTGCGCGATCGCCTGCGTGGCCAGTTGCGCGCCTGCTAGACCGGAATCGACCCGGCGCGCGTCTTTGCGACGAGATTCGACGCGTGGTGCAGGCTCTCGAACGTTCCGGCATCGGTCCACCAGCCGTCCAGGACGTCGTAGTACAGGTCGCCTTCGCGGATGTATGCGTTGTTCACGTCGGTGATCTCGAGCTCGCCGCGCTGCGAGGGCTGAAGCTTTCGGCAGAAGTCGAAGACGCGCCGGTCGTACATGTAGATGCCCGTGACCGCATAGTGGCTCTTGGGCGCCGCGGGCTTTTCATCGATGCGGACGATGCGCTCGCCGTCGAGCTCGGGGACGCCGAAGCGTTCGGGGTCCTCGACCGCTTTGAGCAGGATGCGAGCGCCCGAATCTTGTTCTTCGAAGCGGCGCACGTACGGCGCGATGTCGTCCTCGACGATGTTGTCGCCCAAGACGACGACGAGCCGCTCGCCCTCAGCGAAGTGCTCGCAAAGCTTGAGCGCGTCGGCGATCCCGCCCTCGCCCTCCTGATAGGTGTAGGAGATGTCCTTCAATCCGAAATCGCGCCCGTTACCCAACAACCGCAAAAAGTCACCCGCCGAGCTGCCGCCGGTCACGATCATGATGTCCTTGATCCCCGCCCGGCACAGGGTCTCGAGAGGATAGTAGATCATCGGCTTGTCGTAGACCGGCAAGAGATGTTTGTTCGTGACCTTGGTCAGCGGGCGGAGCCGCGAACCGAGCCCGCCTGCGAGGATGACGCCCTTCATCAGCCTCCTTTATTGGACCGGCACCTTCAGGTGCCCTCGATGCGCAGTTGGAGCGGCCAGCGGGTGATCGGGCTCGCAGCGATCCCGACGACGTTTGCCGACCGTGCCTGCTCGATCGAAGGACGGTTCGAAACGGGGTGGGCTTCGTAGACGACCTGATGCAGGCGTGCCGTCTCGGTGCCCGGGATAGCCGACATCTGCGAGGCGTCGTTGCGCATCGTCATCAGCGCTACCACGCGATCGACGTGCACGAAGTCGAACGTCTTGGACATGCGCAGCCACATCTCCCAATCGGAATGGTTGCCGAAGCGCTCCTCGAAGGGGCCGGCAGTCACGAGCGCTTCACGGCGCAGCATGATCGACGGGCCGCCGATGTAGTTCCCGACCGTCAACATCGTCGGCTCGACCGCATCTTGGCAGACAGCGGCGTGCCCGACAAGAGCGTACGATCCGTCCGGCCGTGCCTCGTGAAAGACGGCTATTTCGTTACCGTGCGCAACGGATGCGCCGCTTTGTTCCAGCGCGGCGACCAGCCGCGAGCAGTGGTCGGGGCAAAATGCGTCGTCGTCGGCGAGCAAGGCGATATACTTGCCGCGCGCCTCCGCAATCCCGGCATTGAGCGCGCCGTTGAGGCCGCGATTCTGCGGCAGATTGAGTGCACGCGCGTTCGGCAGCGGGGTGAGAAGGGCATCGAGCGGCTCACCTCCGTCGTTGACGACGAGGATATCGAGGTCTCGGTACGTCTGCCGCGCGACGCTCTCAAGGGCGTGCGCCAGACGGTCGGGCCGATTGTAGGTCGGAATGATGACGGTCACGAGGGGACCGTGCTCCAAGAGCGTCCCGTGCGCTTGCTCGAGCCGTTGCAGCAGCATGGCTTCGTTCGCGGGAGCGGCGATACGAGTCGGTGCGCTGCCGGCGAGCGCGCTCATCGCAGCGCGGTAGACGCTTCGAAAATTCCAGGGTTCGTACTCGTAGATCCCGTCGAGCCATTCGCGGGCACCGCTGGTCTGCGCGCAAACGAGCGGAACTGCGTAGCGGGCGAGCGCTATCGCACTGCCGGGATCGAAGGGGGTTCCATCGACGACGACGAGGGCGCGTTCGAGAACGTCGGCCGCCTCCCCGATCTCCACGAAGCGCGCACGCAGCGGCGGTTTCGGACCGCCTCCACATACGATCGTCGCGGACATGCGCACCTCCTCAAACGCAAAGGCTAAGATCGCGCACTGCATGGCCGTCAATGACGGGGCCCACACGACGATGCCGTCGCGAGAAGAGGACCGGCGATGAGGCGTTGGGACCGTACCGTCCGGCGGGCAAGCGATCTCCGTGTGGACGAAGCGGCGGCCCACCGCAGTGCACAGCCGCTCGAGCTCGACATGCGAGCGGCAGACGACCGCGTCCGCGCTGAGAAGAAACTCCCTTGCGACGTTGAGATAGCGCTGGTCGTGACGTACCCAATCGCGCTGAGCGATGTTGTTGGACTGCAGTTGCTCGACCGCCAGCGCTTCGAACGCGCGCCGCCGCGTATCGTAATCGTGGAATTGGGCGAGCAGGGAGGGAGCGCCGAGGTTGATGGCAGCCTGCGTTCGCGGATCGTCGATGAACACGCCGGCGAAGAACGGCGAATCGATGCGGCGCCGGCCGGTTGCTTCCGCGAAGCCTTGCGCGACCTGCTGCAGGTCGCAAACCACCAAAGGGAAGCCGCTCGAAAATCGGCCCGCCCAGGTCCTTGCGCCGCCGCCAAATGCGACGTTCATCAAGTTAAGGAACTTACCGGTGCGCGTACTGACGCCGGTAGTATTCGATAAACTCACCCGACTTGATGGGGCGCCACCACGCTTCGTTGGTTTGATACCATCTCACCGTCTCGATCAGGCCGGTCGCGAAATCGACCGCCGGCGCCCACCCGAGTGCGCGCGCTTTATTCGCGCACAGGGCGTACCGGCGGTCGTGCCCGGGACGATCGCGGACGAACCGAACGTGCGTCTCGAAATCGCGCTCGCAGGCGGCGACCAGACGCTTGGTGATCTCGATGTTCGGATGGCGGTTCCCGCCGCCGAGGTTGTAGACTTCGCCGAGCGCTCCGTGGTCGAGAACGTGGAGGATCCCGCGCGCGTGATCGTCGACGTGAATCCAGTCGCGCTGCTGCATCCCGTCTCCGTAAACGGGGACGGGCTCGCCGTCGATCAGGTTCGTGACGAAGAGCGGGATCAGTTTTTCAGGATATTGATACGGGCCATACGTATTCGATCCGCGCGTAATGACGACCGGCGTGCCGTACGTGCTCCAATAGGCGAGCGCCTGAAGATCGCCACCGGCTTTGCTCGCCGCATACGGCGAGCGAGGGCGCGGAGCATCGGTCTCCTCGGACTCGCCTTGCGCGACGTCGCCGTAGACTTCGTCCGTCGAGACTTGCAGAAAACGAGGAATCGAGGACGCGCGAACAGCCTCGAGCAGCGTGTGCGTACCAAGGATGTCGGTCCGAAGAAACGCCTCCGGGTCGTGGATCGAGCGATCGACGTGCGTCTCCGCGGCAAAGTTGACGATCGCATCGACGCCTGCGCCGATCGCCTCGCGCACCGCAGCCGGATCGCAGATGTCGCCGCGCACGAACCGATAGCGCGCGTCCTTTTCGATGGAGGCGAGATTAGCCGGATTGCCGGCATACGTTACGGCGTCCAGGTTGACGATCGATACGTCCGGCCGTTCCGCCAGGATGATGCGGATGAACGCCGACCCGATGAAGCCCAGGCCACCGGTGACGAGCCAGGTCGTGCTAATGTCCCAGGCCCTTCGTGACGAGTTGCCCGCCTAAGAAAAGAATCCAGATGAGCAGCCCCACCCGCAGGGGACGCGCGGGGATGATCGCGGCGAGATTGGGCGCGAGGATAGCGCCTGCGATTCCGCCGCCGAGCAATTTGGGCAGAATCGCCGGGTCGTAGTGGCCTGAAAAGAAGAGAATGCCTCCTCCGAGCAGCGAGAGTCCCAGGCCGAAGCAGACGTCGGTTCCCACGATCGTGGCGGTCTCGAGCCGGGTGAACGACATGAGCGCGAGGGATGCGAGCGAACCCGAGCCTGCCGACGAGAAACCCACCTCCGCGCCGATCGGAAGCGAAACGGCGGCGAGCCACCACGGCCGCTCTTTCCCCAGGTGGTCGCTCGAGGGCCGCACGATGCGTCCCAAGCTCATGAGCGCGAAAATCAAGATCGTCAGTCCCAGCAGCAGCGAGATGAGGGCCTGGTGCCGGGTCGCGTCGAGGTGCGCGAGGATCAGCGACCCGGCGGCGACGCCGGGCAATCCGCCCGCCAGCATGCGCACGACCGTGGGGACGTTGACCTGGCGCCGGGTCGCGTAGACCGGGACGATCACCAGTTTCGTGACCGCGCCGAAGGTCAGCGCCGTCCCGACCGCCGCGGCCGCCGGGACGTGGAAAAGCGTCATCAAGACCGGGGCGGTGATGATCCCTGCCCCGACCCCGGTGAGTCCGATCGCGATCGCGATGAGGAAGCCGACCAGAATCTCCATATGCTCTTCGTATCGGGCGTAGGTGCCCTCAGTTCAACGTGCAGGCGTCGCTGCGGGCGAACGCCGCCAGCGCGAGGTCGCGAACATGCTTCGACGCGGCCGCGAAAAACCAGGGGTTGAGCGGTTCTTCCTTATTGTACTCGAGCTCGCCGCCGTCGACGCCGGTGAGCGTGCCGCCGGCCTCGTCGAGGATGCAGTGTGCCGCGGCGATGTCCCATTCGCAGGTCGTCCCGAGGCGCGGGTACAGATCGGCTGCGCCCTCCGCTAGCAGACAGATCTTGAGCGAACTGCCCATCGGCGTCGTTTCGTGCGGTCCGAGTCGGGCGAGGAAGTCGGCCAATGCCGTGCCGGCGTGCGAGCGGCTCACCGCGACGCGCAGGAGCGTCGTATCAGCCCGCACGGCGATCCGTTCGGGGTTTTGGTCTCGACGGCGGACGAATGCACCGAGGCCCTGCGCGGCCCAGTAGGTTGAGCCGAGCGCTGGAGCGCTCACGACGCCGAGGATGGGGCGCCGCGCGTGAATCAGCGCGACGTTGATCGTGAATTCTCCGTTGCGCTCGAGAAATTCACGCGTGCCGTCGAGAGCGTCGACAAGCCAAAAGGACGGCCACGTGCCGCGGTCCGCGTAAGCGACCGGAACGCCTTCCTCCGAGACGATCGGAAGCGCGCTGATTTGCGTAAGTCCGGCGACGACGATCTCTTCGGTTGCAACGTCAGCCGATGTAAGAGGTGAGCCATCGGCCTTGTCGGTCACGGCACCGTCAAATCCGTCGTAGAGCTGCATCAGGCGGCTTGCAGCCGTGTCGACGATCTCGACAACGTTTGAAACGAGCCGCCTGAGTTCGGGAGCCTCCCAAGAACGCTGCATGTGCTCTCGTTGGCCTCGCCAATTGGCTTTGCCTCGTCGGTGGGTCGGCGCTCGATTCGGGGAGAACCGGACCGTAATGCGCCTGTGTCCTGTGCGCTTCGGCGACCGCGAGTTCGTGGTCGCCGTCGATGAAATCGCCGGCGATCCGATCCGCGACGCGCTCAAGGCGGGACTCTTCGAGTATCCGCCGCCGATGCAGTCGGTCTTGAAATGGCTGCGCAGCGACATGGTCGTCGTCGATGCAGGCGCGCATATCGGTACGTTTGCGCTGGCTGCCGCATCGATCGGCGCGCGGGTCCTCGCCTTTGAGGCATTGCCTTCCAATGCCGCGATGCTGGCGGCCTCCGCCGAGGCGAACGGATTCACGCAGCTCGAGGCGATCAACTGCGCGCTCAGCGACCGCAACGGGGAGCTTGAGTTCTTCAGCTATGGACCCTTCGGTCTCCAACGCTACGCGGGGATCCCCGCTGAGTCCACGGGGACTTTCGTCCTTGCGGTGTCCTTGGACGACGCGCTTGCCGCGCGCAACGTCGAGCACGTCGACCTTATTAAGATCGATATCGAAGGCGGAGAGCTCTTCGCGCTCGAGGGGATGAAACGGCTCTTGACCTCGCCTGACCCGCCGGCGCTCTTCATCGAATCGAACGGCTACACGCTCGCCTTCCAGAACTTCACTCCGAACGATCTCGTCGCGCGGCTCGAATCGTTCGGGTACTCCTGTTACGAGATCTTGGATCGCCTGCGGCCGTTCACCAGCGCCGATTTTCAATACGAGTGCGTCGTCGATTTGTTTGCGATGAAAGGGAGCCTCCGAGACTCGCTGAGCCCCCTCATCGGAGCCGCCTCGACACCGGACGAGACGATCGCGGGCGTCTTGCGCAACGCGGCCAGCCCGAACTACGCGTACCGCCTCTACATCGTCCGCGCGCTGGAAGGGGCCCCGTCAGCCGTGCTCTCTCATCCCGAGGTCGTCGCGGCGTTGCGCCGGCTTCAGGCCGATCCGCACGAAGAGGTGCGCGAGCGAGCAGGCCGCCTGCTGGCTCGCCAGCCCTCGTGAGGTTGTGCTATACTACCACCCGGCCCCGCCGAGGCGGGGTTATTTCACGCGGCATGGAGGCCGGGTGCGATGGTTCCAGGAGCGAGCGGCCAGGGAGGCGCGGCTCGCGGATCCAGAAAGGTCCACCATGTCCGTCATTTCCATGAAGGCCCTCTTAGAGGCCGGGGTCCACTTCGGGCACCAGACCCGCCGTTGGAATCCCAAGATGAAGCCGTACATCTTCCAAGAGCGCAACGGCATCTACATCATCGATCTCGCCAAGACCGTGATGAAGCTGCGCGAAGTGTACGAAGCCGTCAAGCAGATGTCTCGCGAGGGGAAAGTCATTCTCTACGTCGGGACCAAGAAACAGGCGCAAGAGGTGGTCAAAGAAGAGGCCGAGCGCGCCGGGACGTTCTACGTCAACCAGCGCTGGCTCGGCGGGACGCTCACGAATTTTGCGACGATCCAGAAACGGATCGCGCGCCTGCGCGAGCTCGAAGGGATGCGCGATCAGGGCACGTTCGACTTGCTCCCCAAGAAAGAAGTGAGCAAGCTCGACGAGGAGCTCACGCGCCTCGAGCGTTTCCTGGGCGGGATCAAGGACATGCATCGCCTGCCCGACGCCGTCTTCGTCGTCGATCCCAAGAAAGAGCGGATCGCCGTGCTCGAAGCCCGCAAACTGAAGATCCCGATCATCGCCGTCGTGGACACGAACTGCGATCCGGATGAGATCGACTACCTGATCCCCGGCAACGATGACGCGATCCGTGCGGTTAAGCTAATGGTCTCGAAAATTTCCGATGCGATCATCGAGGGCAAGACCGAGACCGAGAGTGCCTACGACGCGACCGAATACGAAGAACAATACACCGAAAGCCAAGCTTTGGAAGAGACACCCGCCTAGCATGAGTTCCGCCACCGACTACAAACCAACAGCCGACGACGTCAAGCGCCTGCGCGAACAGACCGGCGCCGGGATGATCGATTGCCGCAATGCGCTGCTCCAAACGAGCGGCGACTTCGACGGTGCCAAGGTGCATTTGCAGGAGCAAGGCCAGGCGAAAGCCGCCAAGAAGGCGGAGCGCGCCGCGAACGAAGGGATGATCGGCTCCTACATTCACGCGGGCGGGAAGATCGGCGTCTTGGTCGAGGTCAACTGCGAGACCGATTTCGTCGCGCGCAACGCGAAGTTCTCGGAGCTCGTCCGGGACATCGCGATGCACGTCGCGGCGATGTCGCCGCAGTATCTCGATCGTGAGAGCGTCCCGGAGAGCGTCGTCGCCGAGCAGCGCGCCGAGTTCGTGAAGACGGTCCCCCAGGGCAAGCCGCCGGCGGTCGCCGAGAAGATCGTCGAGGGCAAACTCAACAAGTGGTTCGAGGAACATTGCCTGCTCGAGCAGCAGTTCGTCAAGGATGACGATCGCAGCGTCGGCGAGCTGGTCGCCGGGGTCGCCGGGGTCCTGGGTGAGAACATCAAGGTCCGGCGGTTTGCGAAGTTTGCCTTAGGCGAGGAGTAACCGCCCCGCAGATGCCCACGTACACGCGCGTCCTGCTCAAACTCTCCGGTGAGGCTTTCATCGGAAGCGACTCCAACATCGACCATGAGACGACGAGTTGGATGGCGCGGCAGATCGCGGACGTCCACAACGACGGGACGGAGATCGCAATCGTCGTGGGCGGAGGAAACATCTGGCGCGGCCAGGCGCACGAAGCGGTCGGGATGGAGCGCGCGACTGCGGACTACATGGGGATGCTCGCGACGATCATCAACGGGCTCGCGCTGCAGGATTCGCTCGAACGTATCGGGATCGCGTGCCGCGTACAGACCGCGATCGAGATGCACCAGATCGCCGAGCCGTATATCCGGCGCCGTGCAATCCGCCACTTGGAAAAAGGGCGGGTCGTCGTCTTCGCAGCGGGAACCGGCAACCCGTACTTCACGACCGATACGACGGCGGCGTTGAGAGCGCTCGAGATCGGCGCGCAGGCGATCCTCAAAGCGACGAAGGTCGACGGCGTGTATTCGTCCGATCCGTTCAAGGATAGCGACGCGACGCGCTTCGCGACGCTGGACTACCTCCAAGTTCTGCAGCTCGGGCTCGAGGTGATGGACAACACCGCGCTGACGCTCTGCATGGACAACGGTTTGCCCATCATCGTCTTCGACATGCGCACGCCCGGGAACATTCGGCGGGTCGTCAACGGCGAGCCGATCGGGACGTTTGTCGGACGCAGCGACCAGCGAACGCAAGCGAGGATTGAAAGCAATGCCTGATTCCGTCGACGGCGTGTACAAAGACACCGAGTCGAAGATGGGCAAGGCTTTGGAGGCGACGCGCAGCGAGTTCGCGGCGATTCGCACGGGACGGGCGTCGCCGGCCCTGCTCGATCGCCTGCAAGTCGAAGCCTACGGCAACGCGGTCCCGCTAAAGCAAGTGGCGGGCGTCAGCACGCCCGATCCGCGGTCCCTGTTGATCGCAGCTTGGGACAAGAGCGTCGTCCCGGCGATCCGCAAAGCGATCGAAACGAGCGACCTCGGACTGACCCCGAACATCGACGGACAACAGATCCGCTTGACCATCCCGCCCCTCACCGAAGAGCGGCGCAAAGATCTCGTGAAGCTCGTCCACAAGAAAGCCGAGGACGGGAAGGTCGCAATCCGCAACGTCCGTCATAAGGCGATCGACGAGATCAAAGCGATGCTCAAGGATCATAAGATCACCGAGGATGAGAACAAGCGCGCGGCGGAGCACGTGCAGAAGATTACCGATCGCTTCATCAAAGACGTCGATGGTCTGGTGACGCACAAAGAAAAAGAGATCCTCGAAGTCTGATGCTTGACGAGCTCCCGATGACGGCGCTCGTCGAGGCGCGCTCGATGCTGGGCGATCGCGCGATCCATCTGCGGATGCTCCTCCCTCCCTATCCCGCGCTCGGCTGCGGGATCTTGCGGGCCCTGCGCGTGGGCGAACACGACGATCGGGTTGAGATCGTCGCCGGCTACGAAGCGTACGAGCGTATCGAGTGATGGCGGGCTCGGGCGTCGTCGACTCCGTGAAGGCCTTGCACGCGCCACGCGGCCACCGCCTCATCATCGGCTTGGCCCTGGCCGTTTTCGGACTCGGTTCGGTCTTTTACGCGCCGGCGTTCACGCTCGTCGTCGTGGTGATCGCCACCGCCTCGCTGTGGGAATTTGCCGAGCTCTCGGCGCGGAAAGGGACGACGCTCGACTATCCGGTCGCGCTGGTCGCGGTCGTGGCGTACCTGCTGCTCACCTCGCTCGGCCTGATCCATCGGTGGGAGGGCGTGCTCCTTGCGGCGACGGTCATCGTCGCGCTCGGCCGCGCGACGCTGTCCTCGCGCGGCGGCTATCTGGCGCGCAGCGGCTACACGCTGCTCGGCGTGTTGTACATTGGAAAGCTGCTTTCGTATTTTCTGACGATCCGCAGCGTCCCGGCGCTCGGCATTCCGCTGACGCTCTATGCCGTCGTCCTCATCGCGATGACCGACATCTTTTGCATGGTGATCGGCGTGCTCTTCGGGCGCAGGCCGCTGACGACGATCTCGCCGCGGAAGACCGTTGAGGGCGCCCTCGGGGGTCTTGCCGTTGCGACGCTGTGCGGTATCGCCTTTGCGGTGACGCCGGCGCTGCATCTTGCGTGGTGGCAGGGGGCGCTCATCGGGATACTGACGTCGATCGCGGCGCAGGCCGGCGATCTCGTCGAGTCCGCGCTCAAGCGCGATGCGCGAGTAAAGGATGCGGGGAGTGCAATCGGCGGGCACGGGGGCGTTTTGGATCGCTTCGATTCGTACATCTTCGGCGGGGTCGCCTTCTACTTTGCACTCTATCTCATCGGCGTGGTCCCTGTCCGGTGAGCTCCGCGCAGATCGATGCCTCTTTTTGGCGCGATCGTGCCGTTTTCATCACCGGGAACACGGGCTTCAAAGGCTCGTGGCTCTCGCTTTGGCTGAGCGAACTCGGCGCCGCGGTCTCGGGTTACGCTCTTGAACCGGATACGGAACCGAGCTTGTTCGCGATCGCCGGCGTTGGTGACGTCGCCGAGACGACGATTGGGGATGTGCGCGATCTCGGAGCTCTAGAACGCTCGATGAAGGCGGCGGAGCCGTCCGTGGCCTTCCACCTGGCAAGCCAGCCTTTGGTGCGCAGGGGCCTGCGCGAGCCCGTCGAGACCTACTCGACCAACGTGATGGGCACCGTTCATTTCCTCGAGGCGGTCCGGCGGACGCCGAGCATCGAGGCGGTCGTCGTCGTTACCAGCGACAAGTGCTACGACAACGACGAACGATCGCGCGCATTTAGCGAAACGGAACCGATGGGAGGCGCGGACCCGTACTCGAGCAGCAAAGGATGTGCGGAGCTCGTGACGGCGGCTTACCGCACGTCCTATTTCTCGGACCGGGGAACCCCGCACGTTGCCTCTGCGCGCGCCGGAAACGTCATCGGCGGCGGCGATTGGTCGGAGGATCGCATCGTGCCCGATATCATCCGCGCTCACGCGTTGGGTCAAGCGGTAAAATTGCGATTTCCCGACGCGGTGCGGCCGTGGCAACACATCCTCGACGCGCTCTGCGGCTACCTGGTGCTGGCGCAGCGTCTACACACGGAGCGCGCCTACGCCGAAGCTTGGAACTTTGGGCCGGACGAAGACAGCGTCGTGACGGTGAGCGAAATTGCGGAGAGGATGTCGGCAGCGCTCGGCAGCGGGGCCCGCTGGGAGATCGACGCACAGCCTGCGGCGCGTGAGGCGTCGACCCTGTGCTTAGATTCCTCGAAAGCGAAGAGCCGTCTCGGATGGCGCCCGCAGCTGACGTGCGAACGGGCCGTCGAATGGACGGCCGAATGGTATAGGCTCTGGCGCGAAGGCCTTCCGGCAAAGAGAACGACGCTAGCTCAGATCGATCGTTTCGCGCACTGACATGGCAATTCAAATTCGCGAGACTTCGTTGAAGGATGCGCGCGTACTCGTTCCGGACGTCTTTTCCGACGAGCGAGGTTACTTCAAAGAGACGTATTCAAGCGTCAAGTACCGCGCGCTCGGAATCAGCGATGCTTGGGTGCAGGACAACGTATCGCGCTCGTCGCGCAATGTCATTCGCGGAATGCACGGCGACCGCCGCATGACCAAACTCGTCCAAGTATTGCAGGGACGCGCCTGGGACGTAATCGTCGATTTGCGCGAGGATTCGCCGACGTACCGAAAGTGGGAAGGATTCGAGTTGACCGCTGACAACCACCGGCAGCTTTATATCCCAGCCGGCTTCTTGCACGGTTTCTTGGCCCAAAGCGACGACGTTATTTTGATGTACAAACAGAGCGCGCTCTACGATCCAAAATCGGAGTTCGCGGTGAACTGGCGCGATCCGACGCTCGCGATTGCGTGGCCCCTGGACGGCGAGCCGATGCTCTCGCCGAAAGACGCGGCCGCGCCGTATCTCTGATGGAGATTCGTTGCGCTAACTGCGGAGCGGAGATGCCGTGTGATCCCTTGGGCGCGTGCTGGTGTAAAGAGCTTCCGGCCGTGATGACGGTCGACGCCGGCAAGACCTGCTTATGCCGGAGCTGCCTGGACGCCGCGATCCTCGCGAAACCCGTCGAGCATCTTTCGGAAACCGCGCTCTTGGCGGCAGCGTTCCGCGCGAACGAAAGCGCGCGCGCCGATGCGCTGTTTTCCGATCCGTTCGCACGGATGCTCGCCGGAGATCGCGGCGCTGCGCTCCTGCGGTCCGCGAAAGGTACGGCACTTTGGGAATTCGCCATCGCCGTGCGGACGCGCGTCATCGACGATCTGCTCTTTGGCGCGTTCGCTGAAAATCCGATCGATGTGGTCATGAACCTTGGGGCCGGTCTCGACGCGCGTCCCTACCGGCTCACGATTCCTCCGCACGTCCGTTGGATCGAAGTCGATGATGCGGCGATTTTGGATTACAAGCGGCGGATACTCGCCGGCTTCCGGCCGCAGTGCGCGCTCGAATGGATTGCGGACGACATAACGGACGGCTCGGGCCGCTGGAGAAGCGCCTCCGATGGTCGCAGTACGATGGTCATCACGGAGGGGGTCTTGGGCTACCTCGCGCGGGAGGATGTCGCTGCGATCGCCCGGACGCTGCGCGATGCGCGCGTGCGATGGTGGATCCTCGACCATCCGACGACGATCCATCTCGACCTGATCGCGCGCGCATGGAACCTTCCCGAATCGGACCTCCCGCTCGGCGAGCGCTTTGCCCCCCAGGACGTCGGCGCATTCTTCGCGCCGTACGGTTGGACGCTCGCACGTGAATACCGCCACGCGGATAGCGCTGCCGCGTTGGGCCGAATCGTTCCGCGCTCGGCGATCGAGGAGTTGATACCGTACCTTCCGCCCTCAGGCTTTGGCGACGGCGGATATGCAAACAGCGGATACGCTCTCCTCTTTCGGGAAGATGTCTGAAATGAAGAAGATCGCGATCCTCGGTTCGACGGGGTCGATCGGCCGGCAGACGCTTGATGTCGTGCGGGCGCATCCGCATCGCTTTCAAGTCGTCGCGTTGGCCGCCGGGGGACGCATTCCCGAAGTCATCGAGCAAGCGACGAGCTTTCGGCCGAACATCGTCTCGGTGCGCGAACCGAGCGCGACGCCGGAAGTGCGCGCGGCGCTCGACCGTAGCGTGCGCGTCGTCAGCGGCTCCGAGGGCCTGCATGCGGTCGCCGTCGAGAGCGGCGCGGATTTAGTCGTCGCAGCGACCGATGGGGCGGTGGCCTTCGATGCCGTGTTCGCCGCGGTCGAGCGCGGCATCTCGATCGCGGTTGCAAACAAAGAATTGATCGTCGCCGCCGGCGAGCTCTTCATCGCCGCGGCGCGCAAGAGCAACGCGGCGATTCTGCCGGTCGACAGCGAGCACAGCGCGATCTTTCAATGTCTCGTCGGCGAACCCAAGGAGCGGATCGCGAAGCTGATCCTCACGGCATCGGGCGGTCCGTTCTGGACGCGCGATCGCGAGGCGATGCACCACATCACCGTCGCCGATGCGCTGCAACACCCGACTTGGCAAATGGGGATGAAGAACACGATCGATTCGGCGACCTTGATGAACAAGGGTCTCGAAGTGATCGAAGCAAGCCGCCTCTTCGGGATCCCAGGCGATCGGATCGAGGTGCTCGTCCACCGCACCAGCATCGTGCACGCTTTCGTCGTCTTCACCGACGGCAACGTCAAGGCGCAGCTCGCGCCGCCCGATATGCGGCTTCCGATCGGTTACGCGTTGGCTTATCCTGACCGCCTTCCGGGCTCGACGGATGTCGATCCGCTTGCCGCGATCGGCGGAGGGCGCGAAGCCGCCTCAACCGCCTTGGGTTTCGAGCGGCCGGACGCCGACCGCTTCCCTTGCCTGGGGCTGGCCTACAAGGCGCTCGCACAGGGCGGGACCGCCCCCGCAGCGCTCTCAGCTGCAAACGAAATCGCGGTCCGCTCGTTTGTTGAGGGGGGAATCCCTTTTGAAGCGATCCCCGTGGTGATCGAGGCGGCGATGGATCATGCTGCCGGCCACGAACTAACGCTCGATGCGGTCCGAGAGGCCGACCGGCGCGCGCGCGAGCGCGCGGAGGTCGAGATCCGCGCCTGGACCGCCGCAACACGGAGATGATGAACCTGCTCGCCCTCGCACTCCCAGCCTCGCTCGACGGTACGTACCGGATCCTCGTGTTCCTCCTGATGCTTTCCGTGCTGATCGTCTTGCACGAGTACGGCCATTTCTTGCTCGCGCGCCGCAACGGCGTCCGGGTCAACGACTTCGCGGTCGGCTTCGGCCCGACGCTGTTCAAGTGGACGTCGCCGCGCAGCGGGACGAACTACCGCATCAACGTGCTGCCGTTGGGCGGCTACTGCGCGATGAAGGGCGAGGACGGCAAGAGCAGCGAGGCCGAGCAGCAGCGCGAGTTTCGCCGGCGCGGCGACTACGAGGACGACAACTTTCAGGCCAAAGCGCCGGCCGCACGGCTGGGGATCGTCTTAGCCGGGCCGATCGCGAACTTCATCCTCGCGTTTGCGATCTTGCTGGGCGCTGCGCTCGTCTTCGGGATTCCGAACGACAAAGCGAGCACCGAGATCGGCCCGCTTTCGCCCGGCTATCCGGCCGAACGCGTCGGGTTGCGCTCGGGCGACGTCATTCTGAGCGTCAACGGCGTGCAGATGCAGGACGGCGATCAACTCGTCAACGTGATTCACAACTCCGCCGGGAAGCAGCTGCACATCGTCTACGCGCGGCACGGCGTGCAAAATCAGGTCGATGTGACGCCGGTTCCGGCGACGATCGGCGGTCAACACTTCGGACGCATCGGCTTCAGCCCGTTGCCGCAATACCGGCACGTCGGGCCGATCGCCGCGGTCGACGCCGCGTCCCGCGAGTTCTCGGCAATGTTCATGGGGACGGCGAACATGCTGGGGGCGCTCGTCACGCACCCGCGCGACACGTTTGCAAATCTGAGCGGTCCGATCGGAATGGCACGCATGGGGGCGACCGTGCAAGACTTGGGCTGGGCGCCGTACATGCAGTTGGCGGCGATGATCTCGATGTCGCTCGCTTTTTTCAATCTCTTGCCGATCCCGGCACTCGACGGCGGACGCGCGGCGTTCATCCTCGTCGAGATGGTGCGCGGGCGTCCGGTCGATCCGGAAAAGGAAGCGCTCGTCCACGTCGCCGGCTTCGCCGCACTGATGGTCCTCATGATCTTCGTCGCCTACCACGACATCGCAAACATCATCTCCGGAAGGGGAGTATTCTAAGGTGATTGTTTTTACGGGCCCCCTCGGGGAACCGCGGCGTAAGATAATGCTGATGGGCCCGCTCGTCCGGGGGCCCCACGCGCTAGCGTGGGGGGCGCGGAGCCTGGGGCGGAGCGCCGTATGACGATCCGCTTACGACGCGAATCCAAGCCGGTCTATCTGAAGAACAAGACCGATCAGTCCGACGCGAAGGGCGTCTGGATCGGCGGCGACCATCCGGTCGCGGTCCAATCGATGACGACGACCGACACGGCCGACGTCGACAAGACGCTCGAGCAGATCTACGGCTTGGCGATGGCCGGCTGCGAAATCGTGCGCGTCACGGTGAAGGATCCGCCGGACGCGGCGGGGATGCCGGCAATCGTCAATCGCTCGCCCGTCCCGATCGTCGCCGACATCCACTTCGATCATCGCATGGCGTTGGCCGCAATCGAAGCGGGCGTCGCAAAGCTCCGCCTCAATCCCGGCAACATTCGTGATCCGAAGAAGACGCGCGAAGTCGTCGAGCTAGCGAAGCAGCGAGGGACGCCGATCCGCATCGGCGTCAACATGGGCTCCCTTGCGCCCGATTTAGAAGAAACGCTCGGGCACACGCCCGAGGCGATGGTCGAATCGGCGTTGCGTCACGTCGACATCCTCGAAGATCTCGGGCACACGGACATCGTGATCTCGCTCAAAGCGCACGACGTCGCGACGACCGTCTATGCATACCGCCTGATGGACCAGAAGCTCCGCGGGCGCAAAACGCCGTACGCCCTCCACCTCGGAATCACCGAGGCCGGCCTGCCACGTGAAGGAACGATTAAAAGTGCGATCGGGCTGGGAATCCTTCTCTGGGAGGGGATCGGCGATACGCTGCGCGTCTCACTCGCGGCCGACCCCGTCGAGGAAGTCCCGGTCTGCTGGGGCATCCTCCGCTCGCTCGGTATACGCGAAAAAGGCTTTGATATCACGGCTTGTCCGTCGTGCGGGCGCGCGGAAATCGAGGTCGTCGAGCTCGCTCGCTCGGTTGAAGCGATCGCTAAGGAATACACGGCGCCGGTCAAAGTCGCGGTCATGGGCTGCGTTGTCAATGGCCCAGGTGAGTCAAAGATGGCCGATGTCGGCGTCGCAGGGGGCAAGGGTAAGGGCGCGATCTATCGGAAGGGTGAGCTAGTCGGGACGTTCCCTGAAGATCGCCTGCTGGGCGCGCTCCGCATCGAGATTGAAAAGGTCATCGCAGACCAATACCCCGAGTACGTGCACGAAATAGGACAACGTGAAGTCGGAGCTTCTCCCTAGTCGCAGACTCGTCGCCATGACAGCGTTCGTCGCCTCGATCGCATCGCTGTTCTGTGCTTTAGGGCAACCGGCCGCTCTCTCGGTTGATGGTCAGCGCATCGTTTCCGACGTACCACCCGTGACGACGGCCGCCGGCAGAGCGTACATCCCGATCCGGGCGGTTGCGGAAGGGCTCGGCGGCGCCGCAAACTATGACGCGAAGTCCGGCAACGTCGTCGTGACGCGTGGTTCCGACGTGCTGCGCATGAAGGTGGGCTCCGTGAACGCGAAGCTCAATGGCAAGCAGATGACGCTCAAGCGCGCGCCGTTCGTCGTACGCGGGCGCGCGATGGTCGGCCTCAACGTCGTCAAGCGCGCATTCGGCTCCGTCGTCGCCTACGACGCGCGCGACCGGAAAATCGACGTGACGACGCCGGGCGTGACCGACGCCGGCGCGCAGGAGATCAGGTAACCCGCGACTTTCGGAAGCCGTAGGCGAAGTAGATCACGAGTCCCACGGCGAGCCACACGACGAAGCGCAGCCAGGTGAACCGGCCTAGGCCGACCGTCGAGAGGAAGAGCGAGAGACCGATCCCGCAGAGCGGGAAGAACGGCACGAACGGCGAGCGGAACGGTCGCTTCAAATCCGGCCGCTTGTAACGCAGCCAGATCACGCCCGCGCAGACGATGATGAACGCACTGAACGTACCGATGTTGACGAGTTCGAGCAACGCGTCGAGCGGGACGATCAGGGTCAGAAGCGCGACGATGATTCCGGTGATCATCGTCATCCGTGCCGGCGTTTTGAAGCGCGGATGGACCGCAGCGACGAACGGCGGCAGCATCCGATCGCGCGCCATGACGTAAAAGATCCGCGTCTGTCCCAAAAGCGAAATCAGTGCGACCGTCGTCGTCCCGGCGAGGATGCCGATCGTGATCGACCAGGAAACGAAAGCGTTGTGCAGCGGCGCGATCGCCGCAAGCAGAGGCGCATTGACGTCGACGTGCTGCCAGGGAACGATGCCGACGAGGACGGTCGCGACCGCACAGTAGATGACCGTCCCGATCAGGAGCGATCCGATGACGCCGATCGGGATGTCCCTTTGCGGAACGCGCGCCTCTTCAGCCGTCGTCGTCGCAGTGTCGAATCCGATATACGTGAAAAAGACGAGCGCGGCTGCGGGGATGATCCCATTACCGGAAGCTCCGAACGCGATCTGCCCCCAACCCAGCGGTGCAAAAGGCGTGAGGTTCCCCACGTGAAAGAGCGAGAGCCCCGCGAAAATGAAAACGGCGAGTGCGCCGAGCTTGATGACGACGAACGTGTTGTTCGAGATCGCGGTCTCGGTGATCCCGATCGCAAGCAGCGCCGAGAGGCCGATGATGAACAGCGCGCCGATGAGGTCGATCTGAGTGTGCGACCAGTCGATCGAGGACGAGCCCATTGCGAGGTGTGCCGTTTGAGCCCACGCCGGAAGCGCGATCCCAAAACTATGCAGCGCCTCTTGGACTGAAGCTGAAAATTGCTGTGCGACCGGCGCGGCGCTGACGCCGTATTCGAGGATCAGGTCCCAGCCGATGATCCATGCGACGACCTGGCCCAGAGTGGCGTACGCATACGTGTATGCGCTGCCGGCGACCGGGACCATCGCCCCAAGCTCGGCGTACGCGAGCGCGGCAAAGAGCGAGGCCAAGCCGGCCAGTAAGAACGCGATGATGATCGCAGGTCCGGCTTTTTGGACCCCGGGTCCGATCGTCGTGAATATCCCGCCGCCGATCATCGTCCCCAGGCCGACCGCGATGAGATCGTGCGCGCGGAGCGCTCGGCGCAGCGTGTTCGCTTTTCCGTGTTCAGCGAGCTGCTCGACCGAAACGGTCGAAAAGAGACGCGCGAAGAAGCGGGACGACATGAAGCTCTTCAGTGCGCCGTCCGATGCCTGAATTCATCCGTAAGGTGAGCCACGAGCTCTACCGCAATCCGTGGTGCATCCTCGAAGCCCATGAGATCATCCACCCTAATGGGACGCCCGGAGAGCACGTGCTGGTTCGCGTTCCGGTTGCGGCGGCTACGGTCGTGGTCGACGGCAGCGATGTGCTCCTCACCCGGCAACACCGGTTCGCCATCGAACGCAGCGTTCTCGAGATCACCAAGGGTGGGACGCACGACGCCGAGACGCCGCTCGAGTGCGCTCAGCGAGAAACGCGCGAAGAACTCGGAGTGCTCGCGCGCCTGTGGGAACCGATGGGCATCGTGTACGAGATCCCTTCGATCGTTTCAAATCCCGTCCACCTTTTTCTGGCGCGGGAAATAGAGCATGTTCCGCAGGACATGGAACCGGTCGAGACGATCGATGTCGAGCGCTTTTCGTTCGCTGCGGCCTTGCATGCCGTCGTCGAAGGCCGGATCAACGATGCGGTCACGACTGCCGCGCTGCTCCGCGCGGCAGTGCGCTTGGGCTATGCGACGCTTACACCGGCGGCTTCGGCGTCTCGTTCCAGAGATGCTCGGGCTGATCGAGCGCGTGATTGATCCAACGCGACCACACGAAGAGCGCGTCGCTCAAGCGATTCACGTATTTACGCACCGCGGGAGAGACCTCGTCGGACTCCGCTAACGTGACCAGCAGCCGCTCGGCCCGGCGCGCGACGGTCCGCGCTTGATGGAGAAACGCGCCGGGATATGCTCCTCCCGGATGGATGAAATTCTCTAGCGGCTCGAGGTCGCGCTGCGCCAAGTCGATCGCGCGCTCGAGCGCGGCGACGTCATCGTCGCTCGCGAGCGGCATGTTTTTCCAGCGATCCTTCGGCAACGTAGCGAGGTCGGCGCCGACGTTGAAAAGGACGTCTTGCGTCCATGCCAGCCATGCATCGAGCTGCGTTGAGGCTGCAGCGGCCTTGTCCTGGTCCTTCGAGCGAGAACGCGCTACGTCAGCCAACGCCGTGCGTGCGAGCCCGATGACCGACGAAAGCTCATCGATCGTTCCGTACGCTTCGATGCGCAACGCGTTCTTCTTGACGCGCTGTCCTCCGACGAGTCCGGTCGTGCCGTCATCGCCGGTCCGCGTGTAGATACGCGTCAATTTCGGCATGAGGGCGCCTTCGACGCCGCGAACCTGTGGCCTCGATCATGCCCAACGTCCCCGTCGAAGACGCGCTCCAACGGACTCCACTGGTCAAAGAGATCCCGCCGAAGGCCGACGATCTTTCCGCTTGGTACACGGCCGTCTGCATCAAGGCCGAATTGGTATCGTACGCGCCGGTCCGCGGCTGCATCGTCTTGCGGCCGTACGGTTATGCGCTCTGGGAGCGGCTCGTTGCGGCACTCGACTCTCGCTTCAAAGCGACCGGACACGAAAACGCCTACTTCCCCTTGCTGATCCCGGAATCTCTCTTGATGCGCGAAGCCGATCACGTCGAGGGTTTCGCACCCGAAGTCGCTTGGGTCACGCAGGGCGGCAACGAGAAGCTCTCCGAGCGGCTTGCGATCCGGCCGACGTCCGAGGCGATCGTCGGGAAGATGTATTCTGAATGGGTTCAGTCCTACCGCGATCTCCCGATCCTCATCAATCAATGGGCGAACGTGATGCGCTGGGAGAAGGCGACGCGTCCATTTCTGCGGACGCTCGAATTCCTGTGGCAAGAAGGGCACACCGCCCACGCGACGCAGGACGAGGCGGCGAGCGAGACCGCGCAGATGCTCGGCGTTTACCGCGAAGTCGCAGAAGACGTCTGCGCGATGCCGGTCTACGCCGGCGAGAAGAGCGCGGCCGAACGCTTTGCCGGCGCGATCCACACGTACTCGATCGAAGCCTTGATGCCCGACGGCAAGGCGCTGCAGTCGGGGACGTCCCACGAGCTCGGCCAGAACTTCGCGCGCGCCTATGACATCAAGTTCGCAGCCGAAGATCAGACGCTGCAGTACGCGTGGACGACGTCGTGGGGCGTCTCGTGGCGGCTGCTCGGCGGATTGATCATGATGCACGGCGACGACCGCGGCTTGCGCTTCCCGCCGCTGATGGCCCCGCTCGAGGTCGTCATCGTGCCGATCGTCCGCGGCGAGAGCGTCGCCGTGCTCGAGCGCGCCCGCGCGATCTTTTCGGATCTGCGGGCGGCCGGCTTTCGGGTCAAACTCGACGACCGCGAAGGTCAGTCGCCGGGCTTCAAGTTCAACGAATGGGAGATGCGCGGCGTCCCAATTCGCATCGAGCTGGGTGAACGGGACCTCGCGGGCGGCGTCGCAACGCTCGTTCGGCGCGACAAAGCGTTCAAGGAGGCGGGCCAAAAAACGACCGTTCCCTTCGATGCGCTCGTGGAGCGGTTGCGGGATCTGTTGGCAGAGATTCAAGGCTCGCTCTTGGATCAGGCGCGTCGATTCCTAGCCGAGCATACGATCGCACCGGCTACGCGCGAGGAGTTCTACGAACTGTGCCGTACGCGCGCGGGAATGATCGATATTCCGTGGTGCGGGCTGGCCGCATGCGAAGCGCACGTGAAAGCCGAGACGAGCGCAACGACGCGGAACCTGCGACCCAGCCCGAGCGGCTCGACGTGTATCGCGTGCGGCGAGCCGGCGACCGTCCAAGCCTATTTCGCGCAGAGCTATTAGCAGCGTCTTCGCCGCTGCGCCGGCTCTAACGCTCGCGATGTTGCTCGCCGCGTGGGCCGCCCCGCCGCTTGACGTCGTGGAACGCGCGCAAAGCCGCGCCGAAGGGAACGATCGCGCACAAGCCGTCGCGCTCGGCGAAGCATTGCTGGGGACGATCTGGCCCGCGCAGATCCTCAAGGTGCGCGTCGACTCAGCGCTCGGCCACCGGGTCGCCGGGATCGTCCTCTCCGGGACGAAGTTTCATAGGCCGCTCGATGCGGCGGCGTTCCTGCACGAGGTGAAGGAGATCGTCGTGCGTGCGTTCGCGCACGCGCCGGTCGAAGAAGTCGATCTCTGGGTTACGGTCCCGCTGGATGCCGGGAAGGGCGCGATCGTCAGCGGCGATCTCGCCCAGCCGACCGCGCGCAACGTCTTCACCGTGACCGTCCGGCGCCCGGATTTGCCGCGACTCGACGAGCTGCTGCGCTCGAGCGGCGTCTTTTGGGACGCGAGCTGGCGTGCGTCGCTGCGGGGCGGCGCATCATGATGGTAGATTTCTGGTCGTGGCAGCTCGTCGGCGCCATGATCCTCAATGCGATCGTGCAGTTCGTTCAGATCGGGGCGTACGCCGCGCGGTTGGCGGGCGTGAAGTCCGGACGGATCGCGACCTCGATCTCGCTATTCAACCTATTCGTCACGGCGAGCCGGCTGGCGAATCTGTTCTATGCCCCGATGTTGGGCCAGATCTCCGATCACGCGGCGGCGACTTCCGAAGTCCACGCTTTCGAGTGGCAAGTCCGCGCGATCGTTCTCGCCGGGACCGTCGGGACGGCGCTCGGCGCCGTCGCGCTGCCGGCGTTCTTGATGCTGTTCCTGCGCGGGATCGCGAGCTTCGAGCGGACCAATTCGGTCCCGCGCACGCTGCTACGCGCATTTTCTTTCCGGACCCTCGTCGCCCTCGCCGACTCCCTGCGCCTGCCGAGCGCGTCGCACTTGAGCCGGTTTTCGATCCGGCACATCCCGCTGAACTTGCTGGTTTTCAATACCGTCGTGACCGGAATCTACGCGATCGGCGTCGTCGCGGCGGTCTACGCGAGCGTGATCGATCCCGCGGCGGCACGCACCTCCGTCCTGCTTTCGGGAATCGTCAACGGCATCGCAACGATCTCGTTCACCCTGATCGTTGATCCGACGTCGGCATATATCACCGACCAGGCGGCAAAAGGAGAGCGTCCGGTCGAGGACGTCAAATCGATGGTGTTCTTCCTCTCCCTTACCGCGATCTTGGGCACCTTGCTCTCCCAGTTCATCCTTATCCCCGCGGCGTACGTCATCGCTTTCGCGGCCCACTTGTTCAACGTTCATTAGGCAGGTTGATGTGATGCGTTTCTTTCGTACCTTGCTGGCGGTACTCGCTCTGACTGCGACGACCACCGCTTGCGCGTCGAGCATCAAGGGATGGATCGTTGCGACGCGCGTTCACCAAGGCGACGTGGCGGCGTCCAGCGGAAGCTATAAGGACGCTGCGCTTGCCTATCAGTTGGCGTTGCAAATCTCGCCGCAGGACGCGCACGCGCGGGCGGGCCTCATCGAGACGCAGATGCAGGTAGCCGAGGGCTTGTACCGCACGTCCAAATTCGACGATGCGCTCGCGGCCCTGACGTCTGCGGCAAAGTACGACCCGCAGAACGCCCGCGTTGCCGAACTGCGCTCGGAGGTCGAGCAAGCGAAGATCAAGCGGCTCATCGTCCTCTCCAACTACCCGACATATAAGGAAAACGCGCTCGTTCTGCGGACGGCGTACGAAAACTTGACGCTCTTGAACAAGCGGATCTTGACCGAGCTGACCGCGTTTAGCTACACGTACGATACGGAGAACTTGAATCGCGCCATTCGCGATTCATACGAGCTCGAACAGGAAGTCGCCCGGAACCGTCGCCGGTTGGTCGCCTACCGGGAACTCGTTGAGTCGGGCGTCCCGGCCAACGAAGCGAGCGGTTCGCTCGCACCGCCGGCGTCGGTCCTGCCCCTGCCGTAGCTTAGCGTAACGCTTCGCGACCGTAGGAGGTGTCGATGAGGTCCGAAAGCGGGATCGGCGCCGGTAGGACGCCTTGCGCAACGACGCCGTCGATGACGCCCTGCACCTTCTTGGGATCGAGTTGCGCGTCGCGCGCGTAGGCGTGCCACTTGCCGAAGTCGAGGTCATACGTCCGCTCGACGATTGCGCGGTCACTCCGGGTCTCGGTTGCCAGAATCCGGATCGCGTCGTCGCGGTGCGTGTACCCGTACTCGGTCGCCTTGCGCAGCGCGCGGATGAATCTGACGACCGTTGCGCGGTGCGCAGATGCCCACGCCGGGTTGACCGAGATCCCGTCAAACATCCAGACCTTCATGTAATTGTAGGACTCGTCGAGCGTCCGCATCCCCTGCGCTTCGGCCGTGAAGTTGAACGGCTGACCGAGCATTGCGCCTTGGACGTTGCCCGACTGCAAGGCGGCGTAGCGCGCCGGGGTCGACCCGGCCAAGGAGATCGAGAAGTCGTTGTTCCAGTCGAGGCGGTTTGCTTTGGACATCAGGCGGAACGCGATCGCCGTGATCTCCTGTTTCGTCGCCAGGCTGATCGTCTTGCCCTTGAGCTGCTGCCAGTTCGTGATCGACGGCAAGACCATCAACGAGTATGGCGGCGTAACCATGGACGGCGCAACGATCTTGATCGCAAGCTTGCGTGCGACCGCATTGACGACGCTGTCCGTCCCCGCCGTCGCAAAGTTGAGGTCACCGGTCGCGATCTGGTTGATCGTACTGACCGTGCTCCCGGTTATCACGATCGACGGATGCAGGCCCTCCCCACGGAAGAACCCGGCGTCGTTCGCGATATAGAAAGGCCACTCTGCGCTCGACGGGGCGGCGCTCCCGTAGCTGATCTCTTCCAGCGGGGCTTGCGCCGAGGCGACGTCGCCGCGCAGCGGGAGCAGAACGGCACCGAGCAGCAACGCGAGAATCGCTTTGGCACCGGAGGGCTTCATCATCAGAAACTAGTGCTCTCCCCCGGGCAACACCTGCGCGGGATCGGTTCGGTAGAGCGGCCAGAGCGCTTCGGGATGCTCGACGGGAAAGCGCTGCATCCACGCGTAGAGCTCCGTGTTGTGCCGGAAACGACTGTTCTCGACGGCGATGAAATAGCGTGAGCCCTTCTTGATCGCGCTCTCTTCATCGAACGGCGTCCACAACAGCGGATCCTCTTCCCAGCCCTTGCGATTGATGTAGTAGAGGATCGAGGGATCGTAGTGCGCCATCACGACGATTGCGTCCGGCGGCAACGCGCGGTCGAGCGCACGAGCGGCGGCGTAGTTGATCTTGCTGTACGCGTAGTACGGCAAGATTTGGAGCTCGTTGACGGCGATCGTGACCGCAAGGGCGGCAAGCGCGCTCGCGGCGAGCGTTCGCGTTAGGCGAGGTGCAAAGCGGCGAGCCGCCTCGACAACGACGTAAGCGCAGAGCAGCGCTCCCAGCGGGACGAGCGGAGAGAGATAGTAGTCGACGCGTTCGACGGTGACGACGACGTACGCGTAGAGAAGTCCGGCAGCCAGCCACGCCAGCAAGAAATCCGCGACGAGCGCGCGGCGATCGGAGCCTCCGGCGGGTCGGGTTGCGACGAGCACTAGCGAGCCCAGGAGCCCCAAACCGAAACCGACCGGCCCCAACAGCGTGTGCGCAAGCATGTCGAATGTGCCCGCAAAGAACTTCAGCTTGGCGGTGAGCGCGCCCAGCGAATCAAGCGAATGAAGCAGTGAAGGGAGAACGTGCAAACGCATGATGCCGCCGGCCCACAGCCATTCGGCGTGCGCGGAGACGATACGGTCGTAGACCAGATACGGCACTACCGCCAAAAGAAAGAACGTCCAAGCTTGCGGCCGGGCGAACGCGCCGGCGCCGCCGCGCCGGAAGAGCAAGACCGCGACGGGGACGAGGCCGATCGCTGCGACCGGCTTCGCAAGGATCGCGAGCATCATGAGGACCGCCGCCGGCCACCACGCCCGCCACGATCCGATCTCGCCGTCCAAAAGCCAGCGGGCGCACGCGTAGAGCGCCGCCGTCAGGAAGAACGTCATCGTCGTCTCGGGAGTGAACGTCCGCCCGTAGTAGACCGCCCCGGGAAAGATCGCGAACGCGAGCGCGGCGCCCAAGCCGATGGCCGTGCTCCCGAACAAAAGCCGTCCGAGCCCGTAGAGCACTGCGACGGTCCCGAGGCTGAACGCGATCGAGATCAGCCGTCCGAAGACCTCGTGGATGCCGAAGATCTTGTAGCCGATCGCCGCGAGGTACGGGACGATCTGAAGCTCGAGCTCGACGTAGTTGTCCCTCGGCCCGTCGTAGTCGACCTGCGGGTAGAGAATGTTGAGGTTCAGCGTTGCGAAGTTGCGGGCGATCGCCGCGGTGTCGCCTTGGCGCCAGCCCGGGTGATCGAGGACGGGACTGTGCAATCCGTAGAGCCGCAGCGCGAGCCCTAGGACCAGGATCGCAACCAAGTACCAGCGCGTCAGGCTTACAGGACGCTCCTGAACGTCCAATATTTGTTGACGAGGAAGTTCACGACCATCGCCGCGACGGTCGAGATGAACCAATTTTTGTGGCCGTTGCCGACGAACGGCGCGACGAGGTGTCCGACGATCAAGGCGACGATCAGTGCGGCGACGGAGACCGAGATGAACGAGACCCCCTCGCGCAATGCGTGTCCGGTCGAGCGGAACGTCCAAATGCGGTTGAGGACGTAGTTTGAGACGCCGCCGGAAAGAAACGCGATCGAATAGATGATGTAGTACCAGTGGACTCGCTCGGGCAGCGAGAGCGGATGCTGCAGCGCGGTGAAGATAACGAGATTCACGACGAAGCCGGACGCGCCGACGAGGCCGAACTTGATGAACTGCCGGACGCCGCGGCGGCGAGTGACGCGCTCGAACAACGCCGCGAGCGGAGGATTCGGGTCGGCTGCCGAGCTCACGCCACCCAGTACCAATCCGCGAAGAGCACCGTGAACAATCCGAGCAGCGGCAGCGAGAAGGCGACGATTGCATTGTTCACCGAGTGCCGCTCGCCCCAGAGTGCCAGGACGACGAACATCGGGAATAGGACGAGCGCAAAGCGCGGCATGCTCATGAGGCTCGACGTCGACATCGGGATGAGGATCGAGAGCGCCATATACCACCAGTATGACGGAAGCAGGCGCCGGAAGCCGCCGATCAGGACGCCGATCATCAATGCGGTGAAGGCGAGCTCAAGCGCTTGATTGGCGATGATTTGGCTGTTGGGCACGTGCGTGATGATCTGCCAGCTATGCCAGATACTCGTCCATGGCCAGGCCAAATGACGATCCCAAAAGATCTGCACGTGCGAGAAGTACAGGGGATCGCCGCGCAAGACCCACAGGTACGCCATGTAGGACACAAGGCCGGCCGGGATGAGGGCCAAACCGATCGCCGGCCGGACGATCTTCTCTTCCGGCCAGGACCGCAGATCGGTGAGCGATGATTGGCGTAACGCGCTGTACCATTCCAGAGCGAAGGGGACCGCGAGCAAGATTCCTTCGACGCGTGCCATCGCAGCGAAAAAGCCGATGATTCCCGCAGTCACCCAATGCCGTTCGCGAATGTAGTAGAACGACGCGACGGTCAGGGCGAAGAACAGCGCCTCCGTGTAAACGGCCGAGAAGAAGATCGCGGTCGGGAAGATCGAGATGTAGAACACCGCGCGTTGCGCCACATGCCGGTTGTACTGATGTTCGACCAGCTTGTAAAAGAAGAGCAAGCCGAAAAAGAGCGCGGCGTTCGAGATCACCAGGGCCGCGATCAGATTGCTCCCGACCAAGCCGCCGACGACGGCGATCAACATCGGATAGAGCGGAAAGAACGCCATGTCGGTCCCAAAGTATCCCTGGCGCGCGATGTCCAGGTAGTGGACGGCGTCCCAGCGGCCCCAAACGGCTAGGATCGGCGTCGACGATACCGCCGAGTGCTCGCCGGGGCGTTGTGCGATGATGACCGAGGCAAGCTCCGCGATGACGATGATCGGGACGCGCGTCACGAGGAAGGTAATCGAGACGTCACGGACCGTGCGGTTGAAGCGAGTCGCGACGGCAAGCTTCGCCAAGCAAAAGAGTCCGGCAGCGAGCGCGACGCTGCGTCCGGTCGCGCCGGCACCCGGCAGGATGAAGGTCAGCCACATCGCGAGCAGCGTTGCCCAGGAGATCGCATCGAAACGCAAGGCGTCGACGAGTTCGACCTCGGAGCGGCGCGCAAAATAGCGTCCGTACCACTGCCACCCGGCGAGCGCCGCGGCGACGCCGGCGCACAACGCGACGAGGAACGAGAGCTCGGTCAGCAGCGCGCCGGCGTGGTAACGTGAGATGAATCCGTACCACAGGAAGAAGCCGAGGCTGGTACCGCCGGCGAGGACCGCTACGAGTTCGAGCCAGCCGACGTGGACGAAATGCCGCGCGGCCGACCGGCTCGTTGCAAACGGAATAGAAGCGGTGCTGGCCACGGAAGCGTCGTTCCCCCAATGAGGCCGCTGTCCTACCTTCAAACGCACTGCGCAGGCTAGGCTCCGGGGGCTGTACAACAAGAAAAACCGGATAGTTCTCTACCCAAGGAGTCGTATCAATGGCGACGTCGATCCCGCGCCGCACCGAGCAATCTCCGCTCGATTCCCTCGATTTCGTGAAGGTCACCGAGGTCGCGGCGCTGGCGGCGTCTCGCTGGATGGGCCGCGGTGAACGGGACATCGCCGATGGTGCGGCCGTCGAGAAGATGCGCGAAGCGCTCAACGAGATGGAGATTTCGGGCCGGATCGTGATCGGTGAAGGCGAGCGCGACGAAGCCCCGATGCTCTTCATCGGCGAGGAGCTGGGTCTGGGCGGCTTCGAGGTCGACATCGCGGTCGATCCGGTCGAAGGGACCAACCTGGTCGCAAACGGTTTGCCGAACTCGATTGCGGTCATGGCGATCGCCGAGCGGGGCGGGTTGCTGCATGCGCCGGACACGTACATGAGCAAGCTTGCAGTCGGACCGAAGGCCGCTCCGTTCGTGCACATCGACGCCTCCGTCGGCGACAACCTGGAAGCGGTCGCCAACGCGTTGGAGCGCCCGATCAACGACATCACCGTCGTGATCTTGGATCGTCCGCGGCACAAAGATTTGATCGCCGAGATTCGCGACACGGGCGCCCGGATAAAACTCATTTCCGACGGCGACGTCGATGCCGCGATTGCGACTTCTGTCGAAGGGACCGGGATCCACGTCGCAATGGGGACCGGCGGCGCACCCGAAGGCGTGCTCGCCGCCGCGGCGCTCAAATGCCTGGGCGGCGGTTTCATGGGGCGTTTGCAGCCGCGGAACGATAAGGAAGCCGAGCGGGCCAAAGCGATGGGGATCGGCGACGTCGACCGAGTCCTCACTATGGACGATTTGGTCAAGGGCGAGAACATCGTCTTCGTCGCAACCGGGATCACCGACGGCGACCTGGTTCACGGTGTCCGCTTCTTCGGAAATCAGGCCAAGACGCATTCGATCTGCATCCACTCCCAGAGTGGAACCGTCCGCTTCATTGAAAGTGTCCATCGATTAGGGGCGAGGCCGTTCCGCCTGCGCCACTAAGCATGAAAACCTCGTACGATCTGATCGTCATCGGTGCCGGCTCCGGCGGCTACGCAGCGGCCCGCACCGCGCGTGCGCTCGGCGCGTCGGTCGCATTCGTCGATCCGGGCCCGCTCGGCGGACTGTGCATCCTGCGCGGCTGCATGCCGAGCAAGACGCTCTTGGCGTCGAGCGACGCGGCTCAGGAGATTCGCGATGCGCACGAGCTCGGGGTGAATGCGCTCGAGCCCAAGATCGATTTTCGCGCGATGATGGCGCGCAAGCGCGAGATCATCAAAGGCTTCGCGGACTACCGGATCGAGGGTATCGAGACGTTTCCGGTCTTCAACGAGCGCGCGACGTTCATCTCGGCGACCGAGCTGCGCGCCGGCGATCAGGTGCTGACGGCGAAGAAGTTCGTGATCTCGACGGGGAGCGTCGTCGCCCCCGCGGCCGTCGCCGGCTTGGCCGAAGCAGGCTACATCGACAGCGACGGGGCGCTCGAGCTCGGGCAGAAGCCGGAGTCGCTCATCGTCTTGGGCGGCGGCTACGTCGCGTCCGAGCTCGGTCAGTTCTTCCATCGGATCGGCGTCCCGGTCACGATGATCATACGCGCGCCGCATCTGCTCTCCGGTACGGACACCGACGTCGCCCAAGCCCTCACCGACTATTATCGCGCTGAAGGGATCGACGTGCAGGCGTTTGCGACCGTGCGCCGCGTCGAAGCGCGCGGCGGCAAGAAGGTCGTGCACTACACCCAGCGCGGCGTCGACCGCGAAGCCGTCGCGGCAGAGATCTTGTACGCGCTCGGGCGCGTCCCGAACATCGAAGGATTGGGCTTGGACGCAGCCGGCGTCCGCGCGCATCCGATCACCGGGGTCGAAGTCGACGAAACGCTGCGCACGACCAACCCGAACATCTTCGCGGTCGGAGACGTCACGGTCGATTTCGCGCTGGTCCACGTCGCGATCCAGCAGGGTGAGATCGCGGGCCGCAACGCGATCCTCGGGACGCGCGAAGCAGCCGACTATTCGCTCTCGAAGACGCACACGATCTTCACCGATCCGCAAGTCGCGATCGCCGGGGACAGCGAAAAAGAACTGACGCGGAATGGGCGCGACTTCTTGAAGGCGTCGTATCCGTTCGACGATCACGGCAAAGCGATCTCGATCGGAAAAACGAAGGGCTTCGTCAAGATGCTCGCCGATCCGCGCGACGGGCGCATCTTAGGTGCCGCGATGCTGGGCGCGCACGCATCCGACATGATCCATGAAGTGATCGTCGCGATGTATTACAAGTCGACGGTCTTCGAGTTCATGAAGATCCCGCATCTGCATCCGACGATGGCCGAGATCTGGACGTATCCGGCGGAAGAGCTGGCCGAGATGGTTGCGGCCCGGCAGACTCGGCCGGCGTCGGCGATTGCGACGTAAATGATGAACGTCGCGCTCGTGCAGGTCAAGCCGCGCAAGGGCGATCGAGAGGCGAACTTCGCCGCGCTGCGCGAGATCTTCGCGCAACTGCAGGCCGACGGGAAACCGGACCTGATCGTCCTCCCCGAAGCGGCGATGACGGGTTACTTCTTGGAGGGCGCCGTCTACGAGCTTGCGTACGAGGCGCACGCGTTCGTCGATCGGCTCGCGGCCGAGTGGCGAGCCGCCGGCGGTAAGGGCGAGGTCGACGTCGTCTCCGGCTTTTTCGAGAACGACCGCGGGACGTATTACAACAGTGCCGTCTATGCGACGCTCGGGCGCCATGAGACGCGAGTAGTGCACGTCCACCGCAAGATGTTTTTGCCGACCTATGGGGTCTTCGACGAGGAGCGCTTCTTGTCACGGGGCCGCCGGCTCTCCGCCTTTGACACGAAGTTCGGTTGTGCCGCGATGCTGATCTGCGAGGATGCTTGGCATGCGATCATGCCGACGATCGCGGCGATCAAGGGCGCCCGCCTCCTCATTATCCCCAGCGCCTCGCCTGGACGCGGCTTGGGCGGCGACGCGGAGCTCGAGAGCGTCTCCCACTGGCGCGATCTCATGTGCGGCCATGCCGTCGAACACGGGATCTTCGTGTTGTACGCGGGCCTGACCGGGTTCGAAGGCGGGAAGGGCATGACGGGCTCGTCGTGCGTCATCGGCCCGACCGGCGACGTGCTCGCGCAGGCGCCTGCGCTGGGTTCGTGCATCGTTCGCGCCTCGATCGACTTGGCGGACATCGACGTCGCGCGCGCGGCGCTGCCGCTCTTGGGCGATCTCGCCGCGGTCTTGCCCGATCTCTTGTTGGACGACGAACTTCCGTTGCCGCGCGGTCACGCGGGATCTCTCGACGGGACGCAGGGAGTGCGCGAGCGTCGTGGCTGAGGGCCGGCTGCCCGTGATCGTGGCGAAGCCACCGGATCCGTTTACCGCTTTGAAAATCAACGGTAAAGTGACCGCGGACTGGCTCGAAGCGTTTTTGCACGACGAGCTCATCGTGCGTCGCGGAATAAAGCGTGCCGTGATCGGCCTCTCGGGCGGCATCGATTCCGCGGTCACCGCGTTTCTCTGCGCGCGGGCGCTGGGTCCGAAGAACGTCCACGCGATTCGCATGCCGTACAAGACGTCGAACCCAAGCAGTTTGGCCGACGCGAAGCTCGTCATCGACGCGCTGGGGGTGAACGAACGGACCATCGAGATCACGGCGGCGGTCGAGGGGTACTTGCAGTTCGAGCCGGACGCCGATCCGCGCCGGCGCGGCAACGTCATGGCGCGCGCGCGGATGATCGTGCTCTTCGATCAATCGACGAAGCTCGACGCGCTTCCGGTCGGGACCGGGAACAAGACCGAGCGGATGATGGGCTATTTCACCTGGCATGCCGACGACTCGCCGCCGGTCAATCCGATCGGCGACCTGTTCAAGACTCAGGTGTGGGACCTGGCCCGATATTTGGGCATACCGCAATCGCTGATCGACAAAGCTCCGAGCGCCGATCTCGAGGCCGATCAAACCGACGAAGGCGACTTGGGGATCACGTACTACAAGGCCGACGGGATCCTCTCACTGATGCTGCAGGGGTTCCCGGATCGCCGGATCGTCGAGGCCGGTTTCACGCCCGAGGAAGTCGCACTGGTCCGGCGCCGCGTCGACGGGACGCATTGGAAGCGGCACCTGCCGACGACCGCGATGGTCTCAGCGACCGCGATCAACGAGTTCTATCTCCGACCCGTCGACTTCTGAGCGCGATGAGTGCCGATCGGGGCGCCGATCCGCTTCCGCCGGGTGGATTTTTCCCGGTCGGTCTCAATCTCCACAACCGGCTCTGCGTCGTCGTCGGTCCGTCCAACGACCGCGAAGCGATCGAGAAAGACGCGGCGCTGCGCGAAGTCGGGGCCAATGTTCGCCGCGTCCTCGATCCGGCCGCGCTGCGCGATGACGACGTCGCCGGCGCGTTCTTCGTCATCTCGACGCCGAAGGACGACGCGCTCTCCGCGCGACTGCGCGCGCTCGCGGACCGGCATCGCTTCCTGTTGTGCTGCATCGATCAGCCCGCCTACGGTTTCGTTGCGATGCAGGCGATCGTCAAGGCCGGCCCGGCGCGCATCGGCATCTCGACGGGCGGGGTTGCGCCGCGCGTCGGAAAAGTCCTCAAGGAGCGCTTGCAAGACGCGCTCGGCGAGCGGTTCGCGCGATTCATGAACGTGCTGGCGGAGCGGCGCCGTGCCAATCGTAGCCGCCTCCCCGACGTCGCTGCCCGGCGGCAGGCGATGTTGGAGGCCGCGGAAGGCTTCGACGTTAAAATCGCGGTGCAATATCCGGACTGGTTTGAGAAAGACTCCGATGGCATCCGTTGAGATCATCACGATCGGGACCGAGATTCTGCTCGGCGATCTGGTCGACACGAACTCGGCCTTCATCGCGCGCACCCTCGCCGATCACGGCGTCGACGTCTTTGCCAAGCATTCGGTCGGCGACAACGCCGAGCGGCTCCACCAGATGCTCGTCACCGTGCTCAACCGCGACGGTGTCGACGGCGTCATCACGACCGGCGGACTCGGTCCGACGGTCGACGATCTGACGAAAGAATCGGTCGCGGTCGCGGTCGGCAAACCACTGCAATTGCACGAGCCGTCGCTGCAGGCGATCGAAACGCGTTTCCGGCTCTTGCGCCCCGATCGTCCGCTCTCGGAGAACAATCGGCGCCAAGCGCTCCTCCCGACCGGCTCGATCGTCATGGAGAATCCGTACGGGACGGCGCCGGGCTTCATCGCGCTGCGCGACGACGGGAAGTTCGTCGCCTCGATGCCCGGGGTGCCTCGAGAGATGAAGCCGATGCTGACCGAAAAACTCGTCCCGTGGCTGGTCGAGCGCTTCGATTTGCACAGCGCGATCTTCATTCGCACGATTCACACGGTTGGTATTCCTGAATCCGAGCTCGATCTGAAAATTGAAGATCTCTTCAGAATCTCAGAGAATCCGAAGATCGCGGTCCTCGCGCACGGCGGCCGCGTCGACGTCAAAGTGATGGCGAAGGCGGCCGACCGCGAGCAGGCCGAGGCGCTGATCGAACCCATCGAGGCCGAGTTGACGCGCCGGATCGGGGCCGGGATCTTCGGAACCGACGATATGACGCTGGAAAGTGCGATTGCGGCCGAGCTCATCCGGCGCGGTCTGACGATCGTGACGGCCGAATCGTGCACGGGCGGCTCGATCGCCGAGGCGCTCGTCCGCGTCCCCGGCGTTTCTGCGACGTTCCTGGGAAGCGTCGTTGCATATTCAAATTCGATTAAAGAGCAAGTATTGGGAGTCGACTCCGCCGATATAGAGCGAATGGGAGCTGTCAGCCAAGAGGTTGCTATGGCCATGGCGCGCGGCGCGCGGGAGCGGCTCGGCGCCGATATCGCGATCTCGACGACCGGGATCGCAGGACCGGAGGGCGGGACGCCGGAGAAGCCGGTCGGGCTCGTTTGGTATGGGCTTGCGACCGAAGATGGGAAGGTAAGTGCGCGCCGTCACGTCTTCCCGGGATCGAGAAGCGATGTGCGGATGCGCGCGACAATGACCGCGTTGAACATTTTATGGCGCCATCTCGAACGAGACGTCACGGTAGGGACTGCAAAGTGAAATATTTCGTCGGAGCCCCTCTGATCGCGGCCGGGCTGGTTCTGAGCCTCGGTCTTTCCGCATGCGGCGGAGGCGGCGGCGGAAGCGCCGCGGTTTCGGGTGGCGGGAGTAGCGGCTCCGGCAACTCAGGGAACACGGGCAGCAACACGGTGACGTCGTGCACGGCCTCGGGCGGGGCCACCCCGCTCTCGACGTCGGCGACGTCATTCAACGTGACGTCGAATCCGTCGGGCTTGGTCGTTACGCTAAATAACGGTACGGCGACGGCAAACGTCGGATCGACACCCGTGACAGTGACGCTCACCGCCTCTATCCTCGTTCAGACGATTACGATCGATCCTACGGGCAGCTGCTATCAGGTTCAAGTTACCGCAAACGGGTCAGGCACCGCGCAAGCTCTCTTCTTTAACAAGGCGGCATACACGGCCGGTGCAGTGAACGTCGCGTCGATTCAGAGCGCGCTGCGCTCGACGTCGTCAATCGATACCTCGAATGTCGCGACGAGGGCGCCGGCGCATTTCTCCGGCGCTCCCGGCATCGATCAGGCGAACATCTACGTGCACTACAGCGTGTCCGCGCTACGCGCGGCCGGGCGCAGTGCGCAGAGCATCGCAAGCTCCGCCGGTGCGCGCAGCACCATGCAGATCGCAACGACCGGGGATGACGAACTGCATGCCGTCGCGGTCCCCGCCGGCCAATCCGTCGACGCGTTCACCAGCACCATGCGCGGGCAAACCGCGGTGACCAAAGTTGAACCGGCCCACCTCCGCTATCATGCGACGACACCCGTGAATCCAAACGATTGTCACTTTGGGGCATCAGGGTCAACCTGTAATCCCGGACCGCCGAACAATTTAATTGGCATACAGCAGCAATGGGATATGAGCCAAATCTTTGCTCCGTACGCCTGGGCGTATTTCGGCACAACTCCGGCCGCTGCGTTTGCTGCGAAAACTTCGAAGATTGCAATCGTCGATACGGGTTGGGATTGCCTACACACCAATGCGACGGACGATTTCACGCCGAACGTGGTCTTTGAAGCTTACTATAATAGTGGCCTGAAGGGTTCGAGCATGTCACCCTTCACGTGCATAGCCGAAGACACAGATGGGCACGGATCGAACGTCGCTGGAATCGCCGACGCAGCGACAAACAATGGCAATGGGTTCGCCGGAGTCGCCGCCAACGCGCAGCTCTACATCTATCGCATCTTCCCGCCGGGCGTCAATCAGTCGGCGTCAACCACTGATGAAGCCGCCGCAATCAACGATGCGGTCACCAGGGGCGTCAAGGTCATTAACTTGAGCTTAGGTTCACCAGCCTCAAGTGGACCCGACGCTGGCGAGCAGGCTGCGATTCAAGGCGCGCTCAACGCTGGCGTCAGTGTCGTAGCGGCCGCCGGCAACGACGGGAACTCGAGCGTTGACTATCCGGCCGCGTATTCCGGCGTCATCTCGGTCGGTGCGACTTCGCTTGCCGACGGACAACTCAACGGGCGTGGAAACACGAACGGTTCGGTTGTTTCACCCGTCGAGTACATTGCGAGTTACTCGAACTGGGGACCGAACCTCACCATCGTCGCGCCCGGGGGCGATCCGGGAAGCAACGGCAACGACAGCGACAACCTTCACTGGATCACCAACCTGTACTCGACCGGTGACACGACGGCCGGGAACATATGTAATCCCGGCAGCCAGCCCGATAGAGTCTGCGCGGCTAAATTTGCTGGCACTTCACAGGCGACGCCACATGTGGCCGGCGCCGTCGCGCTTATGATCGCGGCAAACGCCTCGTTATCGTCCCCGCAGGTGCTGCAGATTCTTCAGTCGACCTCTGATGATATCTGCTCAAAGGCAAGCTATGCATGCCCGTCTGGAACGATCATGGAGGGCAAGGGGAGGCTCGATGTTTACCGCGCTCTGGGCGCAGTCCTCGGCCAAAGTGTTCCTTACACGCCGGTCGTGAATCAGTTCCTCGCGTTTGCATACACGAACACGGTTCCGGTCGGCGGTACGCCGGTGCCCATCAACACGAACTATAAGAACGGGATTCCGATCGGCGCGTCGGGCATCTTCCAGATGGGCGACGTCCCGCAAAGCGCGACGAGCTACAAGATCGGCGTGTGGTACAATGCGGCCGGGAACGGCGTCGTCACCGTCGGCGATTCGTTCGGCTTCGTAAACTGCTCCGGTCAGACGGCCTGTTCAGCGGCGTCGAATATCTCGGTCGCTCGCGTAACGGCCGGCCAATCGTTCTGATTTTCTGCCCGGGTTAGAGTTTCGAAAGATCGAGCGTCAGATGTTCGATCGTCGATGAGGCAATGACTCCGGAGAACACCTCTACCTGGGCATAACTCTCACCGAACGGTGAGGAGTAGCGCTCGACAGACAGAGTATCCGGATCAACGATCCAGTACTCGGGGACTCCGTAGCGCGCGTAGACGTCCCGCTTCAGGGTGCGGTCGTCATGGCTCGTCGACGGGGAAGCGACTTCGACCACGAGGCTCGGCACGCCGTGGATGGCGAGTTCGCCGACGATCGAGAGCCGGTCGGGGGCGATGTAGATGAGGTCCGGCTCGAGGACGTCGTGTTGCTCGAAGACGACGTCGACCGGAGCTACGTAGGCGTGTCCGCCGTGTCGATCGGCGAACGCAAGAAATGCAACGCCCATTCTTAGGACGACGTCCTGATGCCGCGGCCGCGATGCCGGCGTCACAAGCAGTTCGCCGCGGACGAGCTCACGCCGCAGGCCGTCGTTCGGGAAGCCCTGCAAGTCCTCGTAGGTGAGTCGGGTGGGCTGAATCATCGCGCTGCACTCATGATAGCATTGTTCCCGGGACTAGGCGATATAGCCGACGGCTTCAAGGACGCGTTGGGTCACGAGCGCGTCTTCGAACGTCGGCAG
>Ga0209415_10000217_pt1 | contig 98567 bp, 95 predicted proteins | sample PeaSoiSIISIP2007_FD_187696 | JGI IMG/M metagenome (GOLD analysis project Ga0209415, IMG submission 187696) | Peat soil microbial communities from Weissenstadt, Germany - SII-SIP-2007 (SPAdes) (version 2) | ecosystem: Environmental > Terrestrial > Soil > Wetlands > Peat | place: Germany...
CGGCTCCGGCATGCGGCGCGGCGCCGACCAGCCACGTGAGCCCCGTGTCGTCGGCGAGCTTTTGAACCGCCGCGAGCTCCGGCGCGGCGGGCGCCGCGGCGGCGGGGGCCGCGGGCGCGGCCTGCGCGACGGCGGGGAGCGCGGCCGCCAGCGGAGCGAGCCCGGTCGCGAGGGACGGCGCGAGCGCGGACAGCGAAGGCGCGAACGGCATCGACAAGGACGGCGCGAGCGCGGCGGCGGCGGCGGGCGCGAGCATCGTCCGCGGCGCCGCGCCGGCGCGCGCGATCTCCTGCGCGGCCGCGCGCGCGCCGAGGACGAGCGTCAGAGCGGCGACGGCGAGACGACGGGCCTCTTCGGCTTTCATCCGCTCCGGTCGAGGAACGGCCGCTCTAGGGCAGCTTCTCCTGCTCGATCTGTTCGGCGGCCGCGGCCGCCGAGGCGGCGCCCTGCTTGGCCGCCGGAGACGGCGCGGGGAAGCACTGGTCCGGCCCGAGGCCCGCCTCGCCGTGATCCAGGCCGCTGTCCGGGTCGATGTTGGCCGGCGGCGCGTCGCAGGTGCCGTTCGGCTTGTAGGTGCGGAAATTCGCGGGGCCGATCTTGTCGACGAGATCCTTCCTCCAGCTCGCGCCGCAGAGCGGATCGGACTCGTGGTCCCAATTGAACGCGACGGTCAGCTCCACGATGCGGGGATCGGAGACGCCGCAGACGCCGCGGCGGCCCTGGATCCCGTTGGCGCCGATGTCGCCGTCCTTGGCGAAGAAGTGCCAGGTCGGCCCCTCGGAGTTGCCGATGGGCAGCCAGCACGGGCCGCCGCCCCAGCAGATCATGTCGCGCTCGGTGAAGGGCGTGTGAGGGCCGCCGGGATCGTTGGTCGCCTCCCACAGGTTGTAGCCTTTGACGTGCTTGGGGTTGAGCCCGGACTTCTCGTGGGCTTTGCGCATGTCGTCGAGAGCCGTCTGGTCGAAGCCGATGAAGACGCGGTTGGAGTCGTAGCCGCCGCAGGCGCCGCCGCCCGACGGCACCGGAGCGGGAACGACGTCCTGGAGCCCGGGGCCGTTGATGCTGTAGAGCGTCACGGCGTGGTCCAGGGCCGTCTCGTCGCTGGTCGAGGGCGGGAGCGCGAGCCGGCTGTCGCAGCTCCCCAGGTACGCCGTCACCATCTCGAAGATGTCGCGCTCGGCGAGGCTGAGGCTTCCCCAGAACGCGCAGGGGTCGGTCTTCTTCGCCGCGGCGAGGGTGGCGATCAGCTTGTCGCGGTTCTCCTGCAGGCGGAAGGTGTGCGGCTTGTCGTCGGCGCAGGCGTCGACGGACGCGGTCTGGCCCCACAGCGGCGCGGCCGCCGCGCCGGACAGAACGGCGGACAAGGCGAGCGTCCCGAGTTTCGAGTTCATGCGGTCATTTTACAGCCGCGCGCCCCGAGGACGCCCGAGCCGAAAGCCCTACGGGCGGAAGAACATTCGGCCTAGCCCGACGCGCCGCCGCCGTTCAGCCTTTCGGCCAGGGGAACTTGACCGACTTCGGCTTGTCGGCGGTGCCGTCGGCCTTGCGCATCGCGACGACGATCTCCACCGCGGAAGGCTTGCCGTCCTTCTGATGGACGCGGAACTCGATCTGGCGCGGGTCGCCCGCGGTGGTCGAGAACGTGTAGCCCCAGACGAAGTAGGGCTTGCCCTGCGCGCCGGCCGCGCGGGCCTGGCTCTGGATCATCGCCGGCTCGAAGCTGCCGCCCGCCGTCTGCGACGACTTGATGTAGACGCGCCACTCGCCGGAGGCCTTCGTCGTCTCCTTGTAGGCGACGAACGCGTAGTCGCAGTTCAGCACCGCGTCGTACGCGTCGACGTAGCCGAGCGTCTCGTAAGTCGTGGAGGCGTCGGACGCCGGGGCTTCGATGAGCGGGGCGGATTTCTTGGCGGGCATGGCATGACCTCTCGCGCGATCGGATTGGCCGCAACGGGCTCTTCGCGGATTGTAGCTTGAATCGGGCGGGAGCGCGCGTCTAACGGCGCCGCGACGGCGCGCGCGCGAGCTCGGCCGCGCGGCGCGGCGTCAGCCCCGCGAAGTCGCGCACCGACAGCGCGGCGCGGCGGAACTCGCCGGCGCGGTGCGAGGTCGTGACCGCGACGACGGCCATGCCCGCGCGCGACGCGGCCTCCTCGCCGAGCAGGGAGTCCTCGAAGACCACGCAGTCGGCGGGGGCGACGCCGAGCTTCGCGGCGAGCGTGAGGAAGGTCTCGGGGTCGGGCTTGCCGCGGACGACCTCGCCGCCGTCGACGACCGCGTCGAACCAGCGGCGCAGGTCCAGGCCGTCGAGGATGAAGGTCACGTTGTCGTCGCGCGAGCCGGTGCCGAGGCCGAGGCGGCTGCCGTCCGCGCGCGCGGCCTTGAGGAAATCGAGGAGGCCCGCGGCGGGCCGGCGCTCGGGAAGATAGAGCTCGCGGTACAGCGTCTCCTTGACCGCGGCCAGCTCCAGGGCTTCCGCCGGCGGGAAGTCGCGCTTGAAGTAGTAGCGCAGGACTTCGCGCGTGGGCATGCCCATCGTGTTCTCGCGGAAGTCCTTCGCGTCGATCTCGATGCCGCGCTCGCGGAAGAAGCGCCGCCACGCCTCCTCGTGCGCGGGCATGTTGTCGCAGACGACGCCGTCCATGTCGAAGAGGAGCCCGAGCGCGCGCTTCACGAGGAGATTGTAGCGCAGGCAGACCGTCTTCGTCGAACTTGCTCCGGAGTAAGTTCGACCGACCGGTCAGGATAATGCGGCGCAGGGATTGGCCGCCGCCGGGCGCGTCTTCCAAGAAAATGGTGACTCCAGCGTCAGTCGACATTTTTAGTCGGGATTCTCGCGAAGCGGCGCCGCATGGCGGGACACTATTGCCCGCGCGCGCGATGTACAATCCCTGAATGTTCATTCTCGGGCACATGGGCTTCGGGCTCAAGCTCTCCGAGCCGGTCCGGCGCGATCTGCCCGTGCGGCCTTTGCTGCTCGGCGCGCTGCTGCCGGACCTGATCGACAAGCCGCTGTACTACGCGCTCGAGGCCGCCACGGGCCGGCGCGGCGCGGCGATCGGCATCGTCGCGGGCACGCGCAGCTTCGGGCACACGCTGCTCTTCCTGCTGGCTCTCGCGGCGCTGGCGCGGGCGCGGCGCTCGCGTCCGCTCGCGGCGCTCGCGCTCGGCGTCGCGACGCACCTCGTCCTCGACACGCTCTCGGACGCGTTCACGCGCCGCTGGGGATTTTCGTTCAAGGCTCTTTTCTGGCCGGTCCTGGGCTGGCGGTTCCCGATCTATCCGTACTACGGCTGGCGCGACCACGTCGCGCACGTGCGCGAGCCGTTCCTGCTCGCCGCCGAGATCGCGGGCGCCGCGATCCTGGCCTGGGAGTGGCGCAAGGCCCGCCGCGCCGCCGCCCCGGTCTGATAGAATCGACGCATGGCCCTGCGCGTCCTCGACGTCTCCGACTGGGGATTCTTCACGTTCCGCGGCGCCGACGCGAAGAAATTCCTGCAGGGCTTGGTCACGGCGGACGTCGCGTCGCTCCCGCCCGGCGGCTGGCTGCCGTCCTGCGTGCTGACGCCGAAGGGCCTGCTCGTCGCGGACTTCGACCTCTACGACCGCGGCGAGGACCTGCTCGCCGTCACGCGTCCCGCCGCGGCCGAGGGCTTCGAGCGCGCCTTCCGCGCGAAGATCATGCTCTCGGACTCGGCCTTCGCGCGCCTGCGCCCGCGCGCCGCGCTCGTCGTCGGCGAGGGCTTCGCGGGCGGCCTGCCGTGGCCGCGCCTCGGCGAGCCCGCGCGGCTCAGCCTCGACGCGGCCGCGCCCGCGGGCGCCGCGCCCCTGAGCGCCGCCGAGTTCGAGGCGCAGCGCCTCGCGGCCGGCCTGCCCTGGTACGGCGTCGACATGGACGACGGGACCTTGCCGCTCGAGGCGCGCCAGGAGTCGGCGATCAGCCTCACGAAAGGCTGCTACATGGGCCAGGAGACGGTGTCGCGCATCGTCCACCGCGGGAAGATCAACCGCCGGCTCGCGCGCCTGCGCTTCGCGGCGCCCGCGCCCGCGGCCGGCGCGTCCGTCGCGCGCGACGGCGCGGAGTGCGGCCGCGTCACGAGCGCTTCGGGCGTCTGGGCGCTCGCGATGCTGCGCGCCGACGCCGCCGCGCCGGGAACGCGCGTGGCCTGCGCCGGCGCCGAGGCCGAGGTCGTCGACTAGCTCACGAGCAGGCCGAGTGCCCGCAGTCGTGGCAGGTCGGCCCCGAGCAGCCGGACTCGAAGGAGACGTTCGACGAGTAGCACTTCGGGCAGTGCTCGGCCGCGGGCAGGGCCGGCAGAGGCTCGGGCTCGCGCCCGTTGGCGTCCTCCATCCAGCCCGTCTTCTTCAGGTGCGCGCGCATCGCGATCGCGATCGCGTGCGGGATCGAGTCGACGCGCGACGGTCCGAGCCCGATCGGGCGGTCGCCCTTGACCGAGTTCAGGTGCTTGAGCAGCTTCATCGGGTCGCCGCCCTCCGAGAGGTATTTCGAGATCAGGATCCCGACGAGAGACGTCAGTCCGGAGATCTCGGTGCCGAGCGGTGGGATGTTCGCGAAGACCTGGATCGGGCCGCGCTCGTCGTAGTTCAGGTGGATGTGGAGCGGGCCGTAGCCGGTGCGGATCTGGTAGTACTCGGACGCGAGGCCGAACGCGGCCGCCGGCTCGCGGCGCTTCGCCTTCGTCGGGACGGGCGCCAGGTTCAGCACCTGCTGGGCCTTCGAGCCGTCGCGGTAGACGGTGATCCCCTTGCAGCCGAGCTCGTAGGACAGCAGGTACGCGCGGCGGATGTCCTCGACCGTCGCCGACGTCGGCATGTTGATGGTCTTCGACACGCCGTTGTCGGTGTGGCGCTGGTAGGCGGCCTGCATGCGCACGTGCGTCTCGTAGGCGACGTCGTGCGCGGTCGCGAACGCGCGCTGGACCTTCTCCGGGATCTCCTTGAGGCCGCGCACCGACTTGTGGTTCGCGTCGACGCGGCTCATCAGCGTCTTCTCGTCGAGGCCGAACCAGTCGTGCGCCGCGGCGACCTCCCGGAACAGCGGGTTCACCTCGAAGAACACGTCCTTGTCGTCGGGCTTGTGCCCGCGCTTCGTCGCCTCGAGCGCCTTCGCGTTGTAGCGCGTGTAGGCGATCGCGAAGAACGGCTCGATGCCGCCGCCCTGGATGCCGGCCGCGATCGCGATGGTGCCGGTCGGCGCGATCGTGGTGCGAGCGCAGTGGCGCGGGTAGCGCTCGTCGCCGCGGAAGTGCGCGCCGGTCGGGTCGTAGATGGAGTCCTTCCAGTTCGGGAAGACGCCGCGCTCCTTGGCGAGCGCCTCGGAGGCCTCCAGCGCCGCGCCGTTGATGAAGGACATGACCTTCTCGGCCGCGGTCAGCGCCTCGGGCGAGTCGTAGGCGACGCCCATCTTCGCGAGCGCCTCGGCCCAGCCCATGACGCCGAGGCCGATGCGCCGGTTGCCCTTCGCGAGCGCCTCGATCTCGGGGAGAGGATAGTTGTTGACGTCGATGACGTCGTCGAGGAAGCGCACGGCGAGCGTCACCGCCTCCTTGAGGCGGGGGAAGTCGAACTTGCCGTGCAGCGGCTCGCCGACGACGAAGTTCGAGAGCGTGAGCGAGCCGAGGTTGCACGGCTCCCACGGGAGCAGCGGCTGCTCGCCGCACGGGTTCGTGCTCTCGATCTCGCCGAGCGCGGGCGTGGGGTTGGAGCCCGAGGCGTTGATGCGGTCGAGCACGACGTAGCCCGGGTCTCCGGTCTTCCACGCGAACTCGCACATCGCGTCGAAGACCTCCTTCGCGCGCGCCTTGCCCACGGGCTCGCCGCTGCGCGGGTTGATCAGGTCGTACTCGGCGTCGGCGAGCACGGACTTCATGAACGCCGCGTCGACGCCGACGGAGACGTTGAAGTTCTCCATGACCCCGGGCGTCTGCTTCATCTTGATGAAGTCCAGTATCTCCGGATGGTCGTACCTCAATATCGCCATGTTCGCGCCGCGGCGCGTGCCGCCCTGCTTGACCACGTCGGTCATCGTGTCGAACAGGCGCATGAACGAGAGCGCGCCCGACGCCACGCCCTTCGAGCCCATGACCTTGTCGCCGCCGGGGCGCAGGCGCGAGAACGAGAAGCCGGTGCCGCCGCCGGACTTCTGGATCATCGACTGCGCCGACACCGCCTTCATGATGCCTTCCATCGAGTCCGGCACCGGCAGGACGTAGCAGGCGGACAGCTGCTGGAGCTCGCGTCCCGCGTTCATCAGCGTCGGGGAGTTCGGCAGGAAATCCCAGCGCGACATCAGCGCGTAGTAGCGGTCGGCCCACTCGTCGCGCAGGCGGCGCGCGTCGGCGTGCTTGTGCGCCGCGCGCTCGAGGTTGGACATCAGGCGGTTGAAGTTGAGCGCGCGGGCCTCGGAGTCGAGCCCGGCGTGATAAAGCAGGAGCTTCGACGCGGCGGCGGTGCCGTGGGAGGGGACGGCGACCACTTTGTGCTCGACGTTCTCGAACACTCCCCATTTCTCGGCGTCCGGGTGGGACAGGAGCTCGGCGAGAGCGATGTTGCGGGCGACGCCCTCCAGCCAGGCCTCGACCGACGGAGCGTCGCGGAGGTACTTGTCCTTGATGACCTTGAGCTGGTTCTCCGACACCCGGGGCTTCTCCGCCGTCCGTGTCTTGCGCTCGCTCATCGCTCTCCTCCGTGCCATAGGGTGATTGTAACACCCCGCCGACGGGTTCGCCAGCCTCCGTTCGCGGGCGCGCTTCTATACGCAACAGAACAGCTAAGAAAGAAGCGTCGGACGGACGATTCGCCGCGTTCCCGCGCGTCGGCGCGCCGCTTCGTCCCCGCCGCTATATAGAGGAAGAACGCTTCCCCGGGCCGTTCCCCCGCCGACGCGGCGACGAGAGAGTATGGCGTCCGTCATAGACGCTGTCGGAGCGCGGAGCTACACTCCTCACCATGGAGCGCGAGATCGATCTTCATCTGCGGCTGTCCTACGACGTTCGCGCGCTCAGGCCCTGGCTGACGCTCGTCCTCTTGAGCCTTCTGGCCGGCGATCTGGCGTCCGAGAACGTGAGCTTGACGACCTACTACCCGGCGCCGTCGGGCGTCTACGCCCAGCTGATCTCGACGAACAACACCTGGCTCGCGCGCGACGCGGGCTACTTGGACGTCGCCACGACGCTGATCCCCGTCGCCGGCACGAAGATGGTGGTCATGGGGGGCGTCGGCGTCAACACGACGGACGTGTCCGCGGGCGGCACGGTCGGCTCCGGCTTCACGGTCAACACGGCCGGATACGCGACCGGCATGGCCATCGTCAGCGGCACGGGCGCGGGCAGCCAGCGCTGGGCGATCAACGCGGCGGGCGGCGGCTGGACGATGTTCGACGGCGGCGGCGGCGCCTGGAACAGCTCGATGACCGGCCTCAACGGCAACATCGGGATCCACCAGCCGGCTCCGATCGCGAATCTCGACGACGGCGGCACCGCCCGCTTCAACAGCAACGTCACCTTCGGCGCGACCGCCCCCACGGCGTCCGGCCGCGGGTATGTCTTCGTCGACAACACCAACACCGGCTGCGTACAGACCAGCATCACCGGCGACGTGCTCGGCGCCGCGTGCGGCGGCGGCCAATACATCACCGCCCAGCCCGGCTTCTACATCGAGGGCTGGAGCTACTTCAACAGGGGCGGCCAGGTCCTCGCGCAGACGGGCGCCGGCCAGGCGACGACCCAGGTCTGGGGCCTGAACAACTGCTCGGGAGGAGGCGTCGGCTGCACCGGCAATCCGACATGGATGACACTCAAGAAGGACGATTCGACGATGGCTTTGTACTGCTGTCCGAAGTGACGCTCGCGGCCCTCGCCGCGATCGCAAGCCTCCTCGGCGCCCCCGCGTCCGCGGCGGCGCCGTCTCCGGTCGTGAGCACGAGCGCGCCCGCCGAGGCGCCGCTGTACGCGCGGTGCCACGACGGCGTCCTCGACGCCGACCTCCTCGTCGCCAACCGCGTCGCGCTCCTGACCGCGTCCGGGGCCCAGCTCGACGAGCTGTCCGGCTATCTGGCCTGCCGGGCTCTCGCCGGCGCGTCTCCGTCGTGCGAGGCGCTCGACGGGGTCGGCGGCGCGCTCGGCGAGGGCGCCTCGTCGTGCCGGGACCTCGAGCGCGAGGCGCGCCTCGTCCAGGCCGCGCTGAGCGGCGGCGACGCCTCCGGCTCGTGCCGGCGCCAGTTCGCCGGCCGAGGCTCCCCCGACGCCGTCGCGAAGGCCTGCGCCTCCGCGGTCGCCGCGGCCGCGGCCGGGCGCCCGCAGGACGCCTGCGCCGACCTGCGCGCGGCCGGCCTCAGCAGCGACAAGGACGACCGCGGGTGCGCGCGGAAGCTCGGCTACTGGCGCGGCCGTCCCGCGGAGTGCGCGTCCCTCGGAGACAAGACCGCGGTCTCGCGCTGCCGGGCCCTCGCGTCGCTCGCGGCGGGCCTGCGCTCGAAGGACGCGTGCGCGGCGTCCCCGCTCTGCCGCGCTCTGTCGGGCGGCGGAGCGCCGGCGTGCGCGCCGCTGAGCAAATCCCTGTCGGACCGCGTCTGCGGCGAGGCCGAAAAGAGCGCGAAGGCCGAGCGCGAAGAGGCGCGCCGCCGGGAGCTGGCCGAGAAGCAGGAGAAGGCGCGCAAGGAGCAGTTCCACAAAGGCGAGCCGATGAACGACCACATGCGCGCGCTCATGAAGAAGACCCAGAAGGGCGAGCCGCCGCCGTCGGCTCCCCAGCCCGACGATCCGCCTCCCGGAGACGCCGATGGAACGAACCAGAGCCGCTGAGATCGCCTTCGAGGTCGAGGAGCGGATCTATCCGCTGCAGGCGGCGCAGGCCGCCGCCTACGCCTTCACGGATCGCGCCTACGCGCGGGTCGAGACCGCCGGCGCGGGCCGCCTGCGCGTCGCGCTTGCCTTGAAGAACGGCGCCGACGCCGACGCGCGCGCGGCCCTGGAGGGGGAGTTCCGCAACGAGCTCCTGCATCAGGCCCTGCGTCTGAAGGTCTCCGAGGCGAACCGGAAGATCCGCGAGTTCATCGTCACGAAGGCGCTGATCTCCGCCCAGCCCGCCGCGGCCCTCGCGGCCGCGCCCGGAGCCGCCGCGGCCGACTCCTGCCCGGACTGCGCGTCGGCTCCCGCGGCGCCGCCGATGGACCCGGAGCTCGAGAAGGAGATCGACCGCCTGCTCGCCGTCGTCGAGGGCGAGAGCGGCGCCTCCGACCCGCTCGGCGTCGCCGTCCCGTGGGAGGAGAAGTTCAAGGACGGCGCCAAGGAGGGGCCTTCGTGAGCGCGACGGAGCTCGCCGCGCCGCCCGCGATCGACCCGGTCAAGACCGGCTTCTTCCGCTTTCGGAAGGTCGCCGGCAAGACCCTGATCACCAACGACGTCGGACGCCACGCCCTGCTGAGCGAGGAGGAGTTCCTCCGCTTCCTCTCCGGCGAGCTTCTGGAGGACGAGCCGCTGCACAAGCGCCTCGGCGCCGACGGCTTCATCCGCGACCGCATGGACTTCGACGCGCTCGCGGGGATGTGGGCGAAGCGCCACTCGTTCCTGTGGAGCGGCACCGCGCTGCACGTCGTCGTCGTGACCCTGCGCTGCAACCACCGCTGCCTGTACTGCCACGCGAGCTCGGTCCCGATGAGCGACCGCTCGACGGACATGACCGAGGAGACCGCGCGCAGGGTCGTCGACCGGATCTTCGAGTCGCCGAACTCGGCGATCACGATCGAGTTCCAGGGCGGCGAGCCGCTCGCGAACTGGCCGGTCGTGCGCTTCATCGTGGACTACGCGCGCCGCAAGAACCGGAAGGCCGGCAAGAGCCTCTGGCTCAACCTGGTCACGAATCTGAGCCTGATGGACGCGGAAAAGCTCGACTGGCTCCTGCGCCGCGGCGTGAATTTCTGCACCTCGCTCGACGGGCCGGCCGAGCTGCACGACCGCAACCGGCCGTTCAGCGGCGGGGAGAGCCACGCGGCCGTCTCGCGCTGGTTCAAGGAGATCGCCGAGCGCACGAAGCGCCGGGCCTTCCGCATCGACGCCCTGCTCACCGTCACGCGGCGCTCGCTGAAGAAGCCCCGCGAGATCGTCGACGCGTACCTGGCCGTCGGCGCGCGCGGCGTGTTCCTGAGGCCTCTCAACCCGTACGGGATGGCCGTCGCGACCTGGAGGACGATCGGCTACGAGCCGGAGGAGTTCCTCGCGTTCTACCGCGAGGCGCTCGACCGCATCCTCGAGGTCGGCCGCGAGCGCACGCTCAAGCGCCCGTTCGTCGAGCAGTCCGCGCGCTTGTTCCTGGCCAAGATCATGACCGACTCGGATCCGAATTATTTGGACCTGCGCTCGCCGTGCGGAGCGGGGATCGGGCAGATGGCGTACGACTGGGACGGCGCGGTCTACACCTGCGACGAGGGGCGCATGATCGCGCGCATGGGAGACGACACGTTCCGCATCGGCCGCGTCGGCGAGGGAACCTACGCCGAGAGCGCCGGCCACCCGGCGGTGCGGGCGCTCGCCGTGGCCTCCTGCCTCGACAATCAGCCGGTCTGCACGGACTGCGCGTACAAGCCGTACTGCGGCGTCTGTCCGGTGCAGTGCTACAAGGAGCAGGGCGACATCATGGGGCGGATGCCCGCGAACGCGCGCTGCAAGATCAGCCGAGGGATACTGGACACGCTGTTCGAGCGCCTGCAGGACAAGCGCAACGAGCGCGTGTTCCGCGCCTGGCTGAAGCGGAAGAAGGGCGACGCCGAGCCGCTGTACCAGCGCGCGTGAGGGGGTGATCTCGTGGCCGACGACAAGAAGCCGGCGAAGGACGGGGGCGACGGGCTCCTCCCGCGCGTGAAGGAGGACCTGTCGCGCTTCCTCACCAGCGAGGAAGGCAAGATCCTCAAGGAGGACGTCGTGAAGGCGGCCGTCGTGCTCGGGGTGATCGGCGCGGCGGTCCTGCGGGCCGAAGACCTTCTGGCGCAGACCGCGCACACGAACGCCCTGCACAACTCGGGAGCGGCGACGTCGCACGCCAGCCACAGCTCGCACGCGAGCCACGCGTCGCACGGCTCGCACGGCTCCCACGGCAGCCACGGGTCGCACGGGTCGCACGGCAGCCACGGGTCGCACGGCTCGCACGGGTCGCACGGCTCCCATGGCTCCCACGGCTCCCACGGCAGTCACGGCCAATGGTGAGGCGGCCGTCCTCCGCCGCGCCGGGCTGCTGAGGCTGGCGCGCCGGGCGGCCGCCGCGCTCGCGCGCCGCGGCGCGGCGCCGGCGCGCGTCGCCGCGCGCGCCGCGCGGGGGGAAGCGCTTCTGGCGCTCTGGCGCGGGCTTCCGTCGGGAGCGCTCGCGCTCGAGCTGTCGGTCCCGGCCGCGCTGCTCGCCGCGTCGGCCGTGACGGCGCTGGACGCGGCGCTCGCCCGCGCTCTCGACCGCGCGCGCCCGGGTCCCGCCTACCCGCGCCCGGCGCCGGCCGCGCCGGCGAAGGCGCTCCTCTTTCGAAGCCTGCTCGAGTGTCCGGGCAAGGAGGGCGCCGACCGCGTCAACCAAGGGACGCTGTACCTGGCCTCGGCCCTGCGCGCCGCGGGCGTGCCCGTCGTCCTGTCCGACGCGAAGGTCTCGCGCTTCGCGCGCGAGCCCGCGATGCGCGCGGACCTCGAGCGCCTGCTCGCCCTGCATCCCGACGTCGGCCTGGTCGCGCTGAGCCTTTACGACGCCTATTTCGAGGAGGCGCGCGAGCTCGCGCGCTTCGTTCGCGCGCGGACGAGGGCGCGGCTCGCGCTCGGGGCGCTGATGCCGACGCGGGAGCCCGCCGCGGCGCTCGCGCATTTCGCGGAGGCGGACCTGGTCGGCCGCGGCGCGGGCGAGGGCCTCCTGCCGCGGCTGGCGGCGCTCGCGGGCGCCTCGCGCTCGGGGCCGTTCGACGACGCCGCGCGCGGCGCCCTGCTCGAGCTCGACGGGACGCTCGCGGCCGACGCCGAGTCCGCGGTGTGGGCCGGAGCGGAGCGCGTGCCGCGCGCGCCGGACCTCGACGCGTCTGTCCTGGACTTCTCCTTCCTCGAGAGGCGCGACGCGGGCTCGGGGGCGACCTTCTGCCTGTCGCGCGGCTGCGGGAGCGCGTGCCGGTTCTGCACCTCGCCGGACCAAGGGCGGTTCCACGGAAAGAGCCCGCGCGCCGTCGGGCGCGTGCTCGTGGCCTACGGCCGCCGCGTGCGCGAGCTGTACGGCTCCTGGAGCGCGGCGCCCGTCGAGGCCTTCGGCCTCGGCTTCTACGACGACGACTTCCTCGGCGACCCCGAGCGCGCGGTCGCCGTGCTCGCGCTCGTGAGGGCGTCGCCGTTCCACCTGCGCTTCCTGCAGACCGGGATCGCCTCGTTCTTCCGCGGCGGCGCCGCGCGGGGCGCGGGACCGGACGCGCGGCTCGTCGCGGCGCTCGACCCGGAGCTCTTCGAGCCGAAGCGCGGCCGCGGCGCGGGCGCGCCCCATCCGCATCTCTATCTCGGGACGGAGAGCTTCTGCGACGCCGAGCTCGAGCGCCTGGGCAAAGGCTATGGGACTGCGCAGGTCGAGGCGGTCGCGCGCGCGCTCAGCGCGCGCGGCGTGAGGCAGGCCCACCATTTCATCGCGAGCAACGCCTGCACCCGGCCCGAGGACGTGCGCGAGAGCCTGGAGCGCATCGCGCGCCTGCGGCGCGAGTGCGGGGGCTCCTTCGGACTCCTCGAGCCGGTCATCGGGCACTTGATGTCCTTTCCCGGCACGGCTCGCTGGCGGGACCTCGAGCGGCGCGGCCTGCTCGGACGCGTCGCCCTGCGCGGGCGCCTGCGCGTTCCCGGCTTCCCCGAGCTCGACTATCCTCTCGTCGACCGCGACGTCCCGCTCGACCCGGGCGTCGCCGCGTGGGCCGACGACGTCGCGCGCCGTCCGCCCGGCGTCGACTGGGCGGCGGAGCCCGAGCGCGCCCGGCGGCTGCTGTCGGCCGCGGCGGGCGGACGGAGCGGCTCGTGAGCCCTCCGGAGGAGCCGCGTCGCCTCGAGCTGCACCTGTCCTACGCCTGCGGCCAGCGCTGCGCGTTCTGCTCGGAGAGCGCGCGCATGGCGCGCTGGCGCCGCTCCCCGCTCGGCGCGGCGGAGATCGCGCGCGTGCTCGTCGAGCGCCGCCGCGCGGGCTTCGACCACGTCACCTTCACGGGCGGCGAGCCCACCGCGCACCCGCTCCTGCCGGGCGCGCTCGCGGCGGCGCGGCGCCTGGGATTTTCGACGTACCTCACGACGAACGGCGGCCGCTTCGCCGACGAAGGCTACGCGCGCGCGGTCCTGCCTCTCGTCGGCGAGCTGTGCCTCTCGGTCCACGGGCCGGACGCGGCGACGCACGACGCCTGCGCGCGCGCGCCCGGCTCCTTCGCGCGGGCGCTGCGCGCGCTCGGGAACGTCGAGCGCCTCGGCGACGGCACGCGCCTGCTGACGAACACGGTGGCCGTGCGCGCGAACTGGGGCCGCCTCGAGGACGTCCTGCGCCTCCTGCTCGCGCGCCCGAAGGTCCGGCACTGCCTGGTCTCCAACGTGGCGCCCGAGGGCCGCGCGGCGCGCGTGTACGAGGAGCTGGCCGTGCCGCTCGCGCTCTGGCGCGAGCGCGTGCCGGCTCTCGCGCGCTTGTTCGACGGGACCGGCGTCGTCCTGCGCTTCTTCGGCCTGCCGCTGTGCGTGCTCGGCGGGCGGCGCGACCTGTCCAATGACGCGCACTTCTCGCCGCGCGCGACCGTCGAGCGCGCCGCGCGCGCCGGAGCCGCGGGCCTCGCCGCGACCGTCAGCCGCGACGCGTCGCGGCGGCGGCGGCGCGGGCCCGCGTGCGCCGCGTGCGGGGCCCGCGGCGAATGCCCCGGAGTCTTCGACCGCTACCTCGACGCGTTCGGCGCCGCGGAGCTGGAGGCCGCCGCGTGCTGACGGCCGCCGCGTCGGAGAAGCGCCACTGGGTGCGCCTCACGCGCGCGTGCAACCAGCGCTGCCTGTTCTGCCACGACCGCGACGCGCAGGACGGCTCCGTCGCGTCGTGGGAGGCGGTGCGCAGGAAGCTCGCCGCGGGCCGCGCCGAGGGCCTGCGCCGCGTCGTGCTCAGCGGCGGCGAGCCGACGATCCACCCGCGCTACCTCGACGTCGTGTCGCTCGCGCGCGAGCTCGGCTACGAGCACGTCCAGACGATCACGAACGGGAGGCGCTTCTGCTACCCGGCGTTCCTCGACGAGGCCGTCGCGCGCGGCCTGCGCGAGCTCACCTTCTCCCTCCACGCCCCGGCCGCGCCCCTGCACGACCGCCTCACGCGCGTGCCCGGCTCGTTCGTCCAGGCCGTCGCGGGCCTGCGCCGCGCGCTCGAGACGCCGGGCCTCATCGTCAGCGTCGACGTCGTCATCAACCGGCTGAACCTGCCGGTCCTGCGCGAGCACCTCGAGTTCTGCCTCGCGCTCGGCGCGCGCGAGTTCGACCTGCTGGCCCTCGTGCCCTTCTCCGACGCCTGGCGCCACCGCGAGGAGCTGTCCGTCGACCTCGGCGAGCCCGCCGCGCGCGCGGACCTGCGCCGCGCGCTCGAGGTCTCGCGCCGGCCCGGCGTGCGCGTGTGGACGAACCGCCTGCGCGCCGAGCACCTCGAAGGCTTCGAGCCGCTGATCCAGCCCCCGGAGAAGATCTTCGACGAGCTGCGCGGCCGCCGCGCGCTGTTCCGCCGGCGCCTGAAGGGCGCGCGCATGCCCTGCGCGGGGCCCGCGTGCGCCGACTGCTTCCTGCGCGGCTTCTGCGCGGACCTCGGAGAGGCGCTCGCCGACGGCGAGCTGCCGCCGGCGCCGGGCCCGCTGTGCCGGCCGGACCTGGCGCCCGCGTCCGCGCCGTTCCGCTTCGGCCCGGAGCCGGAGGCCGAGGAGCTCGCCGCGTTCTACATCGCGTCGCGGTTCTACGCGAAGGGCTCGGCCTGCGCCGCCTGCGCGGACTCCGGCCGGTGCGCGGGCATGCCCGTGGCGCGGGCGCGCGCGCTCGGCTTCGCGGCGCTCGCGCCGCGGGAGGCGCGCTGATGGCCGAGCTCTCCTACCTGCAGGTCGCGCGCGTCTGCAACCAAAAGTGCCTGTTCTGCTCGAACCCCGAGAACGGGCGCACGATCGCGTGGGAGGAGGCGACGGCGCTCGTCGACTCCTTCGCCGCCGACGGCGCCGCGGGCGTGATCCTGACCGGCGGCGAGCCGACGCTGTTCGAGCGCCTGCCCGAGCTCGTCGCGTACGCGCGGAGCAAGGGACTGCCGCCGCGCCTGATCACGAACGGCCAGCGTACGTCCGACGCGGGCTACCTGCGGGAGCTCGCCGCGGCCGGCCTCGACCACATGCACGTCTCCGTTCATTCCTCGCGGCCCGCGGTGCAGGCGGAGCTCACCGGCAACCCGCGCTCCCTGCCGAGGATCCTCATGACGCTCGAGAACGCCGGACGCGAGGGCGTGCGCGTCGACGTCAACACCGTGATCAACGCGCGCAACGCGGACCATCTGCGCCTGACCGTCAGCGCGCTGGCCGAGCGCTTCCCGTTCCTCGGGCACTTCGTGTGGAACAACCTCGACCCGATGATGAACCGCGCGTCGCTGAACCCGGAGCTGGTGCCGAAGCTGCGCGACTTCGAGGTCGAGCTGAGCCGCGCGATGACCTGGCTCGAGAACGCGGGGCGCACCTTCCGCGTCGAGCGCGTGCCGCTCTGCTTCATGGGCGACTTCGCGCACCGCTCGACCGAGACGCGCAAGCTCGTCAAGGGCGAGGGCCGCGAGATCTTCTTCCTCGACGAGAAGGGCCTGCGCCGCCAGGACCGCGCGGCGTGGAGCTACGGCAAGTCGGAGCGCTGCCGCGACTGCTCGCTCGAGCCGCTGTGCGCCGGCCTCTACGACATGGGCGGGCACTACTCGGCCGACGAGCTGTGCCCGTCGTTCGAGGACCCGGCGGACGTCGCCGCGCGGGTCCGGGGAGACGAGGCATGAGCGAGATCTCGTCGCTGGCCCTGCTCCTGTTCGTCGGCGCCGCGGCCGCCTTCACGGACTGGCGCGAGCGGCGCGTGCCCAACCGGCTCGTGCTCCTCGGCCTCGGCGCGGCGCTCGCGGCGGCGTCGCTCCAGCTCGCGGGCAGCGTGCTCGGCCACCTCGGCCGGCGCTGGCTCGGCGTCGGCGAGTTCTACATGCCGTGGCGCTGGTATCCCGACGTCGCCGCGCACGCGGGCTTGAGCCTCGCCGCCGGCTGGACGCTGTGGCGGCTCGACGTGTGGCCGGCGGGCGACGCGAAGCTGTACCTCGCGCTCTCGACGCTCCTGCCGTTCGTGGACCCGAACCTGGCGGGCTTCCCGCATCTGCTGTTCATGGTCTTCCTCATCAACGTCTTCGTACCGGCGGGGCTCCTGTTCGCCGCCGAAGGCTTCGCGCGGCTCGCGGCCGCCGCGCCCGCGGCGCTCGCGGCCGGGCCGTGGGTCGCGCTGAAGGCGGCGGGCGACCGCGCCCGCGTGCGCGCGCGCGAGGTCTTCGACCGGCGCTGGCAGGCGGCCGCGCTCGTCGTGAACCTCGCGTCGCTGTTCCTGGCGCTGCGCCTGGCCGAGCGCCGCTTGAACGCCCAGGGTCTCGGCCCGCTGGGGCGAGTGGCGGTCTTCCTTCTTATGTACGCGGCCTGGGACCGGCTCTCGCCGATCCTTCGGCGCCCGCGCGTCGGCCTGGCGGCGCTCGCGTTCTTCAGCGCGGCCGCGTGCGCGGCGGCCGCGTCGGGGGCGGACCTCTTGGACCTGCTCGCGCGCACGGCGCGCAGCGTGCTCGGCTTCGGCTTCTTCCTTTCGCTCGCGCGCACCGCCTGCCACGGCTCGCTGCTTCGCGCGGGGCGGGTCCGCGCGGCGCCCGCCGAGCTCCGGCGCGGCGTCATTCTCGGCGACGAGACCTGGGCTTCGCTGAGCGCGGATCCCGAGGCGGCCGCGGTCCTGGGGCCGCGCCGCTGCGACGGGCTCACGGAGGCCGAAGCGGCGGCCCTGCGCGGGCGGCTGGCGGCCCGCGGAGAGTTGACCGTGCGCCGCGCCGTTCCTTTCGCCGTGTGGATACTTCTCGGGGCCGCGCTGACCTTGTGGCGGCCGGGGACCGTCGTCTCCTGGCTGCTCCCATTCGCGGAGAAAGGCTGGCGCCTGCTCTCCGCCGGGAGGGGCGCGTGAGCGACCGCGTCGACCTCAAGGTGGGCTTTCGCTGCAACAACTTCTGCAAGTTCTGCGTGCAGGGGGACAAGCGCGAGCGCCTGCCGTCGAAGGAGACGCCGGAGCTCGAGCGGTCGCTCGAGGAAGGGCGGCGCGAGGGCGCGACCGGCGTCGTCATCACCGGCGGCGAGCCGACTTTGCACAAGGACGTCGTCGCGATCGCGCGGCGCGCGCGCGACCTCGGCTACGCGCTGATCCAGGTCCAGACCAACGGCCGGACGTTCTGCTACGAGGACTTCTGCCGCCGCCTCATCGACGCGGGGGTCAACGAGTTCGGTCCGTCCCTGCACGGCTCGACGCCGCGCCTGCACGACTGGCTCACCGGCGCGCCGGGCGCTTTCCTGCAGACGGTCGCCGGAATCCGGACTCTGAAAAAGCTCGGCCAGCGCGTGATCACGAACTCCGTGATCACGAAAGCCAATTATAGGGATCTGCCCGCGCTCGCGCGCCTGCTCGCCGCGCTCGGCGTCGACCAGTTCCAGTTCGCGTACATGCATCTGACCGGCCGCGCCGGCGAGAACAAGCGCTGGCTCGCCGTGCGCAAGTCGATCGCCGAGCCGTGGATCAAGCGCGCGCTCGACGTCGGGATCGCGGCCGGGCGCACGGTGATGACCGAGGCCATCCCGTACTGCCTGATGTCCGGCTACGAGAAGCACGTGGCCGAGCGCATCATCCCCGACACCCGCATCTACGACGCCGACGACGTGATCGCCGACTACACGAAGAGCCGCGTCGACCAGGGCAAGGCGCGCGGCCCGCGCTGCGTCGAGTGCCGCTGGGTCGCGTCGTGCGAGGGACCGTGGAAGGAGTACCCGGAGCTGTTCGGCTGGGACGAGTTCGTCCCGGTCCGGGGGCGCGCGCGTGCGTAAGATCGCGGTGTTCGGCAAGGGCGGCATCGGCAAGTCGACGTTCTGCGCGAACCTGGCCGCCGCCTACGCGCGCCGCGGCCTGCGCGTCCTGCTCGTCGGCTGCGACCCCAAGCACGACACGACGCTGGCGCTGACCGAGGGCGCGCCGATCCGCACCGCCGTCGAGCACTCGGCGTTCATGGACTCGGGTCGCGGCGGCGTCGACGAGCTCGTTGCGCGCGGGCGCCTCGGCGTCGACTGCGTGGAGGCCGGCGGCCCGGAGCCCGGCATCGGCTGCGCGGGGCGCGGCATCTCGCGGATGATCGAGCTGCTCGAGGAGTCGGGCCGCCTGCGCGCGGACCGCTACGACGTCGCGCTGTTCGACGTGCTCGGCGACGTCGTCTGCGGCGGCTTCGCCGCGCCCCTGCGCGAGGGGATGGCCGACGCGGTGGTCCTCGTGACCTCCGAGGAGCTGATGTCGCTGTACGCGGCCAACAACGTCGCGCGCGCGATCGGCAACTACGCGGCCAACGGCGCGTCGCTCGCCGGGCTGGTCGCGAACCTGCGCGACCCCGACGCCGACCGCGAGGCCGTCGCGCGCTTCGCGGCGCTGCTCGGCACGCGCGTGCTCGCGTGGCTGACGCGGGATCCCGCCGTGCGCCGCGCCGAGTACGCGCGCGTCACCGCCGTCGAGGCCGCCCCGGGCTCCGGCTTCGCGCGCGCCGTCGAGGCGCTCGCGGGCGCCCTGCTGGTCCCGGCCCCGCCGGCGCCGCCGACGCCGCTCTCCGACGAGCGCTTCGCGCGCCTGTCGCGCCGGGCCTTCGCCGCGGACCCGGCCGAGCCGGAGCCCGCGCCGCCGCCGGCGGAGCTTCCCGCCGCGCCCGCGGCCCCGCGCGAGGACCCGGCCGCGCGCGCGGAGTCCGACGCCGCGCACGCGCGGCTCGAAGACGCCCTCGCGGGCGCGCGCCCTCCCGAGACCGGCTCGAGCGCCGAGCAGTGGGGCGCTCCCGACCAGTGGCGGCTGTTCTTCTGCGACCGCGAGGCGCGGCGCAACGCGCGCGCGGGCCTGGAGCTGCGCGCGCCGGTCCTCCAAGTGTGGCACCAGGACCTCGAGTGCAGCTACGCGGGGCCCGACTGGAGCGCGCCCGAGCCGAGCTTCTTCAACTTCCCGTGGGCGCGGCCCGCGGCCCCGCCCGACGACGAGCGCGAGCGCCGCGAGGAGATCCGGATGCCGCCGCCGGTGATGACCGACCTGCGCGACCAGGACGTGATCCGCGGCGGCGAGGCGAAGCTGCGCGCCGGGCTCGAGCGCGGCCTGGCCGCCGCGGGAAAGATCGAGGCCGTCGTCGTGCAGTCCACGTGCGTGCCGACCGTGATCGGCGACGACGTGCCGAAGGCGCTGAACGCGGTGCGCGAGCTGACCGGAGCGCCGCTGATCTACAACAACGCGACGTCGCAGACGCAGGTGGACGTGGGCCGCCTGATCCTGGAGCGCGTGCGCGCCGAGCCGGAGTACGGCCGCCGCGAGCGCGTGCCGCGCTCGGTGAATTTGATCGGTTTCCCGGACGGACCGGCTCTGCGCGAGCTCGAGTCCGTTCTGAAGACCGCGGGGGTCGTCGTGAACGCCGCCGTGATGCCGTCGCTGAGCCTCGATCAGGCGCGCGCGCTTCCCCAAGCCGAGGCCCAGGTGTTCCTGCCGCACGCGGCCTACGAGCCCGTCTACGCGGGCGTGTTCCGGACGCTGGACATCCCGTCGCGCGCGTTCGACGCGCCGTACGGCCTGGAGGGCACGCGGCGCTGGCTGTCGTCCGTCGCGGGCCTGTTCGGGCTCGAAGCCGCCGCGGAGCGCGCCTTCGAGGACCTGATCGCGCCGCACCGCGCGCGCTGGGAGGAGCTGAAGCGCGCGGCGCTCGGCCGCCGCTTCGCCTTCGTCGTCGGCCGCGAGAGCATCGCGCGCCTCAACGACCCGAGCCTGTTCTGGGGCGTGCCGGTCCTGCGCGTCCTGCGCGAGGCCGGGATCCGCGCGGAGGTCCTCGTGCACGGCGTCGACGACCGCGGGCCGCTCAAGGGCTTCCGGACGCCCGAGGAGCTCGCGCGCCTCCTGTCCGAGGGCCCCTACGACGCCGTCTACTCGGAGTACTTCTTCGACGAGCGCCTCGTGCGCGCGGGCAAGCCGCAGTTCTCGCTGAAGCTCTTCGAGCCGGGCGCGCGCGGCGCGCTCGCGACGATCGAGCGCCTGCTCGCGGTCGCGCGCTGGGGCTTCTACCGCCGCTACGCCGCCGCGCTGGCGGGGGAGGGACGATGAGCGCGCCCGACGCGGCCTCCGCGCCCCGGACGGGCACGCCGACGAACTTCCCGGGCATGCTCGGCGTCTACCTCGCCGTCAACGCCGTGCCCGACCTGTTCGCGCTCGTCGACGGCCCCGACTGCGCGCTCTACAAGGCGCACTTCATCCACGGGCGCCACGACTGGGAGTCCACGCTGCTGCGCGCCGACGGCCGCCACCGCGTCGGGTTCACGAACGTGTGCGCGCGCGGCGTCGTGCGCGAGCACGACGCGATCCTCGCCGCCGCCGTGCGCCGCCTCGACGCCCTGCCGGACTGCGCGGCGGTGCTCGTGACCGCCCTGCCGATGTGCTCGATCACGGGCGTCGACTACGGGCGCGTGACGCGCGCGCTCGCGCCGAGCCTCAAGGGCGCGGCGTTCGACGCGCCGCCGGGCTCGCTCGTCGGCGACTGGCTCGACGGCTACGCGTCGGCGCTGACCGCGCTGGCGAAGGCCGTGGGCCCGGAGCCGGGGCGCGCGCGCCCGGGGACCGTCGCGTTCGTCGGCCACCTGATGGACCGCAACGAGGCCGACCGGCGCGCCGACGTGCGCGAGCTCGAGCGCCTGGCCGAGGGCCTCGGCCTCGAGTGCGTGTCCGTCTGGCTCTCGGGGAAGCCCTTCGCGCAGCTGAAGCGCGTCGAGGAGGCCGAGACCGTGGTCTCTTTGCCCTACGCGCGCGGCGCCGCGCGGCTCGTCGCCGAGCGCACCGGCGCCCGGCTCGTCGAGGCGCCGCTGCCCTTCGGCCTGGCGAAGACGGCCGAGCTCGCGCGCGCGCTCGGCGCCGCGACCGGGCGCGCGGAGCGCGCCGAGGCCTTCGTCGCGGCCGAGCTCGCGCGCGTCGTGCCGCGCTTCCGCTGGGTCCTGCCGCACCTGTTCGTGGGCAAGCGCGCCGCCTTCGCCGGGGACCCGCACCTGTTCGCGGGGTTCGCAGACATCGCCGCCGACGCGGGCCTCGAGCTGCGCGCGGCCGTGCTCACCGCGCGCCCCGCGCACGGCGGCGCGCTCCCGGTCGCGCGCGTCGAGCACGAGCCGCCCGAGGAGGACCCGGAGACGTTCCGCGCGCTGACCGACGGCGTCGACCTGCTCGTCGCCTGCCACCTGCGCAGCCTCTCGCGCCTGCGCGGCCGCGCGGCGATCCTCGAGCTCGGCTTCCCGAGCTCGGGCCACCACGCGTTCTTCGAGCGGCCGACGCTCGGCTTCGACGGCTTCGCGGGCTTCCTCGACCGCATGGCCGACGCGCTCGGGAGGCGGCCGTGAGCGCGGGGCGCCTGTTCCTGATCCCGTGGCACGTCGGGGACGTGCTCGACACGACCTTCAACGCGGCGATGCTCGTGCGCCGGCTGGACGTCCTGCTCGTGGAGGACGAGGCCGACGCGCGCTTCCAGCTCAAGCAGGTCCTGAACGAGGACGCGGCCGGCAAGACTTTGCTGACGATCCCGGAGTCCGCCGACGCGGCCTTCCTGAAGCGCGTGCTCGCGCAGCTCGTCCGCGGCGACGCGGGGATGCTCTCGTCGGGCGGCGTGCCGGGCTTCATCGACCCCGGCGCGTGGGTCGTCGCCGAGCTGCGCCGGCGCGGCGTCGAGGTCAAGGCGCTCGCGGGGGCGTCGTGCCTGACGACGATGCTCGCGCTCAGCGGCGTCGAGTGGCGCAGCGACCCCGACTGCGTGTTCTCCTTCGCGTTCTTCTTCGACGGCCCCGCCGGGAGCCGCGAGCAGGTCGGCTTCCTGCGCGCGGCCGCGCGCCCGGAGCACCTGTTCGTCTTCGTGAACGCGCCCGCGCTCGAGCGCTGCCTCGAGCTGCTCGAGCCGGTCGTCGGCGCGCGCCCCGTGACGCTCTTCTTCGACCTCACGAAGGCGCGCGAGTTCTTCCCGCTCGCCGACCAGGTCCGCACGATGCCGTGCCCGGCCTGGCGGAAGGCGCTGAAGACGCTCCCGCGCGAGCGGATCAGCGACGTGGCGCTGATGGTGGGGCGATGAGGGACGAGAGCCTGCTCGTGCTGACGCTCACGCGCCGCTGCGACCGGCGCTGCGGGTTCTGCCCGCAGGCGTTCGCCGACGTCGACATGAGCGAGCGGACGCTCGACGCCGCGCTCGACGGCCTCCTCCCGCGCCTGCGCGCGCCGCGGCGCGTGAAGCTGTTCGGGGGGGAGCCGCTGCTGAGGCCGGACCTCGTCGCGCGCGCGCTCGACGCGCTCGCGGAGCGCGCGCCGGACGCGGGCGTCGAGCTCTCGACGCACGGCGGCGGCCTCGCCGCCGTCGCGGGGGTCCTCGCGCGTCGGCCCGCCGTCGACGTGTTCTTCAGCCGCGCGCTGGCCGAGACGGGGCGCCTGCCGCGCGCGGTCCACAACTTCCTGCTCGCGCCCGGAGAGACGCCGGCGCGCACGGCGGCGCGCCTGCTCGCCGCGCGCGAGGCGGGCTTCGCGCGCTTCAACTTCCTGCCCGCGTACTTCGTCGCCTGGCCGCGCGCGGAGCTCGAGGGCCTGCGCGGCCGCTTCGCCGCCGCGCGCCGCGTCCTCGACGGCCTCGCCGCGCGCGGCCGCGCGGCGGAGGTCGTCAATCTCGCGCGGCGCGGGACGACGGCGCTGTTCAACGACGGGCTCGTCGTCGACGCCGACGGCGAGGTGTACGCGTCGAACCTGGCGCTGGCGGCCGGGGCGCGGACCCGGCGCGGCCTCCTGCGGCTCGGCCGCGCCGCCGAGCCCGGCGGGCTGGCGGCCGCACCGGCCGCGACGGCGGAGAGCGTTCTCGAGGCGTCGTTCCCGCGCGAGGTCGTCGCCTCGACGCGCGCCGTGGACGCGCTGCTCTCGGAGTTCTGCGCGGGCCTCGCGGGAGCGGCCGCGTGAGCCGCGCTCCCGCCGCCGCGCCGCTCGCGCCGAACCTGCGGCGCCTGCGCCGCGTCCTGGCCGAGACGCTCGTGCGCTCGGGCCTGGACGCCAATGACGATCTCCTGCTCCTCACCGCCTTCCTGCACGACTTCCGCTGGCGCGACCGGTCCGCGACGGCCGCGGAGCTCGCGCGCGAGTGGACGGACCTGCTCGCGTCCCCGCCGCCGGGCCACTTCCTGAACCTGTACCTCCACTTCCCGTACTGCGGGCGCAAGTGCCTGTTCTGCCTGTACGCGTCGCGCGTGCCGCCGCGCCGCGCCGCGATCGCTTCGTACGTCGAGGGGATGCGCGCCGAGACCGCGTTCTTCGCGCGCGCCGCGCGCGGCGCGCGCCTGCGCACGTTCGCGGCCGGCGGCGGCACGCCGAGCCTGTTGTCCCCGGTCGAGCTCGAGCGCTTCTACGAGCCCGTGTTCGACGCGTTCGCGCTCGAGGACGACGCGTTCGTCTCCGTCGAGTGCAATCCGGCGAGCACGGACGCGGAGAAGCTGCGCGTCCTGCGCCGCCTCGGCTTCGCGCGCGCGAGCTTCGGCGTGCAGTCGCTCGACGCGCGCGTGCTCGCGTCGGTGCGCCGCGAGTACCAGACCGAGACGATGGTCGCGCGCGCGGTGAGCGGCGCGCGCGACGCGGGCTTCGAGGACGTGAACCTCGACCTGCTGTTCGGCCTGCTCGACGACACGACGGAGTCGTTCCTCGCGAGCTTCCGCCGCGCCGCGCGCCTGCGGCCGACGACGATCCAGGTCTGCGGGCTCAGCCTCACCGACGCCTACCTGCGCGCCAACCGCACGACGCGCGAGGACTTCGCGCGGCACTACGCGGGCGCCCTGCCCGCGGCGCTCGCGGGCCTGCGCCGCGAGGCGGCCGAGGCGGGCTACCTCCCCGACGGCCTGACGCCCGACAAGGGCGTGTGGGCGTTCGTCGCGGCGGAGACGCCGCGCGCTCTCTTCCGCAAGTGGCGGCGCAAGGAGGTCCACTCCGCGAGCCCCTCGTCGGTCCTCGGTCTCGGCGCCGCGAGCCGCTCGCACGCGTACGGCCGCTCGATGTCCGTGCGCGGCGACGGCGCGTTCGACCCGGACGCGCCGCTCTACCGCCGCGCGCCGCTGACCATGAAGGAGGAGATGGCGCTGTTCCTCCTGTACGCGTTCGAGACCTCGGGCTACGTCCCGGCGCGCGCCTTCCGCGCGCGCTTCGGCGCGACGCTCGACGACGCGCTCGGCTTCGAGCTGCGCGCGCTCGAGGCGCTCGGCGCCCTGAGCCGCGAGGCCCGCGGCGCGCGCTTCCTGCCGTCGACGCCCGCGTCGCGCGTCTTCCACGGCCTCGTGCTCCTGCTCGACACCGCGCGCGAGTCCCCGTTCTCCGCGGGGCGCATCGACGACGCGCTGCTCGCGGGCGTGCGCGCCGAGCTGGAGGCGGTCCATGGCTGAGCGGCTCTCCGAGAACCGGCGCTGGCGCCTGCTGCGGCTGGGCCTCGCGTGCGACGCGGAGTGCCTGTTCTGCAACGTGCCCGCCGAGTCGTACGGCGGCCCGAGGCGGCTGAGCACGGAGGAGGCCGAGCGCGCGATCGGCGCGCTCGCGGCGGAGGGCGCGGACCGCCTGGAGCTCAGCGGGGGCGAGCCGTCCCTGCGCCCGGACCTTCCGCGGCTCGTCGCGCGCGCGCGCGCGGCCGGCTTCGCGCGCGTGGAGCTGCAGACGAACGGGGTGTCGCTGGCCGCGCCGGGGCGCGCGGCGGAGCTCGCGCGGGCCGGGCTCACGCACGCGTTCGTCGCGCTCCACTCGCAGGACGAGCGCCTCCACGACGGGCTCGTCCGCCGCGCGGGCGCGTGGCGCGCGTGCGTGAGCGCCGTCGAAGGGCTTCTCGCCGCGGGCGTGGCCGTCGCGCTCAACCCGGTCGTGACCGAGGTCCAGCGCCGCGGCTTGGCCGGCTTCGTGGGCTTCGTCGCCGGGCGCCTGCGCGGCGTCGAGTCGGTCTCGCTGTCCGTGGTCCAGCCTCACGGCCGCGCCGCCGCGCACCCGCGGCTGGTGCCGCGCTACGCGGAGCTCTCGCCGGCGGTCGAGGAGGCGCTGGACGAGGCCGACCGCCTCGGCGTGCGCGTCGTGAACCCGTTCTGCGGGCTGCCGCTGTGCTTCGGCGGCTGGACGCGGCGCCTGGAGCGCTGCGTCGAGTGGTGCGAGGCGGAGCTGGGGCGCGCGCCGGGCGACGGGATGAAGGTCCGCCCGCCGGAGTGCGCGCCGTGCGCCCTGCGCGCGCGTTGCGGCGGCTTTTGGAGAGGCTACCTGGCGCTCGATCCGGCGCCGGGCGCGCGCCCCGTCCCCGCGCGGGGGGCGGCATGAGCGACGGGCGCCGCGTCGAGATCAAGCTCGGCGACCTGTGCAACAACCGCTGCGCGTTCTGCGTGAGCGGCGACCTGCGCGACGCGCGGGCGCCGTGGACGCCGCTCGAGCGCGTGAAGGAGGAGCTCGCCGCCTTCCGCGAGAGCGGCTGCGACGCGGTCGGCTTCCTCGGCGGGGAGCCGACGGTGTACCCGTGGATCGAGGAGGCCGTCGCGCACGCGCGCGCGCTCGGCTACGAGCGCGTCGCGCTGTGCACGAACGGCACGCGCCTGTCCGACGCGGCGTTCTGCGCGCGTCTCGTCGCGGCCGGGGTCACGCGCGTGACGGTGTCCCTGCACAGCCACCGCCCGGAGCTCGAGGACGGCGTGATGACGCGCGTGCCCGGCAACCACGCGCGCAAGGTCGCCGGGGTGCGCCACATGCTCGCCTGGCGCGACCGCGGCCGGATGCCGGACGGCGTCTCGCTGAACCCGGTGCTCAGCCGGCGCAACCTGCGCGAGATGCCGGAGTACCTCGCGTTCGCGAAGTCCCTCGGCGTGGCCGACGTGCGCTTCAACTACATCTGGCCCGACGACCTCCTGCGCGGCGCCGACGAGTGGGTGCCGAGCTACCGCGAGGCCGCGCCCGAGATCGTCAAGGCGATCGTCCTCAACGAGCGGCGGCTCGGCCTGCGTCTGACCTTCGGCGGCGTGCCGCGCTGCGTGCTGCGCTGGTCGGGCGTCTCGCCGCGCCTGGCCGAGGCGCTGGCCGAGCGCCACCTCGACGAGGTGACCTTCGACCCGGACAACGACGTGAGCATCCCGACGGCCGAGCGCGGCTGCGCCGACCGCTTCGTCTGGCAGGAGCGCAAGCGCGAGACGCTGAAGGCGCGCGGCGCGCGCTGCGGCGAGTGCCGCCACGCGGCGTCGTGCGAGGGCGTGTGGAGGACCTACGCGGAGATCCATGGGCTCGACGAGCTCGTCCCGGTCTAGGCGCCTCGCGGGCGCGGCGCTGCTCGTCCTGGGCGCGGCCGCGGCGGCGGCCGCCCAGCTGTACGAGCATCCGCGCTTCCATTGGCGGATCGACTTCCCCGCGGGCTGGACGGTGGGCCCGGACGCGCCGCGGCGCGCGTGGGCGCGTTCGCCCGAGGGAACGGCGCTCCTCGCCGTCGCGAAGGCGCGGACGGCCGCCGCGGACGCGGACGCGTGGGACCGCTCGCCGGACGCCGCGCGCCGGCGCCCGAGCGCGGACTGCCGCGAGACGCTGCGCGCCGGCGTCGCGCTGCGCGGCCGCCGCGGCCTGCGCGTCGAGTTCGAGTGCGCGGACCGCGCCTCGCGCCGGACGCGCAAGGGCTGGCGCACGGTCCTCGTGTCCGGCGGCGTCGTCAACGAGATATCCTTCGAGGCCGAGGCCGCGGACTTCCCGCGCTGGCGGAAGGACGCCGAGGCGGCCCTGCGCTCGTTCCTGCCCGACTTCGGCCCGGCGGGACTCGAGGAGCGGCGATGAGCGAGCGTCCCGCGGAGGTCTTCGCCGAGGTGGACCGCCTGACGCGGACGGGGGACTTCGCGCGCGCGCTGCGCCTCCTGCGCCGCGATCCGCGGGCGCGGGAGCGCCCCGCCGAGAGCCGCGCGCGCGTCGCCCGCGTCCGCGCGCTCCTGCGGACGGAGAAGGCCCTGGCGCCGGCGCGGCTCTGGCGGCGCTCGCGCCCGGCGCCCGCGGCGCCGGGTCCGCTCCTGATCGTGGACGCGACGACGCGGTGCAACCAGGACTGCGTCTACTGCTTCGAGCGCGGCGCCCGGGACTCCCGGCCCGACATGACCTACGACGAGCTGGACGCCCGGCTCGTGCGCGCGAAGTCCGAGGGCTTCGCGCGCGTGAACTTCATCGGCGGCGAGATCACCCTCGTGCCGTGGCTGGCGCGCGCGGTGCGCCGCATCCGCGCGCTCGGGATGAGCCCGGGCCTCGTGACGAACGGGACTCTGCTGAGCTCGCGCCGCGCCGTCGAGGAGCTGGCCGCCGCCGGGCTCGACTGGATCGAGCTCTCGTTCCTGTCGGTGGATCCGGACGAGGACGCGCGCACCTGCGGCCTGCCGAAGGGCCTCGAGCTGCGCCTGCGCGCGCTCGAGAACGTCCGCGCCGCGCGCGCGCGCGGGCGCCCCGCGCTGTGCTTCAACCTCGTGCTCACGACTCTCAACGCGGGCTCGCTCGCCGCGACCGTGCGCTTCCTCGCGGGCCAGGCGCCCGACCTGATCCTGCTCAAGGGCGTGTTCCTGACCGACGGCCTCGCCGACGCGTCGGTCGTGCCGCGCTGGTCGGACGTGCGCGCGCCGCTGGCCGCCGCGCTGCGCTTCCTCGACCGCGCGCGCGTCCCGTTCCTCGTCGAGGACGTGCCGCTCTGCGCGGTGCCGCCGAAGTACCGCTTGAACCAGCCCGACGCGGAGCGCACCGGCGGAGTCGGCTTCGCCTACGGCGGCGGCCCGGCGCCGGATTTCGCGGCGTTCCGCGGGCGCGACGGCGCGCTCCTGGCCCAGTGCGCGGACTGCGCGCTGGTGGAGGAATGCCGCGGCCCGCAGAGCCGCTACGTCGAGCTGTTCGGCGCGTCCGAGTTCCGCCGCGCCGGGTGAGCCTCTATGACCTCCGTCATAGTCGCGGCGCTCCGCCCGCGGTAGACTCGATCCTTGCGCCGGGCCGCGGGCCCTCCGGCTGAGACGTTGCGCCTGTGGAGCCGCCGCGAACTCCCTCCGAATGCTTCAGAACAACAAAGAGATCGCCGATTTCCTGTCCCGCACCGCTCCCTTCGCCGGGGCGTCGCGCGGCGACCTCGAGTCCCTGGCCGCGTCCGCGCGGCTGAACCGCTACGCGCCCGGGGCGCAGATATTCCTGGAGGGAGAGCGCTCGCCCGCGACCTGGATCGTCCACTCGGGGCGCGTGCGCATCCTCAGCTTCCTCGCCGCCGCGCGGACCTTCCAGATCGAGCGCTTCGGGCCGCGCCAGCTCTTCGGCATCTGCTGCCGCCTCGGCGGCGGCGCCGACCGCTACCAATGCACGGCCGTCGCCGAGGGGCCGGCGGCGGTCCTGCGCCTGCCGGACTCGGCCTTCCTCTCCGTCTACCACCGCTCGCCGTCGGTCGCGCGCGCGGCCTGCGAGCTTTGCGCGCGGCGCCTGCGCGGGATGCGCGCGATCGTCGGCGACGCGCGCCGCGGAGTCCGTCCGCGCCTGGCGAAGATCCTGCTGGGCCTCAGCGAGACGGAGGGCGCCGAGGTCCGCGTGACGCGGCACGCGCTCGCGACCTGGGTGGGCTCCGCGCCCGAGACGGTCTTCCGCGTCCTCGCCGGGCTGCGCCGCCGCCGGATCGTGCGGACCGGGCGCGGCACGATCCGCGTGCTCGACGCGAAGGCGCTCGCCGCCGAGTGCGCGGGCGAGGGCGACTAGCTCCGAGCCGCCGGCGTCTCGGAGCTCGCGCGCTCGAGCGCGGCGAGCGTCTCGGGCGGCAGCGTCAGCTCCGCGGCGGCCGTCAGGTCCGCGAGTTGGGCGACGTTCGTCGCGCTCGCGATCGGCGCGGTCACTCCCGGCCGCGCCATCAGCCAGGCGAGCGCGATCGACGCGGGCTTGGCGCCGAGCGCGGCCGCGGCCGCGTCGAGCGCGGCGAGGATGCGGAAGCCGCGCTCGTTCAGGAAGCGCTCGACGTGGCCGCCGCGGGCCTTGCCGGCGCGGTCGGCGTCGGCGCGGTACTTGCCGGTGAGGAAGCCGCTCGCGAGGCTGTAATAAGGGATCACGGCGATGCCCTCGCGCTCGCAGAGCGGCTGGAGCTCGGCCTCGAAGCCGGAACGGTCGTAGAGGTTGTAGCAGGGCTGGAGGCACTCGAAGCGCGGGAGATCGAGGCGCGCGCTCGCGGCCAGCGCGGCGGAGAGCCGCGGCGCCTCGTAGTTCGACGCGCCGAGCGCGCGGACCTTGCCGTCGCGGACGAGGCGCGCGAAGGCCTCGAGCGCGTCGTCGAGCGGGACGTCGGGGTCGTCGCGGTGCGCTTGATAGAGATCGATGCGGTCGGTGCGCAGGCGCTTCAGCGAGCCCTCGACGGCCTCGACGATGCGCGCGGGCTTCAGGCAGACGCCGGCCTTCTTGATGTCCGGCTCGCGGAAGTCGATGCCGACCTTGGTCGCGAGCGTGATCTTGCCGCGCTTGCCCGAGCGCGCGAGCCAGCGGCCGATGACCTCCTCGGACTCGCCGCCGCGGTGGCCGGGGACCCAGAACGAGTAGCAGTCGGCGGTGTCGATCAGGTCGAAGCCGGCGTCGACGAAGGCGTCGAGGACCGCGAACGAGGACTTCTCGTCGGCGGTCCAGCCGAACACGTTGCCGCCGAGCGCGAGCGGCGCGACGGAGAGACCGGAGCGTCCGAGCTCACGCTTGTTCAACGCGCTCCTCCTTCAGACGCACGCGCCGCCTCAGCCAGAGCGCGGCGCCGACGAAGCCGGCCGCGCAGACGACGCCGGCGAACCGCTCCCGCGCGTCGACGGCGTGCGGGCTGCGCGCGAAATAGACGCGGACGACGGCGCCCGCGACGAACAGCCCGGCGAGCCCGACGGCGCGCACGAGCTCGTCGGCGAGCAGGCGATGATCGTCGACGAGCGACGCCGCCTCCGCGAGCGAAGCGGCCCCGACGAGCGTCCCGGCCGCCGCGCGCCACAGCAGCGGCGGGCGATGGAACAGGAGGTGCATGAGGCAGACCGTGAGGCCGATCGCGGCGGCGAGGCGGCCGAGGACGAGGCAGGCGACCACGCGCGCGGAGCGGCGGTCGCGCTCGTTCACGCGCGCGCCTTCAGCAGCTTGAGCCACAGCGAGGAGACGAGCCGCTCCTTCGCGCGCGCCGCGGGCGTCCAGCTCGCCTCGGGCGGGAGCGCGGCGCCGGGCGCGAGCGCGCCCTCGCGCAGGTCGACGGTCAGCGCGTGGTGCGTGATCGAGTGCGAGACGCGCGCCAGGCGCCGTCCGGCCGCGGCGGGGACGCGCCCGGCCTCGGGCAGGCCCCAGAGGTTCTTGAGCAGGCGCTCGCGGTCGGAGCGCTTCCACAGGAGGATCTTCCCGCCGCGCTCGATCCACAGGCAGGTCCACGAGACGGGCTCGGGCTCGCGGCGCTTTTCCGGAAGAGGAAGCGCGTCTTGGAGCCCTTTCTTCAGAGCCGCGCAGCGACGCGCGACCGGGCACGCGCCGCAGGAGGGCGACTCCGGGGCGCACACGGTCGCGCCGAGCTCCATCAGCGCCTGGTTCCAGTCGCCCGGAGACTTCTTCGGCACGAGCGCCGCGGCGCGGCGCCAGATCTCGGCGGCGAAGGCCGGGTCCTTCGCGCGGCCGCGCAGGGCGAAGAGGCGCGAGAAGACGCGGATCACGTTGCCGTCGACGACGGGAAAAGGCTTGCCGAACGCGATCGACAGAATCGCGCCCGCCGTGTAGCGCCCGACGCCGGGGAGGGCCAGGACCGAGTCGAAGTCGGAGGGGAACCTCCCGCCGTGCCGCGCGACGATCTCTCCGGCCGCGCGGCGCAGGTTGCGCGCGCGCGAGTAGTAGCCGAGGCCGGCCCACGCCGCGAGCACGGCTTCTTCGGGCGCCGACGCGAGCGACTCTATATCGGGAAAGCGGCGCAGGAAGGCCTCGTACTTCGGCGTCGCGGCCGCGACCGTCGTCTGCTGGAGCATGATCTCCGAGACCCAGGTGCGGTACGGCGTGACGCCGCGGCGCCAGGGCATGTCGCGGCGGACGCGCCGATACCAGCGCAGCAGGTCCGCGCGCACGCCTACTCCGAGACGACCAGGTTGTTGATCGTCTGATCGACGCCGTGGATCTTGTCCACGAGCCGCGAGATCGCGCGCGACTGCTTCTCCGACGGCACCGCGCCGGAGACCGTCACGACGCGGGAGTAGACGTCGATGGTGACGTGCGAGAGGTCGAGGTCGCGGCGGCCGCGGATCACCGTCTCGATGCGCGCGCGGATCGCGGGGTCGGAGTCGTCGATCGGCTGGATGGGGCGCGCGCAGGCGCCGGCGAGAGCGAGCGTCGCGATCAGGAGGGCCCGGTCCAGCGCTTTCATGCGAAAATGATAACATACGGTCCCGTGTCCCGTCAGGTCCGACTCGTGCTCGCGACGCGCAACGCGCACAAGGCCGCGGAGATCTCGCGGCTGCTCGCGGGCTCCGGCGTCTCGGTCGCCTCGCTCGACGAATTCCCCGGCGTCGCGGAGGTCGTGGAGGACCAGCCCACGCTCGCGGGCAACGCCGAGAAGAAGGCCGTGGAGACCGCGCGCGCGTGCGCGGCCTGGGCGCTCGCCGACGACACCGGCCTGGAGGTCGACGCTCTCGCCGGCGCTCCGGGCGTCTACTCGGCGCGCTGGGCCGGACCCGGCTGCACTTACGCCGACAACTGCGCGAAGCTCCTGCGCGAGCTGCGCGCCGTCCCCGCCGAGCGGCGCGGCGCGCGCTTCCGGACGGTGCTGGCGCTGTCCTCCCCGGAGGGGCGCGTCGAGACCGTCGAGGGCCGGCTCGATGGCGCCGTCGCGGAAGCCCCGCGCGGGAGCGGCGGCTTCGGCTACGACCCGCTCTTCGTCGTGTCCGACGGCCGCACGCTCGCCGAGCTCTCGACGGACGAGAAGAACGAGCTCGGCCACCGCGGGCGCGCGCTGCGCGCGATGCTGCCGCGCCTGCGCGCGCTCGGCGCGGCGGGAGCGCGCGCGTGAGCCTCGCCGCGGCCGCGCTCGCGCTGATCCTCGCCGGTCCCGCGCGCGCCGACAAGACCGAGCCCGGCCAGGTGACGATCTGGGACCAGATCATGGCCCACCAGGCGCAGAACGAGCTGCGCGAGGCGAGCGACGACCTCTCGCAGAAGCGCTACGGCTCCGCGCTGCACCTCGCGCGCCACGCCGTCGCGGTCGACCCGCGCAGCTCCTCCGCGCGCATGATGCTCGGCATCGCCCAGTACTGGAACAACCAGGTCGACGAGTCGATCGCCTCCTACAAGACGGCGCTCGAGCTGGAGCCGAACAGCGCGCAGGCCCATCTTCTTCTCGGCATCTCGTACGCGTACAAGGGCGACGCGCCCCAGTCCGAGGCCGAGTTCCGCCGCACGATCGAGCTCGACCCGAACCGCGCCGACGCGCAGATGAACCTCGGCTCCGTCGTGGAGAGCCGCGGCGACTTCCAGGGCGCGCTCGAGCTCTTCCGCAAGGCGATCGAGCTCGAGAAGAAGAACCCTCTCTACCACTTCCAGATCGGCACGCTCTACCGCAAGCTCGGCCGCGATCCGAACGCGATCGAGGAGTTCAAAGAGGCCGTCCGTCTCGAGCCGACCTACGAGGACGCCCTGCTCGACCTCGGCTGCGCGCAGGACCGCATGGGCCAGACCAAGGACGCGCTCGCGACGCTGAAGCGCGCCGTCGAGCTCAAGCCCGGCGACTCCGTCGCGCGCATGCGCCTGGCCCGGCTCTATCTCGCGACCGGACAGCGCGCGAAGGCGCGCGAGGTCCTGCTCGCCGCGTTCCACCTCTCGCCCGAGGGCGAGGGCGACGGGCTCCAGCTCTCGGTCGCCTTCTCCGGCGGCCAGAAGCCGGACAAGGACGGCGGCGCGGACGGCCCGAAGCCGGACAAGAAGCCGGACTCGGCCGAGCCCGACGCGAGCGACCCGCTCGCCCCGTTCGAGCGGACCCTGCGCCGCGTCCCCGTCGAGCAGGGCGCGATCCTGCACATCGACGCGGTCTTCCTGCCGCGGCCGAAGCTCGTGAAGCAGGGCCCCGGCGAGACCTCCAGCCTCAAGCGCGCTCTCGCGCAGGCGAACTCCGGCGACCAGTCGACGACCGCGAAGTCCGTGCGGCGCGACTACCCTCTGACCGCGACCGACGAGGCCGGGCGCGAGGAGCAGATCAAGAAGATCATGAGCGACCTGCGCCAGGTCATGCGCGACGCGCCGCCGGACTCCGACGCGCGGCTCGGCATGAACCTGACCTACACGCACGCCTCCGACGTCGGCCGCTCCGACGCGGCCGAGCCGCCGAAGGTCGTCTACGAGCCGCGCCAGGTCGGCAACGACATGGGGCTCTGGGTCATCGGCTCGGGCTGGATGGCGCTGGTCGCCGAGGTCCTGCCCGAGGCCGGCGACAAGCCCGAGCACTCCGACGACGCGGACTGGCTGACCGCGGCCGGCCTCGCGCACGCGGCCGTCGGCGAGGGCCAGCGCGCGATGGAGTGCTTCCTGCGCGCGACCGAGCTCGACCCGCGCTCGCCCGGGGCCTGGATGGGGCGCGGCGTCGCGGCCGCGATCAGCGGCGACGAGCCCGGCGCGATCGCGGCCTTGAAGAAAGTGCTCGCTCTCGACCCGAAGAACAAGGCCGCCTCCGACGGCCTCAAGTGGCTGACGCGCCCCGCGCGCCCGGCCGGCGCGGACGCGGACGCGCGATGAGGAAAGACGGCGGCGGGCTCATGAAGTCGTTCGTGACCCGCGTGCACTTCGTCGGCATCGGCGGCGTCGGCATGAGCGGCATCGCGGAGGTGCTGCGCAACCTCGGCTACGAGGTCTCCGGCTCCGACGCGAAGGCGAGCGAGATCACGCGCCGGCTCTCGGCCGCCGGCGTGCGCGTGTTCGAAGGCCACGCGGCCGCGCACGCGCGCGGCGCGCAAGTCCTCGTCGTGAGCTCCGCGGTCCCGCCCGACAATCCCGAGGTCGCGGAGGCGCGGCGGCTCGGCGTGCCCGTGGTCCCGCGCGCGGCGATGCTCGCCGAGCTCGGGCGCATGAAGAAGACCGTGACCGTCGCGGGCAGCCACGGCAAGACCACGACGACCTCGATGGTCGCGATGGCCCTGCGCGCGGCCGGCGCCGAGCCGACGATGATCATCGGCGGCCAGCTCAAGAACATCCGCGCCAACGCCAAGCTCGGCGTCGGCGAGTACCTGGTCGCCGAGGCCGACGAGTCCGACGGCTCCTTCGTGCTCCTCTCGCCGCTCGTCGCGGTCGTCACGAACGTCGATGACGACCACATGGACCACTACGGCACGCTCGACCGGCTCAAGGACGCCTTCGTCGAGCACCTGTCGCGCCTGCCGTTCTACGGCGCGGCCGTGCTCTGCGCCGACGACGCGGCGCTGATGTCGATCCGCCCGCGCGTCGCGCGCACCGTCGTGACCTTCGGCTTCGCGGCCGGCGCCGACTGGCGCGCGCGCGGCCTCAAGTTCGGCAAGGACGGCTCGTCGTGCGACGTCGTTCATCGCGGCCGCAAGGTCCTGACCTTGCGCCTGCGCGTGCCCGGCCGGCACAACGTCTCGAACGCGCTCGGCGCGCTCGCGGCGGGGGCCTTTCTCGGCTTCGACCTCAAGAAGCTCGCGAAAGGCTTGTCCGAGTTCAGCGGCGTCGGCCGCCGCCTCGACCGTCTTGGGACGGCGGGCGGCATCGAATTCGTCGACGACTACGGCCACCACCCGACCGAGGTCCGCGCCGTGCTCGCGGCCGTCGCGGGATTGTGGAAGGCGAAGCGCGTGATCGTCGTCTTCCAGCCGCACCGCTACACGCGCACCAAGCTCCTCGCGCGCCGGTTCGGCCCGGCCCTGAAGGCGGCCGACCGCGCCTACGTGATGGAGATCTACCCGGCCGGCGAGAAGCCGATCCCGGGCGTGACGTCGCGCCTCATCGTCGACGCCGCGCGCCGCGCGGGCGTGGACTGCGCGGCGTTCCCCGGCGCGCTCGAGCTCGCGCGCCAGCTCAAGCCCGGAGACGTGGTCCTGACGCTGGGCGCGGGCGACGTGTGGAAAGTCGGCGTCGACCTCCTGCGCCGCCGCCGCGCCGAGTCGGCGACCCCGCTCTGATGATCCTCCTCCTGCTGCTGGCCCTGTCGGCCGCGCCGGTCGGCGCCGAATCCGTCCGCCTCAAAGACGGGAACGTCGTGCCGGCGACCGTGACGAAAACCGACGCCGACACGGTGGAGCTCCAAATCAAAAAGGAATTCGTCGATCCCGATTCTTGGGAGAAGCTCGGCCGCGCGATCAATGACGGAATCCTGGTCCTCAGGAACGGGATCGTTTTGCGCGGAGCCATTACGACCGTCGCCGCGGAGAGCATCGGGATTCGAATTCCGAAAACGAACGTCGAACGGATCGACTCCGGCGCCTCTCCAGGCGCGGCGGCTTCCGCGATGGGCCTCGGCTACGGGACGTCGCAGAGCACGTCGGCCCCTCAGGGTCAAGCGGCGGCGCCCCCCGCGGATTCTTGGCAGGCTCGGCTTCGGCAGCGGAGCGCCGAGGCCGCCGAGCCGGATCGCCTCGACGAATTCTCCGCCGAGGCCGGCGGCTTCCTGCCGCTCACCCGCATCACCATCGACGGAACGGACTCCCTCGCGGGCCCGGGCTACGCGTTCGGAGCGCAGTATCTGAGGCGCGCGGGCGGCGATCTTCTGCGGCAGGAAAATCCGTCGGCCGCCTTCGGCGTCGGTCTCGAGAGGCTGAGCGGAGGATCGCACGCCTCCTCGACCCTCATCACGAACGGATTCACGACCTCGCAGTTCGATTCGACGGTGCTCATGCTCCTCGGCCGGCTTTCGGCCGACGAAGGCCGGTATCGCCTGCATCTCCTCGGCGGGCTCGGCCTCCACTGGACCAACATCCAGATCAACAGCACCCCGCAGCCGGGCTTCGCCTGGGCGGACACCGGCACCACCGAGACGCGCAGCGTCGTCAACTCCACGAAATCGGCCGCGGCGCTGATGCTCCAGCCGGGATTCGACGCGCAGGTGACCGATTCGGTCTGGGTCGGAGCCGGGCTCGCGTATGTCTTCCTCGGCCCGGCGACGTACGATCCGTCGCCCCAAGCCCAGTCGTTGGGGGCCACGGGCGGCAGCGTGGCGATCTCTGGGTTCCAGTTCTCGGCGAATGTCAACGTCCAGTTTTGACGGAACGGCCTGAATGGGCGCCAAGCTCGGCCAGCACTTCCTGAAGGACCCCGCCGCGCTCGACGCGATCGTCTCCGCGTGCGGCGCGAGCGCCGGCGACGCGGTGCTCGAGATCGGACCCGGGCGCGGCGCGCTGACCAAGCCCCTGCTCGACGCGGGCGCGCGCGTGACCGCCGTCGAGCTCGACGCGGCGCTCGCGGACGCGCTGCGCGCGCGCTTTCCCGGCGCGGCGCTGACGGTCCTCGACGAGGACTTTCTGGATTTCGATCTCGCCCGGCTCGGCGCGGGCCCGTGGCGCGTCGCGGGCAACCTGCCCTACGCGGTCGCCACGCCTATATTGCAGAAGCTGCTGCTGTGGGACCGCTGGACCATGGCCGCGCTGATGTTCCAGAAGGAGGTCGCGCTGCGCGCGGTCGCGTCCCCCGGCGGCGCGGACTACGGCCTGCTCGCGCTCTCGGTGCGCAACCGCGCCGAGGCCGACGTCGCCTTCGAGCTGACGCCCGAGTCCTTCGTCCCGCGGCCGAAGGTCGACTCCGCCGTCGTGATCCTGCGCCGGCGGCCGGCGCCGCTCCTGCCGGCCGAGGACGAGCGTCAGTTCTGGCGGCTCGCGAAGGCGGCGTTCGGCCAGCGCCGCAAGATGGCCGCGGGCGTGCTCGCCGACGCGCTCGCGCGCCCGCGCGGCGAGGTCGAGGCGGCGCTCGCCGCGGCCGGCGTCGCGCGCGACGCGCGCCCCGAGCGCGTCCCGTTCGAGGCCTGGGCGGCGCTGGCCCGGAGCCTGCGCGCGTGAGGCGCTGGGGCGGCTTCGCCGCGGCGGCGGCGCTCGCCCTCGCGCTGGCCCTGCGCGTCGCGCTCGCGCGCGAGCGCTACTTCGACACCGACGAGCTCGAGCACCTGCACGCGGCCCTGCTCGTCGCGCGCGGCTTCGTCCCCTTCCGGGACTTCTTCGAGCACCACGGCCCGCTGTTCTGGGCCGCGCTCGCGCCCGTCGCGTACGCGTTCCGCGCCCCGTACGCGATGGCGCTGGCCGGGCGCGCGCTCGTGAGCCTCGCCTGGGCCGGCCTGCTCGCGCTCGCCGCGCGCCGGCGCGCCGGCGCCGATCCGCTCGAGGGCGCGGCCGCGGCCGTGCTGCTCGCCTTCTTCGGGGCGTTCGCGCTCAAGTCTCTCGAGATCCGGCCCGACGTTCCCGCCGCGCTGCTGCTGAGCGCGGCGGCCGCGGCCTCGGCGTCAGGACGGCGGCGCGCCGGGCTCTGGACCGGCGCGCTTCTCGGCCTCGGCGCGTGGTGCTCGCCGAAGATCGTCTTCGGCGCGGCCGGCCTCCTCGCGGCGGCGCTGTGGCGGAGACGCGGAGCGAGAGACGCGCGCGTCTTCGCGCTCGAGGCCGTCTTCGCGGCCGTCCTCGCCGCGATCGTCGGCGTCGCGTGGTTCGCGGCGCACGGAGCCCTGCGGCCGCTCTGGGACTGCTACGTGGTCTTCAACGGGCAGTATCGGCGCGGCGCCTCGCCGTGGCCGGCGACGCTGGCGCCCTCGCTGGCGCTCGATCCGCTGGCCTGGGCGCTGGGCCTCGCGGGCCTGCGCCGCTGGCGCGCGCGGCCGGAGGAGGCGGGGGTCCTCGTCGGCGCGCTCGCGGGCCTGGCTGTCTCGCCGTCGGCGTATCCGCAGTACCTGCTCTTCGTCGCGCCCGCGCTGTGCGCGCTCGCCGGAGCGGAGCTCGGCGCCTGGGTCCGCGCCGGCAAGGCCCCGCGGCGCCGCGCGGCGGCGGCGGCGGCAGCGATCGCGCTCGGCGCGGCGCGGCCCGCGGCGGCGGCGCTGGCTCTCGTGCGCGAGGGCAACGCGCTCCAGCGCGAGCGCTGGACCTGCGTCGAGGAGCGCGTGCCGCCCTCCGGTCACGTGCTCGACGTCTGGAGCGGAGACTCCTTCGCGCGTCCGCACGCGGCGCGGATCTGGTACGTGCCCGACGACAGCCAGGGCATGTTCGATCCGGACTGGCTGGAGCGGGACCTGATCGCGGGGCTCGAGAGCCCGCGCACCGTCGGCGTGATCTGGTGCGAGAGCTGCTTTACGCGCATGAGCCCGCGCTTCGTCGCGGCGGCGCGGCGGCTCTACGTCCCGTCGGGCTGCGGGCGGCTCTGGCTGCGCGCGCCGGAGGCGAAGTGAGGCGCGGCGAGCGCCTCGCCGCGGCGGCGGCGGCCGCCGGCGCGCTGATCCCGTTCCGCCCCGCGGCGGACGCGGGCTTCCTCGCCTGGGACGACGTCCCGAATCTCGTCGACAACTCCGCTTACGCCGGCTTCACGCGCGCGAGCCTGGCCTGGGCGTGGACGACGCACTTCCGCGGGCCGTGGCAGCCGCTGAGCTGGCTGTCCTACGCGCTCGACCGCGCGCTGTGGGGCCTGGACGCGGCCGCGTTCCGGCGCACGAATTTTCTCCTGCACGCGCTCGCCGCCGCGCTCCTCGTGCTCGTCGCGCGGCGCCTGCTCGACGCCGCGCTCGGCGCGCGCGTCCCGGAGCGCGCGCGGACTCTCGGCGCGCTCGCGGCGGGCCTCGCCTTCGCCCTGCACCCGCTGCGCGTCGAGTCCGTCGTCTGGATCACCGAGCGCCGCGACGTGCTTTCGGGCGCGCTGCTGATCGGCGCCTGGCTGGCCTACCTCGAGGAGATCCCGGCCGCCGCGCTCGCGCTGTTTTCCGGCGCCCTGCTCGCGAAGGGCACGGCCGTGGCCCTGCCGTTCTTCCTGCTCGCCGGGGAGGTCTTCCCGTTCGCGCGCCTGAGCCCGGATCCGCGGCGCTGGGCCGCGCGCGGCGCGCGCCGCGTCCGGCGGCGGCTCGCGCCGTTCTTCGCGCTCGCCGCGGCGGCGGGCCTGATGAATCTCGGCGGCTTCTCGACGGGGGACCTCGCCGCGCCGAGCGTGGGCCTCGCGGCGCGGCTCGCGCTCGCCGCGCACGCGCCCGGCTTCTACCTCGCGAAGACGATTTTCCCCGTCGGCCTCTCGCCGTACTACCCGCTGCGAGCCGATTGGTCCGCGCTCGCGCCGCGCCTGGCCGCGTACGCCGCGCTCGCCGCGGCCGCGACGGCCGCGGCCTGGGCCGCGCGCCGGCGCGCGCCGTGGGCGTGGACGGCGTGGCTCGCCTACCTCGCGGCGCTCGCGCCGGTGTCGGGGCTCGCGCTGAACGGCGCGCAGCTCGCGGCGGACCGCTACTCGTACCTGCCGTGCCTGCCGCTCGCGCTCGCCGCCGGCGGGCTCGCGGCGGCGGCCGGACGGAGGAGCCCGCGCGCGGCGGCCGCCGCCGTCGCCGCGCTCGCGCTCGGGCTCGGCGCGCTCTCGTGGCGGCAGTCCGGCTTCTGGCGCGGCGACGTCCCGCTGTGGTCGCGCGCCGTCGCGCTCGCGCCCGACGGCTACCTGCCGCGCGCGAACCTGGCCGCGGCGCTGTTCGCCGCGGGCGAGGAGGAGTGGGCCCTCGCGGAGTACGCGGAGGTCCTGCGCCTGCGCCCCGACGACTTCGGCGCGCGCGTCAACGCGGGCGTGCTGCTCGAGAAGCGCGGGCGGCTCGACGAGGCCGAGGCGGACTATCGCGCGGCGCTCGCTCAGCGGCCGGACGCGCCCGACGCCGCCGTCGATCTTTCGGGCCTGCTGTGGCGGCGCGGCGACCGCGCGGGCGCGCTCGCCCTGATCCAGGCCGTCGCCGCGCGCGCGCCCGGCTTCGCGCCCGCGCGCTTCGACTGCGGGATCATGCTGCTGGCGCTCGGGCGCCGCGAGGAGGGCCGGGCCCAGCTGCGCGCCGCGCTCGCGCTCGACCCGTCGCTGGCCGCGCGCCTGAAGAGGAGCCCCGGGACGAGCGGCGTCAGCCGCTGAGGCGCGCCGACCTCAGGGAGTCGCGCACGTAGCGGTCGACGCGGGCCCGCAGCTCCGCGTCGTTCCTCCAGCCCGAGGCTGGCGCGAATCCGCGGATGAAGCGCTTCGCGTCCCCGTGGAGCCGCCGGATCGCGCGCGAGTACCGCGCGGGCAGCGCGCGCACGAGGGCCGCCTGCCGGCCCAGCGCCGCGAAGGCCGCGTCGTCGACCGCCTTCGTGCGGTGGAGGACCAGGTCCCCCAATTCCCCGCGGGACTCCGCGGCCTCGACGCGCGCGGCGTAATCGCGGAGGCTCGACGGCGGGCTCACGATGCCGTGGCGGCGCGGCGCGCGGTTCATGATGGCGCCGGGATCGGTGGTGACGGGGCACAGGCAGACCTCGACGCGCTCGCCGTGCTCCTCGCGCAGCCGCAGCGCGTAGTCGAAGGTGTCGTAGACGTCGTCGAGCGTCTCGCCCGGGAGCATGTACGAGAGATAGACCTGGGCTTTCTGCTTCGGGAACGCGCCCAGCCGGCGCAGCCAGGCCTCGAGCTCCGCGTTGCCGTAGAAAAGCCGCGGGTCCTTGACCCTGCGGCGCAGGCTCTCGCGGAAGCACTCCGGCGAGACCTCGTAGAAGACCTCGGCGAAGGCCCGGCCCGCGGCGGCCATGAGCCGCGGCGACGGCAGGCGCCAGCTGCCGAACGCGAGCGAGAGCCCGAGCCCGCGCCTCGCGACGAGGCCGAAGAGCTCGACGTAGAACGAGTCGTCGCGGAACGGATCCCAGCAGACGTAGACCGTCTCGAAGCCCTCGCGGGCGGCTTCCTCGATGAGGCCGGCGCAGGCCGCGGGGCTGCGATGGGCCAGCCCCGCGCGTCCCGTCGCCGCGCGCCGCGCGGACGCGCTGCCGCCGCAGAAGAGGCACTCGTACGGACAGCCGCGCCCGACCTCGAGGACGTACATCCGAGCGAAGCCGTCCGCGCTCCGCGTCCAGAACGCGCAGCGGTCGCGGTACGCCGCGAAATGCCGCAGCAGCGCCTCGGGCCGCGGCTCGACGGCCGAGAGCTCCGCGCCCGCGGCCGCGTAGGCCGCGGCGTTGACGACGGCGCGCGCGCCGCGCCGCCAGACGAGGTTCGGGATCGCCGCGAGCGCGCGCGGGTCCCGGGGATCGAGCGCGCGAGCGAGGCGGAGCAGGGGCTCCTCGCCGTCGCCGCGCACGACCGCGTCCACCGCGGGATGATCCCGGATGATCTCGGCGGCGTAGAGGCCGGACGTCAGGCCGCCGAGGACGACGAAGGCGCGCGGCGAATGCGCCTTGATCTCGCGCGCGAGCTCGAGCGCCCGAGCCGCCGTCTTGTGCCAGTGCAGCGAGACGCCGACGATCCGGGGGCGCTCCTCGTCGAGGAGCCGGGAGACGCGGAAGCCCGGGTCGGCCAGCCGCTCCACGCCGAGATGGCTGACGCGCACGGGCACGCCGCGGTCGGCGAGGAACTGCGCCAGCGAGAACAGGCCCATCGGCGCGGGCGAGTACGTGCTGCGGCCGCCGGCCATGAAATCCGGGACGAGGGCCGGATGGATCAGCAGGAGGTCGCTCATCCCGCGAACGAACGGAAGCGCAGGCCGACCTCGACGTTGTTGAGGGCGATGCGCCGCACGCGCAGGCGCCGCCGGTAGGCGCGGGTCAGCGAGACGAAGTTGTCGAACGGCGTGGCGCCGTAGTAGTCGGGCAGGACGGCATCCTCCACCGCGTCCAATGCGAAGAGATCGCGCATGCGGCGGTAGGAGCCCTCCTCGGCGGGCTCCGCGATCGGAGTGCCGTCGGTCTCGCGCGGCGTCTCGCCGTTGAAGAGGACGGGACCGCGGAAGAGAGTGCCGTCGCAGTCGAGCGTCAGGTCGCCGTTGAGGAAGACGGGCTCGCGCCGCGCCGCGGTCGCGTTGACGAGCTCCACTCCGTTCGCGCGGGCCCAGCGCGCGGTCTTCCGCATCTGCCGGAGCAGCTCCGCCTGCTCGCGCTCGCTCCAGACGCAGCCGACGGCGTAGTTGATCTGGATGCGCCGGTGGCCCAGGCCCGCGAGGAAGCGGAACTGGTCGAAGACGCGCGCCGCGTTGCGGGGCAGGACGACCGAGATCACGTTGTAGCGCACGCCGGCGTCCCGGAGCCGCGCGAGGTTGCGCCGCAGGCGGTCGTAGTAGTCGGCGCCGCCGACGGAGACCCGCTGGCTGAGCTGGGCGCCGTCCGCGCCGTCGCAGCTGAACTCGAGGGTGAAGTCGTGCTCGGCGACGAAGCTCAGCGCCTCGTCGGTGAGCTGGAGCCCGTTGGTCGTCAGCCAGAACCGGACCTTCTTGCCGCGGCGCTCGGCCAGCGATTCCGCCAGCAAGGTCGAGCGCCGCACCATCGGGAAGGCCAGCATCGGCTCTCCGCCGAAGAAGTGGAGCTCCACCTCGGGCCGCAGGGAGCGCATGAGGAGGCCCACGCCCGCGTCGGCCACCGCCGCGCTCATGCGCCCCGGATACTTGACGACGTGGCAGTAGCAGCAGCGGAGCTGGCAGGCGTGGGTGACGAACAGGAACAGGCGGCTGCTCCACGAGCCGCCGAAGAGCGTGCTCAGGAGCCCCGGGCCGATCTTCGCGCCGCGGCGCGCGAGGCGGCGGAGCAGTCCGCGCCGGTAGAACAGATACTCCTCGACCTTCGCCGCGGCGGCGCGGCTCGACGGGAGGGACATCGAGCGCTCGAGGCCGCGCCAGGATTCGAGCAGGGCCGCGTCGAGCGTCTCGAGGCAGGAGGCGGCCGCCGCGCTGCCCTCCGGAGCGCTCTCGGCGAGCCGAGACTCCGCTCGGGCGAGAAGCTCCGAAAGACGTCCGACCCGCGCCGCCGCCGCGCGAGTCATGCCTCTCCGTCGTTCATTCCGGCATTATAACACGGCGAAACGCGGATTCCGGAGGCGGGCGGCCGCGCGGCTTGCCGCGCTCAGCGCGCGGAGGCCGGAAGGGTGAAGTGGAAGCGCGCGCCCTGGCCGCTCCCGTTCTCGGCCCAGATCCTCCCGCCCTGAGCCTCGACGAGGGTGCGGCAGATCGCGAGGCCGAGGCCCAGGCCCCGGCGCTTCTGCTCCTCGCCGCCGGCCTGATAGAAGCGCTGGAAGATGTGCGGGAGGTCGTCGGCCGGGATCCCGGGGCCGGTGTCGGCGACGGTGAAGCGCACGAAGCCGTGCTCGCGCTGGGCGTGGAGCTCGACGACGCCGCCGGAGGGGGTGAACTTCAGCGCGTTCGAGACGAGGTTCGCGAGGATCTGGCCGGCGCGGACCGGATCGGCGCGCACGCCGAGGGCGTCCGAGACGGAGCTCGACCACCGCAGCTCGAGGCCGTGCCGCGACGCCTCTAGCTCGGCCGACTCGGCCGCGGCCGAGAGCAGGGCGCCGGCGTCGCAGTCCCGCGGCTCGACGCGCAGGGTGCAGGACTCGACGCGCGCGGCCTCCTGGAGCTGGTCGACGATGGCGATCACGCGCTCGGCGTTGGCCACGATCGCGCTCAGCGCGCGCCGCTTTTCGGCGTCCGTGACCTCCTCCTGGGAGAGAAAAGCGGCGTAGCCGTGGATGACGGCCATCGGGTTCTTGAGCTCGTGCGCGACGTCGTGCAGGAGGCGCGTGCGCGCGTCCAGCTGGTCTTTGAGCTCCGCGAGGGGTTCGGGGCGGCTCATAATAATAGTAAGACGATTGTAGCACGGAACCCCCGGTTTTGATAAGATTTCCTTCTTCCGGGCCCATTTTTTCAGGAGAGCACCATGATCGACACTTCCCAATTCAAGAACGGCCTCGTCTTCGAGGACGACGGCCAGATCGTCCAGATCATCGCCTACCAGCACCACCGCAAGTCGCAGTCGGCGGCGGTCTACCGCACGACCCTGCGCGTGCTCGCGACCAACAACGTCATCGAGCGCTCCTACGCGTCGGGCACGAAGTTCCGCGAGGTCCCGGTCACCAAGCGCGAGAAGATCTACTCGTACGACGAGGGCGACAAGGCGGTCTTCATGGACAACGAGACCTACGAGCAGGTCTCCTACCCGAAGGAGCTGCTCGGGCCCTCGGCGCGGTTCCTGACCGAGAACATGGAGGTGCTCGGCGTCTACGTCGACGGCAAGCTCACCTCGATCGAGCTCCCGGCCAACGTCGTGCTGACCGTGACCTCGAGCGAGCCCGGCGTCAAGGGCGACTCGGTCTCCAACATGAACAAGAAGGCGACGCTGGAGACCGGCCTCGAGATCTCCGTGCCGCTCTTCGTGAAGGAAGGCGACCGCATCCGCGTCGACACGCGCAGCTCCGAGTACATGGAGCGCGTCAAGGAATGACGCCGGCCCCATGATCCGAGGCGTCATCTTCGACATCGACAACACGCTGACCGACTTCATGAAGATGAAGCGGGCGGCGGTCGACGCGGCCGTCGAGGGGATGATGGACGCGGGCCTGCCCGGCGCGAAGGACGAGCTGGTCAAGGAAGTCTTCGACGTCTACTGGAAGGAAGGCATCGAGGACCAGAAGATCTTCGACAAGATCCTCAAGGCCAAGCTCGGGCGCATCGACTTCAAGATCCTGGCCGGCGGCATCCTCGCCTACCGGCGCGCGAAGAACGGCTCGATGACGCTGTACCCGCGCGTCAACCAGACGCTGATGGAGCTCATGAAGCTCGGCATCAAGCGCACCGTGATCTCCGACGCGCCGAAGATGGAGGTCTGGCTGCGCATCGTGGGCCTGGGCCTCCACCACTACTTCGACGACATCATCACCTCCGAGGACTTCGGTGTCAAGAAGCCGGACCCGAAGCCGTACCGGCGCGCGCTCGAGGTGCTCGGCACGAAGCCCGAGGAGACTTTGATGGTCGGCGACTGGCCCGACCGCGACATCAAGGGCGCCAAGGGCGTCGGCATCCGCACCGCCTGGGCCAAGTACGGAGACACGTTCGGCACCAAGGAGTCCGGCGCCGACTTCGTCCTCGACGACATCCACCAGGTCGTCGACATCGTCCGCCGGGAGAACGGCGCCGCCGTCGCCGCCGGCTAGGGCTCCCCGATGGCTGGAACGGCCCCGGGGTTTATGATAGTCTTGAACGCGACGCGGGGCACGACGGTCGCCACGCGCGTCACGACGGCCGAGGACGCGGCGTCCCGTTCGAAAGGCCTCCTCGGGCGCTCGTCGCTCGGACCGGAGGAGGGGCTCTGGATCGTGCCGTGCCCGATGATCCACACGTTCTTCATGAAATTCCCGATCGACGTGCTGTTCCTCGACCGCGAGCTCGTCGTGAAGCGCGTGCTCGAGGACCTGAAGCCCTGGCGCCTGTCGCCGTGGGTCTGGTCGGCCCACAGCTGTCTCGAGCTCAAGGGCGGGGTCCTGCGCGGCTCGGTCGCGGTCGGCGACCGGCTGGAGGCGAAGCCCGCGTGAGCGCGACCGAGACCGCGGCGCCGCAATTCCTGACGCCGTCCGGCGTCGAGATGAAGCGCTACTACGGCCCCGAGGACGCGCGCGCGCCCGAGCTCGGCGAGGCGGGGGCCTTCCCGTTCGCCCGCGGCATCCAGAAGACGATGTACCGCGGCCGGCTGTGGACGATGCGCCAGTACGCGGGCTTCGGCACCGCCAAGCAGACCAACCAGCGCTTCCGCTTCCTGCTCGAGCAGGGGCAGACGGGCCTCTCGACCGCCTTCGACCTGCCCACGCAGATGGGCCTGGACGCCGACGACCCGAAGGCGAAGGGCGAGGTCGGCCGCGTGGGCGTGCACGTCGGCACGATCGAGGACATGGAGCTGCTCTTCGAGGGCATCCCGCTCGACGAGGTCTCGACGTCGCTGACGATCAACTCGACCGCGGCGGTCCTGCTCGCGTTCTACGTGGCGGTCGCGAAGCGCCGCGGGATCGGCCCCGAGAAGCTCCGGGGCACTCTGCAGAACGACATCCTCAAGGAGTTCGTCGCGCGCGGCACGCAGGTCTTTCCCGTCGCGCCGTCGATGAGGCTGTGCGCGGACGCGATGGAGTGGTCTTTTAAAAACGCGCCTCTGTTCCACCCGATCTCGATCTCGGGCTACCACATCCGCGAGGCCGGCTCCGACGCGGTCCAGGAGATCGCGTTCACGTTCGCCAACGCCGAGGCCTACATCGAGGCCCTGCTCGCGCGCGGCGTCGGCATCGACGCGCTGGGCCCGAAGATCGCGTTCTTCTTCGGGTGCCACAGCCACTTCCTCGAGGAGATCGCGAAGTTCCGCGCCGCGCGCCGCGTCTGGGCGAGGATCATGCGCGACGACTTCGGCGCGAAGGACCCGAAGTCGCAGTCCCTGCGCTTCCACGTGCAGACCTGCGGCTCGACTTTGACCAGCCAGCAGCCGCTGAACAACGCGATGCGCGTGGCCTGGCAGGCGCTGGCGGCGGTGCTCGGCGGCGCGCAGAGCCTGCACACGAACTCCTACGACGAGGCGCTCGCGCTGCCCAGCGAGGAGTCGGCCCAGCTCGCGCTGCGCACGCAGCAGATCCTCGCGCACGAGACCGGCGTCGCGAGCACGGTGGATCCGGTCGGCGGCGCGTGGGCGGTCGAGGCCCTGACCGACGAGCTCGAGCGCCGCATCGTCGAGACGCTCGCGCGGCTGCGCGCCGAGGGCGGGATGCTGAAGCTCATCGAGGCGGAGTCGCCTCAGCGCGAGATCCAGGAGACGGCCTACCGCTGGCAGCGCGAGGTCGAGGAGGGACGGCGGAAGATCGTCGGCGTCAACGTCCTCCGCCTGCAGGGAGAACGCGCCGGTCTGAAGCGGCTCAAGGTCTCCCCCAAGCTCGAGGCCGAGCAGATCCGCCGCCTGCGCGCGTTCCGCCGCCGGCGCGACGGGAAGGCCGCGGCCGCGGCCGTCGCGCGCCTGTCGGCCGCCGCGCGCGAGCCGCGCGAGAACCTTTTTCCGCGCCTCCTCGCCGCCGTCGAGGCGAAAGCTACGATCGGAGAGATATTCGGCGCCCTGCGCGCCGTGTTCGGAGAATTCCATGGCGCTTAAAGGCCTGCAGCGGCGCAAGACGGTCTCGGAGATCGTCGTCGAGCGCAAGATGCTCGACGAGGCGAAGGCGAAGGCGGCCGCGGACGAGTCGGCGAAGACGGGCAAGAGCTTCCAGCAGGCGGTGATCGACCTCGGCTTCCTCGCGAAGGGCGTCCTGCTCAAGGCCCTGTCCGAGGAGTGGCAGGTCAAGGCCGTCGACCTCGGGCTCATGGACACCGACGCCGAGACGGTGAAGATCATCCCGGAGGCGGTCGCGCGCCGCCACGTCGCGATCCCGTTCGCGAAGGAGGAGAACGTCCTCTTCGTCGCGATGGCGGACCCGCGCGACTTCTTCGTCGCCGAGGACATCCAGCTGCGCACGGGCCTGCAGGTCACGCCGTACCTGTCCCTGCCGCACGACATCCTGGCGGCGCTCGACCACGCGTACGGCCAGGGCGAGGGCGCGGCGCTCAACCGCCTGATGTCCGACGTCGCGAAGACGGAGGAGGCCTCCGTTCCCGATGCGGGCTCGCTCGAGCTGCAGAAGAACGATCAGAAGACCGACATCGCCGAGGTCGACGCCTCGGCGCCCGAGGTCGAGAAGTACGTGAACGCGATCATCCTCGGCGCGCTCTCGATGAAGGCCTCGGACATCCACATCGAGCCCTTCGAGGACCCGACCGGCAAGACCTCGAAGATCGTCCTGCGCTACCGCGTCGACGGCATGCTGATTCCGGGGCCTTTCAGCGTGCCGTGGAGCTACCGCAACGCGGTCGCCGCCAAGATCAAGATCATGACGAACTCGATGAACATCACCGAGCGCCGCATCCCGCAGTCGGGACGCATCCAGATCCTGGCGCAGGGAAGCCCGATCGAGTTCCGCGTCGAGATGGTGCCCACCGTTTACGGGGAATCCTGCGTGATGCGCATCCTGGACCGGAAGTCCGTCCAAGTGGACATCATGAAGATGGGCTTCATGCAGGACACCCTCGACAAGTTCCTGTTCCTGCTCCGGGGCATCGGCGGCAAGAAGAACTTCGGCCTGATCCTGGTCTGCGGCCCCACGGGCTCGGGAAAGTCGACGACGCTGTACGCGGCGCTCAACCACGTCAACCGCCCCGACATCAAGATCCTGACCGCCGAGAACCCGGTCGAGTACAACCTCGACGGCATCGTGCAGGTCCCGGTCAACCCGGACATCAAGCTCGGCGGCGACAAGAAGTTCGACTTCGCGACGGCCCTGCGCTCGTTCCTGCGCCTGGACCCGGACGTCATCATGGTCGGCGAGATCCGCGACGAGGAGACCGCCCACATCGCGATGGAAGCCGCGATGACCGGCCACTTGGTCTTCTCGACGATCCACACCAACGACGCGTCCTCGTCGATCTCGCGGCTCGTCGACATGGGCCTGCCCGCGTTCATGGTCGCCACGACGATGAAGGCGATCCTGGCCCAGCGCCTCTCGCGCCGTCTGTGCCCGGCCTGCAAGGTGCCGCACGACCCGACGCCCGACGAGGTCCAGATCTTCAAGGACAACAAGGTGGAGCTGCCGGCCGGCACGAAGCTCTACGGGCCGCCCGCTGACAACGCCTGCGCCGAGTGCAAGAAGCTCGGCTACAAGGGCCGCTGCGGCCTGCACGAGCTCCTCGTCATGACCGACACGATGCGCCTGCACTGCCTGAAGGACGTGGCCGCGGACACGGTGCGGGCGCTGGCCCAGAAGGAGGGCATGCGCCTGATCGTCCAGGACGGGCTCGAGAAGGTGAAGATGGGCTTGACGACGGTCCGCGAGGTTCTCGGAGGAACGGAATGACGCCGCGCGTGAAGTCCCCGACGATGGACGTCGATTTCGCGCTCGAGCTGTTCTCGATCGCGGGATCCCTGAACTCGACGTTCGACCTCGACTTCCTCCTGCAGAAGATCGGGGCCGCCGCCGAGAGGCTGACCGACTCGGAGGCGAGCTCGATCATGCTCGTCGCCGACGACAAGAAGCACCTGTTCTTCCGCGTGGCCTCCGGCGAGAAGGCGAAGGCGCTCAAGACGATGACGCTCCCGATCGGCCAGGGCATCGCGGGCGCCGTCGCCGTGAACCGCAAGCCCGAGATCGTCCCGGACACGAAGAAGGACCCGCGCTTCGCGGGCAAGTTCGACAAGGCGAGCGGCTTCGTGACGCGCTCGCTGATGTGCGTGCCGATGCTGTTCCGCGGCGAGCTGATCGGCGTGGCCGAGGTGCTCAACAAGAAGTCCGGCGAGTACGGCGAGGAGCACCTCGAGATGCTCCAGAGCCTCTCGGGCGTCGCCGCGGTCGCGATCGTCAACGCGCGCATCATCGCGGAGCAGAAAAACTTCTTCTCGCACGTGCTCGAGCTGCTCGCGGCCGTCATCGAGACGGAGCGCCCGGGCCTGGACGGCTACCCGGTGCGCGCGGCGCGCCTCGCGTGCACGATCGGCCGCGCGCTCGGCGTCGACGAGTACGAGTACCGGATGCTCTACTACGCGGGTCTCCTGCACAAGATCGGCTACGTGGCCTTCCGCAGCCCGCGCCTGCTCGCGCAGCTCGGAGTGACGAGCGCGGGCGAGGACATGCTGCCGTCGTTCTCGGCGCGCGTGCTCGAGGGCATCAAGATGCTCGAGGGCGCGATCCCGATGATCCGCCATCAGGCGGAGCACTGGGACGGCTCGGGCCACCCGGGCAAGCTCTCGGGCGAGGACATCCCGCTCGGCGGGCGCATCCTCTGCCTCGTCGCGAGCATGGAGCAGCTGCGCTCCTCGGGACTGCGCGGCGCGCAGCTCGGCGAGCGCGCGATCAAGGAGGCGCACGGGGGCGCGGGGACGATCTACGATCCGAAGGTCGTCGACGCCTTCACGGCCGTCCTGGAGTCCCAGGGAGGAAGCTGGTGACGGACAAGCCCCTGCGCATCCTCGTCGCCAAGCCCGGCCTCGACGGCCACGACCGCGGCGCGAAGGTCATCGTGCGCGCGCTGCGCGACGCGGGCTTCGAGGTCATCTACACGGGCATACGCCAGACGCCCGGCATGATCGCGGCCGCGGCCCTGCAGGAGGGCGTCGACGCGGTCGGCCTCTCGCTGCTGTCCGGCGCGCACATGACTTTGTTCCCCGAGATCGTCAAGCTCCTGCGCAAGAAGGGGCTCAAGGACGTGCTCGTGTTCGGCGGCGGGATCATCCCCGACGAGGACATGCCGAAGCTCCGGAAGGCCGGCGTCGACCGCGTCTTCGGCCCCGGCACGCCGCTCTCGGAGATCGTCGCGTACCTGAACGGGAAGCTCCGCGTTGCCGCGTAAGGCCGATCCGACGGACCTCATCAAGCGCGTGCGCCGCGGCGACCACGCCGCGGCCTCGCGCGCGCTCTCGCTCGTCGTCGACGAGGACGCGTCGTCGGAGACGCTGGCCAAGGAGTTCTTCAAGTCCGCGGGCTCCGCGCAGAAGATCGGCGTCTGCGGCCCGCCCGGAGCGGGGAAGTCGACGCTGACCGGCCGGCTGATCGGCCACTACCGGAAGCTCAAGCTCAAGGTCGGCGTGCTCGCCGTCGATCCGTCCTCGTCGATCTCCGGCGGCGCGTTCCTGGGCGACCGCCTGCGCATCATGGAGCACGCGACCGACCCCGGCGTGTTCATCCGCTCGCTCGCGTCGCGCGGCATGATCGGCGGCCTCACGCACACGATCTTCGGCGCGATCCACGTGCTCGAGGCTCTCGGCTGCGGCAAGATCCTGATCGAGACCGTCGGGACCGGCCAGGACGAGGTCGACATCGCCTCGGTCGCCGACACCGTCGTCTACGTGACCACGCCCGCGATGGGCGACGAGATCCAGGCGATGAAGGCCGGCGCGATGGAGATCGGCGACGTCTTCGTCGTCAACAAGGCCGACTTGGCCGGCAAGGACAAGGCCGTCGCGGACCTCAAGGGTGCGCTCGGCCTCGGCCGCTCGGCCGGCCAGGCGCCGCGCGCCTGGGAGCCGCCCGTCGTCGCGACCTCGGCGCTGAACGGCGACGGCGTCGCCGAGCTCGGGCGCGAGCTCGACGCGCACTGGAAGCACCTGCGGGACTCCGGCGAGGGCCGCGAGCGCCTCAAGCGCCAGCACGCGACCGAGCTCCAGTTCTGGATCCAGCGCCGCGTGATCAAGACCGCGCTCGACCGCGTCACGGACAAGTCGCTCGAGGCGCTTTTGTCGCATAAAATCGATCCGGCCTCCCTCGGCCGCAGGCTTTTGAGGAACTGAGCCTTGAAGCTCCATCACGTCGGCGTCGCCGTCGCGAACCTCGAGGAGGCGATCCGGCGCCACGAGCGCATGGGCCTCAAGCTCGCGCACAGAGAGGTCGTTTCATCGCAGAAGGTCGAGGTGGCGTTCATGGGCGACGGGCCCTACGTCGAGCTGCTCGTCGGCACGTCGGCGGACTCGCCCGTCGCCAAGTACCTCTCGAAGAAAGGGCCGGGTCAGCATCACCTCGCGTTCGCCGTGCCGAGCGTCGCCGAGGAGCTGAAGCGCCAGGCCGCGGCCGGCGCCGAGCTCATCGACAAGGCCGCGCGCCCCGGCGCGTGGGGGCATCAGGTCGCGTTCGTGCATCCGAAGAGCCACGGCGGCGTCCTCATCGAGCTCGTCCAGGAGTCCCATTGATGGAGAAGACCGGCAAGGCGGAGAAGTCGGAGAAGCCCGAGAAGAAGGAGAAGCGGCCCGCCGTCAACGCGCGGCTCCAGGAGCTCTTCGACAAGCGCGCGCGAGCCGAGGCCGGCGGGGGGCCCGAGCGGCTCGCGGCGCAGAAGGCGTCCGGCAAGATGACCGCGCGCGAGCGCATCGAGGCCCTCGTCGACGACGACAGCTTCGAGGAGCTCGACCTCCTCGTCGAGACCCGCGCGCGAGAGTTCGGCCTGGAGAAGAAGTACCTCGCGGCCGACGGCGTCGTCACCGGCTTCGCGCGCGTCAACGGCCGGCCGATCTGCGTGTTCTCCCAGGATTTCTCCGTTGTCGGCGGCTCGCTGGGCCTCGCGCACGCGATGAAGATCTGCAAGGCGATGGACCTCGCGATCACGGCGGGCGTGCCGGTCATCGGCCTTTGCGACTCCGGCGGCGCGCGCATCCAGGAGGGCGTCGAGAGCCTCGGCGGCTACGCGGAGATCTTCTACAGAAACGTCCAAGCGTCGGGGTATGTCCCGCAGATCTCGGCGATCCTGGGGCCCTGCGCGGGCGGCGCGGTGTACTCGCCGGCTCTCACCGACTTCATTTTCATGATCGAGGGCACCTCGCACATGTTCATCACCGGCCCCGAGGTGGTCAAGGCCGCGACCGGGGAGACCTGCGACTTCGAGAGCCTCGGCGGCGCGCAGACGCACGCGAAGCTCTCCGGCGTGGCGCACTTCATCGCGGGCAGCGAGCCCGACTGCTTCCGCCAGATCCGCGAGCTGCTCGACTACCTCCCGCAGAACTGCCGCGAGCTCCCGAAGCCGGTGATGCCCGCCGACGACCCGCGCCGCGAGAGCGAGCTGCTCGAGCAGGTCTCCGCGCTGGACGCGAAGAAGTCGTACCGGATTCAAGACGTCATTCGAGAGATCGGCGACGGGCACCAGTTCCTCCAGGTCCACCGCAACTTCGCGCGCAACCTGATCTGCGGCTTCATCCGCCTCGACGGCGAGTCCGTCGGCGTCGTCGGCAACAACCCCGACGTGCTCTCGGGTGCGCTCGACATCGACGCCTCCGAAAAAGGCGCTCGTTTCGTGAACTTCTGCGACTCGTTCAACATCCCGATCCTGACCCTCGTCGACGTCCCCGGCTACTGGCCGGGCCTCGAGCAGGAGCATTCCGGCATCATCCGCCGCGGCGCGAAGCTCCTGTACGCGTTCGCGCGCGCGACCGTGCCCAAGGTCACCGTCGTTTTGAGAAAGGCGTACGGCGGCGCCTACGACGTGATGAGCTCCAAGCACATCCGGGGCGACGTGAACTTCGCCTGGCCGTCGGCGGAGATCGCGGTCATGGGCCCGCAGGGCGCGGTCAGCATCCTTTATAAGGCCGAGCTGAAGGCCGCGAAGGACCCCGAGAAGCGCCGCGCCGAGCTCGTCGCCGAGTACACGGCCAAGTTCGCCTCGCCGTACCAGGCCGCCAAGCACGGCTACGTCGACGAGGTCATCGAGGCGCGCCTCACGCGGGGCAAGGTCATCCGCGCGTTCCGCTTCCTGAAGGGAAAGAAGGTCCAGGGCCTGCCGAAGAAGCACGGCAACATACCGCTCTGATCGAAGACGCAAGGAGGAGTCCATGGCTCGAACGAAGGTGACGGTGGTCGGCGCGGGTTTCGTCGGGGCGACGCTCGCCCAGCGCCTGGCGGAGATGGAGGTGGCCAACGAGGTCGTCGTCGTCGACATCCCGGCGACCGAGGGCATGCCCGCGGGCAAGGCCCTCGACCTCATGGAATCGGGCCCGGTGGTCGGCTACGACACGAGGGTCACGGGCACGACGGCGTACGAGCCGACGGCCGGCTCCGACATCGTCGTGATCACGGCGGGCATACCGCGCAAGCCGGGCATGAGCCGCGACGACCTGCTGAACACGAACGCGAAGATCGTCGCGTCGGTGACCGAGAGCGTCGTCAAGCACTCGCCGAACTGCATCCTGATCATCGTCTCGAACCCGCTCGACGCGATGTGCCAGGTCGCGCTCAAGACCTCGAAGTTCCCGAAGCACCGCGTGATCGGCATGGCGGGCGTGCTCGACAGCGCGCGCATGCGCTGGTTCATCGCCGAGGCGCTCGACGTCTCGATGGAGAGCGTGCACGCGATGGTGCTGGGCGGCCACGGCGACACGATGGTGCCGATGCCGCGCTTCTCGACGGTCAACGGCATCGCGATCACGGAGCTGCTGCCGAAGGACAAGATCGAGGCGATCAACCAGCGCACCCGCGACGGCGGCGCCGAGATCGTGAAGCTGCTGAAGACCGGCTCGGCCTACTACGCGCCGTCCGCGTCCTCGGCCGAGATGGTCGAGGCGATCCTCAAGGACAAGAAGAAGATCCTCCCGTGCGCGGCCCTGCTCGAGGGCGAGTACGGGATCGACGGGGTTTTCGTCGGCGTGCCGTGCAAGCTCGGCGCGCGCGGCATCGAGTCCATCATCCAGCTCAACCTGTCGGTCGAGGAGCGCGCGGCGCTCCTGAAGTCGGCCGGCGCGGTCAAGGAGCTGATCGGGGCGCTCAAGTAGATTGCTGCTCGCCGTCGACGTCGGGAACACGAACCTGACCGTCGGCGCGTTCGCCGGGGATCGCCTCGTCCGCTCGTGGCGGCTCGAGACCGATCCCCGGCGCTCCGCCGCCTGGTACGCGCGCGCGCTGAAGTGCCCGTTCCGGAGGCTGCCGGCGCTCCCCGACGCCGTCGTCTACGGCTCCGTCGTCCCGCCGCTCGACCGCACGCTGGAGGCCGCCGTCGCGAAGGCGTTCGGGCTCGAGGCGCTCGCGGTGACGCCGCGCTCGCGGCTCGGCCTCGAGCTCAAGGTCCGGACGCCGGGCGAGGTCGGCGCCGACCGGATCCTCAACGCGCTGGCCCTCAAGACCCTCGTCGGCGCGCCCGCGATCGCGATCGACTTCGGCACCGCGACGACCTTCGACTGCGTCGACGCGCGCGGCGACTACGTCGGCGGCGCGATCCTGCTCGGTCCGAACTCCGCCGCGCGCGCGCTGCACGAGTTCACCGCCAAGCTGCCGCTCGTCAAGGTGCGCCGGCCCGCGCGCGTCATCGGCAAGGACACGGTCGAGTGCATGGAGGCCGGGCTCTACTTCGGCTACCTCGGCATGATCCGCGAGGTGCTCGCGCGCACGAAGCGCGAGCTCGGCGGGAAGACGGCCGTCGTCGCGACCGGCGGGCTGGCCCCGCTGTTCCTCGCCGACCTGCCCGGGGCGCGCTTCGAGCCGGACCTGACTCTGCACGGGTTGAGGATCGCGAGCCAGATATTGCATCATCGCAGGTGACGACATGAAACGCATCCTCGCCGCCGTTCTTTGCGCGCTCTGCGCCGCTCCGGCCCTCGCGGCCGTCGACGAGTTCGGCGGCTTCGCGCAGAACGCGGACACCGGCTCGCTCAAGCCCTTCACGCGCGATTTGGGCGGCATCCTCGGCTCGTCGACCTTCCACAGCGGCCGCTCTCTCGGCTTCTCGGGCTTCGACGTGGGCGCCAGCTACGCGGCCCAGTTCTATCCGTCGAAGGGCGACACGATCCTGCTCAACAACGGCGTGCGCAGCTTCGGCCTGCCCTGGGTCCAGGCCGAGATCGGCCTGCCCTTCAAGATCGACGGCTTCATCCGCGGCATCTCCTACGAGGGCCTGACCGTCTCGGGCGGCGGCCTGCGCTACGGCCTCTACTCGCCGTCCGACAAGCCCTGGACTCCGCAGGTGCTGATCTCGGCCGTCGGCGACTCGGTCGTCCACGAGAACTTCTCCGCGAGCCACTTCGGCGCGGACCTCGTGGCCTCGATGGGCAACGCGGTGGCGACCCCGTTCATCGGCGCCGGCTTCGACCGCACGCGCCTGGAGGCGCGGGGCTCGGTCCTGGATCCCGGCCTGAACGGAACCGCGGCGACGACGTTCGAGAGCCGCTTCACCGCCGGCGTGCGCGTGAAGCCCTACCAGTTCACCTACCTCGACTTCGCCTACAACTTCATGCACGGCCAGTCCGGCGCCGAGGCCGGCCTCGGCGTGCGCTTCTAGGACTCGCGTGCGCGCGGCCCCCGGGCGCCGCGCGGCTGGCGCGGCGGCGGCGGCGCTGGCGGCCGCGCTCGTCTTCGCGCCGAGCCTGGCCCACGGCTGGGTCAACTGGGACGACGACGTCCTGATCCTCGGCAACCCGCTGCTGAAGCCGTTCGGCCCGGGTCTCGTCCGCTGGGCCTTCGCGAACGCGCCCGCCGGCGCCTACCAGCCGCTCGCCTTTCTGTCGTGGGGGGCGCTCGCGGCCGCGGGCGGCTTCGACCCGCGCGTCTACCACGCGGCGAGCGTCTTGCTTCACGCGCTGGCCGCGGCGCTGGCCTTCCTGGCCGCGCGCCGCCTGCTCGAGCTCGCGGCGCCGCGCCGGCCCGGAGAGCCGGAGTGGGCCCTCGACGCCGGCGCGCTCTTCGCCGCGCTCGCATTCGCCGTCCATCCCCTGCGCGTCGAGTCCGTGTCCTGGGCCGCCGAGCTGCGCGACCCGCTCTCGGGCGCCCTCTGGCTCGGCGCCCTGCTCGCCTATCTGCGCGCGCGCGAGCCGCGCCGGCCGCCGCGCTCGCTCGCGCCGGCGTGCGCGCTCTTCGCGGCCGCCTGCTTCGCGAAAGCGATCGCCGTGACCTTGCCGCTGGTCCTGCTGATCGTCGACGCCTGGCCGCTGCGCCGCTGGCCGGCCGAGTGCGCGCGCGAGAAGCTGCCGATGCTCGGGCTCGCCGCCGCGCTCGGCGGGGTCGCGGTCGCGGCCCAGCGCGGCGCGCGCGCCTCCGCGACGTGGGCCGATCACCCGCTCTCCGCGCGCCTCGCGCAGACCGCCTACGCGCTCGTCTTCTACGCGCGCAAGACGCTTTGGCCGGCGGGGCTCTCCCCGATCTACGAGCTGCGGCCGCCGCTGGATCCGCTCGAGCCGCGCTTCGTCGCGGCGGCGGCGGCGGTCCTGGCCTTCGCCGCGTGGGCGTGGAGCGAGCGGCGCGCGCGGCCGTGGTGGGCGGCCGCCGGGGCCGCGTCGGCCGTCGTCGTCCTTCCGGTGGGCGGGCTCTTCCAGTCGGGCAGCCAGCTCGTGGCGGACCGCTACTCGTACCTGGCCGCCCTGCCCTGGGCCCTTCTCGCGGGGGCGGGCCTGCGCGCGGCGCTGCGGACCCGGCGCCGCGCCGCGGCCGCGGCGGCCGCGGTCGGCGTCGTCGCGGCGCTCGCCGCCGCCGGCGTCGTCCAGCAGGAGCATTGGCGCGACTCGACGTCGCTCTGGACCCGCGCGCTCTCGGTCGACCCGCGTTCGGGCACGGCCCTGCTCGGACTCGGGACGACGCTGGCGGGGAGCGGCCGCTACGCCGAGGCCGAGGCGCTCTTCGCGCGCGCGGAGGACGGCGAGCCCGGCTGCGCCGAAGACCTCGATCGCCTCGCGCGCCTCGCGGCCGCGGGCGACGGCGACGGCGTCGAGGCGCGCCGCCTGCGCGCGAGCCTCGACCCGCGGCCGACCTGCCGCCACGCGCGCCTGGACCGCGCCGCGGCTCTCGCCGCCCTCGGGGACTTCGCGCGCGCGCGCGCCGGCTTCGAGTCGGCGCTCGCGGCCGATCCGGGCGACGAGGCCGCCCGGGCCGACCTCGCGCGCCTCGACGGGCTCAGCCGCGGTAGGAGCCCTTGAAGCTCTTCTCGGCGTCGCGGCGCTCGGCCTTGGCCTTGAGGTCGTCGCGGCGGTCGGCGCCGGTCTTTCCCTTGGCGAGGGCGACGGCGGCCTTGGCCCAGCCGCGGCGGAAGTAGACCTCGAGCGGGATCAGCGTCAGGCCCTTCGTCGCGAGCTTGCTCTCGATCTTGCGGATCTCGGCGTCGTGCAGGAGGAGCTTGCGGCGGCGGCGCGGATCGAGGGGCTCGACGTTCGTCGCGAACGAGTAGGGGGGGATGTAGAAGTTCTCGAGCCACAGCGCGCCGCCGTCGGCGCGGCCGAAGCAGCCGTCGAGGCTCGCGCGGCCCGAGCGCAGGGACTTCACCTCCGCGCCGCGGAGCTGGAGGCCGGCCTCGAAGACCTCGAGAATCTCGTAGAACTGCCGGGCCTTGCGGTGGGTCGCGACGGTCTTCTTTTCGTCGGTCTTGTCTTTGGCCGGCATGATGTCGTAGAATGACGATTGTACCACGTTTCCTCTCGAGCGGTGGGCAGGTGGCGGAACTGGCAGACGCGCACGGCTCAGGACCGTGTGGCCGCAAGGCCTTGGGGGTTCAAGTCCCCCCTTGCCCACCGGTCGGGAGGAGGCGCGGCGGGCCGAAAATTTTGTTCACTTGACAATCCGGGAAGCGGGGGGTATACTCTTGGCGAGCATGGCCGTGCGTGCCGATAACGCCATATTTACCCTTCATTCATACATAGCGGCACAAAGGGGGTCATGCAAATGACGAAGACGTCCAAGAAGTCGGGCTTCACGCTCATCGAGCTGATGATCGTCGTGGCCATCATCGGCATCCTTGCGGCGATCGCGATTCCTAAGTTCGCGTCGCTGATCCGCAAATCCGGCGAGGGCGCGTCGAAGGGCAACCTCGGCACGCTCCGGTCGTCGCTGAGCATCTACTACGGCGACCTCGAGGGTCAGTATCCGTCGCTGATGTACTCGCTGACCGTCAACTCGAAGTACCTCGGCGTCATTCCGAACGCCAAGACGCCGAACTACCACGGCGACGTCTCCACCGAGCTCGATGGAGCCAACGTCGGCGCCGCGACGGACACCGGCCAGTGGTTCTTCGACAACAACACCACTGACCCGAACGTCGGAACCGTGGTCATCAACTGCACGCACACCGACACGAAGGGCAGCGTCTGGACGTCGTACTAGGTCCGGATCGGTAAAAGAGCCCCCGGGGACCGAGAGGTCCCCGGGGGTTCGCTTTTCATGGAGACCCTCGTCCCCCTCGCCGCCGCCGTCTACGGCTCCATCTACGGCAGCTTCCTCAACGTCGTCGTCTACCGCCTGCCGCGCGGGCGCTCGGTCGTTCTGCCGCGCTCGCGCTGTCCGCGCTGCGGCGCCGCCATCGCGTGGTACGACAACGTCCCCGTTCTTTCCTGGCTGATCCTGCGCGGCCGAGGACGCTGCTGCCGCAAGCCGATCTCCGCGCGCTACCCTCTCGTCGAGGCCGCGACGGCGCTGCTGGCGGCGGGGCTCGTCGCGCGCTGGCCCCAGTCCTTGCCCTGGGCCGCCGCGGCGGCCGCCGCCGGCGGCGTCCTGCTCGCGGTCGGCCTCATCGACTCCGACACGTTCCTGATCCCCGACGAGCTCTCGTTCGTCCTCGTCGCGGGCGGCCTGCTCTGCTCGCCGCTGAACCCCTATTTCGCGGGCGCCGGCTGGCGCTTCGGCGTCTGGTACAGCCTGCGCGGCGCGCTCGCCGGCCTCGCGCTCGGCTGGGGGCTGGCCGCCGGCGGAGAGGCGCTGTTCAAGAAGGAGGCGCTCGGGGGCGGCGACGTCAAGCTCCTCGCCGGCATCGGCGCGTGGACCGGCGCGGTCGGAGCGTTCGACGCCTTGGTGCTCGGGTCCCTGCTCGGCTCGGTCTACGCGCTGCGGCTGCTGGCGGCGGGACGCGCGCGGCGTTCGGACCCGATCCCGTTCGGACCGTTCCTCGCGGCCGCGGCCGTCTTCAATTTTTTCCGGCTGCTGCCTTTGGGCTGGCCGGTCGTTTGACGCGGAACAGCGTCCGGCCGTCGGACGCGGCCAGGGCCTCGAGGCCGTAGCGCTCGAACTCCGCGCGTCGTCCGGACTCGTCGAGCGTGCGGTCGACCGCGAAGACCTTCTCGCCGAGCGCGGCCAGATCGTCCAGCTTCGCGTCGAGCGACTCCGCGTCGGGCAGGTAGCGCAGGTTCAGCGGCCGGCGGTGCGCGAAGTACGGCGTGTAGACCTGGTCGCGTCCGTAGACGACGACCCAGCCCTCGTCGGGCGCGGCCGCGGCGAGCCAGAGCGCCTGCGCGTAGTCCGGGTTCGCGCTCGGGTCCGCGTGCGGGCGTATCTGCGTCGCCCAGTTGAAGACGCCGGCCGCGGCGACCCAGGCCGCGAGCGCCGCCGCGCGCGCGCGGGCGGGCAGGACGTCGAGGCCCAGGAACGCGAGGGCCCAGAGGCCGAGCAGGTCGCTGACGCGGTAGACGACCGTGAACGGCTCCCAGGCGAGGTACAGCGCCGCGTAGCCCACGAGCCAGAAAAGCCAGAAGCACGCCGGCTCCGCGACGCCGGCGCGGCCGCCGCGCGCCGCGCCGCGCGCGGCGGCGGCCAGCGGCAGGGCGGCGAGGACGACGCCCGCGCCCGCGGGCGCTCCCGAAAGCCCCACGAAATCGCAGAAAATCCGCAGCGTCATCCGCGTCCAGGCCGCGAGGGCCTCGACGGGCGCGGCGCCGTGCCAGGAGAACGAGCGGTCGGGCTTGAGCGCGGCGCTGCCGAGCAGCCACAGACGCAGGTCGTCGAGCCCGAGCGGGCGCACGGCCAGCAGTCCCGCGGCCAGATACGCGGCGGCGACGGTCAGCGCGAGCGCGGCGGCGAACGGCCGGATCGAGGCGCGGCGCCGGCGCGAGAGCAGCCAGACGAGGGCCGGCGCCGCCATCAGGTGTCCGACGTGGCCGAGGACGGCGCACGCCTCCCAGAAGCCGGCGAGAGCCGGGCGCGGCTCCTCGGCGAGGGCCTCGCGGGCGGCGAGCGCGGCGAACAACGCGCCGAGCATGTAGACCTGGGCCTCGAGGCTCCAGAACCACCAGGCCTGCGAGACCGCGAGGGCCGCCGCGCCGAGCGCGGCCTCGCGCTCGCTGCGCCCCGAGCGGCGGAGCAGGGAGGCGAAGACCGCGGCGCCCGCCGCGCCGAGCAGGGCGTCGAGGATCTGCAGGGACAAGATCGCCTCGCCGCGGTAGCCGAACAGGCGCAGCGCGCGGTCGAAGAGCCAGGCGGCGACGCCGTAGGCGAGGTGGTTGCCGTGGACGAGATGCCGGAAGTCGGAGAGCTCGACGGCGATCGCGCAGGCGACCCCGTCGAAGTTGAAGAAATACGAGCGCCACGAGAGGTCCAGGAGCAGCGCGGCGACGAAGACGCCGCCGCAGAGCCGGAGCTCGCGGCTCTTCATCGCGGCGCCTGCGCGCTCTCGAGCGTCTCGAGCCAGCGCGAGGCGAGGCCGGCCTCCGGGTCGTCCGGCGCCAGGCGCAGGTACGCGCGCACCTCCGCGGCGGCCGCCGCGGTCCGGCCGAGGCGGGCGAGGGAGCGCGCGAGGTCGAAGCGCGCCTTGGCGTCGTACGGATTCACGGCGACGGCTCGCTGCAGCTTCGCGGCCGCGTCGTCGTAGCGGCGGTCGCGCTCGTCGAGCAGAGCCGAGAGCACGAGGCCGTCGGGCTCGTCGGGGCGCGAGCGCCGGGCCGTCTCGAGGCGCGCGCGCGCCGCGCCGAACGCGGCGTGGCCGAATTCGAGGACCGCCAGGTTGTAGCCCGGCTCGTAGAGCTCGGGGTTGAGCCGCAGCGCCGCGAGCAGGGACTGCTCTCCGTCCGCGGCGCGTCCGGCGCGCAGGGAATCGACCCCGAGCGCGGCGCGCGCCTTGGCCGAAGCCGGGTTGCAGGCGATCAAGGAGCGGTCGAAGGCCTCCTCGTCGCGCCAGTCGAGCGCGCGCGCCGCGGAGCGCGCGCCGAGCGCGAGCAGGATCGCGGCGAGGCCCGCGCGCGCGGCGAGCGGCGCGCGCGTCTCCGCGCGGGCGAAGAGCGCGGCCGCGGCCGCCGCGAGCCCGAGCGACGGGAGATACAGGAAGCGCTGGGCCCCGATCACGTCGAGGTTCATCAGCAGCTGGCTCGTCGGCAGGAGGAACGCGCACGGAGCGAGAAGCCAGAAGCCCCAGCTCTCGCGGCGCCGCAGCGCGCGGGCCGCCGCGGCGAAAGCCGCCGCGAGCCCGAGCAGGCAGGCCCACGCCGCGAGGTCGTCGAGCCCCGCGTCGGGGACGAGGGGGCGCGAGAAGTCCGAGCAGAGCCCGACGCCGAGCGCGGCCGGGCGCGCGTAGCTCCAGACCCAGAATTTGGCGAGCGTCAGGAGGCGGACGAGGGGCGCTGCGCCCGCGAAGTACGAGACGCCGCTCGCGGCGATGGAGGGGAGGATCGCGGAGCGGCCCGCGAGGACGGCGGCGGCGGCGAGTCCGAGGCCCAGGTAGACGCGCCGGCGCTCGCGGTCCCACGGGAGACGCCGCGCGAACGTCCAGTCGGCGAGCGCGAGAAAGAGCGGGAACATGAGCGCGTTTTCCTTCGAGAGCGCGCCGGCCGCGTAGACGAGCGTCCCGGCCGCGATCCTCTTCGGTCCCGGGCGCTCGGGCAGGCCGAGCAGGAGCCAGGCTCCGAGCGCGGAGAGCGCGGCGAGCTCCTCGGACCGGCTCGTCAGGTACGCGACGACCTCGGCGTGGATCGGCAGGACCGCGAAGACCGCGGCCCCGGCGGCGGCCGCGCGCGCGGGCATCCGGCGGCGCAGGACCTCGAACACGAGCACCGCGACCGCGGCGTGCAGGAGCCAGTTGACCGCGTGCAGGGGCAGGGACGCGAAGCCGGTCGTCGCGCGCTGGAGGAGGAAGCTCAAGCTCAGCAGCGGCCGCCACTCGTGGATCGGCGTCTCGGCGCCGAGCACGGGCGAGACGTAGCCCGAGAGCAGCAGGGGCTTGAGCGCGGGCCAGCCCGCGCGGATGAGCGGGTGCTCGAGGATGAGCCAGCGGTCGTCTCGCGGCCAGCCGCGCGCGAGGAGGCAGGTCGAGTAGGCGGCGAGCGCGGCGGCGGCCGGAGCGGCGCGCTGGAGCCGGAGGTCAGAGCGGCTCATAGATCCGCGCGCGCTCGGCGGGCTCCTCGTGCACTTTCCGGAAGAGGCGCTCCTCGTCCAGATGAGAGTACGCGCGCTCGAGCGCGCGGCGCAGCCCCGAGCTCGGATCCGCGCCGAGGCCGACGTCGAGGCCGTCCTCGCGCACGACGTACGAGACGCGCATCGATTTCAGGTGAGCGGCGAAATCCCGGGCGTTCTCGTCGTCGGGCAGGGCGACGTTCGGCAGGCCCGCGTAGTAGCCGTCGCGGACGTGCTCGGCGCTGGCGAGGAGCGCCGGGCGCGGACGCGCGGCGAGCCACGCGTAGCTGAGCGCGAGCTCGGGCTCGGCGTAGGGGCTGGGGCGCCCGAGCCGCGGCAGCGTCTGCGACGCGAGCTGGAGAACGAGGAGGCCGGCGAGCGCGGGCTTCGCCGCGCGGCCGAGCCCGGCCGCGAGCGACCAGATCAGCAGGGGCAGGACCGGGATCATGTAGCGCTCGTACTGCCAGGACCAGAGCGCGTGCAGGGCCGCCGCCGCGATCAGCGCCCAGGCGGCGGGATCGTCGCGGCGCCGGCGCAGGACGCGCGCGAGGCCGGCGGCTGCGGCGGCCGCCAGCAGCGCGCCGAAGACGAGCGCCGTCCTCCCGTACGCGAAGCCCGGCGGGAGGAAGCAGCCGCCCCAGGCGGCGAGGTAGAAGCGCGCGTTCGCGGCCGCGACCTCCAGAGGCTTCCGCCAGGCGTTGCCGCGGTAGATGTCGGCCAGCAAGGAGATCTTGTCGACGCCGCGCGTGCGCGACCAGGACCACAGCGACCACAGCGCGTAGGCGAGCGCGGGCGGCGCGGCGGCGGCGGCGGCGGCGCTCCAGCGCCGCGCGCGCAGGAGCGGCGCGAGAGGGGCCGCGAGCGCGGCGGCTCCCGCGGTGCGCAGCATGAGCAGCGCCGCGCCGAGCGCCCCGGCCGCGCGCGGGCGCTTGTCCTCGGCGGCCGCGAGCAGGGCCAAGAGGACGAGGACGGACGGCGCCTCGCTCATCGGGACGCCGGCCTGGGCGAGCGCGAGAGGGCACGAGGCGAACAGCGCGGCGGCGAGGAGGGCGGTCGTCTCGTCGGTCCGGCGTCGGAGCCAGGCCCACGTCGCGATCGGCGCGGCGGCGAGGATCAGCGCGGAGAACGCCTGGAAGAGCCCCGGCCGCTCGGTGAAAAAGGCCAGCGGGGCGAGGAGCAGGGGCCAGCCGGGGTTGATCATCGCCAGCGGCGGACAGCCCGGCGACGTCTCGAGGCAGTAGCGGCCCGAGGCGAGCGCGCGCGCGCCGAAGTAGTAGAGCAGGTCGTCCTGCTGGCGCCCGAAGTACTGCGCCGGTGCGAAGGCGAGGACGAGCAGCGCGCAGGCGGCGAGGATCAGCGCCGAGCGCGGCGGGACCGCGAGTCGCAGAGTGGGGCTCAAAAATGGCGGAAGGGCAGGGATTCGAACCCTGGAGGGCTTTTAGACCCTACACGATTTCCAGTCGTGCGCCTTCGACCGCTCGGCCACCCTTCCAACGCTAGGATTATAACGTATTCCTGCCGCGTCTGCCTCGGCGCGAATGGACTGAGTGTTGCGACTCGGAATATAAGAAGCCGTCCGGCCGGAGGATCCATGAGCTCCGCAAGCGCGCCGCGCCTCGTCGTCTGGTTCAAGGACGTCGGCATCGCCGACATCCCGGAGGTGGGGGGCAAGAACGCGTCCCTCGGCGAGCTGCTGCGGGAGCTCGCGCCGAAGGGCGTGCGCGTGCCCGACGGCTTCGCGATCACGGCCGAGGCCTATCGCCGCTTCCTGCGCGCGGGCGGGCTCGAGAAAGTCATCGCCGACCATCTGGCCGGGCTCGATCTGAGCGACACCGAGGAGCTCCAGCGGCGCGGCCGCGCGATCCGCGAGGCGATCCGCCAGGCGCGCCTGCCCGCGGATTTGGAAGAGGCCGTCGCGGCCGCCTACGCGCGGCTCGGCGCGGGAGACGGCGGCGTGGCGGTGCGCAGCAGCGCCACGGCCGAGGACCTGCCCGACGCGAGCTTCGCCGGACAGCAGGAGACCTTCCTGAACGTCGCGGGCCGCGCCGACCTCCTCGACTGCGTGAGGCGGTGCTTCGCCTCGCTCTTCACCGACCGCGCGATCTCGTACCGCGCGGAGCGCGGCCTCGGGCACGAGAGCGTCGCGCTGTCGATCGGCGTCCAGCGCATGGTGCGCTCCGACCTCGCCTGCTCGGGCGTGGCGTTCACGCTCGACACGGAGTCGGGCTTCCGCGACGTCGTTCTGATCAGCGCCGCCTACGGGCTCGGCGAGAACGTCGTCCAAGGCACCGTGAACACGGACGAGTACTGCGTGTTCAAGCCGACCCTCAAGACGGGCTTCCGGCCGATCCTGCGCAAGACGCTCGGCGGCAAGGAGCTCAGGCTCGTCTACGAGGCGGGGGGCACGAAGCGCGTGCGCAACGTGCCGGTGCCGCCCGAGGAGCGCGCGCGCTTCGCGCTGAACGACGAGGAGATACTCACGCTCGCGCGCTGGGCCGTCCTCATCGAGGACCACTACGGCGCGAAGGCCGGACATCCGAGCCCGATGGACATCGAGTGGGCCAAGGACGGGCCGACCGGGGAGCTGTTCATCGTCCAAGCGCGGCCCGAGACCGTGCAGTCGCGCAAGGACGTCGACGTCGTGGAGACCTATCGGCTCAAGGAGCGCGGCCGAGCGCTCGCGTCCGGGCGCAGCGTCGGGGAGAGGATCGGCGCGGGCCGCGTGAGGGTCGTGCGGGACCTGCGTCACCTGGCGGACTTCCAGGACGGAGAGATCCTGGTCGCCGACAAGACCGACCCGGACTGGGAGCCGATCATGAGGAAGGCGGCGGCGATCGTGACGAACCGCGGCGGGCGCACCTGCCACGCGGCGATCGTCAGCCGCGAGCTGGGACTGCCGGCCGTCGTCGGAACGGAGACCGCGACCGAGGCGCTCGAGGACGGCCGGCTCGTCACGGTCTGCTGCGCCGAGGGGGAGACGGGCCGCGTCTACGACGGCGGGCTCGCGTTCGACGTCGAGCGCGTCAGCCTCAAGGGCCTCGGCCGGCCGCGCACGAAGATCATGATGAACGTCGCCGACCCCGAGACCGCCTTCGCGCTCTCGTTCCTGCCCAACGCGGGCGTGGGCCTCGCGCGCATGGAGTTCATCGTCTCGGATTGGGTCAAGGTCCACCCGATGGCCCTGGTCCACTTCGACCGCGTCGAGGACCGGGAGGCGCGCGCGGCGATCGAGCGGCTGACCGCGGGGCGCGCGGACAAGCCGTCGTACTTCGTCGACAAGCTGGCCGAGGGCGCGGCCGTGCTCGCGGCGGCGTTCTACCCGAAGGACGTGATCCTGCGCCTCAGCGACTTCAAGACCAACGAGTACGCGCACCTGATCGGCGGCGCGGCCTTCGAGCCGCACGAGGAGAACCCGATGATCGGCTTCCGCGGGGCCTCGCGCTACTATCACCCGCGCTACCGCGAGGGCTTCGCGCTCGAGTGCCGGGCCGTGCGCAAGGTGCGCGAGGAGATGGGCCTCAAGAACCTCAAGCTCATGATCCCCTTCTGCCGCACCGTCGCGGAGGGCGAGGCGGTGCTCGCCGAGATGGCCAAGCACGGCCTGCGCCGCGGCGAGAGCGGCCTCGAGGTGTACGTGATGTGCGAGATCCCGAGCAACGTGATCCTCGCCGAGCAGTTCGCGGAGATCTTCGACGGCTTCTCGATCGGCTCGAACGACCTCACGCAGCTGATCCTCGGAGTCGACCGAGACTCCGAGATCGTCGCGCCGATCTTCGACGAGCGCAACGAGGCGGTCAAGCGCATGATCGCGCAAGTGATCCGCGTCGCGCGCGCGAAGGGCCGCAAGATCGGCATCTGCGGCCAGGCGCCGAGCGACTACCCGGATTTCGCGCGCTTTCTCGTCGAGCAGGGCATCGACAGCCTGTCTCTGAATCCGGACGTCGTGCTCAAGACGACGCTGGCCGTGCTCGAGCTGGAGAAAGCTTCGTTCCGCAGTCCCGCGGGGGCCGCATGAACGGCGGCTCCCGCGCGGGCCTTTGCGTCGCGAGTTCTTTTAACGCGGACACCGTTTTGCGGAGGATGAATATATGAAGACGCTGCAGAAGACGAAGCCGGCGGCGGAGCCCGCGCAGGCGGGCCGCAAGACGATGAAGGCCCTCGTGTACCACGGCCCGAATCGGCGCGCCTGGGAGGACCGGCCGCGGCCGCTCCTGCAGGCGGACACGGACGCGATCGTCCGCATCGCGACGACGACGATCTGCGGGACGGACCTCCACATCATGAAGGGGGACGTTCCCGAAGTGACGGAAGGCCGCATCCTCGGCCACGAGGGCGTCGGCGTCGTCGTGGAGGCGGGCAAGGGCGTCTCGCGCTTCAAGGCCGGGGACCGGGTCCTGATCTCCTGCATCACGTCCTGCGCGGTCTGCGCCCCGTGCCGCCGCGGGATGTACTCGCACTGCGAGCGCGGCGGCTGGATCCTCGGCCACCTGATCGACGGCACGCAGGCCGAGTTCGTTCGCGTCCCGTTCGCAGACACGAGCCTCTATCCGCTCGCGAAGGGCGCGAGCGACGCGGCGATGGCGATGCTGAGCGACATCTTCCCGACGGGCTTCGAGTGCGGCGTGGTCAACGGGCGCGTCAAGCCGGGCGACGTCGTCGCGATCGTCGGGGCCGGGCCGATCGGGCTGGCGACCTTGCTGACGGCGCAGTTCTACGCGCCGGCGCAGATCATCATGGTCGACCCGGACGCGAACCGGCTCGAGGTCGCGCGCGGGCTCGGCGCCACGCAGGGCGTCGGCGCGAGCGGCTCCGAGGCCGTGCAGACGATCCTCGGGCTCACCGGAGGGCGCGGGGCCGACGTCGTCGTCGAGGCCGTCGGGACTCCCGCCGCGTTCTACATCTGCCAGGGCGCCGTCGCCGCGGGGGGCGTGATCGCCAACATCGGCGTCCACGGCAGGAGCGTCGAGCTGCATCTGGAGAAGCTGTGGGCGCACAACATCACGCTCACGACGCGCCTCGTCGACACGGTCACGACGCCGATGCTGCTGAAGGCCGTCGAGTCCGGACGGCTCCAGCCGGAGAAGCTGGTCACGCACCGCTTCGCGCTGGACGACATGATGAAGGCCTACGACGCGTTCGGCGACGCGGCCAAGCAGAAGGCCTTGAAGGTCGTCCTCGCGGCCCCGGACCGCTGACCGGGCCCGCGCGGGACGCGCTCGGCGTGGTGGCCCTTTTGTTGCCTATTATAAGGCATGAGGGGGATCTTGCTTCTCGCCTTCAAGCTCCTCGTCAACGACAAGGCGAAGTTCACCGCCCTGCTGGTGGGGATCATCTTCGCCGTGTTCCTGATGGTCTCGATGACCGCGATGTTCACCGGAGTGCTCTACCGCGCGTCCGCGACCGTCGTCAACATCGGCGCCTCGATGTGGGTCATGGACCCGTCCGTCGACACCGTGCAGAACACGATCGGCCTTCCGGCCTACGTGCTCGACGCCGTGCGCAGCATGGACGGCGTGAAGTACGCGGTGCCGCTCTACTCCGGCGGGGCGCTCGTCAAGCTGCCGACCGGGCGCTATCAGACGGTCACCGTCATCGGCCTCGACGACACCAGCCTGTTCGGACGGCCGGAGCTCGAGCAGGGGCGCATCGAGGATATTTATCAGGAGAACGGCTTTTTCGTCGTGCGCGACGCTGAATTCGGCAAGTTCGACAATCCGAAGCTCGGCGCCGAGTTCGAGCTCAACGACCACCGCGGCGTCGTCGTCGGCATCGCGCGCGTGGCGAGCTCGGGCCTGTACGGGATCCCGACCCTCTACACGACGTACTACCGCGCGCTCCAGTATATCCCGAGCCCCCGCTTCACGATGGCTTACGTCCTCGTCGAGCCGAAGAGCCCGGCCGACGTCGAGCGCATCAAGCGGCAGGTCGCGAAGCTCGGCTACGTCGCGGTGACGAAGGACGAGTTCATGCAGAAGACCGCCGACTTCCTGATCCACAAGACGGGCTTCGGCATCAACCTGATGATCATGACGCTGATGAGCTTCGTCGTCGGCCTGTCGATCTCGGGGCAGACCTTCTACACCTTCATCCTCGAGAATCTCGAGAAGTTCGGCGCGCTGAAGGCGATCGGCGCGAAGAACCGCGAGCTCGTCGCGATGATCCTGTTCCAGGCCGGCTTCACGGCGCTCGTCGGCTACGGCCTCGGCGTCGGCCTGTGCACGGCCCTGATCGGCTTCGCGAAGCTACACCTGCCCGACTACGCGTCGAGGATTTCGTTCCTGGTCCTGGGACTCGCCTTCGGGATGGTGCTCGTCATCGCCGGAGTGTCGAGCTATTTCGGAGTCCGGCGAGTGCTCCGCATCGAGCCGTTCGACATCTTCCGGGGCTAGATGCTATGAGGATTCCCAATGACGCATCTGTGCCGAGCACGCAGTGTCGAGGCCTGACATGAGGATCGCGATCGAGGCGCACGGTCTGGTCAAGGGGTTCGGCGAGGGCTCCGCGCGGATCACCGCGCTGCGCGGCGTCGACCTCACGGCCGGCTTCGGCGAGATGGTCTACATCGTCGGACCCTCGGGCAGCGGCAAGACCACTCTGCTGAGCGTGCTCTCCGGCGTCCTGCGCCCAGACGATGGGAAAGTGCTGGTCGAAGGCATCGACATCTGGGGTCTCGACGCCGACGCCCTCGCGTCCCTGCGCCTGCAGAAGATCGGCTTCGTGTTCCAGGACTTCCATTTGTTCCCGCGGCTCACCTCGGCCGAGAACGCGGCGATCCCGCTGATCCTGCGCCGGACGGACTGGGACGCGGCGGTCGCCGAGGGCGTCAAGAACCTGGAGATCGTCGGCCTGCGCAACCGCGCGGACCTGCCGCCGGTCAAGCTCAGCGGCGGCGAGCAGCAGCGCGTCGCGATCGCGCGCGCGATCGCCGGGCGCCCCGAGATCCTGATCCTCGACGAGCCGACCGCCTCCCTCGACGGGGACACCGGCCGCAACGTCGTCGGCTTCGTCAAGGAGCATCTCCTGAACGAGGACCGCTGCATCATCGTCGTCACGCACGACAGCCGCATCTACGATTTCGCGAGCCGCATCCTCAAGATGGAGGACGGCCGCCTGACCGGGACGCTGGAGGCGAAGTCATGAAGAATAAAATCCTGTTCGGCGTCGCCTGCGCCGGACTGCTGGCCGGTCTCGCCGCGGCGTTCCTGTTCTCCGCGAAGAGCAGGCCCCTGCCGCCGGCCTACGCGCCGCCGGCGAACCCCTACGCGAGCGGCATCTACGCCGAGGGCATCGTCGAGAGCGACCAGCCCAGCGGCAAGAACGTCAACATCTATCCCGAGGTCTCGGGCACCGTCGCCGCCATCCCGGTGACCGAAGGCCAGCTCGTCAAGCGCGGGGACGTCCTGATGAAGATCGAGGATTCGATCCCGCGCTCCTCGGTCGAGCTCGCGCGCGCGAACTTCAAGACCGCGCAGGACACCCTCGCGAAGCTCCAGGCCGTCCGCGCTCTGGACCCGGGCGCGATCAGCCAGGACCAGCTCGACACCCAGGCGAACACGGCGGCCGCCTTGAAGGCCACCGTCGTCTATCAGGAAGCCCTGCTCGCCAAATACACGCTGGCCGCGGCGCAGGACGGCGTCGTGATGTCGATCAACACGTCGGTCGGCGCCTACGTTTCGCCGCAGGGGGTGTACGACTCCTACACCGAGGGCGCGACCCCCGTCCTCGCGCTCGGCAGCCCGCCCGACCGGCTCAACGTGCGCTGCTACGTCGACGAGATCCTCGTGCCGCATCTGCCTCCTCCCGAAAGGATCTCCGCGCGCATGACCGTGCGCGGCTCGGCCACCGTGGTGCCTCTGATCTACGTCGGCGTTCAGCCGTTCGTTTCCCCGAAGATCGAGCTGTCGGACCAGAAGCAGGAGCGCGTCGACGTGCGCGTCCTGCCCGTGATCTTCCGCATCGCGCCCGCTCCCGGGCTCCGCTTGTATCCCGGCGAATTGGTGGACGTCTACATCGGTGAGAAGCCGCCGAGCCCGACCCTCGCCTCCGCGCCGCGCTGAGCTTCGGGCGCGGAGGCCCGAAGTGGTAGAATCGCGCGCCGTGAGGAGGCAGTCATGAAGCGAATCGCGGACCGTCCGCTCGCCGCCGGCGAGCTGCGCGCGATGGACGCGTACTGGCGCGCCGCGAACTACCTCGCCGTCGGACAGATCTACCTCTACGACAACCCGCTCCTGCGCCGTCCGCTCAAGCGCGAGCACGTGAAGCCCCGCCTGCTCGGCCATTGGGGGACGACGCCGGGGCTCAACCTCGTCTACGTCCATCTGAACCGCGCGATCAAGACGCACGACCTCGACGCGATCCTGATCGCGGGCCCCGGCCACGGCGGACCGGCGATCGTCGCGAACTCCTATCTCGAGGGCACGTACAGCGAGGTCTACCACGAGATCACGCGGGACGAGGCCGGGATGAAGAAGCTGTTCAAGCAGTTCTCCTTCCCCGGCGGCATCCCCAGCCACGTGGCGCCGGAGACGCCGGGCTCCATCCACGAGGGCGGCGAGCTCGGCTACTCGCTCGCGCACGCGTACGGCGTGGTCTTCGACGACCCGGGCCTGCTCGCGGTCTGCGTCGTCGGCGACGGCGAGGCCGAGACCGGACCGCTCGCCGCGAGCTGGCACTCGAACAAGTTCCTCAATCCCGCGCGCGACGGCGCGGTCCTGCCGATCCTGCACCTCAACGGCTACAAGATCGCCGGCCCCGCCGTGCTCGCGCGCATTCCGGAAGACGAGCTCGACGCGCTCCTGCGCGGCTGCGGCTACGAGCCGTATCTCGTGGAGGGAAGCGATCCCTTGAAGGTCCATCAGCTCATGGCCGCGACTCTCGACGCCGCGCTGAGCCGCATCCGGGCGATCCAGCGCGCGGCCCGCGAGAAGGGCGTCCGCGAGCGTCCGCGCTGGCCGATGATCGTGCTGCGCACGCCGAAAGGCTGGACCGGCCCGAAGTTCGTCGACGGCAAGAAGATCGAGGGCACGTTCCGCGCGCATCAGGTCCCGATCGCCGAGATGTCGCGGCCCGCGCACGTGAAGATATTGGAGAAGTGGATGCGGAGCTACAGGCCGCAGGAGCTCTTCGACCGCAACGGCCGTCTCGCCGCGAAGCTCGCGGCGCTCGCTCCGTCCGGCGCGCGCCGCCTCGGCGCGAACCCGCACGCGAACGGCGGCCTGCTCCTGCGCGACCTGAGCCTGCCGGACTTCCGCAAGCACGCGGTCGCGGTTCCGCGGCCCGGCGCGGTCGACGCCGAGGCGACGCGCGTGATGGGCCGCTTCCTGCGCGACGCGCTGAAGGCGAACGGCTCCAGCTTCCGGATCTTCGGGCCCGACGAGACCGCGTCCAACCGCTGGGACGCGGTGTTCGAGGTCGACGACCGCTGCCTCGTCGCGCGCGCTTCGCCGGACGACGAGAACGTGTCGCCCGAGGGACGCGTCATGGAGGTGCTCAGCGAGCACCTCTGCGAGGGCTGGCTCGAGGGCTACCTGCTGACCGGCCGCCACGGCTTCTTCAACTGCTACGAGGCCTTCGTCCACATCATCGACTCGATGTTCAACCAGCACGCGAAGTGGCTGAAGGTCACGCGCGGCATCCCGTGGCGCCGCCCGATCGCGTCGCTGAACTACCTGCTGTCCTCGCACGTCTGGCGCCAGGACCACAACGGCTTCAGCCATCAGGACCCGGGCTTCCTCGACCACGTCGTCAACAAGAACTCCGAGGTGATCCGCGTCTATCTTCCGCCGGACGCGAACACCTTGCTCGTCGTCGCCGACGACTGCCTGCGCAGCCGCAATCTGGTCAACGTCGTCGTCGCGGGCAAGCAGCCCGCGCCGCAGTGGCTGAGCATGGACGAGGCCGTCAAGCACTGCGCGGCCGGGATCGGGATCTGGGGCTGGGCCAGCGGCGACGCGGGCGGCGAGCCCGACGTGGTGATGGCCTGCAGCGGCGACGTGCCCACGCTCGAGACGCTGGCGGCCGTCGAGCTGCTGCGCGCGGCCCTGCCCAAGCTGAAGATCCGCGTCGTCAACGTGGTGGACCTCATGAAGCTCCAGCCGCGCGGCGAGCACCCGCACGGCCTCGACGACCGCGAGTTCGAGCGGATCTTCACGAAGGACAAGCCCGTCATCTTCGCCTTCCACGGCTACCCGTGGCTCATCCACCGCCTGATGTACCGCCGCGCGAACAGCCGCAACTTCCACGTGCGCGGCTACAAGGAGGAGGGGACGACGACCACGCCGTTCGACATGGTCGTGATGAACGACCTCGACCGCTTCCACCTCGCCGGCGACGTGATCGACCGCCTCCCGAAGCTCGGCGCGCGCGCGGCCTATCTCCAGCAGGAGCTGCGCGACAAGCTGCTCGCGCACAAGCAGTACATCCACGAGCGCGGCGAGGACATGCCCGAGATCCGGAATTGGACTTGGCGCGGCCGGGCCCGGCGCTGACGCGCCGGCCTTTCCAAGCGCGGGAATAAATCCTATTTTGTCCGTCATGAGTCCCGGGCGCGGGCGCAGGGACGTCCTCTTCGCCGCGGCGGCGGTCGCCGCGGCGGCCGCCGTCCTGCTCGCGCCGATCGCCTGGCGCGGCGAGGGCCTGCTCCCCGCCGGAGTGCTGTGGCGCTTCGCGCCGTGGAACCGTCTGCTCCCGACTTTCCCGGGCGGCGCGCTCCACGGCGATCCGCTGCTCGAGTTCTGGCCGTGGCGCCTGTTCCTCCGCTCCGAGCTCTTGTCCGGGCGCCTGCCGCTGTGGAATCCGCTGATCGAGGCGGGCGTGCCGTTCGCGGGCTGCGTGCAGGCCGCGCTGTTCTTCCCGACGGAGCTCGGGCTCGCCTGGCTGCCGCCGGCGGCGTGGAGCCTCGCCGCGGCGTTCCTGAAGATGCTCTGCGCCGGCTTCTTCACGGCCCTGCACGCGCGGCGCCTCGGCGCGGACCGCACGGGCGCGGCGCTGTCGGGCGTGGCGTTCGCGCTGTGCGGCTGGCTGATCGCCTGGCTCGGCCATCCGCAGTCGAACGTCGCGTGCGTGCTGCCCGCCTTGTTCTGGACGCTCGGCCGCGCGTTCGAGCGCGGCTCGCCGCGCGCCTTCGCCGGCGTCGCGCTCGCGGTCGGCTTCGTCCTGCTCGGCGGCCACCCGCCGACGGCCCTGCACGCGCTCGCGGCCGGCGCCGCCTACGCGGTTTTTCTCGCCTCGCGCCGTCCCGCGGCGCGGCGGCGCCCGCTCCTGGCGGCGGCCGCGCTCGCGGCGGCGGCGGGCTTCGCGCTCGCCGCGCCGGCCTTGCTGCCGTTCCTCGAGTACCGCGCGCTGAGCTCCTCGGCCGCGTCGTCGGCGGCGCTCGCGCGCTGGAGCACGCACCTGACCTGGTCGCTGCCCCTGCACCTCGTCCTGCCTCTCGCCGCCGGCTCCGCCACGCGCGGGCACCCCGTGCTGGACAATGCCTTCGGCATCGACTTCGCGAGCAACTTCCTCGAGCGCGCGGGCTGGCTCGGCCTTCCCGCGCTGATGTTCGCCGCGCTCGCCCTGCGCCGCCGCTGGGCGGAGCCGGAGGTCCGCTTTCACGCGGCCCTCGCGGCCTTCGGCCTGGCCGCGGCGCTCGGGCTGTGGCCGCTGCCGTGGCTGTGGCGGCTCCTGCCCGGCTTCTCCTCGGCCAACCCCGCGCGCCTGCTCCTGCTCCTCTGCTTCGGCGGGGCGACGCTCGCGGGCCTCGGCGCCTCGAGCGCGCCGCGCGCGACCGACCGCCGCGACGCCGCGGTCCTGCTCGCGCTCGCGCTCGCCGCCGTCGCGTCCGCGGCGTTCGTCGACTCCGTGGTCTGGGACTGGCTGCCCGCGCCGGCGCGGGGCTTCGTCGTCGGCCAGGGCGTCGCCGGACTCGTCGAGGCCGTCTGCGCCGCCGCGCTCGTCGCCGCGCCGCGCCTGCGGCGCTGGGCGCCCGCGGTCGCGGGACTCTTCCTCCTGCGCCTCGCCGCGGGCGTGAACCCGACCGCGCCGTCGGCGCTTCTTTACCCCGCGACGCCCTCGCTTTCGCGCCTGGCCGAGGCCGCCGGCTCCGGCCGCGCGCTCGCGCTCGGCGGCGCGGTGCCGCCCGACGTCGGGATGGCGCTCGGCCTGCGCGACGTCCGCGGCCAGGACTTCGCGACGCTCGCGCGCTACGAGCGCGTCGTGCGCGGGACCGCCGGCGACTTCGCCTTCTACTCGTCGGCGCCGACCCTGCCGCCGAACCCGCGCCTCCTCGCGGCGTCCGCCTTCGCCGCGCCGTCCGGCGCCGTCGTCGAGAGGACCGCGGGCTGGACGAAGGTCGACGACGGCGACCTCCAGGTGTTCCGCGCGAACGCGCCCGCGCCGCGCGCGCTCTTCGCGTCCGAGTCCCTGTCGGTCGCGTCCGCGCAGGCGCTCGCGGCCGTGCGGCGTCCGGACTTCGATCCCGCGCGCCAAGTCCTGCTCGACGACTGGTTCTCTCTGCCGACCGTCTCCCGCGCGCGCGGAACCGCGCGCATCGCGCGCGACGAGCCGAACGAGGTCGTCGTCGAGGTGAACTCCGACGGGCCGGGCTGGCTCGTCCTGCTCGACTCGTGGTTCCCGGGCTGGCGCGTCGAGGTCGACGGCGAGCTCGCGCCGCTGCGCCGCGCCGACTACTCGTTCCGCGCCGTCGAGGTGCCGGCGGGACGCTCGACCGTGCGCTTCACGTACGCGCCGTTCTCGTTCGCGGCCGGGCTCCTGCTCGCCGGCCTCTCGACGCTCGGCCTCGCCGCGGCCTGGCGCCGCGGCTGACGCCTGGCGATAGAGGAATCATTTGCTCCAGTTCGACATCCGGCAAAGAATTCGCGCTCTTCTCGCTTTCCTGGGGAAAGACGTCTCCGCTCGGGACAAGGACCTGGAGGGCTCGTCGAAGGCGCGCTGCCCTTCTTGCGGCGGCGTCATGATACGAGCGAGAAGCGCGGGCCGATCGGTCGCGATCGCCGGCGCGATCACGCTCGCGGCGTTCGGACTGTGCGCGGTCCTCGCGGCGAAAAAGGACATGTTTCAAGCCGCGGCGGCATCCTGTTTGGCGGGGATTTTTTCCTTCGCGGCGACGGCGGCCTCGGGCGCGTCGGCGCTGCTGGGGCGGAACCAGTGCAAGCAATGCGGCCATCGCTGGCGCGGGACCGGATCCCGCTCCGGCTAGATCTCGAGCTCCATCCCCTCGCGCGCCGCGAGCACCTCGAGCTTCCCGCCGCGCGCGGCCGCGGCCTTCTGGCACTCGGCCTCGAGCGCGTCCATCGCGGCGTCGTCGCGGGCCGGGTCGTGGTGATACAGCGCGAGCCGCTTGACGCCCGCCTTGTGCGCGAGGTCGAGCACGTCCTCGAACGTGCTGTGGCCCCAGCCGCGGCGCTGGCGGTACTCCTCGGTCGTGTACTGCGACTCGGCGATCAGCAGGTCGGCGCCGGCCGCGAACTTCGCGATCGCGGCGTCCTCCTTGTCGGTGAACTCGCCGCGCGCGTTGAGCTTCGCGTAGGGCTCGTGGTCGCTCAGGTAGCAGAGCGCGCGCCCCGCGTGCTCGAAGCGGAAGCCGATCGTGATGCCCGGGTGGTTCAGGAAGTGGTAGCTCGCGCGCACCGGGCCGATCTCGACCGGGTCGCGGAGCTCGACGAACGCGGGCTTCGAGGGGACCTCGTCGAGGCGCACCGGGAAATAGGCGGAGGACATCTGGCCGGCGATCACGTCGCGAAACGAGCGCGTGGTTCCGGGCACGCCGTACAGGGTCAGCAGGCTCTCGGGCCGGTACAGCGGCGCGAAGAAGGGCAGGCCCTGGACGTGATCCCAGTGCGTGTGGCCGATGAAGATGTGGGCCTCGACGGGAGCGCCGGCCTTCTCGCGCAGGAGCGAATCGCCGAGCGCGCGGATGCCGGTGCCGGCGTCGGCGATCAGCACGCGCCCGCCGGCGCGGATCTCGACGCAGGAGGTGTTGCCGCCGTAGCGCGAGGTCGACGCGCCGGGCGCGGGGATCGAGCCCCGCACGCCCCAGAAGCGGACCTTCATCAGCTATCGCCGAGCATCTCGGCGACGCGCTTCTGGAAGTCCGCGATGCGGAACGGCTTGATGATGTAGCCGTCCGCGCCGGACTCCTCGACGGCGGTCTTCACGTCGGCCGTGTAGGACTTGGACGAGCTGATCAGGATCTTCACGGCCTTGAGGCTCGCGTCCTCGCGGATGCGGCGGCAGACCTCGAAGCCGTGCATCTTCGGCATCAGCAGGTCGAGGACGACGAGGGCCGGCTTGACCTTCTGGATCAGCTCGATGCCGGACATCCCGTCCTCGGCGGTCTGCACGTCGCAGCGGTCCTTGAGGACGTGCGCGATCATCTGGCGCATGTCCTCGTCGTCGTCCACCACGACCACGGTCCGCTTCATGACCCGGAGTGTAGCGGACGCGCGCGCGCGCGTCAACGGGTCGTTCATCGAAATGCTATCCTCGCGGAATGCCTCCGTTCGCGGACTGGCTCCGCGCCTCCTGGGAGGATTTCCGCCGGCGCTGGGGCCGGCTGATGACGGTGATCGGCGTCGCGGGCGTCGCGACCTGCGTCGCGGCGCTGGTCCCGGTCCTTCCCGCCGCCGTGCTCAGCGTCCTTCATCTCGGCTCGCCGTGGCTCGTCTGGGCCGCGGCGGGCCTCGCGTCCCTGTGCGCGGCGCTGTGGCTCTCGACGTGGGGCCAGGCGGCCGCGGTGCGCGTCGCCCGCTTCGACGAGGGCGCGGGGGAGAGCCTGTCGCGCGCCTGGGCCCAGACCGCGTCCTTCGGCTGGGTGATCACGCTCACCTTCCTCGCGACGGCAGGGGGATTCGCGCTGTTCGTCCTGCCCGGGGTCGTCCTGTTCGTCCTCCTGTTCTTCGCGCCGTATTACGAGCTCTCGGGCGAGGGCGCGGGCATGCGCTCGATCGGGCTTTCCTGGGCGCGCGTCGCGGCCCGCCCGTTCGACGCGGCCCTGCGCCTCCTGGCCGCCTTCGTCATCTCCTGGGCGCCGAGCCGGATCCCGTACGTGGGCTGGCTCATCGCGATGTTCTGGGCGCCGTTTTTCCTGATCGCCAGCTCGCGCTTGGCCGACGACCTGCGCGCGGCCGCTCCGGAGGCCGCGCCGCCGCCGTGGCTGCCGGGCCTCGTCGCGGGGCTGACGCTCGCGCTCGTCGCCGGGCTCGGCGCGGCGACGGCGGGCTCGCTCGTGCTCGCGCGGCGCAGCCTGCCCCTGATGGCGGGGATGATGACGCGCGCGATGTCGGGCGGCCTCGATCCCGACACCGGCAACGCGCTGATCGCCGTGCTCCAGCACAACGCGACGCCCGAGCAGCAGCAGAAGGCCTACGCGTTCGTCATGGCGGGCTCGTCGGGCACCGTCTCCGCGCTCCCCGAGGGGCCGTGAGCGCGCGCCGCGGTCTCGTCTGGGGCGCGGGCGCCGTCGCCGCTCTCGCGATCCTCGCCGTCGTCGTCGGCGGCCGGCTCGACGAGGTCCGCCGCGCCGGCGAGGCCGTCTCCTGGCCCTGGCTCGCGGCCGCGCTCGCCTGCGCGCTCGCCAGCCACGCGATGGTCGGGATGGCGCTCTCGGAGACGCTCGCCGTCCTCGGCCACGATCTCGGCGCCCCGATCGTCCTCGGCATCGCGCTCGTCTCCACGACGGCGAACTACGTCGTCTCGGCGGGCGGCGCCACGGGCTTCGCGCTGAAGGCGCACCTCCTGCACAAGCGCCGCGTGCCCATCGCCACGACGATCACGGCCTCGGCCGTGACCTCGGCGATCCTGTACGCGGTCCTCGCCGCGATCCTCGCGCAGGGCCTCGTCACGCTCCTCCTGCGCGCGGGCGGAGCGCGCTGGGCCGTCCTCGAGAGCGCGTTCGGCCTGCTGATCCTGCTCGCGGGCGCCGCGCTCGTGCTCGCGGTCTTCTTCAACCGCTCCGTGCGCGGCCGCCTCGCGCACCGGCTCTTCCGCACGACGAACCGCGCCGCGTTCCGGCTCTCCTCGCGCGAGATCCCGCCCGAGGACTTCGCGTCCTTCGAGATGCAGCTCAACCAGGGCCTCGCGCGCATCCGCGCCGGCCGGGGGCGGCTGACGACGACCATCCTTTATACGTGCCTGGACTGGGGCTTCGCGATGACCTCGCTGTGGCTGTGCTTCCGCGCGGTCGGAGCGGGGCTCCATCTGGGCGCGCTGATCGCGGCGTTCACGACCAGCCAGGCCGCGACCTTGATCCCGATCCTTCCCGGCGGCCTCGGCGCGGCCGAGGGCTCGATCGCGGCGCTGATGGCCGGCTTCGGCGTCGACGCCGGCACCGCGCTCGTCGCGGCGATGCTGTTCCGGCTCTGCTACTACGTCGCGCCGTCCCTGCTCAGCGTGCTCGTGCTCTGGGGCCTCAAGGTCTCGGAGCCGGCGGTCCTGCAGGAGGCGGCCGACCTCGGGCGCGACCTCCAGAGCCGCGCCGAGACCCAAAAGACCTAGCGCGCCCCTGGGTCCAATGCCGCAGCCGCGGGCCATCCGGCCCTCTTTTACGCCCGGAATCAAGTCGTTATGATACGCGACATGAAGGCCGCCCTTCTGCTGTCGCTGTTCGCCGCGACGCACGCGCGGGCTCTCCCCGGCGCGATCGACCTCGACGCGATCGCCGCGGGCGCCCAGTCCGCGGGCTTTTCCCCGATCGCCGGGCACTACGTCCCGCCCGCGCAGCCGCCGGCCCCGCCGGCGGCGCTCGTCTACGCGTCCGGCGCGCAGGACGACGCGCGCGTCGACCTCGCGGGGCTCCTCGACCGCCACCTGACCGCGGCCGACTCGTTCGACGACGGGATCGGCCGCACCTTCGTGTCCGGCACCCTCGACCTGGCGGGCGACGGCTGGATGGCCGTCACTCCTCCGGGCCAGACGCCGCTGCTCGTCAAGATCGAGCGCGGGATGTCGGCGCAGTGGGCGGCGGGGGGGCGCGGCTATTCGCTCGACCTCGACGCCAGCATCTTCCGCGCGCGGCTCAACAACATCCTCGAGATCAAGGACGGCTCCGGCCGGACCGTGTGGCGGCGCCGGATCATCGAGCTGTTCCAGAAGACGTTCGAGGCGGGCCGCCCCGTCGTCATCGGCGGACGCTCGTACCGCCTGTTCGTGGCGCGTATGCCCGACGGCCAGCGCCCCGCGCGGCCGTCCTCCCGCCTCGGCCTGTGCCTGATCTACGACCAGCTCGACGGGTGGGGCCGCCACGATCAGTACGACTTCTACCGGTTTCCGCTGGAGGCGATGACCGGGCGGCGCCTCGACGTCGCGCTGTACGGGGGCGACCGGGCCGGCCTCGAGGTGTCCCCGGACCTCTCCGCGCTGACGATTTCCCGCTGAATTGGACGGCGGCGCGCGAAAACAGTAGAATACGGCCCTCATGACGCTTTGGGCCGTGATGATCGCCGGTGCGGTGGCCGCGTCGTTCGCCGCGGCGATGCTTTTGAGCCGATCGCTGTACGTGGGGGCGGTCTGCCTGCTCGTCGTCCTCCTGCAGACGGCCCTGATCTTCCTGCTCCGCGGGGCGCCGCTGCTCGGCCTCCTCCAGGTCATGATCTACGCGGGCGCGGTCATGGTCCTCGTCGTCGTCACGATCATGGCCTCGGGCGGAACGCCCGCCGCCGAGCGCCTCGCGGACTTCACCGTGCCGCGCTGGGCCGCCGCCGCGGCCGTCGCGGCCGTCGCGCTCGAGCTCGTTTTGACCCTGGCCGCGGCCCGCGCCGTCCCCGAGGCGGCCCCGGCGCTGGCGCCGGCGTCCGGCGACTACGCGTCCGCCTTCGGCGTCTCCCTCTTCCGCTCGTACTCGCTCGCGACCGAGGCGGTGACTTTGCTGATGTTCCTCGCGGGTCTCGCGGTCCTTCCCGAGAAGGAGGCGCCGTGAGCGCGGCGATCTGGGCGATCACGGCTTTCCTGTTCAGCGCGGGCCTCGCGGCGGTCGTCCTGCGCCGCCAGCTCCTCGCGATGCTCCTCGGCGTGGAGCTGATGATCGCGGGCGTCAACGTCGCTCTCGTCCACTACGCGGGCCGCTACGCCGACGCCGAGGCTCTCGCCGCGGTCGCGGTCGTGATCGCCGTCGCCGCCGCCGAGGCCGTCGTCGGCCTCTCTCTGATCCTCAAGGTCCTGCGCTCGGGGCGCGGCCTCGACGCCGGCGACCTCGCGGAGCTGCGCGGATGACCGCGGCCCAGGTCCCGCTCTCCGCCTGGCTCCTGTTCGCGGCCCCGATCGCGGCGCTGCTCCTCGGCTTCTTCGTCTTCCGCCCGCTGAAGCCCGAATGGACGCATCTTCCGATCCTGCTCTCCTGCGCGGTCGTCACGGGCGCGAGCCTCGCGCTGACGGCGCGCGTCCTCGCGGGCGGCAGCTTCGACTTGAACCTCTACCGCTGGGCCGCCGCGGGGCGCTGGGCGATCGACTTCGGCCTGCGCGTCGACGGGCCCGGCACGGCGGTCCTGTCGATGGTCGCCGTCGTCGGCTCGCTGATCCACGTCTACGCCGCGAGCTACATGAAGGGCGATCCCGGCTTCTCGCGCTTCTTCCTCGTCTTCCACCTGTTCTTCCTCGCGATGATCGGCCTGCTCACCGCGAACAACTTCGTCCAGCTCTACCTGTTCTGGGAGCTCGTCGGCGTGGCCTCGTACCTGCTCGTCGGCTTCTGGTTCCATAAGGAAAGCGCGCGCAAGGCCGCGCTCAAGGCTTTTCTCACGAACCGCGTCGGCGACTTCGGCTTCCTGCTCGCGCTCCTTCTCATCCTGACGAGCTTCAAGGTCGGGCACTTCCAGCTGGTGTACTTCCTCGTCCGCAACTCGACGACGATGCCCGAGTTCCTGCCGCTGATCGGCGTCCTCCTGATCTGGGCCGCGTGCGCGAAGTCGGCCCAGTTCCCGCTCTACTTCTGGCTGCCCGACGCGATGGAGGGCCCGACGCCGACGTCCGCGCTCATGCACGCGGCCACCATGGTGACCGCCGGCGTCTTCCTGCTGATCCGCGCCTGGCCGCTGATCGCGGCGGTCCCGGCGCTTCCGCCGCTCGTCGCCGCGATCGGCGCCTTTACGGCTGTCTTCGCCGCGGTCTTGGCCGCGACGAAGAAGGACCTCAAGCGCATCCTCGCCTACTCGACGGTCAGCCATCTCGGGCTCATGATGCTCGCGCTCGGGCTCGGGCAGGTCGCGGTCGCGGTCCTGCACCTGATCATCCACGGCTTCTTCAAGGCCGCGCTCTTCTTGTGCGCCGGCAACGTCGGCCACGCGATCCATCAGCCGACCGCGAACGTCGACGACGTCGGCGGCTGGGGCCCGTCGATGCGGATGACGCAGGCCTGCTTCGTGCTCGCCGCGCTGTCGCTGGCCGGGATATGGCCGTTCGGAGGCTTCTTCAGCAAGGACGCGATCCTCGACGCGGCGCTCGCGCGCGGCGGAGCCTTCGCGCTCGCCGGCGCGCTCGTCTCGGTCCTCTCCGCCTTCTACATCTTCCGCATGATGTTCCTGACCTTCCACGGCGCGCGGCCCGAGCAGAAGGGCCTCGGCGCGCATCCGCACGAGGCCGGCCCCGAGTTCGTCGCGCCGATCGTCCTCCTCTCTCTCGGCGCGGCGTTGGCGGGGCTTCTCAAGAGCCGCGTCGAGACGCTCGTGGTCCTCGGCTGGCAGCAGGTCCCGTTCGTGGTCCCGATCATCGGCGGCCAGCTGAGGATCCTGCGCGCGGATCTCCCCGGCGTCAGCGTGCTTCCGGAATTCTCCGCGACGGTCTTCGCGATCGGCACGGGTCTGGCCGCGCTCGGCGCGGGGGCGGCGTACTACGCGACGATGATGGACGCGAGCTGGGACTGGCGCTGGAGGGCGTCCTCGCCGCGGCTTTCCAACGTCTTCGAATCCGACTTCGGCTGGAAGATCGTCGTCGACCGGCTCGTCGCGGGCGTCGCGGGGTTCGCGCGCTTCGTCGGACAGGTCTTCGACAAGGCTTGGTGGGACGGCGCGATCGAGGGCGCGGGGACGGCCGCGGGCGGCGCGGGCGGGATTCTCTCCGGCTTCTCGCGCGGCCGCCTCAACGACGCTCTGTGGTGGATGACGGCGGGGACGGCCTTGCTCCTCGCCGCGCGGGGGCTGCGATGAGCGCGCTCACCGCGCTGTGGGCCGTCCCGCTCGCGGGCGCCGTCGCCTGCGCGCTCGCGGGCCGCGCGGCGCGCTGGTGGGCGCTGATCTCGGGAGCCGCCTTCCTGGCCCTCGCCGCGGCGGCCGTGCGATTGTCCTGGCAGGCCGGCGCGGTGCTCGCGGTGACCGACGCGCTGCCCGGCGCCTTCGGCGTGTCGTACAAGCTGGCGGCCGACGGCTTCTCCCTCTCGCTCGTCGCCCTGACCGCGTTCCTGAACCTCGTCTGCGTGGCCGCCTCGTGGGAGCTCGAGGTCTCGGCGGGCTACTGGGCCTGCTTCTGCTTTCTCGCGTCCGCGCTCAGCGGCGTGTTCCTCGCGCGCGACCTGTTCGTCTTCTACGTGTTCTGGGAGGCGACCTTGATCCCGATGTTCTTCATCATCGGGCTCTGGGGCTCGGACAACCGGCGGCACGCGGCGGTGAAGTTCTTCCTGTTCACCTTCGCGGGCTCGATCTTCATGCTGCTCGCCCTGATCGCCATCGTCGTGGCCCACCAGCGCGCGACCGGCGTCTGGACCTGGGACCTCGACGCGCTGAGGGGGACGGACCTCGGCGCCGCGGCGCCGTGGGCCTTCCTCGGCCTGCTCGTCGGCTTCGGCGTGAAGATCCCGATGGTGCCTCTCCACACCTGGCTGCCCGACGCGCACACCGAGGCGCCGGCGGCCGGCTCGGTGATGCTCGCCGGCGTCATGCTCAAGATGGGCCTGTACGGCCTGATCCGCGTCGCGCTTCCGCTGCTGCCGAGCGTCGCCGAGTCCTGGCTGCCGATCCTCGGCACGCTCGCCGGGATCAACGCGGTGTACGGCGCGCTCTGCGCGATGGCGCAGACCGACCTCAAGCGCCTGATCGCCTACTCGTCGATCGCGCACCTCGGCTTCTGCCTGCTCGGCGTCTTCTCGGGCACGTCGCAGGGCCTGACCGGCGCGGCGCTGCAGATGGTGAACCACGGCATCACGACGGGCGCGCTGTTCCTGATGGTCGGGTTCCTCTACGAGCGCGCGCACAAGCGCGGCGTCGCCGACTTCGGCGAGCTCGCCGCGCGCGCGCCGCGGCTCGCGTTCTTCTTCGGCCTGGCCACGTTCGCCTCGATCGGGCTTCCGGGACTCAACGGCTTCGTCGGCGAGTTCATGTGCCTGTCGGGCGCGGCCGAGTCGCCGATCCTGTTCGTCGGCGTCCCGTTCTTCGCTTTGCTCGGCGTCGTCGGCGTGACGCTCGCGGCCGCGTACGCGCTGCCCGCGTACCAGACGGTCTTCTGGGCTCCGGCGGGCCCCGGCTCGGCGAGCCCGCGCGTCGGCGACCTGCGCCCGCGCGAGTCGGCGATCCTGTGGACGCTGAGCGGGCTCATGCTCTGGATCGGGCTCGCTCCGCGCGGCTGGCTGGCTCTGCTCGAGCCGTCGCTCCGGGGGCTCGTGAAATGAACCCGTTCGCGCTGACGCTCGCGCCTCAGGCCGCGCTCGCGGCGGGCGTGCTGGGCTCGCTCGGCCTCGGCCTGCTGGGCCGTCCGCGGCCGTGGGGGGCGCGCGCGCTCGTTCTCCTGGCTCCGCTCGCGGCCCTGTTCGCGGTGCGCTACGCCCCGCTCTCCTTCGACCCGCCGCTGATCGTGGTCGACGCCCCGGGCCTCGCCTGGCAGATCGTGATCTACGCCGGCGCCCTGCCGCTCGCGCTGTGCTTCTCCGGCGACGACGTCGAGGCCGCCTTGTTCCTCGGCGCGACTTTGGGCATGGGCCTGCTCGCGGCGGCGGCCAACCTCCCGATGCTCTTCGTCGGCCTCGAGTTCATGTCCCTGCCGGCCTACCTTCTCGTCGCGCGCGCGGGCCGCGGCGGCCGCTCGCGCCGCCTCGAGGCCGCGGTCAAGTATTTCTTCGCGGGCGCGCTCGCGGGCGCGCTGTTCCTGCTCGGCCTCGCGCTCTACTACGCGGAGACCGGACGCCTCGGCCCCGGCGCGGGCGCGCTCGGCGCGATGGGCCGCGCGGGCGTCTCGCTGATGGCGGCCGCGGCGCTGTTCAAGATCGGCGCGGTGCCCCTGCACTGGTGGCTGCCCGACGTCTACGAGGCCGCGGCGCCCGAGGTGGCCGGCTTCCTGTCCACGTCGATGAAGGCCGCGGCCGTGCTCTTCCTCGTGCGCGTGATCCAGATCGCGCCGGCGCCGGTCTTCGCGGCGGTCCTGCCCTGGCTCGGCGCGGTCACGGCGCTCGTCGGCGCGCTGCTGGCCCTGCGGCAGCGGGGGCTCCAGCGCCTGCTCGCCTACTCGTCGCTGTCGCACGCGGGCCTGCTGATCCTCGGCGTCGGCGCCTGGGTCCGGCTCGGCGGCGACTCGGGAGCCCTGACGGCGCTGCTCTTCTATCTCGGCGTCTACGCGCTGATGAGCAACGGGGCCTTCGCCTTCCTCGCGGCGACGGGCCTGGAGACGCGCTCCGACCTGCGCGGCTTCGCCGCGCGCGCGGCCGGGCCGGCGGCGGCCTTCGCGGTCCTCCTCTTCGCGCTCGCGGGCATCCCGCCGACGGGCGGCTTCGTCGCGAAGCTCCTGATCTTCTGGCAAGCCCTGCGCGCCGGCCTCGCGCTTCCGACCGCGCTCGCGGCCGTCGCCACCCTCGTCTCCCTCGGCTACTACCTGGGCCTCGTGCGCGACATGTACTTCGAGGCTCCCGAGGGCGCGGCGCCCGCGGCGTCCGCCGCGCCCTCCGCGCCGGCGCGCTACGTCCTGCTCGCCTGCGCGCTCGGGGCCCTCGCGCTCGGCGCGGCCCCGTTCCTGCTCCGCGGCCTCGGGGGGATCCTGAGATGAGCGCGCTCGCGTTCTTCGCGCTCGGCGTCAACGGCCTGCTCGTCCTCGCCCTCACGGGCTTCTTCGCCAGCGCCGGGCGCCTCTTCGGCCCGCGTTCCGCGCACACCGAGAACTCCGACATGCCCTACGAGACCGGCATGCCGCCGCTCTCGCCCGCGCACGAGCGCATGACCGCGCTCTACCACCGCTTCGCCGTCCTCTTCGTCGTCTTCGACGTCGACATCGCCTTCCTGCTGCCGTGGGCGCTCAATCGGCGCCAGCTCGACGCGGCGGCGCTGACGGCGATCACGGCCTTCACGCTGATGATCCTGCTGATGCTCGCCTACTTCTGGCGCAAAGGAGCGCTCGAATGCCGCTAGAAGAGACCGTCGCCCCGGCCGGCACGCTGACGACCCAGCTCGACGCGGCGCTGGGCTGGGCGCGCAAGTACTCGATCTTCCAGTATCCGTTCGTGACCGCCTGCTGCGGCATGGAGTACATGGCGACGGCGGCGAGCCACTACGACATGGACCGCTTCGGCGCGGGCTTCCCGCGCTTCTCGCCGCGCCAGGCCGACGTGCTGATGGTCGTCGGCACGATCAGCCACAAGATCGCGCCGGTCCTGCGCCGCATCTACGACCAGATGCCGGAGCCGAAGTGGGTGATCGCGTTCGGCGTGTGCACGTGCACGGGCGGCTTCTACAACAACTACGCCACCGTGCAGGGCATCGACACGATCGTGCCCGTCGACCTCTACATCCCGGGCTGCCCGCCGCGCCCCGAGACGGTGATCCAAGGCTTGACGCTCCTTCAGGAGAAGATCCAGAAGACCGGCGGGAGGCCGCGCGCATGAGCGTCGACCCGGTCCGGGGCGAGCACCGCGAGATCGCGGCCGCGCGCAATCGCGAGGAGCTCGCGGCGCTGAAGGCCGAGGGCTACGGCGTGCTCGTCGACCTGACCTGCGTCGACTATCAGGCGCAGGGCAAGTCGCCGCGCTTCGACGTGATCTACCGGCTCATGAAGCTCGACGCCGCCGCGGGCCGCGACCTCGGCCGCCTCGAGGTCCACTGCGCGGTCGGCGAGGAGCCGGTCCTGCGCTCGGTCCGGAGCCTGTGGCCGGTCGCCGACTGGCTCGAGCGCGAGGTCTGGGACATGTTCGGCGTGCGCTTCGCCGACCGCCCCGACATCAAGCGCCTGCTCATGTACGAGGAGTTCGTCGGCCACGCCCTGCGCAAGGACTATCCGATCGCGAGGCGCCAGCCGCTGATCGGGCCGAAGAGCGGCGACAAGGCGAACAGCCCGTCGTTCAACATCCTGAAGCCGACGATCACGGGAGAATGACATGAGCTTCCCCTTCCCCGCCGTCGCGGCCTTCGCGCTCCTCGCCCTCATCGGCGCGGCGTCGGGCTGCACGCTGAGCACGCACAATCTGGCCAACGACGTCCGCCGGGACTTCACGACCATGCCGCACATCCGGTTCTGAACGCGATGACCACCGCCTCCAAAGAACAGCGGACGTACATGCTGAACATGGGCCCGCAGCACCCGGCCATGCACGGCGTCGTGCGCCTGATCCTCGAGCTCGAGGGCGAGCGCATCGTCAACGCCGAGTGCGAGATCGGCTACCTGCACCGCGCGTTCGAGAAGCACGCGGAGACCGAGACCTGGAACAACGTGGTGCCGTGGACGGACCGGCTCAACTACGTGTCGCCGCTGATCAACAACGTCGGCTACGCGCTGGCCGCGGAAAAGCTGGCCGGCATCGAGGTGCCGGAGCGCGGCCAATACATCCGCGTGATCGCCTGCGAGATCTCGCGGATCACCGACCACCTGACCTGCGTCGGCGCCTCGGCGATGGAGCTCGGCGCGTTCACCGTCTTCCTGTACATGATCAAGGCGCGCGAGTACCTGTATCAGCTCGTCGATCAGCTGACCGGCGCGCGCATCACGACGGCGTTCACGCGCGTCGGCGGCGTCAAGGGCGACCTGCCCGCCGACTTCGCGGAGAAGTTCCGCGTCGTCGCGGCGCAGGTGCGCGAGGCCGTGGCCGAGTCGGACAAGCTGCTGACCAAGAATCGCATCTTCATGGACCGCGTCGAGGGCACGGGCGCGATCACGAAGGAGGACGCGCTGTCCTACGCGATCACGGGCCCCTTCCTGCGCTCGACCGGCGTGCCCTACGACGTGCGCCGCGCGCATCCGTATCTCGTCTACGACCGGTTCGATTTCGAGATCCCCGTCGGCTCGAAGGGCGACAACTTCGACCGTTATCTGTGCCGCATGGCCGAGATCGAGCAGAGTTTGCGCATCGTCGAGCAGGCGCTGAAGCAGATCCCCGAGGGCAAGCACTCGCTCGCGCCGCAGGAGATGAAGCACGCCTACGAGTTCGAGGACATGGGCAAGCACGGCGACACGGCCCTTCTGCAGAAGTACGCGGCCAAGGTCGACCAGACGCTCGAGGGCATGGGCAAGGAGACGGTCGGCGTCGTGCGCGCGCCGAACCGCTGGGCGACTTTGCCGGCCAAGGAGCAGACCTACGGCAACATCGAAGGGCTGATGAACCACTTCGAGCTGGTCATGTGGTCGTGGGGCATCAAGATCCCGCCGGGCGAGGGCTACTTCGCCGTCGAGGGCGGCAACGGCGAGCTCGGCTTCCACGTAGTCAGCGACGGCTCCGACGGCCCCTACCGCGTGCGCTGCCGCCCGCCGTGCCTGTACATCATGGCCGCCCTGCCGCACCTGCTGAAGGGCGCGCTGATCGCCGACATCATCCCGACCTTCGGCTCCGTCAACATGATCGCCGGGGAGCTGGACCGATGAGCATGGGCAAGGGCACGACGACGATGCGGCTGCTGCCGTTCAGCGCCGAGCAGGAGAAGGTCCTGACCGACTGGATCAAGTGCTACCCGTACTCGGACATGGGGCTCGTCGAGGCCCTGCGCTCCGTGCAGGAGTGGAAGCGCTGCGTGACGCCCGAGGCGGCGGCGCGCGTCGCCGAGCTCTTCGGCCTTCCCTTCAACCGCGTCTGGAGCGTGGCGACGTTCTTCCCAACGTTCACGATGACGCCGACGGGGAAGCATCGCGTCGGCTTGTGCCACGGACTCTCGTGCTGGCTCGCGGGCTCCGACAAGATGGCGAAATGCTTGGAGAAGACGCTCGGCGTCGAGGAGAAGGAGACGACCGCCGATGGGAAATTCTCCTGGGAAGAGATGGAGTGCCTGGGCGCTTGCGAGCAAGGTCCGGCTCTTCAAGTCAATGATCGGTTGCAAGGTGCGGCGACGGAAGAAAAAATCTCGAAGCTCAAGGAGTTGAAGTAAGTGGATCGATTCCACGAGCCAACTGTTGTTGACAACAGTTGGGCTGTGAATTGTGTGGGCAACTCATGCGGTCGGATGTCGGATCATAGTACGGCTAGAAAAATAGAAAAAATTGCGAGAGCCCTCGTGCTTGCCGGCGTTTGTATTTTGATCGGGGCTCCAGTCGCGTTCTCTGTCGGTTCTTTGGATCAAATTCGTGTCCAGTGGGAACGTCAGGATGTATTCAAGGATGGTCGTCAGAAATTCGTTGTGACTGTAACGAATAGCTCAAAAGAGCTTTTTAAGGGCACCGTGCAAATAAGCGGCGTTGATGTTGCCGATTCGACAATCGATTGGGACACTATTTTTCTCAACGACGGTTTGGCGCCGAATGGCGCAAAGAAATTCGCAATTCTTTGGTTGAAGAACGCTTCCCGGATTACGTCGGTTAAGTACAGCGTCGCTGGAAAATTTCAGACGATCAAAGTGGGGAAAATCGACGTTCCTTTCGAAGAAACGGGCCTGCGGCCCGGGCTAAATTATATGAATGTGTTTGTATACACGCCGGTTAAGGACCGGGAATCTCTTCAGAAGATAATTGCGATCTACAAGAAACGCTACAACAGCTTGCGCGGTTTCCAAATCATGTTCTTTAACGACAAGGCGAAGGCCGCGAGAGATTTGCCTATGAGCGACGCAGCACTTTCCTGCCAATTTGCTTCCTATTTCATCAATAAGAGCAACGGGAAGGAAGGTTTGGAGTTCGTGAAATAGCATGACCAAGATACTGACGAAGCACTTCGACGAGCCCAAGCTCCACGAGTTGGAGACGTATAAGCGCCTCGGCGGCTACGAGGGTCTGAAGAAGGCGCTGACGATGGCGCCCGCCGACGTCACGGCCGAGGTGGTGAAGTCGAACCTGCGCGGGCTCGGCGGCGCGGGCTTTCCCGTCGGCGGGAAGTGGGGGACGGTGCCGCCGCTCGACAAGGTCCCGGGGCCGCGCTACGTCGTGGTCAACGCCGACGAATCGGAGCCGGGCTGCTTCAAGGACCGCGTCCTTCTCACGCGCGCGCCGCACCAGATGATCGAGGGACTGCTGATCGCGGCCCACGCGATCGGCGCGAAGGAGACCTTCATCTTCGTGCGCGGCGAGTACCAAGACCAGTACGACATTATTGAAAAGGCGATCGCCGAGGCCGAGGACGCGGGCTACACGAAGCACGCGAAGATCATGCTGATGCGCGGCGCGGGCGCCTACATCTCCGGCCTGGACACCGCCTTGCTCGAGACGATGGAGGGCAAGAAGGCTTGGCCGCGCCAGCCCCCGCCGTTCCCGACGGTCGTCGGTCTCATGGGCAAGCCCACCGTGGTCAACAACGTGGAGACGTTATCGATGCTGCCGTTCATCTTGCGGGAAGGCGGAGATGCTTTCGCCAAGATCGGCTCGCCGAAGAACGGAGGCACCGTCGTTTTTTCGATCTCCGGCCACGTCGCCAATCCCGGGATCTACGAAGTCCCCATGGGCACGAAGCTGCGCGACGTGCTGGCGCTCGCCGGCGGCGTGCGCGCGGGGCACACGCTCAAGTGCGTGATCCCGGGCGGCACCTCGATGCCGCCGCTGTTGGAAAAGGACCTCGACCTCGCGCTCGACTTCGACGCGATCCGCGCCGCCGGGACCTTTCTCGGCGCGGGCGGCATGATCGTGCTCGACGAGACCGCGGACGCGGTCGCGGTGGCGCACAACATCGAGCGCTTCCTCGCGCACGAGTCCTGCGGGCAGTGCACGCCGTGCCGCGAGGGCGCGTTCTGGAACGAGGAGATCCTCGAGCGGCTGCTGGATGGCCAGGGAACGCCCGAGGATCTGCCGAACATCACCCGCATCGGCGAGAACATCACCGGCAAGGTCATCTGCGCGCTCGGCGACACGGTCGGCGTGGTCGCGCGCAATTACCTGAGCAAGTTCCCGGACGACTTCAAGAAACGGATCCCCAGCTGATGGCGAAGCGCGTCAAGTTCAAGCTCAACGGGAAGGAGATCGAGGCCGACGAGGGCCGGCTCGTCATCGACGCCGCGAAGGACGCGGGCGTCGAGATCCCGCACTACTGCTACCATCCCGCGCTCGGCAATCCCGGCAACTGCCGCATGTGCATCGTCGAGGTCGCGGGCGCGCCGAAGCCGGCCGTCTCCTGCCGCACCGCGGTGCGCGAGGGCATGGACGTGAAGTCCGACTCCGAGCTGGCCAAGCGCGCGCAGGCCTCGGCGCTCGAGCTGCACCTCGTCAATCACCCGCTCGACTGCCCGGTCTGCGACCAGTCGGGCGAGTGCGGCCTGCAGAACTACTACATGGAGATCGGGCAGTACCAGAGCGCGGTGCGCGAGGACAAGCAGCACAAGGACAAGCGCATCACTGCGGGCCCGCACGTGATGCTCGACCAGGAGCGCTGCATCCTGTGCACGCGCTGCACGCGCTTCGTCGACGAGGTCACGAAGACGCACGAGCTCGGCATCTTCCGCCGCGGCCATTCCGAGCGCATCGAGCTCACGCCCGGCAAGGTCCTCGACAACGACTACTCGGGGAACGTCGTCGACATCTGCCCCGTCGGCGCGCTGACCGACCGAGACTTCCGCTACAAGGTCCGCGTCTGGTACCTCGACCACGCGGACTCGATCTGCCCGGGCTGCTCGCGCGGCTGCAGCATCTCCGTGCACACGAACACCAAGCGCCCGTGGCACAACGACGGCAAGCGTGTCGCGCGCCTGAAGCCGCGCCACAATCCGGACGTCAACGGCTATTGGATGTGCGACGAGGGCCGCTACGGCTTCGCCTCCTTGGACGCGAACCGGCTCGGCCGCGTCCTGCGCCTGACGCCGCAGAAGCAGGACGTCACCTGGGAGACGGCCGCGTCCGAGATCGCGGCGAAGCTCGGCTCCGGCGGAGTCGCCTTCGTCGCGTCGGGCATGCTGTCGAACGAGGATTGGGCCGCGGCGAAAAAGCTGTTTTCGGGGGCGAAGTTCTATTTCACGGCGGAGCCCGACCAGGTCGGCGGCGAGGACAAGATCCTGAGGAAGAAGGAGAAGGTGCCGAACCTGAAGGGCGCAGAGAACCTCGGCCTGACCAGCGGCTCGTTCGACGAGCTCGCCAAGGACCTCGAGGCGGGCAAGGTCCGCGCGCTGTACATCGTCGAGCGCGACCTGGCCAAGATCTGGGGCGCGGAGAGAGCGAAGCTCTTGATGAGCAAGTCCGCGCTCGTCGTGTTCCAAGGCCCGAACAAGCTCGCGATCTCGGAGCACGCGCACTACCGCCTGCCCGCGACCGCGTACGTCGAGGAGGACGGCCGCTTCACGAATTTCGAGGGCAAGGTCCAGGAGTACAAGAAGGCGCTCGAGCCGATCGGCGAGGCGAAGCCCGACTGGGAGATCTTCGGCCTCCTGAGCAAGCCTCCGTCCGCCGCGAAGCGCCGGGAGTCCGTCGCGTGAGCGGCCTGACCCCCGAGCTCCTCGCCTGGACCGCGTTCAAGGTCCTCGCCGCGATCCTGTTCTTCGGCATGAACATCGCCGGCCTGCTCGGCTGGGTCGAGCGCAAGCAGAGCGCGGTCATGCAGGACCGCATCGGCGCCAACCGCGCCGACATTTTCGGGATCACCCTTCTCGGCCTCTTCCACCCGATCGCCGACGCGATCAAGATGCTGACGAAGGAGAACTTCCAGCCCAAGGGCGTGTACCAGCCGCTGTACAGCCTGGCCCCGGTGATCGCGATGGGCGCGGGGATGTTCTGCCTCGCGGCCCTGCCCTTCGGCGGCGTCGTGCAGTTCGCCGGGCGCGCGTGGTCGCTCCAGCCGATCGACTGCTCGGTCGGCGTCCCGCTCGTGCTGGCCGCGCTCGCCTTCGGCGTGCACGGCGTCGTCATGGCCGGCTACGCCTCGGGCTCGAACTACGGCCTGCTCGGCGCCCTGCGCGGCGCGGCGCAGATGATCGCCTCCGAGGTCTGCCTCGCCTCGTCGCTCGCCGGCGTCCTGCTCATCTACGGCACTCTCGACTTCCAGCAGGCCGTGACCTGGCAGGGCGCGCACGTCTGGGGCATCGTCGTCCAGCCGCTGGCCTTCATCCTGTTCCTCACCGCGGGCGCCGCCGTCACCAAGCGCGCCCCGTTCGACCTGCCCGAGGGCGAGAGCGAGATCGTCGGCTTCCACGTCGAGTACTCGGGCATGAAGTTCGGCATGTTCCTGATCACCGACTTCATGGAGTCCATCGTGGTCTGCGGCGTGATCGCCTCCCTGTTCCTCGGCGGCTGGACCATCCCGGGTCTCGACCTGCCCGCGATGGGACCGCTCGGCGGGGCCCTGATGCTCGCGAGCTTCTCGTTCAAGGTCCTCGCTTTGCTCTTCCTGCTCATGCAGATCCGCTGGACCCTGCCGCGCTTCCGCTTCGACCAGCTCCTCGACTTGTGCTGGAAGAACGTCCTGCCCCTGTCCCTGCTGAACTTCCTCGCGACCGTGTGGGGGGTGTACCTGTGGCGATGACCGTCAAGGTCGTCGAGCGGCCGCGCCGGACGTTCGCGACGCAGATCTACATCGTCGAGGTCTGGAAGGGCCTCGCGATCACGTTCCGCCATCTCTTCGTGAACCTGTACCGCCACGTCCTGCATCGCGCGAACGCGTCCGTCACGATCCAGTACCCCGAGGACCCGGCCGTGCTCGGCCACCGCGCGCGCACGCGCCACCGCCTGCTCAAGCGCGACGACGGCTCCCCGCGCTGCACCGCCTGCCTGCTCTGCGAGACGATCTGCCCCGCGAAGTGCATCCGCATCACCGCCGAGAACGCGCCCGACGTGCTCGTCGAGAAGCGCGCGAAGACCTTCGACATCGACCTCGGCATGTGCATCTTCTGCGGCTACTGCGTGGAGGCCTGCCCCGTCGACGCGATCCACATGGACGCCAACGACGTCGCGATCACGTCCTACAGCCGCAAGGACATGATCTGGAACATGGCCGAGCTCATGGGCGACAAGAAGAAGCCGGCGTCGACGCCCGACGCGTAGCGTCTTCGTCGCGGGTCGCGCCGTGCTGCGAATCCCCGTGACGGCACGGGGGCAGCCTGTCCGAAAAGACGTTTTACAAAACGTTACCCGCGCGCGTATAAAAGGGAACTTATTTATACGTCGCCGCGTATACTCCGCGTGGACGATCTTTTCGGAGACTATGAACCGGACGGGCTATCGATACTGCTGGCGGGGCGGCTCGTCGCGGGGCATCTGCGCGGCCTGGAGCCGGGCCGTTTGATCCGCGCTCTACGCCGAGGCGCGAATCTCTCGCAAGCGGAATTCGCGCGCCGCGCGCGGTTCCGCCAGGCGCGCGTGTCGGACATCGAGGCCGGCCGCGTCGATCCGCGCTGGAGCGAGATCCGACGGCTGGTCGCGGCGGTTCACGTGGAGCCGGTTCTCCTCGCCGCGGGCGCGAGAGCGAAGACCCTGGCGGCGGGGAGCGAATCCGTCTATGCTGAGTGATGAGCCGCCGCGGCCAGGCCTCCGTCGAGTACATGCTCCTGCTCTGCTCGGTCCTGATGTTCGCCTGCCTCGCGGGGTATTTCCTCCAGCACTACGCCGACGTCCTCGTCGACAAGGTCGGCGACCGCATCCTCGATGCGGTGATGGTCCTCGTCCTTCCCTGACGAAGCGGCGATCTGCTTCAATGGGCGCGTGAAGCTCGACGATTATCTGCTCGCGCTGGCGGCGGGCCTGCTCGCGCGCCCCGAGGCGGAGTTCCCCGCGGCGTTGGCGCGCGCGGAAAAGATCGTCGAGATGACGACGCCGCGCGCGCCGAAGCTCCGCTCGATGGGCGCGCGGCTCGCCGACGGACGCGAGCTCGGCCTGGCGGCGTGGCTCCGGGGCGCGCGTGCGGGGGCGCCGCGCGGAGTTCGCGTCGCGGAGGGCGCGCGCGACGAGCGCGCCGGCCTGCCGGCGCACATGGCGGCGGGCTTCATGGGCAGCGGACGCGCCATGCTCGCGGTGGCCGACGGCCCGCGCCGCGGAGCCTACGCGTTCGCGACGATGCCGTGCCCGCGCACGGCGATGACTCCGGACGCCTTCGCGCGCTGGCTCGACCGCCAGCCGGCGCGCGCCGGGCTTTGGGCGAAGGTGGCCGAGGAGGTCGACCGGTTCCAGCGCATGAGCGACCGGCCCGGCGCCGCGCCGGAGACGGTCCGCGGCGTCCTGCTTTCCGCCGACGGGCCGGCGATCCTCGACCATCACGGCGACAACCTTCTGCGCCGGGTCCAGAGCGAGATGAAGCGCGCGGGGGCGGCGCTGGTCTTCGCCGACAGCGAGCGCGCGCTGTTCGCGTCGGCGGACCCGGATCGGGACGAGGGCGAGCTGCGCGTGAACGGCGAGATCTCCGTCGCGGAATTCGCCGGGCTCGTCGACGCGCAGGAGCCGCGCGCCGCGATCCGGGCCGCCCTGAAGGGCGAGCTCGCGAATATCCGCGACGGCGCGGCGAGCCTCGGCGACCTCTCGGCCGAGGAGTTCCGCATGTACGCGACGATGCTGCTGGGCGCGGCCCAGCGCGCCGCCGTCGCGGCGGGCGGGGCGCTGCGCGTTCCCGAGAGCCTGCGGGGGAAGGTCGGCACGGAACGCGATTTTCTCGCGCCGGAGGAGCGCGCGGGGCACGTCCCCGGGCCGGAGCGCCTGCAGTTCGCGCCGAACCCGGAGCCGTGGGAGTACTACGCGCTCGTCGAGCTCCCGGGCGCCCGCGCGCCCGAGGCGGAGCCGCTGGCGCGGGCGGCCGCCGATTGGAAGGACGCGCTCGGCGCGGCCGAGAGGCTCGCGCGGCGCATGGAATCCCCGTACGCCGAGGCCTTCCGCCTCGCCGCGTTCGCGCTCGAGGAGCCGGGCGCGGACGGCGCGGCGCTGGCGGCCGCCGGCTTCGCCGAGAACGCGCGCGAGGTCTGGACGCGGGAGACCGCGACGATCGCGGAGCTGGGCCTGCCGCCGGAGAACGCTCGCGCGCTGCTCTCCACGTCGATCGGCGACGTGTTCGGCGGCATGGGCTCCTGGAACGATCAGGCGCCGCGCGACGAGGCCGACGCGGCGGCCTACGAGCGCGTCTCCGCCGAGCTGTTCGCGCGCCTGCGCGCGCTGTACGCGGCGGCTCTCCGCCTCCCTTGACGGCGGCGTAGTCGCGCGCCTATACTGACGCGCGATGTTCCAGCTCAAGCACATCGGCGTGGCCGACGTCTGCGACATGGCGCTCGTTGGCGCGCTGATCTACGCTCTCCTGCTGTGGTTCAAGCGCACGAAGGCGGCCTTCGTGGCGCTCGGCCTCTTCCTGCTCGCGGTCGTGTACGTGATCGCCTTCGTCGCCGGCATGTACATGACGGTGCGCATCTTCCAGGGCTTCTTCGCCGTGTTCATCGTCGCGGTGATCGTGATCTTCCAGGAGGAGATCCGCTCGGTGTTCGAGCGCATCGCCGTATGGAGCCTGACCGGCGGCGTGCTGAAGGCCGCGCCGACGCACCGGCAGGTCGAGATCCTCGTGCGCTCGCTCGGCGACCTGGCGCGCGACCACATCGGCGCGCTCGTGGTCCTGCGCGGGCTCGACCCGCTCGATCGGCACGTCGAGGGCGGCTGGGACCTCAACGGCGAGCTCTCCGAGGCGCTGATCAAGAGCATCTTCGACTCGCACTCGCTGGGCCACGACGGGGCTTTCATCGTCGAGGAGGGGCGCGTCTCGCGCTTCGGCGTCCAGCTGCCGCTGTCGAAGGACTTCTCGAAGATCACGAACCTCGGCACGCGGCACTCGGCGGCGCTCGGTCTCTCGGAGCGCACCGACGCGCTGATCCTCGTGATCAGCGAGGAGCACGGCACGATCGCGACGGCCCAGCGCGGCGAGCTCAAGACGGTGCGCGACCTCGAGGAGCTGCAGGACGAGATCGAGCTGTTCCTGAACCGCCTGATGCCCAACCACAGCAGCGGCATCCTCGTCCGCTTCTTCACCGAGAACTGGCGCGAGAAGCTGACCGCCGCCGCGGTCTCGGCCCTGCTGTGGCTGCTGTTCGTGGGGATCGGGGGCGGGCGTTGAAGCCCGGCTTCCATGCGCGCCGCCTCGTCAAGCTCCTGACCGAGAAGGGCCGTCAGCTCTCGCCGCTGACCATCCTGACGCACGATCATCCCGATCCGGACGCGCTGGCGAGCGCGTGGGCGCTCGCCTTCCTCGCGCAGAAGCTCGGCAAGATCCGCTGCCGCATCGTCTACGGCGGCGCGATCGGGCGCGCGGAGAACCGCATGATGGCCGAGCGCCTCTTCGTCCCGGCGCGCCCGCTGCGCAAGGGCGAGCTCGCCGGCGTCCCGCACCTCGCGCTCGTCGACACCCAGCCGCCGTTCAAGAACAACCGCTGCCCGCCGCGCCGCATCCCGGACCTCATCGTCGACCATCATCCGCGCCACGCCGACACGCAGGCCGACCTCGCGCTCATCGACGAGCAGGTCGGCGCGACGACGACGATCCTCGTCGAGGCTCTGTTCGCCGCGGGCCTGCGCGTGCCGCGGCGGCTGGCGACGGGCATCGTCTACGGCATCGGCTCCGAGACCCAGAACCTCGGGCGCGAGGCGTCGCCGCGCGACATGGACGCGTATCAGGCGTTCTGGCCGAAGGCGCACATGAAGACGCTGTGGCGGATCTCGTACCCGCAGCGCTCCGAGGGCTTCTTCGAGACCCTCGCGACCGGCATCCGCGGGGCTTTCGTCGCGGGGCGCGTCGTCGGCGTCCATCTGGGAGAGGTCTCGACGCCGGACAGCGTCGCGCAGATCGCGGACTTCCTGCTCACGCTCGAGAAGATGCAGTGGTCGATCGTCACGGCGCGCTTCAACGGCCGCCTCCACGTGTCCCTGCGCTCGAACGATCCGCTCGCCGGCGCGGGCCGCCTCCTCAAGCGCCTGCTCGGCGGCGGCAACCGCGGCGGCGGGCACGCGATGATCGCGGGCGGCTCGCTCGAGCTCGGCGCCGACGCTTCGCAGCAGAAGTGGCGCGAGGCCGAGGAGCGCGTCGTCGCGGACTTCCTCTCGAGCCAGGGCCTCGACGTCCTGCAGCGCCGTTGGCCCTTCCGCGGCTAGGACTTCCGTACCGCCGGCGGCGGGCCGGAGGACCCTAGGAGCCGGCGCGGCGATTTCTCTAGACTCCGCTCATGGCCCTATTATGGAAGCGCGCCGCCGCCGCGGCTCTCGCCGTCGTCCTGCTGGCCGCGGCTCCGGGTCCCGGCTCCTATCAGGCGGCCGCGCAGGTCCTGAGCGTTCCCGCGGGCGCCGGCGTCGGCGCCGTCGGAGCTTCCGCCGCCTCGGCGCCGGCCGCGGGCGCGGCGGCCTTCCGCTCGTCGGGGCTCGGTCTCGCCGCGCCGATCGGAGCCCCGTCTCTCCTGTCCGCGGCGGCGTTGTCGAGCCGCGCCCTCCCGGCGCTCGCTCCGTCCGCCGCCGCTCCCGCGGCCGCGCCGTCCGCCGCTTCCGCCTCGGCCG
>Ga0209415_10000218_pt1 | contig 98400 bp, 89 predicted proteins | sample PeaSoiSIISIP2007_FD_187696 | JGI IMG/M metagenome (GOLD analysis project Ga0209415, IMG submission 187696) | Peat soil microbial communities from Weissenstadt, Germany - SII-SIP-2007 (SPAdes) (version 2) | ecosystem: Environmental > Terrestrial > Soil > Wetlands > Peat | place: Germany...
GACAAATACTTCAGCGTCGTCGACGCCATCTTCCACGGCCAGCAGGCGATGGAGCAGTCCGGCGACGTGCGCGGCGGGCTGATGCGGATCGGCGAAGCCGCCGGCATGAGCGACAGCCAGTTCAACACCTGCATCAACGACGACAACGCGCTGAAGGCGCTGAACCAGCGGGTGCAGAACTACACCACCCAGGACGGCATCGACTCGACGCCGACGTTCGTCATCAACGGCAAGAAGCTCGACGGCGCGCCGACGCTGGCCAGCCTGGACGCGGCGATCGCCGCCGCGCAGGCGGGCAAGTAGGCAAAGGGATTGCATTTCCAGCGGCTGCGCCTTTCGGGCTTCAAGTCCTTCGTCGAACCGACCGATTTTCGGATCGAGCCGGGGTTGACCGGCGTCGTCGGCCCGAACGGCTGCGGCAAGTCGAACATCCTGGAAGCGCTGCGCTGGGTGATGGGCGCGAATTCCGCCAAGGCGATGCGCGCCGGCGGCATGGACGACGTGATCTTCTCGGGCACGGGCTCGCGGCCGCCGCGCAATCACGCCGAGGTGGTGCTGTCCATCGACAATGCCGACCGCGGGGCGCCCGCTCAATACGCAAACGATCCGGTGCTGGAGGTGGTGCGGCGGATCGACCGCGGCGCCGGTTCGACCTTCCGCATCAACGGTCGCGAGGTGCGCGCCCGCGACGTGCAGCTTCTGTTCGCCGACGCCTCGACCGGGGCCAATTCGCCGGCGCTGGTGCGCCAGGGCCAGGTCAGCGAGCTCATCGCCGCCAAGCCGCAGAATCGCCGCCTGATCCTCGAGGAGGCGGCCGGCGTTTCCGGCTTGCACGGCCGCCGGCACGAGGCGGAGCTGCGCCTGCGGGCGGCCGAAACGAACATGGCGCGGCTGGCGGACCTTGGCCTGGAGCTTGAGACCGCGCTTACGAGGCTCAAGCGCGAGGCGCGCCAGGCGGAGCGCTTCAAGCGGGTGTCGGCAGAGATCCGGCGGCTGCAGAGCGCCCTTCTTTATGTGCGATGGGCCGATGCGGCGGCCACGCTCGAGCGGGCCGAGACCGAGGCGGGCGAGGCGACACGCGCGGTGGAGCTGGCGACGCTCGTGGCCGCCGCCGCGCAGGCGGCGGGCATCGAAGCGCAGGCCGCGCTCGCTCCCAGCCGCGAGGAGGCGCAAGCCGCCGGCGCGGTCTTGAACCGCCTGGCGATCGAAAACGACCGCCTCGAGCGCGAGGTGGAGCAGGCCGCGGCCGAGATCGAGCGCTTGGGCGCCGATCTGGAGCGCATCGAAACCGACCGCGCACGCGAGAGCCACATCACGGGCGACGCCACCGCGGCGCTGAAGCGGCTCGACGGCGAGCTCGCCGCGCTGGAGGCGGAGGCGCTGGCCTCGCCTGAGCGCGTGCCGGAGCTGACCGAAGCCTGGCGCCTGGCCGACGCCCGCCGCGCCGGGGCCGACGCCGAGGTCGAGCGGCTGGCCGCGCTGGCCGCCGAGCGCGAAGCCGACCGACGCGGCGCAGAGACCCGGCTGGCCGACGCCGAGTCCCGCGTCTCGCGCAATCGCCGGGCGCTGGAGGCGGCGAAGAGCGACCGGGCGGCGATGTCGCGCGACGCCGATCCGGCGCTCGCCGAGGCCAACGCCGCGCTTGCCGCCGCCGTCGCGGCAGCCGATGCGGCGCGCGCCGCCCTCGAGGCCGCCGAGGCCGATCACGCCGCCGCCGCCGAGACCGCGGTCGCCGCCCAGGCGCCGCTGCGCGCCGCGGAGGATGCGCTCGGCCGCCTGATCGCCGAGCAGCACGGCCTGGAGCGGCTGGTCGCCGAGACCGACTCGGGCGGCTTTCCGCCGGCGCTGGCGCAGATCACGGTCGAGCCGGGCTACGAGGCGGCGCTGGCCGCGGCCCTTGGCGACGAGCTGGATGCGGCGCTGGACGAGGCGGCGCCGGCCCACTGGTCACGCGGCCCAAGGCCCGAGCCGCCCGAGTGGCCGGCCGGTGCGACGCCGCTCGGCCACCACGTGCAGGCGCCGAGCGAACTCGCCGCCGCCATCGCCTTCACCGCGGTCGTCGATCGGGCGGCCGGCGCGAGGCTGGCGAAGGACCTTTCGCCGGGCGCGCGGCTGGTGTCCGTCGAGGGCGACCTTTGGCGCTGGGACGGCTATGTCGCCGGCGCCGACGCAGAGCGGCCGGCCGCGGTGCGGCTGGAGCAGCGCCGCCGCCTCGCCGAGGTCCGCGCCGAGACTGAACGAGCCGAGCCGGCCCTGACCGAAGCCAAGGCGGCGCACGGGGCGACCGTCGCGGCGCTGGCCGAAGCGCGCGAGGCGATGCGCACCGCGCGCGAGGCGGTCCCGGGCGCCGAGGCCGCGCTGTCCAAGGCGCGCGAAGCGGTCGAGGCGCATGGCCGCGAGGCCGCGCGCCGCGACGCCCGCGTGCAATCGCTGGACGAGACGATCGCCCGCTTCGGGCTCGATGTCGGCGAAGCGGAGGCCCATCTGGCCGAAGCCCGGAGTGCGGCGGAGCAACTCGTTGCGACCGCAGATCTCGCGCCGTTGCTTGCCGTTGCTCGCTCGGCCGCGCAGGAGATGCGCGACTCAGCCTCGCTGGCCCGCGCCGCGCTCGACACCGAAGTGCGCGAACGCGACACCCGCGCGCTGAAGCGGGACGGGCTGGCGCGCGATCGCGGCGATTGGGCCGCGCGCGCCGACGCCGCCGGCGGGCGGCTGGAGGCGCTCAAAGTCCAGCGCGACCGGACGGACCGTGCGATCGCCAAGGCGACCGAGGCGCCGGCCGTGCTCAATGCCCGGCGCGCACGCCTGCTGGACGAGCTCTCGCAGGCCGAGGGTCGCTCCTCGGCCGCCGCCGACGCGCTCAGCGCCGCCGAGGACGCCTATGCCGTCGCCGACCGCGCATCGCGCTCGGCCGACGCCGACGCCGCCGCCGCGCGCGAACGGCGCGCCGGCGAGGCGGTGCGGCTGGACGCCGCCCGCGAGCGACTGGGCGAGGTCGCCGCCCAGCTGCGCGACGTCGCCCGCATGGAGCCGCATGCGCTGGGCGAGCGCCTGGCCGAAGAGCGCGCGACGTTCCCGGCCGACCCGGCGCAGGTCGAGGAGCGCCTGGGGCGCCTCGAGCGCGAGCGCGAGGCGATCGGGCCGGTCAACCTGCGCGCCGAGGAGGAGGCGGCCGACTACGGCGAGCGACTGGATTCGCTGAAGCGCGAGACAGGCGACCTCGCCGCCGCCATCGCCAAGCTGCGCCACGGCATCGAGGCGCTGAATTCCGAGGGGCGCGAGCGACTGCTGGCCGCGTTCTCGGTGATCGACCAGCAATTTCAGGCGCTGTTCCAGACCCTGTTCGACGGCGGCCAGGCCGAGATGCGGCTGATCGAGTCCGACGATCCTCTGGAGGCGGGCCTCGAGATCTATGCCTGCCCGCCGGGCAAGCGGCTCGCCACCATGAGCCTGATGTCGGGCGGCGAGCAGGCGCTGACGGCGCTCGCTTTGATCCTCGGCGTCTTCCTCGCCAACCCGGCCCCGATCTGCGTGCTGGACGAAATCGACGCGCCGCTGGATGACGCCAACGTCGACCGCTTTTGCGAGCTGCTGAACGAGATGCGCCGGCGCACCAACACGCGCTTCGTCACCATCACCCACAACCCGGTGACCATGGCCCGGATGGACCGGCTTTATGGCGTGACCATGCCCGAGCGCGGCATCTCGCAGCTGGTCTCGGTCGACCTGCGCCAGGCCGAAGCTATGGCGGCGCAGTAGGCGATGGCCGATCTCCCCGCCCTCGACGGTCCCCGCGTGCCGGCGCGTTCCGGCGCCGCCCGGTCGCTCGTCATCCTTGCGCACGGCTATGGCTCCAACGGCGAGGACCTGATCGGCCTCGTGCCCCACTGGCGCGAAGTGCTGCCGGACACCGCCTTCGTCTCGCCGAACGCGCCCGAACCCTGCCCCGGCGCCCCTGGCGGCTATCAATGGTGGGGCTTCGGCGCGGGCTCAGACCGCACCGCAGGGGTGAGGAGCGCCGCGCCGATCCTCGACGCATTCATCGACGCCGAGCTCGCCCGGCACGGGCTCACCGACGACCGACTGGCCCTGGTCGGGTTCAGCCAGGGGACCATGATGTCGCTCTACGTCGGCCCGCGGCGCGAGCGGCAGATCGCCGGCATCGTCGGCCTGTCAGGCGCCCTCATCGATACCGGCGATGAGCCCAAGACCCATCCGCCCATCCTGCTCGTGCACGGCGACGAGGATCCGATGGTGCCGATCGAAGCCTTATACCGCGCCCGCGAAGCGCTCGAGCGCCAGGGCTTCGAGGTGACCAGCCACGTCTCCCCCGGCCTTGGCCACGGCGTCGACCTCGCCGGCGTGACGCTGGCCAAGCGATTCCTTACCCGGGTCCTGACCTAGCTGGAGGTCGGCCCGCGGCCGAATGACCGAAAGTGACTCATAGCGGTCATAGCGAAGGCCCCTCTTGGGCGGGTCGCTGATGTCCGCTTACGACCCATTGCGGTCATCCGCTGAGCCTGCAACCAATCAAGACCACACGTCCGCGACACAACGCCCGTCGCTGGGAAGATCGCTCATCGTCACCGTGTCGTGGTGCACGAGCGGGACGGCGGCGACGGCCTCCGGTTCGGCGGCGAGGCGCAGATTCACCGCGCCGTAGAGGCGTCCATCCTGGCCGCGACTTGTGGTGAGCCAGGCCACCACGCACGCGCACCGGGCGCAAAAGTGAAACGCGAGCCACTCGCGATTCCAGACATAGGTCGCAGTCTCGCCCGAGACAGTGAAGGCCTCGCCTTCAAAGCCGTAAGCCCAGAGCGCGCCATGCCGTCGGCAGATGCTGCAGTTGCAGGACGTCGCCGATGTCGGCAGGCCTTCAAAGCGCCAGCGCACCGCGCCGCAGTGACAGGACCCGTCCATCGCCGCCTCCTTCTCATCGCCCGAGGCGCTTCAGCCCCCGGGGTGGCGACGTTCTCGCGAGGTCGACGCACGGCCGAATCCGTAGCCGGCGGCTCATCGAACCGTCTCCTTCTCTCTAGGCGCCGATATGCGGCGCGTCTTGGTCTCGGCCTTGGGCTTGGGCAGGAGCCGGAAGCGCGTCTGGCACCACGCGTAATCAACTCCTACGTCCAACAGAGCATCGGAACGTCCGCATGGGCACGCAAATTCCATGACCGCGACGACACGGTAGGTCTCCCCAGCTCGAAGGGGCACCGGCCTTCCCGTTGCGTGGTTCGGGGCGGCGTTGACGCATAGAACCAGATCGCCAGGGCCGACTGCGTCGCTCATAGCTTCCATCCCAGAATTGCGGCAGGGCCACCACCACGATCGTTACCCTGAGGGGAAGATTAGACCCTGACCTGTACGGGGCAAGGATGTCCCCCTCGGCGGACAATCAGGCGGTTGCCGATGACGTCCAGAGCGTGTCACCGATCCCGGCGCCATCGCGACGCCTACATGACTACGAAGTGCGGCGGGAAGTGCGGCTGTAGGGTGACATATCCATTCCTGGATAGCGTGCGGCCACGCCGTCGAGGGTCTCCTCGGTCCAGTAGGGATGGCCCGGCGCCGGAAAGCCCAGAAGCTCGCGCTCATCCACGGTCGCGGTTTCGATCCAACGGCGGAACGAGCCGTAGACGCCCTGCTCCGGCCAGCCGACGATCCCGACCCAGGGACATCCGGCCGGCGCATACGTGACGAAATGGCCGAGACGTCCGCCTTCTCGCTTGAACCTCGTGCCGCGATGAAATGTGCGCATGCTGTAGGCCAGGACCGATCCGGCCGGAACAGTCACCTTGACCTCATTCTCGTACAAGGCTGGTCTCGCTTCAGGGCTGTAAACCGTGGGCGCCAAGATACGCTCGGGATAGTGCTTCTTCGAGCACACCGCCGTCGGAGCCAGGTCCTCGTCCACATCGGTGTAGTACAAAAGATAGGCCGTTTGCCAATATTGGGGCAAGTTTGGCGGGTAAGTCAGCGTATGATTCGCGTAGTCACAGTGCATATGCTGCTCTTGGTCGGCGGGATGACCGAGACTCTTGAAGCTCAGGTCCGATTGCTCGCAAACAATTGGATTGTCGCCGGCCATGATGGACGCGAAACGTCTCAGTTCAGGATGCAAGGTGTTGCGGTTGAGTTGCTCGCCTGGGAAAGGAAATCGGACCTGCCGCCGATTCGTCCCCGTCCTTGCCCAATCGTCCGGCCTCTCGGCGCTCGGGTCGCGTACGAAGTCGACCCAACCCGGGTGGAGGCTCTCAATATCATCGAGCGTTCGCTGAACCTCGTCCGCCGTCAGGAGGCCTTCGATGACGGCGTAACCGTGCTCGCGATAATGGTCGATGTGCTCGTCGGTGATGGGCATAGCTCCTCCTCCGCACGCCCGGCGCCCGCACGCTTGTTCCACACCAGAGGCAGACCGGCCATATGACCCCAATGTCGGCCAGTCCGGAAGGGCGGCAGTGAGGCAGAACCTACCGCGCGCAGTGGCCGCTCTTGGCGCTTAACAGACATCGCGTGCGGTGCTGATGGTGGGACCGCCACCGCTCACAAACCTGCTGCCGCAACCCACGCTGCCAGGCACGCCGTTTTCTGCTCCTTGCGCCAGGGGCGACCTGCGGTCGCGCCCAGGGCGTTCAGCTGGACGTCGATTTGGCCCGGGGTGAGCGGCAACTTGAGCGTCGCCGACTCGCGCAGGGACTTCTCGTCCATCTCGACGACATCGAGGCCGGCGCCGGCGAAGGCGGCGCGCAGGGCGGCGCGCACGGCCAACCCCTCGGCCACAGGCGGGTGTGCGGGCGCAGACAGGCTGTGCTCGAGCCGGTCAGTCATCCAGCCGGCCCGGTTGATGAGAAGCGCGGCGACGGCCGGCCGGAACCCCTCGCTATTCAGCCCTTCCAACACGCCGGCGAGCGCGGTCGACGCGAGCGCCGCCTGGCGCCGGCGCCCCTCGGCAACGGCGGCGGCGGCCTCCGCCGTCGGTCCGCCGCCCTCGGCGCGGGGCATCTCGTAGGCGACCTGGTATGGCTCAAACGCCAGGCGGTCGCCGTCGGCCGCGGTGGCTAGGAACGCGGACAGCACCACCCGCGGCAGTGGCCGGTGAACAGCGACGCCAACCACCACGCTGCCGCCGCGGCCGGCGCGGAATCCGAGAGCGACAGGAGTCATAGCATCAGCCCGGTGCGGGATTCAGCGGTACGGTACGCATCCCCAAGAAAGAGTCACTAAGTGGTTCGCATGCACGCTTGGAGCGCCTGAGCGGCGGATGGACGCCGAATGACCGCTGTTGGCGCATAGCAGGCACGACGTGTTGTCGAACGCGCTATCGCTGGCGCACCACCTGACCGAGAGCCATTAGACTAGCCACTTAGGCGGCCAGTCAGGCGAGCGGCAGCCGGATCTCGGTCTCCAGGTCGGCGGGCGCGGTCATGTGCGGGTCGTTCAGATAGACCTCGACGATCGGCCCTTCGCCGCGCGTCCCGCCGCCGGCTTCCAGCCAGGCGTAGAGCGCCGCGTAAGACTCACTAAGCCGCACATAGGGACCATTGTGCCTTAGCGCGACGTAGCGACCGGCCGGCAGGGTGCGCACGTGCACCTCGTCGTCGCCCACGATGTCGTCCGGAACACTAATTGCCGCCTGTGTCCGCAGATTGGCGGCAGGCGTCGTGCTCATATCGTCGAGATAAACCGCAACGCCCACTGCGAGCGGGCCGGTCAGCCCGCGCGGCGCGGCCCAAGCGCGGAGCCGCTCGAACGTCGGGCCGATCTTCTCATATGGACCCACGTGCGCGGTGCAGCCTGAGCCGCGACGGCGTCCCGGCCGCCGTCTCGCGCCACGCCCTGCGGTAAACGCGGTGGAAGTGATAGGGGGACAGGCATGCAACGGCCGCCAGCCGCTCCAGGTCGAGCGGCTCGTCTAGATGGTCGGCGATGTGCGCCGCCACCTTCGCCAAGCGCCGCGCCTGGCTCTTGACTGTCTCTGCACGAGGCATGGTCTTCGAGCTTAGCCGCGATCGCTTGATCCAGGTTGCGTTTCTTGGGCTTGGCCGGCCGCTTGATCGGCGGGGCGGTCCCTGGCTCAGGCGGCATGACCGCTCTTGGCGCATAGCGGACATCCCGCGATCGGTCGCGGCCAAGCCTAAGCCACTTCGCCCACCCGCGCTGGATCGTAGCTCAGGATGGGGGCGAGCCAGCGTTCGGCTGTGGTCACGTCCCAGCCCTTGCGGCGCGCGTAGTCCTCGACCTGGTCTCGATCGATGCGGCCGACGCCAAAGTAGTGGGCGCCGGGGTGGGAGAAGTAGAGGCCAGACACCGACGAGGGCGGCGACATGGCGTAGCTCTCGGTGAGCGTCATCCCGGCGCCGGCCTCGGCGTCCAGGAGACGGAACAGCGTCCCCTTCTCGGTGTGGTCCGGTTGGGCCGGATAGCCTGGGGCCGGGCGTATGCCCTGGAACGCCTCCGCGATCATGAAGTCGAGGTCGAAGGGCTCGTCGGGGACAAAGCCCCAGAGCTCCTTGCGCACGCGATAGTGCAGGCACTCGGCGAACGCCTCGGCCAGCCGGTCGGCGAGCGCGGCGGCGAGGATGGCCGAGTAGTCGTCGCCGGCGTCCTTGAAACGCTTGGCGACCTCCAGCACACCATGGCCGGCGGTGACGGCGAAACCGCCGATGTAGTCGTCGGCCGCGCCGATCGGCGCGATGAAGTCGGCCAGCGCCACGTTCGCCCGGCCTTCGCTCTTGGTCATCTGCTGGCGCAGCGTGTGCAGCCGCGCGAGCTCGGCCGTGCGTGCCTCGTCCGTATAGAGAACGATGTCGTCGCCATCGGCGTTCGCCAGCCACAAGCCCACGACGCCCCGCGCCTCGAACCAACGCTCGGCGATGATCTTCACCAGCATCTCCCGCGCGTCGCGGTAGAGGTCGGTGGCGGCGAGGCCAACGACGTCGTCGGCGAGGATGTCGGGGAAACGGCCGACCAGCTCCCAGCTGGCGAAGAACGGCGTCCAGTCGATGAAGCGCTCGAGCTCGGCGAGGTCGTAGGGCGCGAAGAGGCGCGTGCCGGTGAAGCTGGGCTTGGGGGGCGTGTATGCCTTCCAGTCGATCGGGAAGCGGCCAGCCCGCGCCACCGCGATCGGTGTTCGGGTCTTCGCCTCCTGGCCGCGGGCGAACTGCTCTCGGATGCGGACGTACTCGGCGCGTGTCTCGGCCTCGACCTTCGCGCGCTCGGTCGGCGAGAGCAGGCTCGAGACCACGCCAACGGCGCGGCTGGCGTCGGTGACGTAGGTGGTCGAGCCGGCGCGGTAGGCCGGCTCGATCTTGACCGCGGTGTGGGTGCGGCTGGTGGTGGCGCCGCCGATCAGGAGCGGGATGGTAAATCCCCGCCGCTGCATCTCACCGGCCACGAACACCATCTCGTCGAGGGAGGGCGTGATCAGGCCGGAGACGCCGACGATGTCGACCTTGTGGGCGACCGCCTCTTCGAGGATGCGGTCGGCCGGGACCATGACGCCCAGGTCGATCACCTCGTAGTTGTTGCACTGCAGGACCACGCCGACGATGTTCTTGCCGATGTCGTGGACGTCGCCCTTGACGGTCGCCATCAGGATCTTGCCGGCGGCCTCGCGCCCGCCCGCCTTCTCCGCCTCCATAAAGGGCAAGAGGTAGGCGACCGCTTGCTTCATCACCCGCGCCGACTTGACCACCTGCGGCAGGAACATGCGGCCGGAGCCGAACAGGTCGCCGACCACGTTCATCCCGTCCATCAGCGGGCCTTCGATGACGTGTAGCGGCCTAGCGGCCGCCAGCCTCGCCTCCTCGGTGTCAGCCTCGATGAACTCGGTGATGCCATGCACGAGCGCGTGCTTCAGCCGCTCGGCGACGGGCGCCTCGCGCCAGGCCATGTCGACGACCCGGTCGGCGGTCCGGTCCGACTTCGCATAGCGCGGGGCGATCTCGACCAGATGCTCCGTCGGGCTCTGGTTGTGCCTCGGCCGGCGGTTCAGGATCACGTCCTCGACCGCCTCGCGCAGCTCGGGCTCGATATCGTCGTAAAGCGGCAGTTCGCCGGCGTTGACGATGCCCATGTCCATGCCGGCCGCGACGGCGTGGTAGAGGAAGACGGAGTGGATCGCGCGCCGCACCGGCTCGTTGCCGCGGAAGCTGAACGAGACGTTCGAAACGCCGCCGGAGATCCGGGCGTAAGGCAAGGTCGCCTTGATGATCCGCGTCGCCTCGATGAAGTCGACCGCGTAGTTGTCGTGCTCCTCCATCCCGGTCGCGATCGCGAAGATGTTCGGGTCGAAGATGATGTCCTCGGCCGGAAAAGTGATCTTCTCCGTGAGCAGACGATAGGCGCGGGTGCAGATCTCGACCTTGCGCGCGGCCGTATCGGCCTGGCCCTGCTCGTCGAAGGCCATCACCACCGCCGCCGCGCCATAGCGCAGGCAGCGCGTGGCCTGGTCGAGGAACTTCTCCTCGCCTTCCTTCATCGAGATCGAGTTCACGATCGCCTTGCCCTGAACGCACTTGAGCCCCGCCTCGATCACCTCCCACTTCGAGGAGTCGACCATGATCGGCACGCGCGCGATGTCGGGCTCGGCGGCGATCAGGTTCAGGAAGGTCGTCATCGCTCTGACGGAGTCGAGCAGGCCCTCATCCATGTTGACGTCGAGCATCTGCGCGCCGGCCTCGACCTGGCCGCGGGCGACCGCAAGCGCGGCGGCATAATCGCCGTCGGCGACCAGCCGGCGAAACCGGGCCGAGCCGGTGACGTTGGTCCGCTCGCCGATGTTGACGAAAAGGGGACGCGACCGGCCGGGGCCGGCGGCGGTCTCAGAAGGTTCGGTCACTTGAGCCTCAAACCAACTCGAACGGCTCTAGCCCCGCCAGCCTGAGCGCCTTCTCGCGATGTGGGACGACGCGCGGGGGCAAGCCTTCGACCGCCTCGGCGATGCGGCGGATGTGCCCGGGCGTGGTGCCGCAGCAGCCGCCGAGGATGTTGACGAGGCCGCTCCGCGCCCATTCGCCGAGCATGCGGGCGGTGTCCTCCGGTCCTTCGTCGTACTCGCCCATGGCGTTGGGCAGGCCGGCGTTGGGGTAGGCGGCGACCAGCGTATCTGCGACCCGCGCGAGCTCGGCGATGTACGGCCGCATCAGCTCCGCGCCGAGCGCGCAGTTCAGCCCGACCGCGATCGGGCGGGCATGGCGGATCGAGTTCCAGAACGCCTCGACCGTCTGGCCGGAGAGCGTGCGCCCCGAGCGGTCGGTGATGGTGCCCGAGACCCAGATCGGCGGCGGCTCGAGCCCATCGTCGGCCAGGTCGAGGATCGCCTTGATGGCGGCCTTGGCGTTCAGCGTGTCGAAGACGGTCTCGACCAGGAAGAGGTCGACGCCGCCCTCGTGCAGCGCCAGCGCCTGCTCGCGGTAGCCGGCGTACACCTGGTCGAACGTCACGCCGCGAGCGCCTGGATCGTCCACCTTCGATGAAATGGACAGCGTCTTGTTCATCGGCCCGAGCGCGCCGGCGACGAAGCGCGGCTTGTCGGGTGTCTTGGCGGTCCAGCGCGCCGCGGCGTCGCAGGCCAGGCGCGCGGCGGCCAGGTTGATCTCGCGGACGGCGCCCTCGAGCCCGAAATCCGCCTGGCTGAAGACGTTGGCGTTGAAGGTGTTGGTCTCGGCGATGTCGGCGCCGGCGTCGAAGTAGGCGTCGTGCACCTCGGCGACCAGGTCGGGCCGCGTGAGGCAAAGGGGGTCGTAGTCGCCCTTGAGCGAGACGGGATGATTTTTGAACCGCTCACCGCGGAAGTCGGTTTCGACGAGCCCCTTCTTCTGCAGGAGCACGCCCCAGGACCCATCGAGGATGAGGATCCGTTTCTCCGCCGCCGCCTGGAAGGCGGCTATCCTTTGTGCTCGGCTCATAGCAGCGCCTCCCGTGCCCCGAGCACCCGGCAGATGGCGTAGGTCAGCTCCGCCCGGTTCAGGGTGAAGAAGTGGACATCGCCATAGCCCTCCTCCTCGAGGCGAGCGCACGTCTCGGCCGCGACCGCGCATGCAATCAGCTCGCGGGTCGTCGGGTCCTCGTCGAGCCCTTCAAATAAGGCGCCCAGCCAGTCGGGCAGCGGGATGCCGCAGGGTTTGGCCATCCGCTTCAAGCCCTTGAAGTTCGAGACCGGCATGATCCCCGGCAGGATCGGAATGGTGACTCCAGCCTTGCGCACCTGCTCGGCGAATCGGAGGAAGGCGTCGATGTCGAAGAAGAATTGCGTGATCGCCCTGGTCGCGCCCGCGTCGATCTTCGCCTTCAGCACATCGATGTCGTGCTGGACCGACGGGCTCTCGGGATGCTTCTGCGGATAGAGGCTGACGCTGATCTCGAACGGAGCGATGGCGCCGATTCCGCGGGTTAGCTCGGTGGCGTTGGCGTAACCGTCCGTTCGCGGAACATAGGCGCCGCCGATCGAGCCGGGCGGGTCGCCGCGCAGGGCCACCAGGTGACGGATGCCGGCGTCCCAGTAGTCATGGATCACTTCGTCGACCTCATCGCGGCTGGCGTCGACGCAGGTCAGGTGCGCGGCCGGCTTCAGCGTCGTCTCCTCCAGGATGCGCCGCACCGTCCGGTGGGTCCGCTCGCGCGTCGAGCCGCCGGCGCCATAGGTCACCGACACGAAGCTGGGCTTGAGCAGCTCGAGCCGCCGGATCGAGGCCCAGAGCGCATCCTCCATCTCCGGCGTGCGCGGCGGGGAGAACTCGAAAGAGATGTCGAGCGGGCGGGCTTGGCGGCCGGCCAGGCGGGCGCCGGCGCGGGCGACCGGCCCAAGCGCCGTTTCGAGGCGAGCGATGGATGCGCTCATGCGGCGCTCCTTTGTTGGGCGGCCTTGGGGGCGGCGGCCCAGATCTTGACGGTGAGGCCAGCGTCGTCGGCCGGCGGCAGGCTGATTGGCTCGGGCGCGGCGAGCCCGGCGGCGGCGAGCCAGCGGCTCATCTCCTCGTCGGAGAACCCCAGGCGGCGGTGCTGGTGCGCCTCGCGCAGGTATTCGAGCCTATGCGGGGCGAAATCCACGATCAGCAGCTTGCCGTCGGGCGCGACGAGCCGCGCGGCCTCCGCCACGGCGGCGGCCGGATCGTTGAGATAGTGGAGCACTTGGTGCACGACGACGAGATCGGCCCAGCCGCTCGGCAGGTGGGTGGCGAAGACGTCGCCGTGGCGCAGCTCGCAGTGCTCGAGGCCGGCCCCGGCGGTGGTCTGGCGGGCGATGTTGAGCATCTGCTGAGACAGATCGAGCCCGAGCGCCGCCTTGGCGTTTGCGCCGAGCAGCCTGAGCATCCGCCCCGAGCCTGTTCCGAGGTCGACCACGCGGCGGAAGGGTCCCTTGCCGGCGGCGGCGAGAATGGCCGCTTCGACGTTGGCTTCCGCGACGTAGAGCGAGCGCAGCTCGTCCCAGCGCGCCGCGTTCTGGGCGAAATAGTCGGCCGCGGCCCTCGCGCGCTCAGCCCGTACGCTCTCGAGCGCCGCGGCGTCGCGGGCGATCGCCGGGTCGCCCGGACTGAGCTGGCCCAGCAGCTGGTCGATGAACGTGCGCTCCGGCGCGCGTCCGGCGAGCCGATAGAAGGCCCAGGCTCCGTCGGGAAACCGCTCGACCAGGCCGGCGGCGACGAGCAGCTTGAGGTGCCGGGAGACGCGCGGCTGGCTCTGGCCGAGCACGCCGGTAAGCTCGCCGACGGCCAGCTCCTCGCGCGCCAGCAAGGCCAGGATGCGAAAGCGCGTCGGCTCGCCGGCGGCGCGCAACAGCTCCACGATCTGGCCCGCGCTCAAGGTCATCCAGGCATATAAAGATATCCTTATATGAGAAGTCAAGCTGATTTCCTGTCTGCCGACGCGTGCCGGCCACGCGCCGGCGCCAGCGCAACGCCTTATTTTACAAGCGTTGCTGCAACCGGAAGCTGACTGGGCGGTTACGCCACAAGTCGACAACCGTCATATCCCAGTCGAGGGAGACTGAGCCATGAAGACGATTTTTCTTATCGCAAGCGCCACCGCCATCGGCCTCACCGCTGGCGCATCCCAGGCCGCGAGCCACCACCATGCCGGCATGGCCAGCGCCGGCGCCTATGCCGAGCCAGCGCAGCCGATCGCCTACACCCAGCTCAGCGCTTATCTGAAGGCCTCGCCGCGGGCGAAGAAGACGGGCGACTGGGGTGGACAGATGGCCGCGTCCACCGGGACGAACGTCAATGCGGCCGCAACCACCGCGCCACCGGCTGCCGACACCACCCAGCCGAACGCGGCGAGCCCGGCCACGGCCGGTCCCAACGCCGCCCCGGCGCCGACCCCGGTGGCGGCGCCGCCCGACGCCAACGCGTCGCCGAGCCAGCAGCCGATGAGCCCGGCCGCGCCGGCGAACCCTGCGGCCCCGACCTCGAACGCCCCGGCGACGCAGCCGCAATAGCCGCAAGAGCGGCAGATCTAGTTGCTCGCCGCTTGACGGCTGCGGCGCCGCATGGCCTTCGCCGGCCATGCGGCGCGTGGTCATCCTGGGCTGCTCCGGCAGCGGCAAGTCGACCCTCGCCCGCGCGATGGGCGAGCGACTCGGGTTGCCCGTCGTGCATCTCGACGCGCTCTTCTGGCGCCCTGGCTGGAGAGAGCCTGAGAACGAGGGCTTCCGCGCGAGGCTCGCCGCCGCGATCGCCGGCGACGCCTGGATCACTGACGGCAATTTCGTCGGCCGCACCTTCGACCTGCGCCTGCCCCGCGCCGACCTCGTCATCTACCTCGACCAGCCGCGCCGCATTTGCCTCTGGCGGGTGCTGAGGCGGTGGTGGGCCGACCGCGGCAAGACCCGCCCCGACCTCGCCGAGGGCTGCTTCGAGAACCTGGACTGGGACTTTCTGGAGTGGGTCTGGACCTTCGAGCGCAAGAGCCGCCCGCGCATCGAGGCGACGGCGGCAAGCTACGGCGTCCCCACCATCACCCTTAGCGGCGACAAGGCCGTGGCGGAATACCTAGCTGGCCTTTAGCCGTTCACCCAGGCGGCGCTCGCCAAATCGAACATGTCCCTGACTAGCGCGTGAACTTCTGGAACTTGATGCGGGTGGGTATGAGGGAATCGGCGCCCAGGCGGCGCCTCTTGTCCTCTTCGTAAAACTCGAAGTTGCCCTCGAACCACTCGACGTGGCTGTCGCCCTCGAAGGCCAGGATGTGGGTGGCGAGCCGGTCCAGGAACCAGCGGTCGTGGCTGATCACCACCGCGCAGCCCGGGAAGTCCTCGAGCGCCGATTCCAGCGCCTGCAGCGTCTCGACGTCGAGGTCGTTGGTCGGCTCGTCGAGCAAGAGCACGTTGCCGCCGCCGGCGAGCGTCTTGGCCAGGTGCACGCGGTTGCGCTCGCCGCCGGAGAGCAGACCGACCTTCTTCTGCTGGTCGCCGCCCTTGAAGTTGAACGAGCCGACGTAGGCGCGGCTGGGCACCTCACGGCCGGCGACCTTCATCACGTCGAGGCCGCCCGAGATCTCCTCCCAGACCGTCTTCTTGTCGTCGAGCGAGTCTCTGCTCTGGTCGACGAAGGCCAGCGACACGGTCTCGCCGATGCGGATCGCGCCCGCGTCGGGCTGCTCCTGGCCGGTGATCAGCTTGAACAGCGTCGACTTGCCGGCCCCATTCGGTCCGATCACACCGACGATGCCGCCGGGCGGCAGCTTGAAGTCGAGGCCCTTGAACAGGACTTTGTCGCCGTATTCCTTCTCCAGCCCCTCGACCTCGATCACCATGGCGCCGAGGCGCGGTCCGGGTGGAATCTGGATCTGGGCGTAGGTCTGCTTCTCGCGCTCGGCGGCGTTCACCAGCGCGTCGAAGGCGGCGAGCCTCGCCTTGGACTTCGAGCGGCGGGCGCTGGGCGAGGAGCGGACCCACTCGAGCTCGCGGGCGATCGCCTTCTTGCGCGCCTCGGACTCGCTCGCCTCCTGCTGGGTGCGCTTTGCCTTCTGCTCCAGCCAGGACGAATAGTTGCCCTCGTAAGGAATGCCTTTGCCACGGTCCAACTCGAGCGTCCACTTGGTGACCTGGTCGAGAAAATAACGGTCGTGGGTGACCAGGATGACGCAGCCGGGGAAGGCTTCCAGGTGGTGCTGCAGCCAGGCGACCGATTCGGCATCGAGGTGGTTGGTCGGCTCGTCGAGCAGCAGCATGTCGGGCTTTGACAGCAGCAGCCGGGCCAGCGCCACGCGCCGGCGCTCGCCCCCTGATAGGGTCTCCACACTCCAGTCGTTCGGCGGGCAACGCAGCGCGTCCGTGGCCATTTCGATCCTGGAGTCGATGTCCCAGAGGTCGCCGGCGTCGATGGTCTCCTGCAGCTTTGTCATCTCTTCCATCAGCGCGTCGGAGTAGTCCTCACCCAGCTTCGCGGCGACCTCGTTGTAGCGATCGAGAGTCTTCTTCTCCTCGCACCAGGCGATCACGTTGCCCCAGACGTTCAGCTGATCGTCGAGATGCGGCTCCTGCTCGAGGAAGCCCATCTTGGTCCCCTCGGCGGGCCTGGCCTCGCCGGTGAACTCGCTGTCGATCCCGGCCATGATCCGAAGAAGGGTCGACTTGCCCGAGCCGTTCACGCCCACCACGCCGATCTTCGCGTCCGGATAGAAGGACAGCCAGATGTTCTCGAACACCTTCTTGCCGCCCGGGTAGGCCTTGGTCAGGCCCTGCATCTGGAAAATGTACTGCTGCGCCATGGCGGCTCGTTTGGCCTCCGGTGTCGTGGGTTTTCGCGGAACCGCGGGGTTCTATCGAACGCGGGCGGCGGCGTCCACGCGAGCCTGCGCGACAGACGGGCAACGTTGGCCTGAGCGGAGCGTTAGCTTTCACAGCGGCCGTTTCGCGCCGTTTGCAGTTGGAGCAACGACCATGGACAAGAACCGCGTCAAAGGCGCCGGCCACGAGGTGAAGGGCGCAACGAAGGAGGCCCTCGGCAAGGTGACCGGCAACATCGGCAAGCAGGTGCAGGGCCTCGCCGAGAAGAAGCTGGGCGCCGTTCAGCGCAAGGCGGGCGAAGCTGCCGACAAGGCGCGCCGCGACCAGCAGCGCATCTAGCCGATCACGACCACCGACGGATTGGCGCCGCTGGCCCGCAAAGCCCGCGGCGCTGCTCATTGGGCGCTCGGTCGGCGCGCGAGCGACTTCACGCGGCTGCGCCGTCCAGGCATGTATGGGAGCGACCAACCAAACAATCCATAAGGTGCGGCATTGACGTTCGACGAGGTTGTCCTGGGGCGCCGCAGCATCCGCGGCTACAAGCGCGACCCCGTGCCCAAGGCGGTGATCGAGGAGATCATCGAGATCGCGATGCGCGCGCCGTCGTCGCTGAACACACAGCCATGGAACTTCTACGTGGTCGCCGGCGCCCCGCTCGACCGCATCCGGGCCGGCAACACCGAACGCAACCTGGCGGGCGTCCCCTCGTCCCGCGAGTTCCGCGGCCACGGCGAATATGCGGGCGCGCACCGCGAGCGGCAGATCGGCATCGCCAAGCAGCTGTTTGCGGCCATGGGCATCGAGCGGCATGACCCGGAGGGGCGCAAGGACTGGGTGCTGCGCGGGTTTCGCCAGTTCGACGCGCCGGTCTCGGTCGTGGTGACCTATGATCGATCGATCCACGGCGGCGACATCGCACCGTTCGATTGCGGGGCGGTGACCAACGCGCTGGTCAACGCCGCCTGGTCGCGCGGTCTCGGCTGCGTGGTCAACAGCCAGGGGATCATGCAGTCGCCGGTCGTTCGCGAGCACGCGGGAATCGCCGACGACCAGGTGATCATGATCTGCGTCGCCATGGGCTATCCCGACGATGACTTCCCGGCGAATGCGGTCGTCTCGCAGCGCAAGTCCGTCGATGACGCCGCGGTGTTCCTCGGCTTCGACGAGTAGGCTAGCGGCTCTCAAGCTCGGAGCAGGGCGATGAATGACCAGATCTGCAACCACCTGGAGCTGATCAGGAGCGTCACCCCCAGCGCCAAGGGCTGCGAGGAGTGCCTGGCGATCGGATCGCCCTGGGTTCACCTTCGCCTCTGCCGCGCCTGTGGCCACGTGGGCTGTTGCGATCAGTCACCGAACCGGCACGCCACCAAACACTTCAAGGCGACAGGCCATCCGATCATCGAGGGCTACGATCCGCCGGAAGGCTGGGGCTGGTGCTACGTCGACGAAGTCTTCCTCGATCTCGGCGCCGATACGACAAAGCAGGTCGGACCCATTCCTCGATACGTCTGAAGCCATCCGATCTCCTTCTGGCCCCTCAGGCGGCGGCAACGGGCGAACGGCGAGAGCTTGCCCGGACGCGTCCGGTCCTGTGTGGTGACCATCGCCCGAGGCCAGCGCGCCCCGGGGAAGGGCATGGGCATGGCGAACGAAGCCGCCGAGCGCCGTCTGAGGCGTCCCATCGACGAGCGCCGCGACCACGTGCGCGGCGGCGGAGCCAAGGACCGGCGCGTGACGGTCCTGATCTATGGCGACTATCTCTGCCCCTACTGCCGGCGGTTGCGCGACGTGCTCGAGCGGCTGCGGCAAGCGCTGGGCGAGCGGATGGCCTACGTCTTCCGCCACTTTCCGAACGAGCGCGCCCATCCCGGCGCGGAGCTCATGTCGCTGGGCGCCGAAGCGGCCGGCCGTCAGGGCCGCTTCTGGGAGATGCACGACGCCCTCTATCGGCGCGAGCCGCCGCTCGACCGGACCATCCTCTTGCAGATCGCCGCTTCTCTCCGGCTCGATCTCGCGCGCTTCGAGCGCGACCTGGATGATCCCGAGCTGCGCCAGCGCGTCGAGGAGGACCTCGCCGACGGCCGTCGCAACGGGGTGACGGCGACGCCGACGATCTTCGTCGACGGCCTGCGCTACGACGGGGCCTGGGACTTCTACTCGATGCTCGAGGCGTTGGAGCGGCCGGTCGGCGCCCAGGTCAAGCGCACCGCCAGGGCTTTCGCCAACTTGCCGGCCTCCGCTGGCCTGGCCCTGCTCGTCGCGGCCGGCGCAGCGCTCGTCCTGGCCAACAGCCCGTTCGCCGCCAGCTACGAAGGCTTCGTGAACGCCCCGTTCGCGATCGGCCCGACGCCGGCCGTGCTCTCGCTCAGCATCGCCAGTTGGTGCTCCGAAGGCCTGCTGGCGATCTTCTTCCTGATCCTCGGCCTCGAGATCCGCCGCGAGGCGAAAGCAGGCTCGTTCGCCGACCGGCGCGCCGCGGTCGCGCCTGTCGTTGCGGCGGCGGCCGGCGTCGCCGCTCCAGCGCTCTTCTACCTGGCGCTCAACGGCGGGCCAACCGCGGCTGGGTGGTCGGCCTCGGCGGACACCGGCATCGCCTTCACGCTAGGCGTGCTTGCCCTGTTCGGCGGGCGCGTGTCCGCGGGGCTGAAGCTGTTCGTGGCCGCCTACGGCGTCGCCGACGACGTGCTCGCCATGTTCATCCTCGCCGTCATCTACCCGCGCGGAATCCATGCCGATTGGCTGCTCGCGGCGGCGGGCGCGGTCGCAGCCATGGCGCTGCTCAACCGCTGGCGCGTGTACGCAGCCTGGCCCTATCTGGCGGCCACGCTGGCGCTCTGGTTTGCGCTGCACCTTGCGGGCTTGAGCGGCGCGATCAGCGGCATCGCGCTCGCCGCCTTCCTGCCGACGCGCCCGGTCCCGATGCCGGGTCCGCTGCTCGCCCAGGCCGCCTCGGCGCTGGCCGAGCTCGAACATGCCGAGCAGGACCTGAAGCGCGGTGGCGACACCGGGCGCCGGCTGGATCGGGAGCCGGTTTGGGATTGGGCGAGCCGCAACCTGACCGCGGCGTCGGAGCGGCTTCTCTCTCCAGCCGAGCGCACGGAGCGGGCGCTGGAACCTTGGTCGACCTACGTCGTGCTGCCTCTGTTCGCCTTCACCGCCGCGGGCGTGCCGCTCGTCGCCAATCTCGCCGTTCCGCACGCCTGGCCTGTGTTCGCTGGCGTGGCGCTCGGGCTGGCGGTGGCCAAGCCGCTTGGCATCGTGCTCGCCGTCTGGGGGGCGATCAAGGCCCGCGTGGCGATTTTCCCGGATGCGACGCGCCTCGCCTTCCTCGGCGCCGCCTTCCTGTGCGGAATCGCCGACCCCCTGTCGCTCTTGATCATCGAACAAGCGTTCCAGAACGGCGCCTATGCAGCCGTCGCCAAGATCGGCGTCCTGGCGGGATCGGCGCTGGCGGCGACGTTCGGGGCAATCACGCTGGCGTTCAGCCGAGCGGGCGTCACGGAGGTCGAGGGGTGAGCGAACCAGCCGTCCGCGCGTCGACGCCATTGCTGCTATAGACAGAAACTGGAGCGCGGACCGCTGTGCGGCCAAGCGCCATCAACCAAGGCACGAAAGGCCAGGAGACGCATGCCCGAGCAAGTGCCCGCCGCCCGCTTGCCGCCGCCGCCGGAAACATTGAGCGCCGAAGCCCGCGCCTACCTCGGCGCGATGACGCCGATGGACGCGAGCGGGCCGATCGATCTGCAGCAGGTGCGGCTATTCACCGACCAGATTCAGGCCCTGGTCGGCGCCGAGCAGCGCAAGGTCCACGCGGTTTCGGTCGCCCAAGACGTCATCGCCGGCGTACCGGTCCGGCGGATCGCACCGGCATCGGGCTTGGTCGATCGCAGCCGCGTCCTGCTCAATCTGCATGGCGGCGGTTTCGCGACCGATTCAGGCTCGCTCACGGAGAACATCCCCGTCGCCGCCCTCAGCGGACTTGAAGTCATCGCGGTGCTCTACCGCTTGGCTCCGGAGCATCCGTTTCCCGCCGCCGTCGACGATGCGCTCGCCGTCTATCGGACGCTGCTCGCCGAGCGTGACCCGCGCGACATCGGCGTCTACGGAACCTCGGCCGGGGCGGTGATCGCGCCGCAGCTGATGATGCGCCTCAAGGCGGAATCCTTGCCGCTCCCGGGCGTGCTCGGCGTGTTCTCCGGAGAACCCGACCTCGTCGGAACCGCCGATTCGCTCCGGATCTTCGGCTCAGCGGCCGAAGCCCAGGCGCTCACCGACGCCAAATGGGCCTATGTCGGCGGCGCCGATCCCCGCGATCCGCTGCTGTCGCCGATCTACGGCGACCTCACCGGCTTTCCGCCCACGCTCTGCCTGTCGAGCGGACGCGACATCCTCCTGAGCGGCACGGCCAATCTCTGCCGCGCCCTGACCGACGCCGGCGTCAGCGCCGAGCTGGTGGTCCACGACGCCCTCCCGCACGCCTTCTGGAGCGTCATGCTGGCGCCCGAAAGCGACGATGCGTTCAGGCGCATGTCATCGTTCCTCACCAAACACCTTGGCCGGCGATAGACCGTTGGCCGGCCGCTCAGACCGCAGCACGCGACAGGCCCCATGAAGCGCACGATCCTGCTGACCACCTGTCTTCTGGCGCTGGCGCATGCGGCGTCGGCGGCGGACCTCACCGATCCCGTGCCGGGTCACCCGGGCGTGACGTTGTTCGACCTCGCCAAGCTGGTCGTCACCGACCTGGCGAATGGGCCGGACGGGGCGACGGGGCACAAGGTCGTCGCCTTCCGGCACATCGAGGGCAAGGACATGCTGGCCCCGCCGGAAGATCCGGTCACACTGGGAGTGCCCCCTGTCGATATGGCGGCGGTTCCCGGCAGCACCGATCGCGTGCTTGCCCTCATCGACCTGGGCGCTTCGGACGGCAACGTCGAAGAAGCCGAGCTGCTGGCGCTCGTCGGGTTCGACCCCAAACCGAAGCTGTTGGACGTGGTCGAGGTCGGAAATGACCGTTGGACCGCGATGGAGGACAATCCGCCGCTCCTGGCGCCGGGCGCGCCGCTGATCGTGATCGACAGCGACCACTGGAACTCGAACCAGACCTACAACGCCGCGGAGATGATCTTCGTCCGCGGCGATCGATTTCAGCTGATCGACAGTCTCTTCACCTACACCGAGGCCTACTGCGGCTATCAGCACTTCCAGGAGGTCACGTACGGGACGGCCGCCTCGGGCGGCCCTTACCGCGCCGTGACGGTCAGCGTGCGCGATACGACCAAGCTCACCGACGACGACTGCGGAACCGACCAGAAACCGCCCAAGCCGGGCGTGACCGTCTACTCCGGAACCTACCGCTGGGACGCCGCCCACGCTCGCTTCGTCAGTCACTCCGCGCAACTCGACAAGCTCGACGCCCTCAACACCAAGTGGCTGAAGGACGGGTCCTAAGTCATCCGGCGGCGAAACGGCGGCGCACCTCCACCGCCGCCGGGCGGCCGTAGCAGCGGTTCAGCCAGCCGCTGAGCGCACCGAACGGCGTCAGATCGAGGCTAGAGGCGCGGGAAGGCGAGAGCACGCCCGCGACGTTCAGATCGGCGACCGTGAAGGGCTCGCCGAGCAGGAAGGGGCGCTCGGCCAGCGTCGCGTTGAGCAACCGGAGCGCGCGCTCGACCTCCTGGCCCATCGCTTCGACCGCGGCGGCGCGCAAGTTCGCCAGCCGGGCGTCCGGCATCACCCAGGGCTCGAGCTGGCCCTGCGCCCAGAGGCTCCAGCGCCAGGCAGCGGCCTCGGGCTCGAGCCCTTCAGGATAGAGCGACCCGCGGGCGTGGCGCTTGGTCAGGTAGAGGTTGATCGCCATCGACTCGGCGAGCGCGAAGCCGTCGTCGACGATGGCGGGGATGGCCCCGGCCGGATTAATCGCCAGGAACTCGGGCGACTTGAGCCACGGATCGTCGACCGTGAGCGGAACGTGCTCGTAGTCGAGGCCGAGTTCGGCGGCGGTCCAGAGCACCCGCATCGTGCGCGAGCGCGGTGTTCCGTAGATGGTGAGCGCCATGGCGGCGCCTATCGCCCCCGCCCGAGTCGGTCAAATCGAGGGCGTTTCGAACGTCCCGTGCCGGCCGACACCGCCGGCGAAGCGGCTCGCGCCAGCGCGCGTTTCGCCGGCCTGCACGACTGTGAACCCATGCCGGTACTCGTTCCTGAGCGCCTCCTCGAGACTCATGCCCCACTGTTCGTAGGCGGACATACGGTCGGCGCGCATGGCGAGCGGCGGGAAGCCAGCGATCTCCTGCGCCAGCAGCTTGGCCACTGGCAGCGCCTCGCCGGGCTCGACCACGCGGTTGGCGAGGCCGATGGTGAACGCTTCGTCGCCTGAGACGCCCCGACCGGTCAGGATCATGTCCAGCGCGCGGCTCATCCCGATCAGCCGTGGCAGGCGGATCGTGCCGCCGTCGACCAGCGGCACGCCAAAGCGGCGGCTGTAGACGCCAAAGACGGCATCGCGGGCGGCGACGCGCAGGTCGCACCAGAGCGCGAGTTCGAGCCCGCCGGCGACCGCATGGCCCTCGACCGCCGCGATCACTGGCTTGCCGAGCAACATGCGGGTGCAGCCGAGCGGGCCGTCGCCCTCCTCCACCACGCGGTTTCCGCCTCCGGCGGCGATCGCCTTCAGATCGGCGCCGGCGCAGAAGGCGCCACTCGCGCCGGTCAGCACGGCGACTTGCAGCGCCTCATCGGCGTCGAAGCAGCGGAACACCGCGGCCAGCGCATCGGCGGTGGCGCGGTCGACGGCGTTGCGCGCCTCGGGCCGGTTGATGGTGACGACCGCAACGACGCCGTCCTGCTCGAACTCGACCAGCGCCATGCCTTCGCCCCCCGCGCTAGAGCCGGCCGTAGGCCGGCATATTGACCACGGAAATCACGGAAAGCACGGAAACAAGGATGATTGCGCCTGCGGCGCGAAGCCTGCTTCGGCCGTCAGCGAGCCGCGCACGCGGCCCGTCCGTGCTTTCCGTGTTTTCCGTGGCTCCATTACGGTTCGCAGCTACCGCCCGCGGGGCATGTCCTTGAAGGGGACGTCCTTGTCGACGCGGATCTCGCCGGGGAGACCAAGCACGCGCTCGGCGATGATGTTCTTCAGGATCTCGTCGGTGCCGCCGGCGATGCGCAGGCCCGGCGCCGAGAGCAGCGCGCCCTGGAACGCCGCGCGCAGGGGCGCGACCGCCACATCGTCGATGATTCCGAACTGGTCCTCCATCTCGACCGCGGAGTTGGCCAGGTCCTGCAGCTGACCGGCGGCGATGATCTTGCCGATCGAGCTTTCCGGGCCGGGCGTCTCGCCGCGCGAGAGCGCGGTCATGGTGCGGTAGCGGGTGTATTTCAGCCCCTCGGACTGGACGTACCAGTCGGCCAGCTTCTCGCGGAACGCCTGGTCGGAGAGCGCCGTGCCCTTGTCGGTCTGAAGCTCGCGCGCCAGCGACATGATGACGGAAAAGTCGAGGCCGCCACCCCCGCCGACGGCGAGCCGCTCGTTCATCAGCGTCACCAGCGACACGCGCCAGCCGTCATCGACCGCGCCCAGGCGCTGGGCGTCCTTCACCCGCACGTCGGTGAAGTAGACCTCGTTGAAGTTCCGACCGCCCGACATCTGGTGGATCGGCTTCACCTCGATGCCCGGCGACTTCATGTCGAGCCAGAACATCGTCAGTCCCTTGTGCTTGGGCACATCGGGATTGGTGCGGACGATGACGATGCCGAAGTCGGCGTAGTGGGCGCCACTGGTCCAGACCTTCTGGCCGTTGATCACCCAGTCGTCGCCGTCACGGACCGCGCGCGTCCGCGCCGCGGCGACGTCCGAGCCGCCGCCGGGCTCGGAGAACAGCTGGCACCAGATCTCATCGCCCCGCAGGGCCGGACCCACGAACCGCGCCTTGGTCTGCTCGTCCGCGAACGCCATCACGGTCGGCACGCACATGCCGAGCCCGATGGCGAAATAGCCGCCGCCGACACCGAACTTGGCCTCTTCCTGGCCGAAGATGACCGACTGGATCGGCGTGCCGCCGCCCCCGCCCCACTCCTTCGGCCAGGTGATCTGGGCGTAGCGCGCCTCGGCCTTCTTGGCCTGCCAGGCCTTGGCGCGCTTCATGTCCTCCCAAGCGACCTCGCCGTCGGACTCCTCGCTCACGCTGTCGGTCGTGCGGGCGAACTTCGGCGCGTTCGCTTCGAGCCAAGCTTTCGCCTTGGCGCGATAGGCGGCCTCTTCGGGCGAGTCGGTGAAGTCCATGTGGCGTCTCCTTAGGCGGCGTTCCGCCGTTCGAGCTGGCGCACGAGCCGCTCCTTCCAGACCTTGGGCGCGCCGGCGACCAACGCCAGCTGCCGCGAGCGGCGGTAGTAGAGGTGGGCGTCGACCTCCCAGGTGAACCCCATCCCGCCGTGGGTCTGGATGTTCTCCTTGGAGGCGAACCAGAAGGCTTCCGAGGCGGCGACGCGCGCGGCCGCGGCGGCGACCGGCAGCTCGGGCGCGCCGACGTTCAACGCCCAGGCGCCGTAGTAGGCGTTCGAGCGGGCGAGCTCGTTCTTCACATAAACGTCTGCCAGCTTGTGCTTGATCGCCTGGTAGCCGCCGATCGGGCGGCCGAAGGCATAGCGCTCGAGCGCGTAGGCCTTGGCCATCTCAAGGCAGCGGTCGGCGCCGCCCAGCTGCTCGAACGCGAGCAGCACCGCCGCGCGGTCCATGATCGTCTCGGCCAGAGCCGCCCCCTCCCCCGCGGGCCCGAGCCGCTCGGCGGCGGCGCCCGCGAAGGTGAGCTTGGCCACGCCGCGGGTCGGATCCAGCGTCGAGAGCGTCTCGCGCGTCACCCCCGCGCCCGTGAGGTCGACGAGGAAGAGGCCGGAGCGACCGCCTTCCTTGGCCAGCACCACCGCCAGGTTGGCGATATCGCCGTCCGTGACAGGGACCTTCACCCCCGTGAGCTTGCCGCCGTCGACCTTCGCCTGGAGGGTCGCTTCGGTATAGGCGCCCGGGCCTTCGGACGTCGCGAACGCGCCGATCAGCTCGCCGGCGGTGATCTTTGGCAGATACTTCGCCTGCTGTTCCTCCGACCCCGCCAGCATCAGCGCCTCGGCGAGGAAGTAGACGGTCGAGGCCAAAGGGACCGGGGCGCAGGCGCGTCCCAGCTCCTCGGCGATCGCGCAGAGCTCGATCCGCCCCAGCCCCAGCCCGTTGAAGCGCTCGGGGATGGCCGCACCCAGCCAACCCTGCTCAGCGATCTTGCGCCAGAGTCCCTCGTCGTAGCTGCGCTTGGGATCGTCGAGCACGCCGCGCACGACCTTGGGCGGACACTCGGCGTCGAGGAACTTCCGCGCCTCGGTCTTCAGAGACTTCTGGTCGTCGGAATAGTCGAAGTTCATGGCGTTCCGCGCCCTTGGTTCTCGGCTTGCGGCCACCCTAGCGGCCTTTGCCGCGCGGCTGAAAGATTGACCTCGCGTCAAGGATTTTCGGCCCATAAGCGTCGGGTTGTCTCCCACGTTTTGCGCGGACGCCCATGGCCAAGGCTCAATTCCACCGCAACCAGAAAGTCTGGGTCGCAACCGTCGGCACCTGGGCGGTGATCGAGAAGATCGTCCCTGTCTGGGCGCGCGGTTTCGACGAGCCCGTGCGCATCACCTACGATGTCGGCCTCGGCCGCGACTTCCTGGCGCAGGATCTGAGGGCGGAAGACCGCATCGACGACGATGGCGCCGAGGTCGGCGCAGGCTGGCGGCTGATGCGCGCGCGCAACAAGTGGCAACAGCCGGAGGACTGCGGACACCACCCTTATCCGGGCACCTTCCCGGTCGTGGTGACGGACGACGCCGACTGGGGCGGCTGGCGTGTGCCGGGCTCCGAGTACGATCGCGACCCGCGCAAGATCGAATACCAGGCGCGGCTGATTGAGGCCGCGCCCAAGCTGCTGGCGCTCGCCCGCGAGCTCGCCGCCCTCGTCGCCGAGGAGCCCGAGGACGCGCCGGCGCCGATCCAGGACCTCGCCCAGCGCGCCGCAACCATCGACCGCGCCCTGTCGGAGATCCCGGCCGGCGATGCGGAAGCCGACGACACGCCAGTGCAGGCGGCGGAGTAGCCAACCATCCGTTGTCCCTAGTCGCCCGGGTAGGTCCGGTAGGCGTCGTTGGGCCAGAGGAAGTTGGTGTAGGTGATGGTCACGCTGAACGCGAGAGCCTTGACCTGGTGCCACCAGCCCATCGGCATGAAGATGATCTCGCCCGGCTCGAGGGTGACGTCGTAGATGCGCAACCCCGCAAGCCGCGGGTAGCGGGCCAAGTCGAGCGCGGGATCGTCGAGATCGGTGATCTCGCTGAACACGTGGTGGTGGTTGTAGAGCCGGCCGATCTCGGCGGCCGGGACGATCTTCAGCTGTTTGCGGCCCACGACCTGGGCGATCAGGTTGTTGGTGAGGTCGTGGTGCAGCGAGGTCGTGGTGCCGGCCGGCCCGATCCACATCATGCCGGCGGCCGGGCCGATCTGGCGGGCGAGGAACTTGTCGAGATGGCCCAGATCCTTGTTCAGGACCGAGAGCGCTTCGGCGTTGCCGGCGGAGTTGTAGGCGGTGATGTAGGCGTCGTTGCCGGGCTCGGCGGTCAGCGCCATGAAGGCGTCGAACGGCGCGGTCCGCCGGTGGGCGTCCTTCTCCTCCTCGAACCGTGGGTTGGCCGCGCGTCCGCCCTGATATTCGACGATGCTGCCGCCGACCGCGCGGGCGAGGTAGGCCGGCGTCCAGCGCTCGAGCGCCGGCCAGCCGGCCATCTCGTCGGTCAGGATCACCGGCCGGTTGGTCGCATAGTAGCGCTCGAGAAACGCCTCGCTGCTCAAGCCGCTGCGCCGCTCGATTCCGGCCGCCGACGCCGCGAGCGAGCGCTGCCGCTCGATCGCCTCCATGAGCCACTCGCGCTTGCGCAACGCGACCACCGGCGCGTGCGAGCCGGCGGCGAGGTCGGCCTGGGCAACCGGCCGCTCCGGCGGATCGGAGAGTGGCGCTGACGGAACAGCCGGCGCTTTGCGGCGGTCGAAGGGCTTGAGCCTGAGCTTGACGCGGTGGTCGTCGATCAGCGCTTCACCGCCGGCGTCGACGCCGCGGTAGTAGTGCTTCTGCCAGCGGTCAGCGGGCGCCTTGGGCGGGTTGTCGCGCACCGCCTGGTGGAAGGCGTCGCGCGAAGCGCTCCACTCCAGGAACCGTCGCCTGAGCTCCGGGTCGGCGTCGAGGGACTGGAACTCCGGCTGGAAGCCCTCGAGCGCCGCCCGCAGGAGCGGGAAGAAGAAGCCGATCGGCTCGCCCGCCTCGAAGCTAACGCGCGCGCCCGTGCGCGTGAAGCGCCAGTTCATGGTGAAGGTGTAAGGCGACCAGTCGGTCTCGATGACGCCGGTGAGCGCCTGGATCGCGTCCTTCTGCCGGTTGGGCGAGGGGCCGATCCAGAGGTTCCAACCCGGCGGGGTGCGGAAGATGCCTTCGATGTGGAAGGTGATCACGCCCTGCCCGAACAGGGAGACCGGCGCCCGCCTGGGCTCTGAACCCCGGTCGAGCCAGATGGTGACGCCTTCGGGCCCGGTCTCGCCGTTCCAGACGGCTTCGAAGCCGCAGGGGCTCAGGATCTCCCAGCCGTGGGCGTTGGCGATGTTGAGCGGCAGGCAGCGGCGGGCGAAGGACTCCGGCGTTGCGTCCATCCAGGCGCGCGTCGCCGGCGCCGGCCGGATCAGAGGCGCCCAGCCCGGGTGCAGGTAGCAGATCAGCTCCATCTCGCCTGGACCGCCATGGCACCCAATAGACCGCCCGCGCGGGCATAGCTCAAGACCAGCTATGCGGGCGCCGGCCCTGGCCTTCGCCGGCGCCGGCGGCTAAATGCCCGCATGCGCACCGAAACGCCCGCGCCAGTCCGCCTGGCCGACTACCAGCCCCCCGCCTTCCTGGTCGACGACATCGATCTGGACTTTCGTCTCGACCCTTCCGCGACGCGCGTGAACGCGCGCCTCAGCATCCGGCGGAACGGCGAGCACAAGAGCCCGCTCGTGCTCGACGGGGTGCGGCTGAAACCGGTCAGCATCGCCATCGATGGCCGGCCGCTCGCGCCCGGCGCCTACGTTCGCGACGACGAGCACCTGACGATCGCCGAGACGCCTGACGCGTTCACGCTCGAGACCGAGGTCGAGATCGACCCGTCCGCCAACACCGAGCTCGAAGGTCTCTACATTTCCGCCGGCCGCTTCTGCACCCAGTGCGAGCCGGAGGGGTTCCGCAAGATCACCTGGTTCCCCGACCGGCCGGACGTGCTCACGCGCTTCACCGTGCGGATCGAAGGCGATCAGGCCGCCTACCCGCGCCTGCTCTCGAACGGCAACCTGGTCGAGACCGGTAAGTTGCCGCGCGGGCGGCATTTCGCGGTCTGGAACGACCCCTTCCCCAAGCCCGGCTACCTCTTCGCGCTGGTCGCGGGCGAGCTGGACGAGCTCGCCGACAGCCGGGTGACCATGAGCGGGCGCACGGTGAATCTGCGCATCTACGTCGACCCCGGCATGGCCGAGCGCGCGACCTACGCCATGGACTCTCTGAAACGGGCGATGGCGTGGGACGAGGAGGTCTTCGGGCTGGAGTACGACCTTGACCTCTTCATGGTCGTCGCCGTGCGCGACTTCAACTTCGGGGCCATGGAGAACAAGGGGTTGAACATCTTCAACGCCTCGCTGCTGCTCGCCGATCGCGCGACCGCCACCGACTCCGACTACGCCCGCATCGAAGGCGTGATCGCGCACGAGTATTTTCACAACTGGACCGGCGACCGCGTCACCTGCCGCGACTGGTTCCAGCTCTGCCTGAAGGAAGGGCTGACCGTTTTCCGCGACCAGAGCTTCTCGGCCGACCAACGCGGCCATGCGGTCAAGCGGATCGAGGACGTGCGGGTGCTGCGCGCCCGGCAGTTCCTCGAGGACGCCGGCCCCCTCGCCCACCCGGTGCGGCCGTCGAGCTATATCAAGATCGACAACTTCTACACCGCGACCATCTACGAGAAGGGCGCGGAAGTCATCCGCATGCTGAAGACCTTGATCGGCGATGCTGCGTTCCGCAAAGGCATGGACCTCTACTTCGAGCGCTGGGACGGCCACGCCACGACCGTCGAGGCCTTCATCCAGTGCTTCGCCGACGTCTCGGGCCGAGACTTGGAGGCGTTCTTCGCCTGGTACGAGCAGGCGGGCACGCCGCGGGTGTCGATCGCCCAGCACTACGACGAAGCCAACCAGACGCTGGATCTGCTGATCGACCAGGAAATCCCGCCCACGCCCGGCCAGGCGGAGAAGCGCCCGGCCACGATCCCCATCGCCATCGGCCTTCTGGACGACGACGGACGACCGCTGAGCTTCCGCGCCCCCGGCGCGGAGGAAGCGACCCTGGAAACGGTGATCGTTGTCGATCGGCCACATACGGCGGTCCGGCTCGAGGGCGTCGCGGCGCGGCCCGTGCTCTCGCCGCTGCGAGGCTTCTCCGCGCCGGTCAGCCTGTCGAGCGACGCGGCGGCGAAGGATCGTTACGTGCTGATGGCGTCCGATCCCGACCTGTTCAACCGCTGGGAGGCCGGACAGCAGCTGGCGCGGGACCTGATCCTCGCCCGCGCCGCCGGGGCGCCGGACGAGGTCGGCGAGGAGCGGTTCGCGACCGCCATGGGCCGCGCGCTGGCCGACCAGTCGGCCGAGCCGGCGTTCAAGGCGCTGGCGCTGATGCTGCCTAGCGAGAACGACCTGGCGATGGCGCGCGACCCCGCCGATCCAGCCGCCATCCACGCCGCCCGCGAGGCGCTGCGCACGCGCCTTGCGGTCCACCTCGGCGACCTCTTGCGCCGCCTGCATGGCGGCCTGCAGGAAGCCGGCGAGTTCTCGGTCGACGCCGAGGCGGCCGGCCGCCGGGCGCTGCGCAACCAGGCCCTGGACCTGCTGGCCGCCGACCCGAGCGTGGAGAACCGCGAGCGGGCGCTCGGCCACTTCCGCGCCGCGGCCAACATGACCGACGCGATGGGCGGCCTTTGCGCCTTGATGTTGATGGGCGGCGACGAGTTCGAGACCGCGCTCGAGGCATTCTATACGCGCTGGAAGGACGAGCCCCTGGTCATCGACAAGTGGTTCCGCATCCAAGCGCAAAGCCCGGCCGAGGACGCGCTCGGCCGGATCCTCGGGCTGACCGCGCATCCGGCGTTCGATGCGCGCAACCCGAACCGATTCCGCGCGCTGGTGCAGACGTTCGCGAGCGGCAACCCGGCGCGCTTTCACGACCCTTCCGGGGCCGGCTACCGCTTCGTCGCCGACCAGGTCCTGGCGGTCGACGGCGCCAACCCGAACCTGGCCGCCAGGCTGGTCGAGGCCCTCTGCGGCTGGCGCCAGTACGGGCCGGACCTCGGCGGAGCGATGAAGAAGGAGCTGGAGCGCATCGTCGAAACCCCAGGGTTGTCGAAGAACGTCCTCGAACTGGCCAGTCGCGCACTGGCGTGAGCGGTCAGCGCTGCGCTGTCACCGTCAATGACGCGTGGTCGATCGCAGTGTGGGCGAGCATGGCGCCGAGCGCGTCGGCGCGCCCGTTCGGGGCGATCTGCGGCGCGGCCGCCGGCAGCGCCCAGATGGTGATTTGATACCGGTGCACGCCCGAGCCCTGTGGCGGACAGGGACCATCATAGGCCGCGTCCCCGAAGTTGCCGGCGACTGCATGTGCACCGGCCGGCAACGTGCGCACGCCGCGCGCGAGCCCGGTCGCCGACGGCGGCAGCCCCACCACGATCCAGTGCGACCACTGGTGGGGCGGCGGCGTGAGGTCGATGATGGTCAGCACCAGGCTCTTCGTCCCCGGCGGCCCGCCGCTCCAGGCCAGCGCCGGCGAAATGTTCCGCCCGCCACAGCGCGGATAGACATTGGCCATCGGCATCGGCGCGCCGGCCTTCAGATCCGGGCTTGTGATCTGCATGGCCGCGCAGGACGAGCCGGCGACCGTCGCGAACAGCGCACTGGCTGCCAGCACGCCCGCAAAACTCAAAAGCCGCATCCGCATCTCGGCGCTCCCCGTAGCGCTGCGCCACGCGAGCTCGCCGGCGCTAGCGATAGCCGACGACCTCGTACTCGATCCCGTCCAGGTCGAGGAAGTAGGCCGCGGCCGGGGTCGTTGATCGCGCCCGGTGTCGATACAATCTCAGGCTAACTTGAGGTCAAGCTCCGAGAGTCATTCCTATGGCCCCGCCTGCCCTGCTCTCCATCGGCGACCTCGCCCGTCGCACCGGCCTCTCGGTCTCGGCCATCCGCTTCTACGAACAGCGCGGGCTTGTTCGCGCCATCCGCACGTCGGGCAATCAGCGACGGTTCGCGCGCTCGGACATCCGCCGGCTGTCGTTCGCGCTGATCGCCCAACGGCTGGGCTTGAGCCTCGGCCAGATCGAGGCGGAGCTCGCCACGCTGCCGGCCGGCCGGTCGCCGACGCGCGAGGACTGGCAGGCCGTCAGCCGGCGCATCCGCGGCCTGCTGGACGAAAAGATCGCGCTGCTCGAGCAGACCCGCGACCGGCTCGACGGCTGCATCGGCTGCGGCTGCCTCTCCCTCGACCGTTGCGCGCTCTATAACCCCGACGACCGCGCGGCCCGCGCCGGCCCCGGGCCCCGCTTCCTGCTCGGCGACAAGGCGGGGGACTTCGGTGCGGTATGAGTCCGGCGACGAGAACGCCGTTGGCCAGCTAGGTTTGGCTCTCCTTTGGCTGTCGGCCCGCAGCCGTCGCGAGCCGCCGCACCTCGGAAACATCGAAAGGCGCGCCGCGAACGGCTCTCACCACGGCCTCCACCGCAGCCGCGACAAGCTTTGGATTCTCGAGCGCCAGAGAATGTCCGTTGTTCTCGGCAACGATGTGAACGCCACACCGGGATAGCGCGGTAAGGCGCGCCTGCGTTTCGGACCGCCCCTCCTGCCACGCCGGTTCCGGATCGGCAGCCGCCTGGCCCGCGCTGATAACGATCAGCGGACGCTCGCCGAGCGATCCGGGAGGGGCGGATGCCATTTCTTCCGGGGTCGCACGGCCGGCGGCCTGGATTTCATCCAACGCCGCTTCGAAGTGGCTCCGCAGTCCGAGAACATGCCGCATCCCCGCCTTGGTCATCTCGTCGAGTTCGGTCGCCGCGGCGATCAGGGGTTCGGCTTCGGCAAGGACCTCCCCGCGCTCCGCCCGGTCGGCCTCCAGCCGCAGATCCGCCTCGTGGACCGCCATCATGCTGCGCATCGTCGGGAATTACTTGGCCGGGTCGGGCGCATCGAGGATGACCGCCCCGGCGACGCTCGCCGGAAAGCGGCGGCTGTAGACCTGCACCAAGAGCCCCCCGAACGAGCCGCCGACCAGGACAAATGGCGGGCCCTCTTTGGCTGCCGCCAACAGGGCGTCGAGATCGCTCGCCATGCCGCCGAAGGTTCTGGGAGCAGGTGGCGGGTCGCTCCAGCCCAGGCCCGCGCGGTCGTACGACAGCACGTGCGTGAATCGCTCGACCCGACTGAGCAGGGGCCAATCCTGAGTAGAAGATCCGCCCCCGCCGCCGGACTCCAGGATCACCGTCGGCGAACCCTCACCCCGTCGCAGGAGGTGCAGCCGGCGGCCGCCGATGTCGATCATCTCGCCAGGTGCATCCATGGGCGGCTTCCTACCCTCTTCGCCACTCATGTGCCGACGCCAAGGTGCGGATTGAGCCGATTGACGGCGTCGTTTCGGAAAAGGGCCATGATTCCCAGCATCTTCTGAGGGTGTTGCGCGCACGCGGGCTTCCCGTGGAAACGGGCGCAAGCATCACGGCCCCAACGCCGCGGAAGCGGGCTGTGGTCCGGCGTCAAGTCGACGCGTCAGAAGAGCGGTTTAACAAGCCACGGCCGGTTGGTATCCGATCGCCGTGGCGGGCTCAAGGAAGCACAACGACCGCCCCCCTTTCGGGCCCCTCGCGTCTTTGTCCAGCGCGCGAGGCGCGGACAGGCGCTAAGCTGTCCGCTCGACGCCGGGAAGCCAGATCATGCAGACAAACCCCTTGGGCCCGCTTTCCAGCGTCAGCCGTTTGACCCTCGGCGGCGGCGGGCTTGGCCAACTCTGGGGAGAAACGAGCGAGGCCGAGGCCGTGGCCACGCTGCGCGCCGCGGTCGACGCCGGCATCGACCTGATCGACACGGCGCCGCTCTACCGGAACTGCGAGGCCGTGGTGGCGGCGGCCTTCAACGGCGCGCCCCCCAGCGGGCGTGCGGTTCACGACCAAGTGCCGCCTCGGCACGCCGCCCGCGGGAGAGGTCGAGTCACGCATCACCGCCTCGCTCGAAGCCAGCCTGGCCGCGATGCGGCTCGAGCGCGCCGACATCTACTTCCTGCACACCAATATCTGCGCAGACGACTACGTCTATGCGCGAAGGCCCGAGCAGCGCAGCGAGTTCGCGACCACTTGGTCGTGCTACGTCGAAGGCGTCGTGCCTGCGATGCAGCGACTGAAGGCGCAGGGGCGCATCGGTGGCTGGGGCATCACCGGCATCGGCGTGCCGGCGGCGATCCATGACGCGCTGACCAAGGCGCCCGCGCCCGACGTCGTGCAGGCGTTGGCCAACCTGCTCGACAGCGCCGGCGGCATGCGCAACTTCAGCGAACCCGCCGACCCGCGGCCGATCATCGCCGCCGCGAAGGACGCCGGCGCAGGCGTCATGGGCATCCGCGCCGTGCAGGCGGGCGCGCTGACCGCGCAGATCGACCGGGCGCTGTCGCCCAACAGCCCGGACGCCAAGGACTACGAGCGCGCGGCGCCCTTCCGGACGCTCTGCCGCGAGCTCGGCGAAGACCCGGCGCTGGTCGCCCACCGCTATGCGCTCGCCATTCCGGGCGTGGACACGGTGGTGCTGGGGGTCAAGAACCGCCAGGAGCTGGAGCAGTGCCTGCACGCCGAGCGGCTGGGGCCGCTGGAGCCGGAGCTGGTCGCGCGCATCGACGCGCTAGGCCTTCGCTGACCGGACTCCGTTCGTTGTCCTCAAACGCCGCCAGCGGTCCTGGCTGATCGCCGCGTCGGGTGTGTCACCTTCCTAGGATGCGGCGAGCGATCTCCGCGTCTTGCCGGATTTGATCGACCATTGCTGCGTGAGACCCGAACATTTCCTCGGGGCGCTGGAACGCGATCAGCTCCGTTTCGATTGTCTCGCCATAGATATCCTCATCGAAGTCAAAAAGATGAGCCTCCATCCTGGCGGCGACCACCCCGGTTGTTGGATTGACGCCGATGTTGGCGACGCCTGGCAGCTTGCGGCCGTCGGCGAGCTGGGTCCTCGTGGCGTAGACCCCTAGGCGGGGTCTAACATAGTCGCCGAGTTCCACGTTGGCCGTTGGGAAGCCCAACTTACGGCCGAGCTGCTGGCCCTTCTGGACAACGCCTTCAATGGCGAACGGCCGCCCGAGCATGGCGGTGGCTTGCTCTGGCTTTCCGCCGCGCACCGCATCGCGGATCGCCGAAGAAGAAACCCTCTGCCCTCCGGCCTCCAGAGCCGACGCAACCGAGACGCTGAATCCGAGCTCCTCGCCATATCTCCGCATTGCATCGGGACTACCGGTCCTGCCACTTCCAAAAGTCACGTCGAAGCCTACGGCGACGTGGCGCGCGCCGAGCCCCGCTGCGAGAACTTCGCTCGCGAAAGCATGGTCTGAAAGGGCGGCCATCTCCGCACCGAACGGCAGCAGGTAAAGCCGTTCGACGCCCAACGCCCCGACCGTTCGGGCCAGCTGGTGGGCGGTCATGAGGCGAAACGCTGAAGCATCGGGCTGGAAATGCATCCGTGCATGGGGCTCGAAACTGATGAGACCCAAGGGCGCAGACAGGTCTCGGGCGGCGAGAGCCGCATCAGCAATCACCCGTTGGTGGCCGAGGTGAACGCCATCGAAGTTACCGAGAGCCACGCTTGCCCCCCGATCGCATGGCGCCAGCGCCTTCCATCCGTGGAGGACGTTCATGGTCTATCCTGCAGCAGCCCACCGTTGGGGCCGCATCACCGCTGGCGTTTGGATAGTTGAGCACCGCCAATCAAGCGGAGTCACGCTCGCCAGCTCGTGCTCCCTCGACGGTTCAGGTTAGGTGAGAAGCTCCGCCAGAGTTCGAATGACCCGGTCCGGGCGTGCGGGATGGTCCGCTGGCAAACCCTCGCCATGGGGGTCGTACCAGATGGCATGGATGCCAAGCCTTTGCGGCGCGGCTACCTCCCAGTCCAGATTGTCACCGACAATCCACGCTTCATGCGGCTCGGCGCCGAGCGCTCTCAGAGCGTGGCGATAGGCCTGCGGATCGGGCTTTCCGAACCCGTGTTCGCCTTCGATCTGCACATGGTGGAACCGCCGGTCGAGCTCGGAGCGCCCGACCTTGGCCCGTTGCCCTGTGCTATCGCCGTTCGTGATCAGCGCTAGCCTCACGCCGCCCGCCTTGAGCTCATCGATCGTTTCATGCGCGCCGGGCGAGAGGATCCAGGCCTCGTCCTGAACATCGCTGAAGCGGTCGGCCAGACGGTGCGACAGCGCCGTCCGCCGCTCCCGCCTGGACTTGCCTAGTCGCGTGAAGGCGCGCCGGACGACCTCGCGCCTGGCTTCCCGCAAGCTTTGCCGCCAAACGACCGCGTTCTCGGCGTTGGTGAAGAAGGCCTGCGCCTCGGCGCGGATCGCTTGGGCCAGAAGGGTCGGAGCGACGGGCTGGAGCTCGTGGGCGAACTCGGCCGCAACATCCGCCCAGGCCTGGTCGCGTCGGGTGCGCGTCGTGATGATCGTATCGTCGAGGTCGAACAGGATGGCGCGCGGAAGCTCAGCCACTGGCGCGCTCCTCGACCGCGGCCGCCGGGGCCCAGGCCGCCGCCACGGCGCCGCTGTCGGTGATCAGCGCGCACGACTCGCGCAGCGCCATCAGCGTCGCGCGCTGGGCGTCCTCGTCATACGCGTCCGTGGCGTCGGAGACGACGAACACGTTGAAGTCGCGGTGGAAGGCGTCCCGGCAGGTGGCGTCAACGCAGCAATGGGTCGAGAAGCCGACGACGATCAGCGTGTCGACGCCACGGCTGCGCAGCTGCGCCTCGAGATCGGTCCCGTGGAAGGCGTTGTAGAGTCGTTTGGCGACCGCGACCTCGTCCGGCTCGGGCGACACGCGCCAGGGCTCGGCGCCCGCCTCGCCCTCCCGGCAGATGGCGATCTCGTCCGCGTCGCCGCCCTTGCGCGCGTTCAGAAGCTTGAGCGCCGCCGAGTCCGTTTCGGGCCGGGTCAGCACGTGGGCGAAGGCGAGCGTGGCGCCGGCGCGCCGGGCGAGGCCGACGAGCGCTTCGATCCGCTCCAGAGCTGGCAGGACCCGCGACATGTCGGCGCCAGCGCGGGCCACCGCACCGTCCGGCGCGGCAAAGTCCCGTTGCACGTCGATCACCAGAAGCGCGGTGCGCGTCGGCGGGATCATTCCTGCCAGTTCGTCGGGTGCGACCAGGGGCGCCTGCGGCATCGTCGCTCGCGACCTCGAAGGGATCGGGACTGGATATGGTACAGGATACCCGCCGCCGCCTCCAACGTTGGAGCAGGCGGCCTGGAACCGAGACGATGAGACAGGGCGAGCTGAGCATCACGCCGCTCACGCCACGCATCGGCGCCGAGATCGCCGGCGTGGATCTGCGCGAGCCGTTGGGCGACAACCAGATCGGGGCGCTGAAGCAGGCCCTGGCCGAGCATCTGGTGCTGTTCTTTCGTGACCAACCCATTGATCACGCGGCGCACAAGAGGTTCGGACGCGCGTTCGGCGAGCTGGCGCTGCACTCGGCGGTGCCGGGCATCGACGGCCACCCCGAGATCGTTGCGATCCATGCCGACGCGGAGTCGAAGTTCATCGCCGGCGAGCACTGGCACTCGGACCTGACGTGCGACGCAGAGCCTCCGCTCGGCTCCATCCTCTACCTGCACACCGTGCCGGATACCGGCGGCGACACGCTGTTCGCCAGCATGTACGCGGCCTACGAGGCGCTCTCGCCGCGCATGAAGGCCTATCTTGAGGGCCTGACCGCTATCCACGACGCCGATCACGTCTATAGGCCGCTGTTTCCCGACGTCGACCGCAAGTATCCCTGCTCCACGCATCCCGTGGTGCGGACCCATCCGGTCACCAGGCGCAAGCTGCTGTTCGTCAACTCGTCCTACACGACCCGCATCGTCGAGGTCCCGAAGGAGGAGAGCGACGCGATCCTGGCCTACCTGTATGCACACCTGCAGAATCCGAACTTCCACGTCCGCTTCCGCTGGACGCCGCACGCCATCGCCTTCTGGGACAACCGCTGCACCCAACACATGGCGACCTGGGACTATTTCCCAAACGTGCGGTCAGGCTTCCGCGTGACCGTCGCTGGCGACCAGCCGTTCTGAACCGGGGTGACTTGGCGCCGGCGGCGTCCTCGTGAAGGATGGCCGCGCGATCCAACTTCGCAAGGAATCCGACCAGCTGGAAGCCAAAGCGCCGCAGAAGCCAGAACTCAGGCCGGCGTCGCCGGAGGCGATGAAGGCTTGGCGGTTCTCGACAAGCGACTATCCCAGGTCCGAGCGCAGGCAGGCTTGGCGCGAGGTGCTGACCCGCCTGCGCCTGCCGCTGGGCGAGCCGCCGGAACACGACCCCTTCCGCGGTGAGGTGTCATGCATCGTCTCGCCGCTCGGCATGGACTTCGCGGTGATGTCGGCGAGCCCGCAGGCGATCTCCGGCCGCAATCCGAACCAGCCCGCGGCCGTTTGGCTGGCGGTGCTGTTGAAGGGCGAGGCGACCTTCTTCGACGGCGAGACCACCGTCCCCCTCCAGGTTGGAGACATCATCTATGGGCCGAGCGGCATGAACGCGGCGCTGCGGCTGGCCACGCCGTTCCGGCTGTTGTTCATCAGCGCTCCTCGCGTCGCGCTTGATCACCGGCTGGTCGCGCCGCTTTCGCTCAAGGTCGGCCGCCTGCCCGGCGATAGCGGCCTGGGCCACGTCTTCTCGGGCCTCTTGCGCGCCACCGCAGACACCCTCGACGATCTGACGTCGGAGCAGCTCCGCCCCGTCGAGCTTGCGCTGACGGAGTTCCTCGTGGCGAACCTGGCCGCCGCCGGATCGCCGGCCGCTCATGGGGGCGCGGGCGCCGCACGCGCCGCGCACCTGCACCGCGTGTGTCAGACGATCGAGACGATGTTGTCCGACCCCGAACTGACGGTCGAGAAGGTCGCGGCGGCCGACGGCATCTCGGCGCGCTCGCTGCAGAAGCTGTTCGCCAGCGCCGGTCAGAACTTCTCGACCTATCTGCGCGTGCGGCGCCTCGAGCGCTGCAGGCTCGACCTGACGAGCCCGATGTTCGCCAGCCTGTCGATCTCCGAAATCTGCTTTCGCTGGGGCTTCAACGGCTCCGCCCACTTCAGCCGCGCGTTCAAGGACCGCTACTCCGTCTCGCCACGCGACTATCGGAAAGGCCAGGGCGGCTAGCCAGCGGGCAACAACCAGCCCGGCCGTTGACACCGCGTCGGATGCGTGGCGATCATTTCGGTCAACGATCTGTCGTTCCATTCAGCGGAACACGAGTCTTGTTTGATCTCGCCGAAACGCCGACGACCGCGGCCAGGACGGATCTGGAGTCCGTCGATCTCGTTGTCCGGCTGCTCGAGCACCTAGCGGCGACCCGCCAGCCGCGCGGCGTCAGCGACGTCGCCCGCGATCTCGGCATCTCGAAGGCCCGGGCGCACCGGCATCTGCGCGCGTTGGTCCAGCGCGGCTACGCCCGTCAGGACCCGGCCACCGATGGCTACGAGATCGGCGTCAAGGTGCTGGCGCTGGGCGAAGCGGTCAGGGAGCGGTTCGACGTCGCCGGCGCGATACGGCCGGTGATGGCGCCCTTGCGCGAGGCCACGGGCATGGCGGTCACCGCCTCCGTCCTCGTCGAGGGCGCGGTGACTGTCGTCGAGATGCTGCAAGGCAGGACGCTGATCGAGTTCGGCATCCGGCCGGGCTCCCGGCTGGACTTCCATGCCTCTGCGCACGGGCTGATCGCGCTCGCCTTTGGGCCGCCCGGCCTGATCGACCAGGTGCTCGCGGCGCCGCTGAGGGCCTGGACCGAGCACACAATGACCGATCCCGACGCTGTACGCCGCCGGGTCGAGGCGGTGCGCCGCCAGGGCTGGGCAACGGCGGCCGATGCGGTGCAGATCGGGGTGAATGCGCTGGCCGCCCCGGTGTTCGACCACCGCGGCGACTGGCGCGGCACTTTGGCGCTGGTGGGCGCCTCGCAGTTCATTCCAGATACGCCCTCCGACGCGCAGATCGCCCACCTGACCCAGGCGGCGGCTGCCGCCTCGAGACGCCTGGGTTGGGGGATCGCCTGATGCTGTCCTACTCGCTCGCGGTGGACATCGGGGGCACCTTCACCGATGCGGTCCTGCGCGGCTCCGACGGCTCGTTGATCGTCGACAAGACGCTGACCACGCACCACGACCTGCTCGAGGGGTTCTTCCGCGCCGTCGACCTGACGCTCGCCAAGGCCGGGGTCGACGCGGCGGCGATCGACGGCGTGGTCGTGCACGCCACCACCGTCGTCACCAACGCCCTGATCGAGCGCAAGGGGCCGCCGACCGCGCTCATCACCACCAAGGGCTTCCGCGACGTGCTCCCGATCCGCAACGAGCACCGCTACGAGATGTACGACCCGCAGATCGAGTTCGCGGCGCCCCTCATCCCCCGCGAGCTGACGTTCGAGGTCGACGAGCGGATCTTGGCGGACGGCGAGGTGCTTCGGCCGGTCGACGTAGCGGAGGTCGAGGCCCTGGTCGCGCAGCTGCGCGGTGCGGGCGTGGCGTCCGTCGCCATCTGCCTGATCAACGCGTTTCGGAACGGCGCCAACGAGCGGGCGATCGCCGAGGTGTTAAGAACAGCAGCGCCCGAGCTCTACCTGTCGCTGTCGTCCAGCGTCGCCCCGCAGATCCGCGAGTATCCCCGCGCCTCCACGACGGCGATCAACGCCTACACCACCCCGATCACCGAGCCCTACCTGCGCGGGCTGGCCGCGGGACTTCAAAGGGCCAACGTCGCCAATCGCCCGCTCATCATGCTGAGCAGCGGCGGGGTCATCGGCGCCGAGGTGGCCGGACGCAATCCGGTCCGGATGATCGAGAGCGGACCTGCGGCCGGCGCGCTGGCGGCCGCCTATTTCGCCGAGCGCCTCGGGCTCGACCGCCTGTTGTCGTTCGACATGGGCGGCACGACCGCCAAAGCATGCCTGATCGAAGGCAGGAAGCCGCTCGTCACCGGCGCCCTGGAAGTGGATCGCAAGTACCGCTTCTGTGAGGGCAGCGGCATGCCGCTGACCATCCCGTCGATCGACATGATCGAGATCGGCGCCGGCGGCGGCAGCATCGCCTACGTGGATGACCTGGGGCTGCTCAAGGTCGGGCCGGAGAGCACGGGCTCGGAACCGGGACCCGCCTGCTACGGCCGCGGCGGCGCCCGTCCCACCGTCACCGACGCGGACCTCGTGCTCGGCCTGCTCGACGCCGACAACTTCCTGGGCGGCGACATGCCGCTCGACAAGGCGGCGGCGGAAGCGGCGATCGACGGGCTGGCAGAGGGGCTGCGCGTTAGCCAGGCGCAAGCGGCAGCCGGCGTCTATCGCGTGGTGGCCGAAGCCATGGCCGCCGCCGCCCGCGCCCACGCCACCGACCGCGGCATCGACCACCGTGGACTGCCCCTATTGGCTTTCGGTGGCGCGGGACCGGTGCACGCCTGCGCCGTCGGCGAGCTGCTCCAGAGCGCGGCGGTCATCTTTCCCCCGCAGGCCAGCGTACTCTCGGCCTTCGGCGCGCTCGTGACGCCGGTGCGGCTGGATCTGGTCCGCAGCGCGCTCGGGCGCCTGGATGCGCTTAACTGGGACGAGGTCGACCGTCTGCTGGACGAGATGACCGACGAGGCGCATGCGGCCCTGGCCGACGCCGGCGCAGCGCCGGCCGAGGTTCGACTGCGCGTGGGCGCGGACCTTCGCTACGTCGGTCAGCAGAACGAGGTACAGGTCACCTTCGACGATGATCCGCGCCTTGCCCACGACGCCGGCGCCATCCACCGGAGCTTCGAGAGCGCCTATTTCGCCCAGTACGACGTCAACCCATCGCACGTGCCGATCGAGATCGTCAGCTGGCGGCTGACGGCCCAGGGACCTGAAGACAGCGCCGACAGCGCCCGCACGCCGAGCGAGGCGCACGGGGCGCCGCTGCGCGAGGCGGCCATCCCCCTCTGGCCCGTCGCCGGCCCCGTTAAGGTTTATGCGCGAGCCAGCCTCGGCCGCGGACAGGCGCTGACCGGGCCGGCCCTGATCGAAGAGCGCGAGACGACGGTCGTATTGTCGGCCGGCTGGGACGCTGTGGTCGACGACACGGGCTGCATCATCGCGCGGCGGAGGAGCTGAGGTGGACGGAATCGAGCTTGAAATCCTCTGGTCAAACCTGATCGGCATCGTCAGCGAGCAGGCCAAGGCCCTGCAGCGCATCGCGTTCAGCCCGATCGTGCGCGAGGCGGGCGATCTGGCGAGCGGCCTCTTCGACGCCCGCGGCCGGATGGTCGCCCAGGCCAACACCGGAACGCCCGGCCACATCAACTCGCTGGCTGCGGCCGGGCAGACGCTTGCTGGGCTGTTCCACAACCGCCTTGCGCCGGGCGACATCGTGATCACCAACGATCCCTGGATGTCCGCGGGCCACTTCTTCGACATCACCGTGCTTTGCCCGGTCTTCTGGGATGCTCGCCTGATCGGCTATATCGGCTCGACCATCCATCACACCGACATCGGCGGGTACGGCATCGGGGCCGGCGCGCGCGACATCCACGAAGAAGGCCTGTGGATCCCGCCGCTCAAGCTCTACGAGGCCGGCGAGCCCAACGCGACGCTGCACGACATCATCCGCAGCAACGTGCGCACGCCCGACCATGTGTTTGGCGACCTGGCCGCCCAGGTGTCGAGCGGCCGCTCTGGCGGCGAACGGCTGGTCGCGCTCTGCAAGCGCCAGGGGCTCGCCGACATCGAGGAACTCTCCGACGAGATCATCGCGCGCTCCGAAGCGGCGACGCGCAAGGCGATCCGCGCCCTGCCGGCGGGCACGTGGCATGGCGAGAGCCGCTTCGATGTTCCGGGCGGCGATGTCATCACGCTCAAGGCGGCCGTCACGATCGACAACGTCGCGGGCGAGGTGACGATAGACTTCGACGGCAGCTCAGGCCCGAGCCCGATGGGCATCAACGTTGTGATGAACTACACCCACGCCTATTCGACGTTCGCCGTGCGCAGCTGCCTCAACCCCGAGCAGCCGAACAACCACGGCTCGCTCGCCCCGATCAGGGTCAAGGCGCCCAAGGGCTGTATCGTCAACGCCGAGTACCCTTCGCCGCTGAACGCGCGGCATGTGGTCGGCATGTTCGTCCCGATGCCGATCCTGAAAGCGCTGCACCAGGTGATGCCGGAGCGCGTGCTGGCCGAGGGCGCCGGCGCGGTCTGGACGGTGCAGATCCAAGGCAAGCGCGCGACCGGCGAGGCCTTCACCTCGTCGATGTTCAACTATTCGGGCGGGATGGGCGCGCGGCTGACCAAGCCCGGCCCAAGCGCCACCTGCTATCCGACCGGCGTCGCCGCGGTGCCGGTCGAGATCCTCGAGGCCTCGATGCCGATCGTGTTCGACCGCCGCGAACTTCGCCTGGGCTCGGGCGGCAAGGGACGCTCGCCGGGCGGCGACGGCCAGGTGATCGCTTTCCACATGCGCACCAACCAGCCTTGGCTGCTCAACGCGGTGCCAAGCCGGCTCGATCGCGGCCCCGAAGGCCTCGACGGGGGTGAGGATGGCGCCGCGGGCCGCTTCCTGGTGAACGGGCGGCCGATATCAGAGGGCAAGAAGATGACGATGCAGCCGGACGATGTCGTGGTGCTGGAGACACCCGGCGGCGGCGGTTACGGCGCGATTTGATTGGATAGGGAGACCGATTGGCCATGGACATCCACTCGATCGACTGGAGCACAACCCCCTGGGAGCCGGTGCGCACCGGCGTGGAGCGCAAAGCCTTCTCAGGCGATGGCGCCACCGTCTCGCTGAACCGGTTGCAGCCTGGACACGAGCCCCGGCCGCACGATCACCCGCATGAGCAGATCGTCTACATCCTGGCCGGCCAGATCGACTTCCACATTGATGACACCGTGACCCGGCTCGGGCCGGGCGGGCTCCTGGTTGTGCCGCCGAACGCCCGGCACTGGGGCGTCGTCGTCGGCGGCGAGCCGGTGCTCAACCTGGACATCTTCACACCCAAACGCGCCGAGTACGCGGCCTGACGCGAAGCAAGGAGACGCGAATGACCACGCCAAACACCCTGATCTTCGTCGACCTCGCTTCGGACGATCCGGCCGCGGCCGGTCGGTTCTACGCCGAGGTGTTCGGCTGGCGAGACGACGACCGGCCGCTTGGGGTCTTTCACCGCATGGTGCCTGGCGGCAACTTCATCAATCCCGACGGCTCGGAGAGCGAGATCGGGAACCTGCATCTGGGGATTTTCAACGCCGCCAACGCCCGGCCGCATCCGAACCCCGCCGGTGTCGAGCCGCGCACGCTCGCCGCGGACGGCCGCAAGGCGCGGGTCTGGATTCTGGTGGGCGATGAGCAGTCGCACGAGGACATCATGGCGCGGGCGCTGGAGCGGGGCGCCACTGAGCTTTGGCGCGATCACTACTGGAAGGAATTCAACGGTTTCAACCACGCCTTCCGGGATCCGTGGGGCAACGAGATCATCCTCTGGGTGAAGGGCGGGCAGGACCCCCAGATCCCCGCCAACTATACCCGCGAGTAGCTTGTGACCGAGGTCGCCACCGTCAGAACCGTCTCGGTCTGGGTGCGCTGGTGGAGCGCCGAGGGCGCCAATCGCTGGGTCACGTTCGCCGCGCTCAGCCTGGTGTTCTTCGTGGTGTCGGCCGGCTCATTCAACTCGCTCGGCGTCGTGCTGCCCGACATGGTGCGCGAGCTACACTGGAACTGGAACCAGGCGGGGCTGGGGTTCACGTTCCTCGGCCTGGCCTGCGGGCTCGCCAGCCTCGTCCCGGCGGTGCTGATCCGGTGGATCGGCGTGCGTGGAACGATGACGGTCGGCGCGATTTCGCTGAGCGGCGGCTTCGCTGCGATCGCGGCGACGCCTTCTGTTTGGCCCTATCTCGCCGGCACCCTGCTCGTCGGACTGGGCTTCGCGCTGGTCGGGACTGTCGCCGGGACGCACGTGCTGACCGCCCTTTTCACGCGCCGCTCGACCGCGATCGGCGCCTACTTCACGGTCGGCGCGCTGGGCGGGGTCGCCGGACCGCTGTTCTATGTCGCCGTCCATGCCTTGACGGCCAGCTGGCGCGCCTACTGGTGGCTGTTTGTCGCGCTGGCCGTCGCCAGCGGCCTGTTCGCGATCATCACGTCCCCGCCGCGCGGCTGGGAGGTGCCGCACGAAGACGCGCCACCCGAACAGGTTGGGCCGATCGAGATGATCGAGGGACTCGCCGACTGGACCGTGCGCCGCGCGCTCGCAACGCCGCAGTTCTACGTGATCGTCGCCGCCTACACGATGTATCTCTTGATCAACACCACCGCGCACGGCTTCGCCGTCGAACACCTGATCGAGCGCGGCGTGGACCCCAAACTGGCCGCCGGCATGCTGAGCCTCGAGGCGCTGGTGGGCGCCGGCATCGGGGTCGTCGGCGGCATGCTCGGCGAGCGGCTTTCCCCCAAGACCCTGCTCATCGCCGGCCTGGCCGCATCCACGGGCGGCATGATCGGCCTCGCGGCCGCGCACGGAATTGGCCTGATGCTGGTCTATGCCGTCGGAGTGGGTCTCGGCTGGGGGCTCTCCTTCGTCACCTCGACCATGCTCCTGTTCACATACTTTGGCCGCCGCCCGTATCTCGAGCTCTATTCGATCATGTGCCTGCTCAGCACCTCGGCCGCGCTCGGTCCGGCATTCGGCGGGTGGGTTCGCGACCTGCTCGGCGGCTTCGAGCAGGTCTTCCTGGTGTGCGCCGGCGCGACCGTCCTCGTGCTGATCGCGACGATCCTGATGCGTCCTCCGAGGAGGGCAGCGGCATGAACGAGACCCGCGGCCTGGCGGAGCAGGACCTCGCGGTCGACCGACCGATCGAGGCCGACCTTCTCATCTCCGGCGCCACGATCCTCACTCTCAACGCGGGCCGGCAGGTGATCGCCGACGGCGCGCTGGCGATCCGCGGAGACCGGATCGTCGCCGTCGGCAAGCGGGAAGCGCTGGCGCCTACCGTGAACGCTCGGCGCACGCTGGATGGGCGTCGTTTCGTCATGACGCCCGGCTTCGTCGACGCGCACATCCACATCACGGGCGATCCTCTGACGCGCGGCTTCGCTCGCGGCGCACCGGAGGACAGCTGGTCGGACAAGCTCATGCGCTGGGTCATCCCGATCTTCCGCGCCCAGACGCCGCAGGACGAAGCGATCGCCGCCCAATGCGCGGCGCTGGCCATGATCCGCTACGGCACCACGTGCTTCGTCGAGGCCGGCACCGTGAGCCACCTGGACGCTACGATGGAGGCGCTGGCCGCAACGGGGATCCGCGGCCGGGTCGGCGAGTGGGTCGAGGGACGGGCGCGCGGCGAGGAAGACCCGATCAAGGTCTCCGCGGCGGCCATCGCCATCCTGGAGTCCGAGATCGCGCGGTATCCCGACAACGGGGCCGCCAGGCTGGCCGCCTGGCCGATCCTGGTCGGACATTCGACAAACTCCGACGAAGTTTGGGTGGCGGCGAAAGACCTCGCGGACACCCACGGCGTGCGCGTTTCGGCGCACATGAGCCCGCGCGCATCGGACCCCGAGTGGTTCCTGGCGACCTATGGCCGGCGTCCCCTGGAGCACCTGGCCGACATCGGGGTGCTCGGCGAGAACGTCGCGCTGACCCACCTGGCCCAGATCGATCAACGCGAGTTCGAGATCCTCGCCGAATCTGGGGCCAGCGCCATCCACTGTCCGCACGCGGCGTTCCAGGGGGGCTTCGGCCTTTCGCAGATCGGCCGCTTCCCGGAGATGATCGAGGCCGGCGTCAACGTCATGCTGGGCACCGACGGGGTCGCCACCGACATCCTCTCCTCGACGCGGCTGATGGCCAGCATGTTCCGCGATGCCCGTTGCGACCAGGATCTCTTCCCGCCCGGTCTAATGCTGGAGTTGGCCACGCTGAACGGCGCCGCCGGCGTGGGATTGGCTTCGCAGATCGGCTCGCTCGAGGTTGGCAAGCGGGCAGACCTCGTCTTGCACGACACCGAGCTTGCCGAATGGGGGCCTATATTCGACGCGCCCGCCCAGCTCGCGCTGAGCGCGCCGCCTTCGGGCGTACACAGCGTCTGGATCGACGGCGTCCAGGTGCTCGACGGCGGGCGCTCAACACAGCTGGACGAATCCAAGCTTCTCGCCGATGCACGCCAGGCGGGCCTTGCGCTGATCGCCCGCACCGGATTGCCGAACCGAACGTCATGGCCAGTCGTCTGAGGTCGCTGCGCAGACCGCCCCCGACGCCCGCCGAGTGGCGCGCCGCGATGGGCTATTTCCCCTCCGGCGTCACCATCGTCACGACCTGGGATGGGAAGGCGCCCGTCGGCTCGACGATCAACGCCTTCTGCTCGGTCTCGCTGGACCCCCCGCTGCTCTTGATCTGCGTCGACCTCAAGAACCCCATCCGCGAGGCCCTGGAGGCGGCAGGCCTGTTTGGCGTCAACATTCTGCATGATGAGGGGCGACCGGTCGCACACCGGTTCTCGCGCGATCCACTGACGGACCGGTTTTGCGAATACGCCTATCGTTTCGAGCCGGGCGGCGCGCCACAGCTCGACGTGGCGCCCGTGTTCATCGACTGCGTCGTCGAAAGCATTCACCCCGCCGGCGACCACCTGATCGCCGTCGGCCGCGGCCTTCGAATCGAACACACCTCGGCCGCCGAGCCGTTGCTCTATCACAAGGGTCAATTCCTCAAGCTGGCGCGTCCACCAGACGGCTCGCAGTCGTAGGCCAACCGGCAAGCAATCGTTCGCCTACGGGCAAGCCGGCGGCGCCGGCCGGTGCTAGCCCTTGGGCTAGCGCGCTGGATCGAGCACAGCGCGCGGCCGAGGAGACGGCGCTATGGAATCCAAAACCAGCCACTCCATCGGACCGCGACGGTCCACGTGGACGCATATCGCGCTGTGCGTGAAGGACATCGACGCGACCATCGCCTGGTACGAGCGCTTCACCCATCTCTCGCTGCTCGCCCGCGGCGAGGACAAGGATGGCAAGAATGCTTGGCTGGGCGATTCATCCCAGCCCGACTCGCCCTTCGTCCTCGTGGTTGGACAGTTCTACGAGGGACACGACCCGTTCGCGCCAGCGCCGCACCCGCCTCTCGGACCGTTCGCTCATATCGGGATCGAGCTGCCCAGCAAGGCGGCGGTGGATGAGGTTGCGGAGAGGGGCCGCTCTGAAGGCTCCCTCGCGTTCGGACCGACCCAGATGCCGAAGCAGATTGGCTACATCTGCTTCTTGAAGGATCCCGACGGCAACACGGTCGAGTTCTCCTACGACCAGGGCGTCTACGAAAAGGCGCGCGAGGTTTGGGGGCGCGCCAAGGCGCCGGCATAGAGTGCGGTAGGACAGGTCAAGTATCTCGCCATGAGTGCAGTGTTCTCGGAAGTCTAGTTCGCGCCGCAACCCAAGGTCGAGCGCGTAAATTTCTGCTTGGTCAAATCGAGCGGCGAGAAAACGTCAGATCAGACTGAACGCAACTCGCCCGCGAGCGTGGCGAAGACGTCACAGGCTGGCCAAAGAGCGCGCCTCAGGCCTGCTTACTATTTGACAACTATGCGACGCTAACGCCTAACTTATGGGCGGCCTGTTGCGACTCGACGCGCCCGACTCTGTGCGGCGTTGCCGTTGGAGGGAGAGCGGAGGACGACAGGCTCAAGCGGAAGGTGACTTCCAGAGTCGATGAGGGGGCCATGACTCAGTCGATACTGCATCTGAAACGCAATCTGATCGCCACCGGCTGTCTGGCGGCGGTCGCCGTCGGCGCGCCGCTCGCGGCGCATGCCGCTGACCCGTCGGCTACCGGCGCGGTCGCCGCCGCCGCGGCGAGCCCGACGATCGTTGTCACCGCCGAACGGCGTGAGGTCGATATTCAGAAGGCGCCGCTCGCCATCACAGCGGTCTCTGGTCGCAAGATCGACCAGACGTTCGTCACAAACGTCGCCGGCCTGAACGCCCAGGTGCCCAGCTTGGAAGTCACGAAGGCATCGGGCTTTGAGAACCTCGTCTCGATCCGCGGCGTTGGGTCGGAAACGCCGGAGAATTCGCTGACGACCGTGCCCGGCGTTTCCGAGTTCATAGACGGCGTCTACATCGCCAACACCATCTCGCTCGACCAGACGCTGTTCGATATCGACAACATCCAGGTGCTGCGGGGCCCGCAGGGCGCCCTCTACGGGCAAAGCTCGATCGGCGGCGCGATCCTCATCAACACGGTGCAGCCCAGGCTGAACGTCGTCGACGGCCAGGCCGACTTCACCGCGGGCAGCTACAACCTCTTCCGCGAACGCGGCGAAGTGAACCTGCCGCTCGGAGACGAGTTCGCACTCCGGCTCTCGGCGCAGAAGTTCGACCACGACGGCTTCACCAAGGACGTCCTGATCCCCGGTTTCGACCTCGATGACGCCCACGACCTCAGCGGCAAGGCCGCCCTGCTGTGGCGGCCCACCAACAATTTCTCCGCGACCCTAACCGTTGAGGGGTACCACGCGGACCAGCACGGCGACGCGCAGAAGAACATCAACGATCCGTCGTCCGATCCGCGGGTGGTCTACCAGGACTACCCAGCCCACTTCGACCTGACGACTTGGCTCGGGCACCTGAACCTCGAGTACGACCTGCCGTGGGCAGAGCTGAAGTCTGTGACCGGCTACCAGGACTTGGAGCATGTCCAGCGAGAGGACAGCTCGCGCAGCGCGTTCTCCCTGATTGGCGAATATGACGACGTCGCGGCTTGGAACACGACAGTCCACAACTGGACCGAGGAGTTCGACATCCTGTCGCCGCCCGGCTCGAAGCTGGAGTGGGTCGGGGGCCTGTTCTACCTCAACCAGACCAGCCACCAGTTCGTGGCGGAGTTTGAATGCACGACTTCTGCCTTCCAGGCCCCGTGCCCCGCGCCCACGCCGGCGCAGCTCGTCATCGCGCCCAATATCGAGGTGCCGGGGCATCAGCCCCCAAACCTCGACTACGGCAACGACTCGCACGCGGTCCACTGGTCCTTCGCGGCGTTCGCCCAGGCGACCTACCACATCAACGACCAGTTCCGCATAACGGCCGGCGCGCGCTACAACCACGACTACGACGCCGACCCGAGCTATAACTTCTCGGCGTTCAGCACCAGCCACGCGGACAACAAGGCGTCGACCGACAAAGTGACTTGGCGCGTCGAGGCCGACTACGACGTCACGCCGGACAATCTGGTCTATGTGAGCGCTGCTGAGGGCTACAAGCCTGGCGGGGCCAACGGTTCATACGGCCAATTCCTCGTCCCGCTGGTCTTCCAGCCGGAGACGAACACTGCGTTCGAAGTGGGATCGAAGAACTTCTTCCTCGACAAGACTCTGCGGTTCAACGTCAGCGCCTTCTACTATATTCACAAAGAGTTCCAGTACATCGAAACCGATCCGATTCCCTTCGACGGGGGGATCTCGAACATTCCGCGGGTGGATGACTACGGCGTGGAGTTCGAAGGCTCGTACGTTTCGCCCGACACGCGCCTGAACATCGACGGCACGCTGGCGCTGGAGCATGGCGAGGTCGTAGGCGCTTACAAAACGGTCGACTCGACTGTGGCGAACAACCTGGAAGGGCCCAACTTCACGGGCGGCAATTCCGAGAACTTCGTCACCTTCACGTTCGGGCCGTGCGCTTTCTACGCCGCCTACGGCAACCCGGCTTGCTGGGCGGCGGTGGCCGCCCAGGCGGTCAACGTGCAGGGCAAGCAACCGCCCGACATGCCGGAGGTCTCGGGGTCCATCTCGGCGTCCTACCGCTTCGACATCCCGTGGGGCACGCTAACGCCCAGCGTTCAGGTGGTCTATCGCGGCAGCGAGTGGGCGCGGATTTTCAACGATCCGACTCTCGACCGCGTCCCGTCGTACACCGTCACCAACCTGAACGTCGACTTCGTGCCGCCCGGCGGACACTGGCGCGTCTCGCTGACGGGGACGAACGTGTTCAACGTAGCAGGGATCAACTCGCGCTATACCGACCCCTACGGAACGTTCACCACCAGCAACCAGTACATTCCGCCGGCCCAGGTCATGGGCACGATCGCCTGGCGCTACTGATTCCTGGCGGGCGGGAGCAGCGCGCCGCTCTCGCCGCCGCCCTCCAAGGGCAAACCGCAGCCACGGTGCAATCACCAGTGGCCCTCCGCTAGCACCTAACTTATAGGCGGCCTGTTACGACTCGAACGGGCCGGGACGCGTGCGGCCGTCGGGGAGCGCGCAAAGGATACCAGGCTCGAGCGAAACGTGACTTCGCGGGGCCAATGAGGGGCCATGACTCGGTCGATACGGCATCTGAAACGCGATCTGATCGCCACCAGCTGCCTGGCGGCGATCGTTGTCGGAACGCCGCTTGCCGCGCACGCTGCCGACGCTTCGGCAACTGGCGCGGCCGCGGCCGTCGCCGCGACCCCGACGGTCGTCGTCACGGCCGAACGGCGCGCGGTGAATATCCAAAAGGCTCCGCTGGCGATCACCGCGGTGTCGGCGCGGCAGATCGATCAAGCGGGCGTCAACCTAGTGTCCGGGCTGAACGCAGTGGTGCCTAGCTTGGAGGTGACCAAGGCCTCGGGCTTCGAGAATCTCGTTTCGATCCGCGGCGTCGGATCGGAGACGCCGGAGAACTCGCTGACCACGGTGCCCGGCGTCTCCGAGTTCGTCGATGGCGTCTACATCGCCAACACCATCTCTCTCGACCAGACGCTGTTCGACCTGGCCGACATCGAGGTGCTGCGAGGACCGCAAGGCGCCCTCTATGGCGAGAGCTCGATCGGCGGCGCGATCTTGATCAACACCGTGCAGCCGCGGCTGAACGCCTTCGACGCCCAGGCCGACGTCACCGCGGGCAGCTACAACCTCTTCCGTGAACGCGGCGAGGTGAACATTCCGATCAGCGATGACTTCGCGCTGCGCGTGTCGGGTCAGAAGTATGACCACGACGGCTTCACCAAGGACGCGCTGATCCCAGGCTTCGACCTGGACGACGCCCACGACGGCAGCATCAAGGTCGCGCTCCTATGGAGGCCCAACAGTCACTTCTCGGCCACGCTCACCGCCCAAGGCTACTTCGCCAACCAGCACGGCGACGCCCAGAAAAACATCAACGATCCGTCTGCGGATCCGCGGGTGGTGTTCCAGAACTACCCGGCCCACTTCCAGCTGCAGAACGATCTCGTTCACCTCAATCTCGAGCTCGACGAGCCCGACTACATCATCAAGTCGGTGACCGGCTACCAGTACCTGGCCCATCAGCAGCGGGAGGACTCCTCACGCAGCGCCTTTTCGCTGATCGGCCAATACGACGACGTGGCCGCCTGGGACACCTGGGTCAACAACGTCACCGAGGAGTTCGACGTTCTCTCGCCGGCCGGCCAGACGTTCGAATGGACCGTCGGCGCCTTCTACATGAACCAGCAGAGCCACCAGTTCGTGCTGGAATTCGAGTGCACGAACCCGGCGATCTTCGGCGGCTGCTCTCCCCCGCCCACAACGTTCAAGGCGCCCCCTCTGCCGGCGGATCCGCTTGATCCGCCGGCCGGGCTGCAACATCCTGGCTCTCTGGAGCCGTCCAATCTCTCCTACGGCAACGATTCGCACGCGGTCCACTGGTCCGCGGCCGCGTTCGCCCAGGCGACCTATCACGTCAGCGACGCGTTTCGGATCACCGCCGGCATCCGCTACAATCACGATTACGACCGGGACCCGAGCCTCAATTTCTCGGCGTTCGGCCAGTCGTTCCTCGACAACAGCATCTCGACCGACGAGCCAACCTGGCGGGTCGAAGCCGACTATGACCTGACACCGGTGAACCTCGTCTACGCCAGCGTCGCCCGTGGCTACAAGCCGGGCGCGGCCAACGGCTCGGCCGGGTTCATCCTGCCGGCGACGGCCAAGGCCGAGACCAACGATGCGTTCGAGCTCGGCTCGAGGAACCTGTTCTTCGACAACACGCTGCGTCTCAACGTCACCGCGTTCTACAACATTCATCACAACTTTCAGTACATCGAAACCGACCCCGTACCGTTCGCCGGCGGCATCGCCAACGTGCCGCAAATCGAAGACTACGGCGTCGAGTTCGAAGCCGACTACGTATCGCCCGACGGGCGTCTGAACCTCAACGGCTCGTTGGCGTTGGAGCGCGGCCAGGTCGTCGGCTCGTACAAGACCCTCGACTCGACCATCGCCAACGCCATCGAAGGTCCCAATTTCACCGGCGGCTTTTTCGGCCCGTGTGCGTTCTTCAGCGCGTTCGGAAGCCCCACGGCTCCGACGCCGGCGAACCTCACCTGCTGGAACGCCGTCGTCGCCGCGGAATCGAACATCAGCCGCAAGCAGCCGCCGGACATGCCGAATGTCTCGGGCTCGGCTGCGATGTCGTATCGGTTCACGACGCCGATCGGCGACTTCACGCCGCGCGCGGAAGTGGTCTACCGCGGCGACGAGTGGGCGCGGATCTTCAACCAGCCGGGGCTAGACCACGTTCCGGACTACACGGTGGTGAACCTCGATCTCGATTTCGTCCCGGCCGGCAACCGGCGGCTGCGGCTGTCGCTGACCGGGACGAACGTGTTCAACGTCGCCGGCATCACGTCGCGCTACACCGACCCGTTCGGGACTTTCACGACCAGCAACCAGTACATCCCGCCAGCGCAGATCATGGGCACGATCGCCTGGACGTACTAGGCTGCGCAGAGGCCCACTGGGCGTCGGTCGTTTCGCCGGCGCCCCTCAATCGGTGATGCGCAATCGTGCAAGACGCGAGGCCTCGCGGCCGCCTACCCTTGCCGCCAGTCGTTCGGCCGCCGACCGTGACGTAAAGGAGCAGCGCCCGTGCCCGCCAACGTCCTGACGGACGCCTTCATCGAGAGCCTAGAGAGCTCGGTGGGCGCACTCGACGTCGTCGAGACGTTGCCGCCCGCCTGCTACACCGATCCCGCCTTCTACGAGCTCGAGAAGGAGGCGCTGTTCAATCACGAGTGGCTCTGCATCGGGCGGGAGGATTGGGTCAAGCAGCCCGGCGACTACTTCACCGCTCAGATTGTGGGCGAGCCGATCGTGGTCGCTCGCGCTCGCGACGGCGTCGTGCGCGCGATGTCCTCGGTCTGCCAGCACCGTGCGATGCTGGTCGCCGAGGGCAAGGGCAATACGCGCGGTTTCATGTGCCCCTACCACCACTGGGTTTATGGCCTGGATGGCCGGCTGGTGAACGCACCGGCCATGGAGCGCACCTGCGGCTTCGACAAGAAGGCCGTCCGCTTGCCGCAGTTCAAGGTCGAAACCTGGCTGGGGTTTCTCTTCATCAACTTCGACCCTGCCGCCAAACCGCTCGCGCCGCGCTTGGCGAAGGTCGCCGCGGCCATTGAGGGCTACGATCTGGCCGCCGCCGAGAGCGCCTCGACCATGACCGGCCAGTTCGCCTGGAACTGGAAGGTGATGTTCGAGAACAACAACGACGGCTACCACGCCAACAAGCTGCACCATGGGCCGCTGCACGATTTCGTGCCGAGCGAACTGGCGACCTTCCCCGACTCCGACCCGGCGGATGCCGGTTTCCTGCGCTTCAACGGCACCCTGCATCCGGACGCCAGCTTCAACCCGACGCAGCGGGCGGTGTTACCAATCTTCCCGAAGCTGAGCGGGGCTGACCGCGGCCGCATGACGTTCGCGAACGTGCCGCCGACGCTGTCGCTGGTGCTTTCGAGCGACCTGGTCATCTACCTGATCCTGAGGGCCACGGGACCGGAGACGATGGAGCAGGACACGGGCCTGCTCGTCGCGCCCGGCGCCATGGAAGACCCCGCCTTCCCGCACCGGCTGGAAATGATCATGACCAGCGCCGGCAAGATCATCGCCCAGGACATGCATGTCGACTCCCTGGTGCAGGTGGGCTTGCGCTCCCGCTTCGCCACCCGCGGCCGCTACTCCTGGCAGGAGGGCGCACAGGGCCAGTTCAACAGCTGGCTGGTGCCCCGCTACCGCGCGGCCTGGGCGGCGGCGAAGAAGGCGAAAGGCGGCATGCGCATCGCCGCGGCCGCGAGCTAGTTCGATGAGCCGCATGCCCGCCGTCTTCTTCGGACACGGCAGTCCGATGATCGCCCTGGAGACCAACCAGACCAGCCGCGCCTGGGAGGCAATGGCCGCGGCGATGCCTCGCCCGCGCGCGATCCTCGCCATCTCGGCGCATTGGGAGACGACCGGGACGGCTGTCACCGCCATGCAGCGTCCGAAGACGATCCACGACTTCGGCGCGTCCTTTCCCAAGGCGCTTTTCGATCTCCAGTACCCGGCGCCCGGCGAGCCGGCGCTGGCGGCGCGCGTCGCCGACCTGCTTGCGCCGACCCCAGTCCAGCAGGACCTGGACCAGTGGGGGCTCGATCACGGCGCCTGGTCGGTGCTGGTGAAGGCCTATCCGGACGCCGCGATTCCGGTGGTCCAGCTCAGTCTCGACGTGACCCTGACGCCGGCCGAACGCATCGGGATCGGCCGCAAGCTCGCGCCGTTGCGCGACGAGGGCGTGCTGATCATGGGCACCGGCAACATCGTGCACAATCTGTCGGCGATGAACTGGGGCGAACGCGACTGCGCGCCGTTCGACTGGTCAGCCCGTTTCCTCGGCGAAATCCGCGAGGCCATTCTCAAGGATGAACCGGAGCGCGCGGCGAACTTTGCGGCGCTTGGCGAGGACGCGCGCCGCGCCGCGCCGACGCCCGAGCACTTCTGGCCGTTGCTCTATGTCCTCGGCGCACGCCTTCCGGGCGATTCTGCGCAGTTGGTCAACGACCGCATCGAGCATGGTTCGCTTGGCATGACGAGCGTCGTCTTCGAAGACGCGACCCGCGCCCGCCAGGCGGCCTGAGAGGCGATGCACACGATCCGCCTGCCGCGCTGGGCGGTCGAGCGCGGCGCTGTGTTGAACGACTTCCCCGCACTCGAGGCCGGTCGCACCGCACTGGTCAACATCGACATGCAGAACGCCTTCCTGGCGGAGGATGTGGCCTACGGCAACGCCCATGCCCGTGACGTCGTCCCGCGCGTAAATAGGCTCAGCCGGGCGATGCGCACGGCCGGCGCCAAGGTGATCTGGACGCGCCAGACATACACGGCCGAGTCGCCCCTGGCGCCGGCCGACTGGCAATACGATCCTGCAAGGCCGGGCGTTGCGGCGGGGATGGCCGCGCTCGTCGCCGGCGCTCCGGGCCACGAGCTCTACCCGGAGATGGACGTTGCGCCGTCTGACATCGTCGTCGACAAGTTTCGTTACGGCGCCTTTTCCTGTCCCGCGGGGGCTTTGCCGGAAACGCTGGAGCGGTTGGGGATCGCGATGATCGTGATCACGGGCACGCTCACCAACTGCTGCTGCGAGAGCACCGCGCGCGAGGCGAACATGGCCGGCTACAAGGTGATGGTCGTGGCCGATGCGACCGCCGCCGTCACCGACGCCGAGCACAATGCCGCGCTCCTCAACCTGCGCCTGAACTTCGCCGACGTGCGGCGCGCCAAAGCGGTTCTCGGTATGATCGAGGCTTTGCGGGCCTAGGTCGGGTCGAACCCGGTCGACAGGCTGAGCGGCGCCCAGCGGCCGATTTCGCCCTGGAAGGCCGCGATTTGGCGGGTGGCGTAGAGCACCGCGTCCGCGCCGAGGAGCAGTTGAAGCGGGGGGTCGTCCGCGCCTGCGATGGCCAAGATGGCCGCGGCCACCTTCGCTGGATCGCCGGGTTCGTGACCGGCGTGCTCGCCCAGGATCCGCTCTGCGTTGCGCGCCGTCCCGTCGTAATCTGCGATCTTGGCTTCAGTGACCACGAGCGAGCGGCCGGCATAGTCGGTGCGCATGCCGCCCGGCTCCACATTGGTCACCTTCACGCCCAACGCGGTCACCTCCTGCGCCAGCGTCTGGGTCACCCCCTCGAGCGCGTGTTTGCTGCCGCAATAGATGCCTGTGCCGGCCCAGGCGGCGACCCCGCTGACGGACGTGATGGTGATGATGTGCCCGCGGCGGCGCTTGCGGAAATAGGGCAGCACGGCCTGGATCGCGGCAATCGGTCCGAACACGTTGACCTCGAACTGCGCGCGGATCTCGGCGAGGCTCGCCTCCTCCACCGCGCCAACCAGACCATAGCCGGCGTTACCCACCAGGATGTCGAGGCCGCCCAGATCGACCTCGGCCCGGTCGACGGCGCTGCGCACGCTGGCCTCATCGGCCAGGTCGGCGAGATAGCCGCGGGCGCGCATGGGGGCCAGGGCCTCAAACCCAAGGCGATCAGCCTCCCGTCGCACCGTGCCGGCGACCTTGTCGCCACGCGCGAGCGCCGCCTCGGCCACCGCGCGGCCGAGGCCGCTGGAGACGCCGGTGATCAGCCAGTTGGCCACGTCCTAGTAGGGACGGTCGCCGCGCACCCAGAGGCGGTGCATTTCACGGATGTACTTGGTGTCGTCGTACAGCGTGCCTGTGTGCAACGTGCAGCGGTTGTCCCACATCACCACGTCGCCCACGCGCCACTTGTGCCGGTAGACAAACCGGTCCTGGATCGCGAAGTCCACCATCTCCTGCACGAGCTCCAAACCCTTGGGGTTCGGCATGCCCACCACCTCGATCACGGTTCCGGTGGACGGCCACAGCGCCTTGCGCCCATCGGCAGGATGGGTCCGGACCAGCGGGTGATAGACGTCGGGGTTCTCGGCCTTCAGCTCCTCGCTGAGTTCGCGCGCGCCGTATTCGCGCGTCGCCATGAAGTGCTGGTAGGAGTGGTGCAGGATCAGCCCATCGACCTCGGCCTGGCGCTCCGGCGGCAACGCGTTCCAGGCGGCGACGCAGTCAGCCAAGAGCGTGTCGGACCCCTCCGGCGGCACTTCGACGGCGTAGAGCATCGTCGCCATCACCGGCTTGGCCTTGTAGGAATAGTCGGTGTGCCAGCCCACGCCGTCGTTGTGGGCGCCGATCGGCTTCCCATCCACGATGCGGTTCGACAGCCGGTAGACCTTCGGGAAGCCCTCGACCGTGAACTCCTTCAACGTGTGATCCTCGGGCTCGCCAAAGCGCGCCACGAAAGCGGTCAAATCCGCCGGCGTCATCGTCTGACCGCGCAGCAGGATCGCACCGTGCTTGTGGAAGGTGCCGACGACCGCCTCCAGGGTGGCGTCGTCGGCATGCTGCAGGTCGACGTCCAGAATCTCGGCGCCGAAGCCGGGCTTCAAAGGGCGTGTGCGAACCTGGACCGCGGTGGTCATGGCAGATTTCCTGGCGGCGCTGAGACAAGACTGCAAACCTAGAGTAGGTCGGCGTGCCCGGGTAGTCTTGCACCAGTCCGCCTCTTCATTTGCGTCCGCGTCGGGCGGTATTGCGGCCAGCGCGAAGCACAGCGCCCAGAAAACCGTCCTGGAACGGCAGAGCGCCCGCTGGAGCCGGCAAAGGCGAGACCTTGCAGTGCGGCGACGCTAACCTCGGACCTTCTATCGCGCTCGGAGACCCGTCTCATGCCCTTCATCTGTGAGGCCGGCGAAAGCCGCCCCGAGGCTCAGCCTGGGGCCTTGCACCACCTCAATGCGACACCTGGGACCGTGCACTGGGGCTACTTCGACGCCACATTGCCCCCGGCGCTCACCGTGCGCAGCGGCGACCTCGTCCAGGCCGAGGCGATCACCCACCACGCCGGCGACGCGCCCGACCTCATGATGGACGAGACCGTCCAGGCCATCTTCACCGGCGTGCCGGAGGTCGATCGCAACCCCGGCGTCCACATCATGACCGGCCCGATCTACGTCGAAGGCGCCCGCCCCGGCGACATCCTCGAGGTGCGCTATCTGCGCATGACGCCGCGCTGCGCCTACGGCTCCAATCTCGCCGCCAACTGGGGCTATCTCTACAAGGAGTTCGGCGAGAAGGAGCGGGTGACCATCTACCGGCTGGACGCCGGCTTCGCCCACGCCGAGGCGCTCTATGCGTACGACTTTCCGGGGAAATACCTCGTGCCCGGAACGATCACGCACTGTCCTGTCTGCGACCGGCAGCCGGCGCTGCCCGGCGTGCGCGTTCCGGCCCGCTCGCATCTGGGTACAGCGGGGGTCGCGCCGGACGCCAAAGGGCGCGTCAGCACCATTCCGCCCGGGCTGCACGGCGGCAACATCGACAACTGGCGGATCGGCGCCGGCGCGGTGATGTACTACCCCGTGCAAGTCGACGGCGGTCTGTTCTCGATCGGCGACCCGCACGTCAGCCAGGGCGACGGGGAGCTTTCCGGCACCGCTATCGAGGCCTCTCTGGACGTGCTGTTCCAGATCGTGCTGCGCCGCGATTTTGCGATCACGAGCCCGCTGCTCGAGACCCCGAAATACTGGATCGTGCATGGCTTCAACGAGGACCTGAACGTCGCCACGCGCGATGCATCGCTGGAAATGCTCAGTTTGCTGACGGTGCACGTCGGTCTTTCGCGCAACGACGCCTACTCGCTGATGAGCGTTGCCGCCGACTTCGCGGTCACCCAGGTCGTCGACGGCCGTCAGGGCGTGCACGTGCGCATCCCCCGCGCGATCTTTCCGGCGAGGGACGCGGGCGCCGGCGAGCGGTAAAGCCGTGGCGGTCGGCTAGGGCCGCAACGCTGTTACGATATCGGCGAGCGTCGGCATCGACGGCGTCGCGCCGAGCCGCTCGGTCGAGCGCGCGGCGGCGGCGTTGGCCCAGATCATGGCGGCTTCGAGCGCCTCGCCCGCAGCCAACCGCGCGGCGAGCACGCCGCAGAAGCAATCGCCGGCGCCGGTGGTGTCGACGGCGCGCGAGGGCCGACCCTCGACGACCAGCAACCCTTCGGCGTCGATCGCAACTGCGCCCGCGGCGCCCAGCGTGACGATGATCGTCTGACCCGCTAGCGCGAGCAGCCCGCGCGCCGCGGCCGTGATGTCGTCGAGCCGTTCGGGAACCGCGTCTCTGGCGGCATAGCGGGCGAGCTCGGTCTCGTTGAGCACCAGGATGTCGGTGAGCGCGAACAGCCGTCGCCCCTCTTCGATGGCTGGCGCGGCGTTCAGGATCCGCAACCCGGTCTGGGCGGGCGCGCTCGAGAACAGCGCTTCGAGGGTCGCGACCGGCGTTTCCAGCTGGGCGAGAAACACGCCGCAGCCGGCAATGGTTTCGGCGCTTATGTGGTGCGGCGCTAGCGCCAGGTTCGCGCCGCCGGCGACCACGATGCTGTTCTCGCCCGCCGCGGACACCCAGATGAAGGCCTGGCCGGTCGGATGGTCGGCGAGTTCAGCCACCGCGCCGACGTCGACGGCGGCGTCCCGCATCGCCGCCAGCATCAAGCCGCCCGCCTCGTCCCGCCCGACCACGCCGATCAGCTTGGTTCGCGCGCCGCAGAGCGCCGCGGCCACCGCCTGATTGGCGCCTTTGCCTCCCGGCAGACGCTCGACGCCCAGGCCCGCGACGGTCTCCCCCGGCCGCGGCAAGCGCTCCACGCGGCACACCACGTCGAGATTTAGCGAGCCGATGACGCAGACATCCATTCCGACGGCCAGACCTCGCTGCGGTTCTTCGCCGACAGATTTATAGGCTTGGCGACCGGTTGCGCCTACCCGACCGGCCCGTCGCGAAACCTCGTACGTTTCGCCGCCCGCGAACGTGACACGACTCTCCGCGCGCGCGTAAGCTCCGCTGGGGTGACTCGGGGCTTGGGGTTCGGAGCGCGGCTGTTGGCTGGCGGGGCGAGAAGCGGATCGCGGCTTGCGTTCGGCCGGACGGCGGAGGGGCTCGCCTTCGGCGCCGATCGCCCGCGATCGACCAGCGCCTACATCCTGATCACCGTCGCGTTCGCGCTTCTGACGCTGGCCGTCTACACCGGTTTCTCCATCGTCAAGCTGCAGCGGGAAAGCGCCCAGGCGCCCAACCTGGGCGGCGACTCCGCGGCGGCAGCCGCGGCGCTGGCCGGGCGCGCCGAGGGCCAGGTCGCGCGGATCGAGGCGGCGCTGGGCGCGGCGGGAGCTGTGGCCGCGCAGAACAGCGGCGAGCCGATGGACGCTGCCGAGGCCGCGCTGAAGGCCGCGCGCCCTGCCGCGCGCGCGGTGGCTGTGGTCGGCGACGACGGCGTGCGGGCGATCGCCGGCGACGGCGGCGATGCCGACTGGCCCGCCGCGGCCAAGGCAGCGCGCGACGCCGGCCAGACCCTATGGATCGGCCGCGTTGGGCACGGCGACCCGCAGGCGATCTACATCGCCGAGGCGGCGCCGCCCGCCGGCGGCGCAGGCGGGCGCACGCTGGTCGTCGCCATAGCCGACCTCTCGCCGGCGCTGATGAGCGAGCCGGACCCGGCGATCGACGCGCTCGCCCTGGTCACCCCCGACGGACGCGTGCTGTCGGCGTCGGGCAAAGGGGGCGTGGCGCAGGCCGGCGCGTTGGACGAAGCGCTGCAGGTGAACGCCGCCGCCCTATCGTCAGAAGGCCCCGCCAACGGCGCGCTGCCGGACGGGACCAAGGTGCTGCTCGCCACGCGCGCGGTCGCCGGCGGCGCGCTCTACGCGGTTGCGGCGCAGCCGAGCGGCGCGGCAGCGGCCGCGCGGCAAAGCGTGAACGACGACCTCTTCTCACTTATTGCGCCGCTGCTGGTCGGGCTCGCGCTCGCGCTCCTCTTCCTGCTGCAGAGTCGCAAGGCGCAAGCCGCCGAAAAGGCGCTGCTCGAGAGCGAGCGCCGCTTTCGGCTGGCCGTCGAAGCCGCCCGCTGCGGCATCTGGGAATGGGACCTGGACGCCGACCGCCTGGAAATCTCCGACATCGCCGGCGCCATTCTGGGCTGGGGCGGGGCGGGCGCGGTTTCCGGCGACGAGTTCCTTGTCCGGGTCGCGCCTGAGCACCGAGACCGCCTGACGCAGACGCGCGCCGCGGCGGCCACGCACGGCGCGTTCGACGTCTCCTTCCGCATCCCGGACCGCAACGGGCGGTCGGCCTGGATCGACTCGCGCGGCCAGGCGATCGGCATGGCCGACGACCGAGGCTACCACCGCCTCATCGGGGTGATGCTGGACGTCACCGACGAGCGCCTGAGCCAGGCGCGCGCGCAGGCCGCGGAGATGCGCCTGCGCGGCGCGATCGACAGCGCATCCGAAGCCTTCGTGCTCTGGGACCGCCTCGGCCGCCTGGTGGCCTGCAACCAGAGCTACCGCGAGGTCTTCGGACTGGAGCCCAAGCTTCTGAAGCCCGGCACGCCGCGGGCCGAGGTGCAGCGGTTCGCCGACCTGGCCATCAAGCAGCAGCCGGAGCCGGGCGCGAACGACATCCGCGAGATCGAGCTGCAGGACGGCCGCTGGCTGCAGATCTCGGAGCGGAAGACGGCCGAGGGCGGGACGGTGATGACCGCGGCCGACATCACCGTCATCAAGCGGCAGGACGAAGCACGGCGGCTCAACGAGGAGGAGCTGACCAAGGCCGTCCAGGATCTGGAGCAGGCGCGGGAGCAGGCCGCCGATCTCGCCGCCAAGTACGAGGCGGAGAAGATCCGCGCCGAGAGCGCCAACAAGGCCAAGAGCGAGTTCCTGGCCAACATGAGCCACGAGCTCAGGACGCCACTGAACGCGATCAACGGATTCTCCGAGATCATGGTCGGCGAGATGTTCGGGACCATGGGCGACAAGCGCTACAAGGAGTACGCGCAGGACATCCTCTCGTCAGGCCAGCACCTCCTGGCGCTGATCAACGACATCCTCGACATGTCGAAGATCGAGGCAGGCAAGATGAACCTGCGCTTCGAGCCGATGGCGCTTTGCGACGTGATGGAGGATGCCGCGCGCCTGATGCGCAACCGGGCCGACGCCGGCGGGCTCTCGCTCGAGGTCGATATTCCGCCCCTGCCCGACGTCGAGGCGGACTACCGCGCCATCAAGCAGGTGGTGCTGAACCTGCTGTCGAACGCGCTGAAGTTCACGCCGAACGGCGGATTGGTTAGCGTCGGCGCCGAACTCATCCGCACCGACGGACCGCATGACCGCGTGCGCTTCTTCGTGCGCGACACCGGCATCGGCATCTCGCCGGAAGACCTCGCGCGTCTGGCCCGGCCGTTCGAGCAGATCGAGAACCAGCATTCGAAGACCCAGCAGGGGACCGGGTTGGGCCTGGCGCTGACCAAGTCGCTGGTCGAGCTGCACCACGGCGCGCTGGAGATGACCAGCCAGCCCGGCGTGGGCACGACCGTAAGCGTCACCCTGCCTGTTCGCCACGAAGATGAAGCCGGAGCGTTCGCGGCGTAGAGTCTTCCCCAAGCGGCGAACCGGGGGACGACTACTGCGGATGCGGCGGTGGTGGGGTCGGAGGTTGACCGGAAGCAGCACCGGCGGCGCGGTGCGCGAGCCACCCGGGGGCGCGGCCCAGCCCTTCCGACAAGGTGGTGCGGCCGCGTTGGTCGAGGCGGGCGGCGAAGTCGAGCACGGCGTTCTCGACCGCCTGACGGACCTGCATGTCATCGGCGCGCGCGCGATCGAGCGCGGCGCCGGCGGCGGCGCGGTCAAAGGACGGCTGGCGCATCAATTCGGCCGCTTGCCGGCGGGCGAGGCGCGCATCGAGCGCGGTCGGGCCCTCGCGCTGCACCTCGTCCTGCATCAGCGCGCGGAAGACGTCGCGGTCGGTCGGATCGAGCCGATCGGCGGCGGCCATCATCGGGTTGGGCCGGGCGGCGCCCACCGGCGGCGGAAGGCCGATCGCCGGGCCGAAGAACACCCCGACGAACGCGCCGATGACGAAGACGTTCAAGACGAGCGACAGCCCGAGCAGGATCGCGACGGTGCGCGGCCGCATCAGGTCGAGCCCACGTCGAGGTTAGGTGTGAACTCAGACGCGCCGTCCAGCGCCGCTGTCACCGCCGGATCGCTCTGCTCGCTGGCCGGTTGCGCATGCAGGGTCGTTCGTTCGACGTCGGCGCCGACAAGGACGCCCACCACGCAGGCCGCCGCCAAGCCGGCGGCCGAGAGCCAGAGCGTGCGCGGCCGCAACAGCCTCGCAAGCGGCGCCGTGGCCGCCACGCGGCGCTGAAGGTCCGCCCCCGGCGCGTCCAGCCGCCAGGCGTCAAGCAGCCCGTCCAGCTGCTTCGCCTCGGCGCGGCGCTTGTGCGCATCAGGGGTTGCGGCCAGATGCCGCAGGGCGAGCGCGCGTTCGGCGTCCGGCCACCGTGCGGCGTCCGCGCCGTAAGTCGCAACCAAAACCTCGAACCGTTCGTCGTCCATGACCTCCACCGACACTCGCCTAAAGCCTGTCCGCCAACGGTTTCAGCATCGCGCGCAGACTGCGTCTGGCGCGCGCCAGCAGGCTTTCAAGAGCTTCAACGCTGATGCCCATCAGTTCCGACGCTTCGATATTCCCCAACTCCTGATAGTGACACAGCACAATCGCCTCGCGTTGGCGATTGGGAAGCTTGGCCATGGCCTCCGCGACGGCGCGGCCGGCGTCGCTGGCCTCGAGCCCGCGATCGGGGCCGGGGCCCGGATCGGGCGTGTCCGGCGGGTCGGCGTAGGGCTGCTCGCGCCGCCGGCGCAGACGGTCGTAGCAGAGGTTGAGCGCGACCCGGTGCATCCAGGTGTCGAAGCGCGCCTGGCCGGGGCGCCATGAGGCGGCGTGCCGCCAGACACGCAGGAAGACCTCCTGGGCGACGTCCTCCGCTTCGACCGGGTCGCCGAGCATCCGGCGGGCGAGCGACAGGATGCGGCCGAGCTTCGCCGCCACGAAGGCGTCGGCCGCGCCGGGCTCCCCGCGCGCGATGCGGGCGATCAGCGCCTCGTCCGGGTCGGGGCTCAAACACCTGCTCCGCCTGGTGAGGGAACCAAGGAATCGAAGGCCTCCACCGCGGCGGCCCGCGTGGCCTTAAGCCGCGCACGCAGCGAAGCATATCCGCGCAGCCCCGCCGCGCGGGCGAGCACGGCCCGGAACCCTTTCGGCTCGCGGTCGGGATCGGCGACGTCCTCGACGGCGAGCTTGAGGGGCTGGGCGAGGTCCTGTTGCAGCCGCCATGCATCGATGAGGGCCCCGGTCGCCGCGGCGTCGGCCAGACCCGCTTCGGCCATCGCCGCCAGAGCCTGGACGGTCGAGGTGGCGAGCGGCCCGCCCGCCGCGGCATGGACGAGCTGCAGGCTCTGGGCGACGAACTCGATGTCGACCAGGCCTCCGGGTTCGCGCTTTAAGTCCCAGAAGCCGGCTGATGGAAGCTCGTCGGCCAGCAAGGCGCGCATCTCGCGCACGTCGCGGGCGACAGCGGCCCCATCGCGCGGGCGGCGCAGCGCCTGCACGATCGCAGCGGAGGCCGCCGCACCGAAGGCCGGGTCGCTGGCCCAAACCACGCGGGCGCGGGTGAGCGCGAGCAGCTCCCAGGTTTCCGCCGCGCCGGCGTAGTAATCCTCGAACGCGCGCAAGGAGACGGCGACCGGACCTTTCGAGCCCGAGGGCCGCAAGCGCATGTCGACCTCGTAGAGCGCGCCCTCGGCCGTCGGCGCCGAGAGCGCTGCGATCAGGCGCTGGGTGAAGCGGCCGTAGACCGTCTCCGCCGCCCAACCGCGGATGCTGGAAGCCGCGTCCGGGCCGTCGGCGCGATAGAGGGTCATCAGGTCGAGGTCGGAGCCCGCTGTCATCTCGCGCGAGCCGCACTTGCCGAGCGCGACAACAGCCGTGGCGCCCGGGAAGGCGCCGGCGGTTCGTTCGATCTCGGCAAGCGCCTCCGGCGCAAGCGCGCGGATGGACGCATCGGCGAGGTCGGCGAAGGCGCGGCCGGCTTCGGCGGCGCTCGCCGAGCTGCTCAACACCTGAACGCCGATGCGGAAGCTCTGGTCGCGGTGTGCGCGGCGGACGGCGTCCATGGCCGATTCGAAGCGTCCGTCGGTCTCGGCGATCACCCGTGCGAACAGGCTGGCGTCCTCGGTCTGATCGAGAGGGGCGAAAAAGCCGCGATCCAGCATGGCGTCGAGCGCGGCTGGCCGGCGCGCCAAGACCGACGCAAGTATGGGTGCGTAAGCCATCACCTCGACAACCAGCTGGAATAGCTTCGGTTGGGCGAGGAACAGCGCCTGCACCTGCACCCCGGCCGTCAACCCCTCGAAGAAGGCGGCGAAACGCGCAAACGCGATGTCGGGCGCGCCCGTGGCGTGCACCGCTTCCAGGAGCCGTGGCGTCAACCGCGTGAACAGCTCGCGGCCCTGCTCGCTCCGCGTGGCAGCGATATGCCCATGGTGCCAAGCACGGATGGTGGAAGCGATCCGGGGCGGATCGGAGAACCCCATGCGGGCGAGCGTGCGTAGCGTCTCCGGGTCGTTCTCGACGCCCGTGAACACCAGGCTCCCGAACCGGGACGACAGATCCTCGCTCTCGGCGAACAGCTCGGCGTAGCGGGCGTTCACGCGGGCGAGCAGGCGGCCGACCTCGGCGTCGAACGCCCTGAGGTTGGCCGCTCCGGACATCGCCGCGATCCGCCGCCGGCCGGCGGCGTCCTCGGGAAGGCGGTGGGTCTGCTCGTCCGCCACCATCTGCGCGCGGTGCTCGAGCGCCCGAAGCGCCCGGTAGGCGTCGGCGAGCTCTGACGCGGCGCGCTGCGAGACCTGGCCCGCGTCCGCAAGCGCGCCGAGCGCATCGAGCGTGCGGCCGGAGCGCAGGCTGGGGTCGCGCCCGCCGAGGATCAGCTGCTGGGTCTGGACGAAGAACTCTATCTCGCGGATGCCGCCGTGGCCGAGCTTGACGTCGGCGCCGCGGGCGGAGAGCCGCTCGTCGACCTTTTCGGCATGGATCTGCCGCTTGATGGACTGGATGTCGGCGATGGCGGCGAAGTCGAGGCTGCGTCGCCAGATGAACGGCGAAAGCTCGGCCAGGAAGGCGCGAGCGCGGCCGAGGTCGCCGGCGGCGGGCCGCGCCTTGATGAACGCCATCCGCTCCCAGTTCTGGCCGAGGCTCTGGTAGTAGCTGATCGCAGCGGCGACCGGCGCGGCCGGCGGGGTGACCGACGGATCGGGCCTGAGTCTCAAGTCGACGCGGAAGACGTAGCCCTCGGCGGTCCGGGCCTGCAGCAACTCGGCGAGCGCCCGCGTTGCGCGGTTGGCGAAGACCTCGGGCTCGACGCCTTCGGCGAGGCTGAGCGCCGCCGGCTCGTAGAAGACCGAGAAGTCGATGTCGCTGGAGTAGTTGAGCTCAAACGCGCCGTACTTGCCCATGGCGATGGCGAAGAAGCCCGGAATGGGGCCTCCCTCCGCCGACCCGCCGACGAGCCGGCCGGCCTCGCGCTCGCGCCAGGCGACCTCGTCCAGCGCAAGGGCGAGCGCGCGGTCGGCGAAGCGGGTCAGAGCCGCGGTGACCTCGTCTAAGCCCCAGACGCCACCCAGATCGCAGAGCGCGGTCAGCAGGTGGAGGTCGCGCTTGGCGAGGCGCAGCGCCTCGTCGACCGGGGCCGCGTCCGCATCCATCAGGATGCCCTCGAGCGCCACGACAGGATCACTCGCGAGCATGCCGGCTAGCGCGCTCGGGCGGCGGAGCGCAAGGCCGGCGAGATAGGGTGCGGCGCCGAAGATCGGGCCGAGCGCCGCGGCCGCTGCGTCGAGCCGCGCACGCCAGCCGTCGGCGTCTGCCGCCTCCCGCAGCGTCTCGAGCGCCATCTCCGCGCGCGCCTTGTCGAGAACCGGCCCGCAGGGGCGAAGCTGGTGGGCGAGCACCGGCGGCGGCCCTTAGGCCGCCCGCGGTAGAACGAGCGCCACGCGCAACCCTGGACCGAACCCGCCGACCGCGCCAGGCCCCTCGTCCAGTTCGAGCCGGCCGCCATGCGCCTCCGCGACCGCCGCAACAAGCGACAGACCGAGCCCGGCGCCGGGCTTGTTGCGGCTGTTCTCCAGGCGCACGAACCGCTGGACGATGCGCTGGCGGTCGGCGTCGCTCACGCCTGGTCCGGTGTCGGTGATCGAGAATTCGATCTCGCCGGACGACCGGCGTCGTGAGCGCAGCATCACCGCCCCGCCGCGCGGGGTGTATTTCACGGCGTTGTCGAGCAGGTTGGCCAGGGCTTGGGCGATGAACTCCCGATCGCCGCGCACGCTGAGACCAGACGCAAGCTCCGACTTGAAGTCGAGGCCGTGCTCCTCGCAGGCCGGCTCGTAAAGCTCGGCGATGTCAGCCGCGAGCTGGCTCGGGTCGAATGCGGTCTGCTGGCGCGCCGCGCCGGCCGCTTGCAGCCGTGCGATGGCCAGCACGGTGGAGAAGGTGGCGAGCAGCGCGTCGGCGTCGTCGAGCGCCTGGGCGAGGCCGGCCTTGGGGTCGCCGCGGCCCGCCTCGACGTCCAGCAGCGCAAGCTCGAGCCGGGCCCGAAGGCGGGTCAGCGGGGAGCGCAGGTCGTGGGCGATCGCGTCGCCGGCGTGACGCAGCCCGGCGATCGACGTCTCCAGCCGGGCCAGCATGTCGTTGAGGCCGGCGGCGAGCTCGCCGAACTCGTCGCGAGTCTCCGCCAGCGGCACGCGCGCCGAGAGGTTGCCGCCGCGCACCGCCGAGATCACGCTGTTCACCCGCGCGAGCGAGCGGTTGACGTTGCGGCTGACCAAGAGTCCGCCGGCGAGGCCGAGCACGATCACCAGCGCCCCGGCCCCCCACATCGCGCGCGCCACGCGCTGGACGAAGGTCTCGGCAAAGCTCACGTCGGCGGCCACCACCAGGGTCTCGCCACCGGCGAGCTGGACGACGTCGCCGCGCGCCAGCGGCCGTCCGCCGCCTTCCGCGGCGGCGTCCGGGGTCCAGTCGAGCCGCATCCAGACCGGCCCGGTGCGTTGGCCAGAGTTGGGCGGACCCTGCCTCAGCGTGCCGCCGAGCGTGCGCCCGGTGCGATCCTTCAAGAGGTAGAGGAAAGGGCCGTCCGCCGCGCTGGAGGCGGTAAAGCGGGCGAGCACAGCCGCGTCGCCGCCCTTGGCGTAGAGCGCCTCCAGGGTGCGGGTCTCCTGCACCAGATCGCGGTCGACGATCCGCGTCACTTCGCCGGCGGTGCTTAAGTACACATAGCCGAGGAAGGCCGCCGCCGAGGCCGCGAAAAGGGCCAGGAACAGCAGCGTGAGCAGGAACGGCGTCGTGCGGAAGAGCGCCGGCAGCCGCATCCTCAGCCGTCGAGCCGGTAGCCCGCACCCCGCACCGTCGTCAGCATCGGCCGATCGAACCCTTTGTCGAGCTTGGACCTGAGCCGCGAGATATGAACGTCGATGACGTTTGTCTGCGGGTCGAAGTGGTAGTTCCAGACCTTCTCGAGCAGCATGGTCCTGGTCACCGACTGACCGGCGTGACGCATCATGAATTCGAGCAATTGGAACTCGCGCGGCTGCAGATCGATCAGCTTGCCGTCGCGGCGGACGTTGCGACCGATCAGGTCCATCTCCAGCTCGCCGACGCGAAGCGTCGTGGCCACGGCTCCGGTCTCGCGCCGCCGCGACAGCGCCTCGACGCGGGCGATCAACTCGGCGAAGGCGTACGGCTTGACCAGATAGTCGTCGCCGCCGGCCCGGAGGCCCGCCACCCGATCCTCGATCTCGCCGAGCGCGGTCAGGAAGAGCACCGGCGTCTGGTCGCCCTCGCGGCGCAGCGTCTCGACGACCGCCAGGCCGTCCATGTGCGGCATCATGCGGTCGACGACCATGACGTCGAAGCCTCCGCGTCGCGCCGCTTCGAGGCCGAGGACGCCGTCGGCGGCAAGCTCGCTCTCATAGCCTGCCTCGGTCAGGCCGCGTCCCATAGCCGCGCCGGCCTCGGCGTCGTCCTCGATGATGAGGATCCGCATCGCCCCCTCGTCTTCGGCCCTAGCCGTCCATCTTGATCGGCACGAAGATGGTGCGCCCGTCGCGGCGGATGCCGAGCAGGATGCTCGTGCGTCCCTCCTTCTTGGCGGTGGCGACGGCCAGTTCGACATCGTGGGGAGCGGCCACCGTCAGGTCGCCGGCGCGGACGATGATGTCGCCCGCCTGCAGGCCTTGCTCTCCAGCGTCCGAGGAGTCCTTCACGCCGAGAACGAGCGCGCCGCGCGCGTCGGTCGGGACGCTGAGCCGCCGCTTCGCCCCTTCATCGAGCGCGCCAAGGGTCATGCCGAGCACATGCGGATGGTCGGCCGCCGGCGCGTCCGGCGCGGAAAGCGGCCCGTTGTCCTGGCCGTTCTGGTTGAGCGCCAGCTGCTCCTCCGGCGGGCGGACGCCGGAGTGGATGTCGATCGTCATCGCCTTGCCGTCGCGCAGGATCGCCAGCTGCAGGACCTGGCCCTCGTGCGATTGGGCGACCAGACGCGTGAGCTCGGTAGCGCTGTTGACCGACTGGCCGTCCAGGCCGACCACGACGTCGCCGGACTTGACGCCGGCCTTGTCGGCCGGGCCACCCGGGGCCAGGTCAGCGACGAGCGCGCCCTTGCGCTCGCCCATGCCGAGGCTCTCGGCGATCTGCGGCGTGACGTTCTCGATCGAAGCGCCCATGTAGCCGCGCACGATCTGGCCGTGCTGGATCAGCTGTTGAGTGACGTTCTCAGCGACGTCGGCGGGGATGGCGAATCCGATGCCGATGGACCCGCCGGACGGCGAGGCGATCTGCGAATTCACGCCGATGACCCGCCCGTAGGTGTCGAACGTCGGGCCGCCCGAGTTGCCGAGGTTGATCGGCGCGTCGATCTGGATGAAGTCGACGAAGCTGTCGCCGATGTCGCGGCCGTAAGCGGAAACGATGCCGGCGGTCGCCGTGTCGCCCAGACCGAGCGGGTTGCCGATGGCGATCACCCAGTCGCCGACGCGCGGCTTGGCGGAATTCTCGAAGTCCACGAACGGGAAATCGTGGCCGTCGACCTTGATCACCGCGAGGTCGGTCGCGGTGTCGTGACCGATCACCCGCGCGGGCAGGATGCGCCCGTCCTTGAGCGTGACCTTGATATCCTCGGCGCGCGTGATGACGTGGTTGTTCGTCACGATGTAGCCGTCCGACGAGATGAAGAAGCCCGAGCCCTGGCTCTCGGCCTTCTGGGTCGGCGCCTGGTCGTCGTCGCCATTGTCCCCGCCGGGCGGGCCGAGATTGGGCGGGTTCTGGAAGCCTGGGATGTTTTGCAGGTCGCGCATGCTCACATGCGAGGTGACGTCGATGGAGACGACGGCTGGCGATACGCGGTCGAAGATGTCGGCGAAGGAAAGCGGCGCTCCGGGCGGGGGTGCGAACACCGTGGCCGTCGAGGCCAGCCGGGTCTGCAGGTGGTCGACGCCCATGGCATTCGGCGTCACCCTGAGGCCGCCGGCCGCCAGGGCCGCAGCCGCAACGCCGGCCACGGCGATGCCGATGATGATGCCTGATTTCAGCGAGGCCATCGTCTGTTCGATCCTTGTCTCCGGGGACGGCTCGACACGCCGACGCCCGATCCGCCCAAACCTAAGGATCGGAGCGTACGGCGCCAATGGTCACCGTGCTCTTTCAGATCATGATAGGCGCTTTCGGAGACGCAACTGTGGCTGAACGGCGCCGGGATGTTCAGTTGTCTATCAGTGTTGAAAGACGCGCCATCTCGGCTTCGCTCAAATCGTCCGCGGCGGTTTCGGGCGGCGAGCGGCGGCGAAATAGAATCACGCCGGCCCCGGCGATGACCACGACAAACGGAGTGAGCCACAGGACGGCGTTGCCGAGCGAGAACCGCGGCTTGAGCAGGATGAACTCGCCGTAGCGCTGCACCAGCGAGGCCCTGATCTCCTGGTCGCTGTCGCCGGCGGCGACCTCGGAACGCACGAGTTGGCGCAGGTCGCGTGCGATATCGGCGTCGGACTCGTCGATCGACTCGCTCTGGCAAACGACACAGCGGATCTCGCGGAAGAGCGCGCGCGCGTGCGCCTCCTGGGCGGGGTTCTTCAGTCGGTCGGCCGGATCGGCAGCCGCGTTGGCGAGCAGGAACAGCGCGGCCGCGAGGGTGGCCAACCTGGCCCAGCTCATGTCGCCGGCTCCGGTGCGGCCCGAGCCGGTGCGGCGCGCCGCGGCACGCCCAGCCTGAGGCGGCGATCGGAGAGCGAAAGCGCGCCGCCCAGCGCCATTGTGAGGGGGCCAAGGAAGATCAAGCGCACGAACGGGTTCCAGTAGGCGCGCACCAGCCAGGCCGGCTGGCCATTGTTCGCCGTCCGCGGCTCGCCCAGCACCAGATAGAGGTCGCTCAGGCCGCGCACGCAGATGGCCACGCGCGAGGTGTTCTGCTGGTTCGCGGGATAGAAGCGCCGCTCGGGCCCTGCCTGGCAGATTGGCGCGCCACCCCGGGTCACCGACAGACTGGCCCGCTGTGCGCTGTAGTTCGGACCCTGGATGTCGCCGACGCCGACCAGCGCCAGCTGATAGCCTGCGACGCTCATGCTTTGGCCGGGGCCTAGCACTTTGGCCGCCTCGATGCGGCCGCTGGTCTCCAGCGCCGCGCCGAGGATGAAGACACCGAGCCCGAGGTGGGCGAGGCTCATGCCCCAGGACCCGCGCGGCAGGCTGAAGAGCCGCCGCCAGGCCTCGACGAAGCCGCCGCCGCGGACGCGCTGATAGAGCTCGGTCAGCGTGCCGGCGACGAGCCAGGCCGCGAGCGTGACGCCTGCGGCCGTGACGGCGTCGCCGGGCCGCGCAACAGCAAGCACAAGCGCGCCGCAGGCCAGCGCGAGCAGAGCCGCCGCCCAGAGGCGCTGGAACGCGCCAACCAGATCGCCCCGCTTCCATGGAATGAGGATGGCGATCGGCAAGAGCACGAGGACGGCCGCCATGATCGGCCCGAACGTGCGGCTGAAGTAGGGCGGTCCGACCGAGACCGCGTCGCCGCTGAGCGCCTGGCGGAGGAGCGGAAAGAGCGTGCCGAACAGCACCGCCGCCGTCGCCGCGGCGATGAAGAGGTTGTTCAACACCAGCATCGACTCACGGCTGATGGGCGCGAAGAGGCCGCCGGGCGCGAGCTTCGGCGCCCGCCAGGCAAAGATGGCGAACCCCGCGCCCGACGCCAGGCCGAGGATGGAGAGGAGCAGAATCCCGCGCTTTGGATCGATGGCGAAGGCGTGCACCGAGGTGAGCACGCCCGAGCGCACCAGGAAGGCTCCGAGCATCGAGAAGCTGAAGGCGACCAGGCCCAGAAACACCGTCCAGCCGGCGAGCGCGCCGCGTTTTTCGGTCACCGTCGCGGAGTGGAGGAGTGCGGTTGCGGCGAGCCAAGGCATGAAACTGGCGTTCTCGACCGGGTCCCACGACCACCAGCCTCCCCAGCCCAGCACGTAGTAGGACCAGAACGAGCCCAGCATGATGCCGATGGTGAGCAGGCTCCAGGCGGCGAGCGCCCAGGGCCGCACCCAGCGGGCCCAGGCGGTGTCGACCCGGCCCTCGATCAGAGCCGCCAGCGACAGGGAGAAGACCACCGACATGCCGACGTAGCCCGAGTAGAGAAAGGGCGGGTGGATGGCGAGGAAGGGGTCCTGTAGCAGCGGGTTCAGCGAACGCCCCTCGACCGGCGGATCGGCCAGCCGGATCAGTGGGTTGGAGGCAAACACCGTGTAGCCCAGGAAGAGCACGCCCAGCATGCCCTGGATCGCGACGGCGTTCGCCTTCAGCCGCGCCGGCAAGCCGCCGGCGAGAAGGGCCATCACGGCCCCGTAGCCGGTGAGGGCCAGGCACCAGAGCAGCATCGAGCCCTCGTGGCTGCCCCACACGCCGGTGATCTTGTAGAGCAACGGCTTGGCGGTGTGGGAGTTCTCCGCGACATTCATCACCGAGAAGTCCGAGGTCACGAAGGCGAACATCAGGGCGGCGAAGGCGCAGGCGGTGCAGATGAAGGCGCCGACGGCCGCGCCCTCGCCCGCCCCGGCAAGGGCGGTCGAGCCGCGCCAGCGGCCGGCGACGGAGAGCGCCGCCTGGGCGATAGAGAGCGCGAACGCCAGAACGAGGGCGAAAGAGCCGAACTCAGCGGTCATGACCCAGCTCCCGCGGCCCCGGTTCCCTGCCCTCGCCACTCGCCTGACGCCTTCAGCGCTTTGACCAACTCGCGCGGCATGTAGCGTTCGTCATGCTTGGCCAGGATCTCGCTGGCCTGGAAGACCCCATCGGAGCGGAAGGCGCCCTTGGCGACCACCCCCTGCCCCTCGCGGAAGAGGTCGGGCACCTCGCCCTTGTAGACGACCGGGTCCTGGCCCCGCAGGTCCGTCACGCTGAAGGCGATCCCGCCGTCGGCGGTCTTGCGCAGGCTGCCAGTCATCACCAGCCCGCCGAGCTCGATCGTGCGGCCAACCGGCACGCCCGCCGCCCGCGCCTGGCTCGGCGAATAGAAGAAGGAGACGGAGTCGCCCAAAGCGTAGAGCGCGAGCGCCGCCGATGCGGCGAGGATCGGCGCGGCGATGGCGACCGCCGCCAGGCGACGGCGGGCTTTGCGCGATTTCGGCAGCAGGCTCACTGTGGCGAGGCCTCCGCCTGTTCGACCCGCGCCCAGGCGTCGGGGCGGTTCTGGAATTCGGCGTGGGCCGTCTGCATCGCCGCCATGCGGTCCGGCTCATCGCCCAGCACGGCGTAGGAGCGGATCAGCCGGCCCCAGCCCTCGGGGTCGTTGGGTTGCGCCCTTAGCCGCGCGGCCAGGCGCGCGACCATGGCGCGGATCATACCCTGTTGGTCGCCATCGGACGTCTGATCATCGGGCGGCAGGGCGCCCGTCTTCTGCACGGCCGCGATCTGCTGCTGCAGAGCAGCACGCGCGGGGCTGGCGGCTGGCAGCAAAGCGAGCAACGCATTCCATTCGGCAAGGCCGCCCTTGACGTCTCCGCCAACGATTTTCGCCCGTCCGAGGTCGAAGTGCGCCGCCGGCAGCTCGGGGTTGAGCGCAATGGCTCGTTCGAACGCCTCCCGCGCCTCCGGCGACAAATCGTCGCCCGCCTGCATGGCGATCGTCTCGCCCAGCAGTTCCCAGAGCTCGCCACGCTTTGGATCGAGCGCGATCGCCTTCTTCAGATCCTGCTCAGCGGCGACCGGATCGCCGGAGTCGACCTCCGCGTGGGCGAGATAGACCAGCGGCACGGGGTCGGCGGGCCGTTTGGCCACGACCATGCGGAGAACCGCGGCCAGCTCCGGCGACGTCAACCGCTGGGCCGTGTCGTTGTTGCTGGCTGCTTCCATCCACGCCGCCAGGCGCCGGGCATAGGGTTGATCGGGCGTCTGCGGCGAACCGACGACGAGATAGGCGGCGAGTGCGACCAGGGGCGCTGTGACCGCAACCATGATCACGGCGGCCCGCCCCCCACTCCCTGCGCTGGCGGCGGGCGCCGCGTCGGCCGCCGCCAGCAGCCGCCGCGCGGCTTCCGCCCGCGCCGAGCGGCGCTCGGCGGCGGGCAGCAGGCCGCGCGCTGCAAGGTCGTCGATCTCGGAGAGCTGGCGGCGATAGACGGCAAGCGTCGGGTCCTCGCCCGGCCCGCGCGCCTGGGCGCGCGCGCTCCTGAGCACGATCAGGACGGCCACTGCGGCGGACAACAGGGCGGCCGCGATCCAGAAGGCGATCATGGCTCCTAGCTAAAGCAATTCGGCGCTAGTGTCCCGATTCCGAAGTTGGCAAGGGGCTTGTGGCCGGCTCAGACGAACCGCCAGGCGGCTCCACAGCGGCGATGTCAAGGCCGCGCGCGCCAGGACGATGCGCCCCGCTGAGGTCGGCCTGCTTCAGCGTGGCACCCGTGAAGTTGGCGCGGCTTAGATCCGCGAACACCATGACGGCGTGGTTCAGGTCGGCGTGGGAGAAGTCGGCGCCTTTGGCGATGCAGCGGGTCATGTCGCAGGGGAGCAACCGATCGCCGCCGATCAGAAGCGGCCCGAGCACCGCCTCGCGCAGGTCCGAGCCGGAGAGCTTGGCGCCCATAAGCCGCGCGCCGCGCAGGTCCGCCCGGCGAAGGTTGCAGGCGCGCAGGTCGGCGCCCTCGAGATGCGCGCCCTGCAGCTGCACGCCTTCCATGTCGAGGCCGTAGAAGACGGCGCCTTTGGCCGAAAGCGCAGTCAGGTTGTAGCCCTTGATGCTCTTCAGCGCGCGCAGGTCGGCGCCGTCGAACGAGGAGGGGGTGCCCTCCGCCCCTTCGGTCTCGCACCACTGGGCGTGGGCGGCGACCATGTCGGCATAGGGAAGCTCGGAGACGTCGCGGCCAGAGGGCTGGTCGGTGAGCGCGCCGTCCATGCGCGCGTCCGTCGTGTTGCAGGCATAGATGGTCGCGCCCACCAGCACCGCATCGCGCAGGTCGGCGCCGGAGAGGTCCGCGCCTGAGAGGTCGGCGCCCGCCAGGTTCGCGCCCGACATCGACGCCTGCTTCAGATTGGCGCGAACCAGCTTGGCGTCCTTCAGGATGGCGTCGGTGAAGTCGGCGCGCACGGCGATGACGCCGGAAAGCTTAGAGCGCTCGAGGTTGGCCCCGGCCAGGGTGGCGCCTTGCGCCTCGGCGACGCGCTGGGTGTGCTCGAGCAGCCGCAGACCCTTACCGCGGTCGACGGCGGCGATCGACCCCTCGCGCAGGTCGGCTTCGAACAGGTCGGCTCCGGTCAGGTCGGCGCCGCGCAGGCAGGCGCCACGCAGGTCGGCGCGGCGGAGCGAGCTCTCGCTGAAATCGGCTTCCTGCATGTCGGCGCCGAAAAACACCGCGTGGTCGAGGCGGGCGTTGGCGAACTTGCAGCCCACCAAGATCGCGCCGGTGAAATCGGCGTCGGAGAGATTCCGGCCGCGGAAGTTCAGCCCGGTGAGGTCCATCCATGAAAAAACGGCGCGCGCACCGCCCGGGCGGGCGGTCCAGAGGCGGTCGTGTTTGGCGCAGACCGCGTCGGCGTCTTCTTGCGTAAGACGGCGATAGTTACCGGCCGTGCTGTACGCGGACATGCGGACGTTCCGTGGCGAAGGGATGTTGAACGCACTATGACCCAGCGCCGTTAACGCAATCCTTCCGAGGGCTTAGGAATCGGCGAAGCTTCGATGCCTTCGGGCGCCGTGGCGTCAGCGCGCGGACCCCCCGGCCAGCGCCGCCGCCGGGAGCGCCTGCGCCCGCGCGCCGTCGAGATAGCTGGCCCGGGCCGGGCAGAGCCGCCCGTCGAGGCTGACCAGAAGCGGGTTGCCAGTCGGGATCTCGATACCGGTAATGATGTCGTCCGGCACGTTGAACAGGTGCTTGACGATCGCTCTCAACGAATTGCCGTGCGCGGCGACCAGCAACCGCTCGCCGGCCAAGAGCCTGGGCGCGATCACGTCGTCCCAGTGCGGCAGCACGCGCTCGAGCGTCGTCTTCAGGCTCTCGGTCGACGGGATCGGCTCGCCGGCATAGCGCCGATCGGCCGCGAAATCGTACCGCCCGCCGGGGTTCAGCGGCGGGGGCGGAACATCGTACGAGCGACGCCAGGCGCGCACCTGCTCGTCGCCGACCTCCGCGGCGACTTCGGCGTGCGTCCGCCCGGTCAGTCCGCCGTAGTGGCGCTCGTTCAGCCGCCAGGACTTGTCGAGCGGGATCCACAGCTGATCAGCCGCGGCGAGCGCGAGGTCTGCGGTGCGGATCGCGCGCGTCAACACCGAACAGAAGCAGCGGTCGAGCGCGATGTCCGCCGCCTTGATCAGCTCGCCGGCGCGAACGGCTTCGGCCTCGCCCTCATCCGTCAAGTCGATGTCGACCCAGCCGGTGAAACGCTTCTGAAGGTTCCAGAGGCTCTGGCCGTGGCGAAGCAGAACAAGCGTGGGCATTGAGACCTCCAGGGCGCACTCGGCTAGAGGCCGTCACCGCTTGCGTCAAGCAGCCCGGCCGCCTCGCGCACACGCGGTCGCGCTGCTATAGGCTCCGGCGCGCTATGTCCGACCGCATGTTCTTCTCGCTGGCCGCGTTGATCGCGATCTTGATGATCGCGCTGGCGACGGTTGCGCCGCAGGGCTTGGGCGCACGCTCTCCGGGTCCCTTCGGGCGCCCGTTGGCGCAGCCTGCCCCCGATCAGGCCGCGCTGGCGCATGCCGCCGCGGCGCTGGCGGGCCTTAGGACGCGCAAGTGAGCGGCTTCGACGCGGTCGCCGTCGCGCGGCGGGTGCTCGGCGTCGAGGCCGATGCGCTGGCGAAGCTCGCCCAGAGCCTTGGACCCGCCTTCGTCGAGGCGGTGGAGATCCTGGCCGCCGTCAAGGGGCGGGTGATCCTGACGGGCATCGGCAAGTCCGGGCACGTAGGCCGCAAGATCGCCTCCACGCTCGCCTCGACCGGCCAGCCGGCGCAGTTCGTCCACGCCACCGAGGCGGCGCATGGCGACCTCGGCATGATCGGGCCGGGCGACGCGATCGTTGCGCTCTCCAAGTCGGGCGGGAACAGCGAGCTTGCGCCGATCATCGCCTACGCCAGCCGCTTCTCCATCCCGCTGATCGCGGTCACCGCGGTGGCCGCGAGCACGCTCGGCCAGGCGGCCGACGTCGTTCTCCTGCTGCCGGAGGCGGCGGAAGCCGCTGAGGCGCTGGACGCACCGACGACCTCGACCACCCTGATGATGGCGCTGGGCGATGCGCTGGCGGTCGCGCTCTTGGAGCGACGGGGCTTCACCGCCAGCCACTTCGGCGTCTTCCACCCGGGCGGCAAGCTCGGCGCCTCGCTGCGCCTGGTCGGCGACCTGATGCATGGCCCCGACGAGCTGCCTCTGGTCACGCCCGCCACGCCTATGGGCGAAGCGATCGTGGTGATGAGCGCCAAGCGCTGGGGCTGCGTCGGCGTCTGCGACGGCGACGGCCGGCTCGTCGGCGTGATAACCGACGGCGACCTGAGGCGTCACATCGATGGCCTGCTCGATCACACGGCAGGCGAGGTGATGACCAGGACGCCGAAGATCGTCGACCCGAGCGATCTCGCCGCCCAGGCGCTGAAGCGGATGACGGAGGTTCTGCCGCCGTCGACGGTGCTGTTCGTGGTGAAGGATGCGCGCCCGGTCGGCATTCTGCACGTCCATGACCTCCTGCGCGCCGGAGTGATGTAGAAGGGGCTATGTCGCTTAAGCCCGTCCCGGCGCTCGCCGAGAACACCGCCGCCTACGAGACCACGGCCCTGGTCAAGCCGACCGGCTTTCGGGAATATGACGCCCGTTGGCTGCTCGGCTCGGAGATCAACCTGCTGGGAGTCCAGGCGGTGGGCCTGGGGCTCGGGACCTACATCCACGAGCTGGGCCAGTCGCGGATCGTGGTCGGCCACGACTATCGGTCCTATTCGCTGTCGGTAAAGCAGGCGCTGACGCTTGGGCTGATCGCCGCGGGCTGCGAGGTTTGCGACATCGGCCTGGCCACGACCCCGGCCGCCTACTTCGCCCAGGCCAACCTGGACATCGCCTGCGTGGGCTTCGTGACCGCCAGCCACAACGAGAACGGCTGGACCGGCGTGAAGATGGGCGCATCGCCGCCCCTCACCTTCGGGCCGGAGGAGATCGGCCGGCTGAAGGCGATCGTGCTGGGCGGTGAGGGCTGCGAGCGGCCGGGCGGACGCCTGACGCGGGTCGAAGGCCTGGCCGAGCGGTACATCGCCGACAATGCGGGACGCGTACGCCTGACGCGGCCGCTCAAGGTCGTCTGCGCCTGCGGGAACGGAACCTCCGGGGCGTTCGCGCCCGAGTGCCTCCGGCGCATGGGCGTGAGTGAGGTCATCGAGATGGACTGCGATCTCGATTGGACGTTCCCCCATTACAATCCGAACCCGGAAGACCAGGCGATGCTCAAAGCCATGGCCGCGCGCGTCGCCGAGACTGGCGCCGATCTGGCGCTCGGCTTCGACGGCGACGGCGATCGATGCGGGGTGGTGGACGACACGGGCGAGGAGATCTTCGCCGACAAGATCGGGCTGATGCTGGCGCGCGACCTGGCCCCGACCCACAAAGGCGCGACGTTCGTCGTCGACGTGAAGTCGACCGGGCTGTTCGCGACCGATCCGGTGCTGGCGGCGAACGGCTGCACGACGGTCTACTGGAAGACCGGCCACAGCTACATCAAGCGAAAGACCGCCGAGCTGCACGCCCTGGCCGGCTTCGAGAAGAGCGGCCACTTCTTCTTCAGCGCGCCGCTGGGACGCGGCTACGACGACAGCCTGACGGCCGCCGGCGCCATCCTCGGCATGCTCGACCGCAATCCCGGCCAGTCGCTGAGCGCCCTGAAACGCGCGCTGCCCGTCGCGTTCACGTCGCTCACCATGTCGCCCCACTGCGCGGACGAGGTGAAGTACGCGCTCGTCGAGCGGATCGTGGGCGAGTACGAAGCGCTGGCCGCAGCCGGCGGAACGATCCTCGGCCGCGCGATCAAGCAGGTGGTCACCGTCAACGGCGTGCGCGTCGCGCTCGAGGACGGCTCCTGGATCCTCGTTCGGGCGTCATCGAACAAGCCCGAGCTTGTGGTCGTGGTCGAGAGCATGCGCTCGGAGGACGACATGCGCGCGCTCTTCCGCGAGGAGGTGAAGCCCAGGCTGGCCAAGTACGCCGAGATCGGCGCATACAACCAAGAAATCTAGGCGACCGGAGATTCTGAAAGCCTATGCGCGTCGCCATGATCGGCGCCGGCTATGTGGGGCTGGTTTCCGGCGCCTGCTTCGCCGACTTCGGCCACACCGTCACCTGCATCGACAACGACGCCGCGCGCATCGAGCGCATCTCGGCGGGCGTCATGCCGATCTACGAGCCCGGGCTCGCGGAGCTGGTGGCGAAAAACGTGCGCGAGGGGCGCCTCAGCTTCACCGCCGAGGCGAAGGCCGCCGTTCCGGAGGCCGATGCCGTGCTGATCGCTGTCGGCACGCCGTCCCGGCGCGGCGATGGGCACGCCGACTTGAGCTTCGTCTTCGCCGCCGTCGAAGAAATCGCCGCCTATCTCGACGGGTTCACCGTCGTGGTGACCAAGTCGACCGTACCGGTCGGCGCGGGCGACCAGATCGAAGCGCTGATCAAGCGGCTTCGGCCCGACGCCGACGTAGCGGTGGTGTCCAATCCGGAGTTCCTGCGCGAGGGCGCCGCGATCAACGACTTCAAGCGGCCGGACCGGGTGGTGGTCGGGATGTCCGATGAGCGGGCGCGGTCGGTGATGACCGAGCTCTACCGGCCGCTGTTCCTGAACGAGACGCCGATGCTGTTCACCGAGCGGCGCACGTCCGAGCTGATCAAGTATGCCGCCAACGCCTATCTCGCGATGAAGATCACCTTCATCAACGAGATGGCTGACCTCTGCGAAGCCGTCGACGCGGACGTCCAGCAGGTCGCCCGCGGCATGGGGCTCGACAACCGCATCGGGTCGAAGTTCCTGCACGCCGGGCCCGGCTTCGGCGGCTCCTGCTTCCCGAAGGATACCCTGGCGCTGGTGCGGACCGCGGCCGATGCGGGCCGACCGCTTACGCTGGTCGAGGCGACGGTCAAGGCCAACGACCGGCGGAAGGCGGCGATGGCGGCCAAGGTGACCGACGCGCTGGGCGACGACCTGAGCGGCAAGACGATCGGCGTGCTCGGCCTGACGTTCAAGCCCAACACCGACGACATGCGCGAGGCGCCGAGCCTGGAGATCATCCCGGCGCTCATGGCCATGGGCGCGGCCGTGCAGGCCTTCGACCCCCAAGGCCGGGAGGCCCGCCAGCTCTTGTGCGGCGTCGCTTTCAAACCCGGCGCATATGAGGCGGCGGAAGGCGCCGACTGCCTGCTCATCCTCACCGAGTGGGACCAGTTCCGGGCGCTCGACCTCGACCGCGTCAAGGCGCTGATGCGGACCCCCGTGGTCGTCGACCTGCGCAACGTCTACCGCCCGGCGGAAATGCAGGCGCGCGGCTTCCGCTATCTGAGCGTCGGGAGGCGCGAGGCCTAGCCCCCGCTGAGTGCGCCGAAGATCATCAGCTCGGCGCCGTCCTCGACGGCCGTCGTCACGTCGCGCGCAGCGTCCTGGCCGACGTAGACGCGCATGTGCGGGCGTATCCGCGCCTGTTCGTCGACGACGCGGAACTTCAAGCCGGGGAAGCGGCGGTCGAGATCGTCGAGCACGGCGTCTACGGTCCGACCCGCGGCCTCCACGCGGCTTTGCCCGCCGGAATAGGCGTGCAGCTGCGAGGGGATCAGAACACTGATCATGCGAGCGTTGTTGCGACCACCGAGTAGATCTCGGGCAGGTGGGCGGCGATCGGACGCCAGCGCTCGCCCTCGTCGTCGCTGATCCAGACTTCGCCGCCGGTGGTGCCGAGATAGAGTCCGACCGGGTCGAGCGCGTCGGCGCAGAACGCCTGCCGCTTGACGGTGAACCAGCCCTGCACGGGCGGGAACCCGGCGTCCTGCCGCCGCCAGCTCGCGCCGGCGTCATCGGTCCGATAGACCGCGGGGCGGCCGGCGGGACTGACCCGAGGCCAGACGTCGGTTCCGTCCATCGGGAAGACCCAGGCGATGTCGGGGTCGCGCGGATGTGGCACGATGGTGAAGCCGATGTCGCCGATCTCCTCAGGCATCGCGCGCCCGATGCGCGTCCAGGCGTCGTCCGGCCGGTCCAAACGATAGATGCCGCAGTGGTTCTGCTGGTAGAGGCGGTCGGGCATCGCAGGCGCGTAGGCGATGAAGTGGGCGTCCTGGCCGTACTCCGGGAACGGATCGGGCAGGAAGGTGACCTCGACCCCTTTGTTCAGGGGCGCCCAGGTCTTGGCGCGATCGCGGCTTTCGAACACGCCCCCGGTCGAGGTGGCCACATACATGTGGGCGACATCGCGCGGATCGATCACGATCTGGTTCAGGAGCGGACCGTCCGGCGTGCCGGAGTCCGCCGGGACCCACTTTTCGTACATCTCGTGCTCGTTGAAGCCCGCGACGCTCGTCCAGCTCTCCCCGTTGTCCTCGCTGACGAAAAGGCCAGGCGGCGAGGTCCCCGCCCACCAGACGCGGGGCTCGCTGGCGTGACCGGGCTCGAGCCAGAAGCTGTGATCGACCGCGCGGGCCGCTTGGCCGTCGGCGGCCTTCGGGAAGGCCGGAGGACGCCTGGCCTCGGTCCAGGTCTGCCCGGCGTCCAGGGAGCGGAATACCGTCGGTCCGAGGTGGCCGGTCTTGGCGGCGATCAGCCGTACGCGAGGATCGCGCGGGTCCTGCACGAAGTGGTTGACGATCTGGCCGAGGAACAGAGGCCCGTCGAGGCGCCAATCGCCGCGCGCGCCGTCGTCGGCGAACACCCAGGCGCCCTTGCGTGTGCCGACGAGAATCTGAGTCTTGGTCATGAGCCGCGCCCTTATCGCTGCAGGTTGGCGAGATCCACTCCGTACAGGGCCGCGTTGCGCTGCATGTAGGCGGCCCGCGGTTCGATCGGCCGAGCCTTCAGGCTCGCCTCGAGGATGTCAAGAAAGGTGTGCCAGCCCATGGCGTTCTGCGACTCGAAGCGTTCGAGCACAGGCAGGTGGGTGAGCGCCAGGCGCACGCCCCCGCCCTCTGGCTCGAGTTCGAACGTGAGATACGACTCCGGAAAGGGCGATTGCGCCTCGCCGGGCGCAAACACGTTCCAGGTGTGGGCGAGCTTCCGCTGCGGGACCCACTGGGTGACGACGCCGCGGATGTGGCCGCCCATCAGCCGCACCTGGCCGCCTTCGCGCGGCTCGATCGTGCTGTCGTCGCCGTACCAATCGGATAGCTTGGCGCAGTCGGTCAGGTGCGCCCACGCCTGGGCCGCCCCGCCCGGCAGCAGGCGCTCGAAACGGATCGCTGGAACGCGCAGCATCTGGCCCAGATCGCTCATTCCTCTTGCTCCTTGGTCAATTGCGCCTCCAGGGCATCCAACCTCGCCGACCAGAAATGACGAATCCGCGTCAGCCAATCCGACATCTCGTCGATTCCAGCCGGGTCTAGCTCGTAGATCCGCCGCTGCGCCTCGGCGCGCACGCGCACCAGCCTGGCGTTCCTGAGGGTCTTGAGGTGCTGCGAGATCGCCGGCGCGGTGATGTCGAAGCGGCTGGCGATCTCGCCCGACGACAGCGGTCCGCGCGCAAGGGATTCGACGATGCGCCGGCGCGTGGGATCGGCGAGCGCGCTCAAGGTGTCCATGCGGACATCCTAAAGTATCTACTTAATTAAGTCAATTCTACATTAAGACGACGCGGCCGGCGATCGCCGCGCGCCTAGACGGCCGCCTGCTTGACGGCGCCAGCGATGTCGCGGACGACCTGGGCGACCAGCTTGGCGTCGTCGCCTTCGGCCATGATGCGGATCAGAGGCTCGGTGCCAGAGGGACGAACGACGATGCGGCCGGACGCATTCAGCCTGGCCTCGCCGTCGGCGATCGCCGCCTTGACGGAGGCATCGTCGAGGGGCTTGGCGCCATTGGCGAAACGCACGTTCTCGAGCCGCTGCGGCACGGGGTCGAACTGGCGAGCCAGGTCGCTCATCCGCTTGCCGGACTGCACGAGCACGGCCAGCACCTGCAGCGCCGCGATCAGGCCGTCGCCGGTGGTCGAGAAGTCGGACAGGATGATGTGGCCCGACTGCTCGCCGCCGATGTTGAAGCCGCCCTCGCGCATGCGGGCCATGACGTAGCGGTCGCCGACCGCCGTGCGCTCGAGGCTCAGGCCCCGCTCGGCCAGGAAACGTTCGAAACCCAGGTTGGAATAGATCGTGCTCACGACGCCGCCGCCCTTCAAGCGGTCGCTCGCCGCCCAGTCCGCGGCGATGATGGCCATGATCTCGTCGCCATCGACCACCTCGCCCCGCTCGTCGCAGATCAGGAGCCGGTCGGCGTCGCCGTCGAGCGCGATCCCGATATCGGCGCGGTACTCGCGCACGGCCTTGGCCAGCGTCTTCGGATAGGTCGAGCCACACTCGGCGTTGATGTTGAGGCCGTTGGGGCTGACGCCCACCTCCTTCACCTCGGCGCCCAGCTCGTAGAGCGCGGCGGGAGCGACCCGGTAGGCGGCGCCGTTGGCGCAATCGACCACGACGCGCAGGTCGTTCAGGTTGAGGCGGCGCGGGAACGTCCCCTTGACGATCTCGACATAGCGGGCCTGAGCATCGTCGATGCGTTGCACGCGGCCGAGCTCGGCCGGCTCGGCCAGGCCCTCCTGCAGGCCCTCGTCCATCAAGGCTTCGATCTTGAGCTCGATCTCGTCGGACAGCTTGTAGCCGTCCGGCCCGAACAGCTTGATGCCATTGTCGGTGTAGCTGTTGTGCGAGGCGGAGATCATCACGCCCAGGTCGGCGCGCAGCGAGCGGGTCATCATCGCCACCCCGGGCGTCGGCAGGGGCCCGAACAGGCGCACGTCCATGCCGACGCTGGCGAAGCCCGCGACCAGCGCCGGCTCGATCGTGTAGCCGGACAGGCGCGTGTCCTTGCCGATCACCACCAGGTGGCGGCGATCGCCGCCGGAGCGGAACAGCTTGCCGGCCGCCAGGCCCACACGCAGCGCCACCTCGGCCGTCATCGGATGGCGGTTGGCCTGTCCGCGGATGCCGTCGGTGCCGAAATAGGCGCGAGGGCTCATGGTCTTTAGGCTCTCCAGTTTTCGCGAAACGGTCGGAAATGCAGATTTATTCGGTTCGCGCGTCGCCGATGCTAAATCCAGGCCAGCGAGCCGCCAAGTCGCGCTCGATGTTAGACTGAACAGGCGGCCGGCGGAAGAACAGCCCCCGCGCGCGCTCAAACAAGGACATCCGAGCCTATGTGCGGCATTATCGGGATCGTCGGGACCTCGCCGGTCGCCGAGCGGCTGATCGACAGCCTGAAGCGGCTCGAATACCGCGGCTATGACTCCGCCGGCATCGCCGCGCTCGACCACGGGCGCATCGAGCGCAGGCGCGCGGCGGGCAAAATCTCCGGCCTCGAGACGCTGCTGCGCGAGGCTCCCCTGGCCGGCCATACCGGCATCGGCCACACGCGCTGGGCAACCCACGGCGCGCCGACCACGCGCAATGCCCACCCGCATGTCGCCGGCCGCGTCGCGGTCGTGCACAACGGCATCATCGAGAACTTCGCCGAGCTGAAGCGCGAGCTGACCAACGCGGGCCACGTCTTCGAGAGCGACACCGACTCCGAAGTGGTCGCCCAGCTGATCAACGCCGAGCTCAGCGCCGGGCTCTCGCCCTTGGAAGCGCTGAAGGCGGCGCTGGACCGGCTCGAAGGCGCATTCGCGATCGCGGTGATGGTCGACGGCGGCGAGGAGATCGTCATGGGGGCCCGGCGCGGGCCCCCACTGGTCGTCGGCTACGGCGACGGAGAGATGTATCTCGGCACCGACGCCATGGCGGTCGGCCCCTTCACCCAGCGCGTCGCCTACCTCGACGAGGGCGACTACGTCGCGATCGACCACAAGGGCGCTCGCATCTTCGACGCCGCCGGCGCGGCGGTCACCCGGCCGGTCGTCACCGTTCCGCCGTCGGCGGCCCTGGTCGAGAAGGGCAACTACCGCCACTTCATGGAGAAGGAGATCCACGACCAGCCCGACGCCTGCCAGCACACGCTGTCGAGCTATCTCGACCCGATCGCGGGCCGCGCCGCCGCGCCGGACGGCTTCGATTTCGCCAGCATCGACCGGCTGCACATCGTGGCCTGCGGCACCGCCTCGTACGCGGGCATGATCGGCCGCTACCTCTTCGAGCGCCTGGCCGGCCTGCCAACCGACGTCGAGGCGGCCTCCGAGTTCCGCTACCGCGAGCCGGCGGTTGCGCCGAGCGCGCTCTGCCTGGCGATCTCCCAGTCCGGAGAGACGGCCGACACGCTGGCCGCGCTCCGCTGGTGCAAGGCCAAGGGGCTCGCCACCGCCGCCATCGTCAACGTGCACGGCTCGACCATGGCGCGCGAGGTCGACCACTTCTGGCCCACCAACGCAGGCCCCGAGGTCGGCGTCGCCTCGACCAAGGCCTTCACCGCCCAGGTCGCCGTCTTGACCGCGCTCGCCATCGCCGCGGCCGTCCAGCGCGGGCGGATCGATACGACGGAGCAAGCGCGGCTGGTCGCCATCCTGATGGAGGCGCCCCGGCTCCTGGCCGAGGCGATCTTCGATGAGGACGCCATCCGTGTGCTCGCCGTCGACGTCGCCAGGGCTCGCGACGTCCTCTATTTCGGGCGCGGGACCATGTTTCCACTGGCGCTGGAAGGCGCGCTGAAGCTCAAGGAGATCAGCTACATCCACGCCGAGGGCTATGCCGCCGGCGAGCTCAAGCACGGACCCATCGCGCTGGTCGACGAAGAGACGCCGGTGATCGTGATCGCGCCGTCGGACGCGCTCTACGACAAGACCGTTTCCAACATGAGCGAGGTCATCGCCCGCGGCGGGCGGGTGATCCTGATCACAGATGCGGCCGGTGCGGCGCGGGCGCCGGAGGCGGCGCGGGTGATCGTCGCGCCGACTGCCGATCCGCTGATCGCGCCGCTCGTGTTCGCCGCGCCGATCCAGCTTCTGGCCTACCATGTCGCCGTGCAGAAGGGCGCGGACGTCGACCAGCCGCGCAATCTCGCCAAGTCGGTGACGGTGGAATAGCCGCCGCCGCGCGAGCCGGCTCCTATGGCCACGCGCCCGGCGAGAGGCTATGGCGAGCGCGATGTCCGCCATCAAAAAAGCCGTGCTGCCCGTGGCCGGGCTCGGCACCCGGGTCCTGCCGGCCACCAAGACAATTCCGAAGAACCTCCTGAACGTCGTCGACCGGCCGATCCTGTCCTACGTGGTCGCCGAGGCCAGGGCGGCGGGCATCGAGCACCTGATCTTCATCGTCGGCCGCGGCCAGGCGGCGATCGAGGACTACTTCGACCACCATCTGGAGCTGGAAGAGGCGCTGGCCGCGAAGGGCAAGCACGATATCCTCGCCGACGTGACGACCGATCTCGCCCGACCGGGCGAGATGAGCTTCGTGCGCCAGATGCGCCCCCTCGGCATCGGGCACGCGGTCTGGTGCGCCCGCCACCTGATCGGCGATGAGCCGTTCGCGGTGATCTATCCCGACATGGTCATGGACGCCGAGCCGGGCGCGATGGCCCAGGCGGTCAAGGCCCACGAGCAGGTGGGCGGCAACATCATCGTCGTCGAGCCCGCCCCGCCGGGCGAGGCGCACAAGTACGGCATCGTCTCGCTCGAGGGCGGCGAGGGAGGGCTGCGCAGGATGAACGGGATGGTCGAGAAGCCGGCGCCGGGGACCGAACCCTCGAACCTGTTCATCAGCGGCCGCATCATCCTCGAGCCCGATATCTTCGAACTGCTCTCGGCGCACGAGACCGGCGCCGGCGGCGAGATCCAGCTCACCGACGCTATGGCCAAGCTGATGCGCACGCAGCCCTTCCACGCGCTCGAGTACGAGGGAACGACCTACGACTGCGGCGACAAGATCGGCCTGCTCAAGGCCAATGTCGCCTTCGCGCTCAAGCGCCCGGACCTCGGCGCCGAGGCCCGGGCGGCGATCGAGGCTCTGCTGCGGCGCTAGCCCCTATAGTCCCGATACCAGGCGACGAACCGGCGCAGGCCCTCGGCCAGCCCGATCGTCGGCGCATATCCGATCAGCGCCTTGAGCTGGCTCACGTCGGCGAACGTGCCCGAGACGTCAGCTGCGGGCTTGGGTTTGGCGACAGTCCGTGCGGCAACGCCGAGGAGCGTCTCCAGCGTCGCGATCATGACGGCGACCGACTCCGGGTGTCCGGCGCCGATGTTCAGCACGCGGTGGCGAGGCCCATCGGGCGGGCGGGCGAGGACGGCGAGCAGTCCGTCGACCACGTCGTCGATGTAGGTGAAGTCGCGGCTAAGCTCGCCGTCGCCGAATACTTCGATCGCCTCGCCGGCCAGCATGGCGCGCGTGAAGGCGAAGTAGGCCATGTCCGGCCGGCCCCAGGGTCCGTAGACCGTGAAGAAGCGCAAACCGGTCTGCGGCAGGCCATAGAGGTTTGCATAGGCCTCGCTCATCAACTCGTCGGCCTGCTTGGTGGCGGCGTAGAGCGAGCTCGGCGGACCCAGCCGGTCGGTCTCCGCGAACGGTCGCCGCCCACTTCGCTCGCCGTAGACCGAGCTGGACGAGGCATAGACGAGGTGCTGGAACCCGGTCGTCGCGCGGCAGGCCTCGAGCACGGCCAGGTGCCCGACCAGGTTCGAGCGCGCGTAGGCTTGCGCGTTGTCGTAGCGGACGCCGGCCTGGGCGGCGAGGTGCGCGACGCGCAAGGCCCCGCTCTCGCGCATCAGGCGCGCGAAGCCTTCCGGCTCGGCGATGTCGAGCCGCGCGAGCGTAAAGCCCGCGCGCGCACGTAGGCGCGCCGCTCGCGCCTCCTTCAGGCCAACGTCGTAGTAGTCGTTGAAGCTGTCGACGCCGATCACAGAATCGCCGCGGTCCAACAGCCGCTCGGCGACGGCGTGGCCGATGAAGCCCGCCGCGCCGGTCACCACGATCGGTTCAGCCCCGCTCACCCGCCCGGCGGCCCCGCATCAAGGCTGCGCAGCCTCAATGCACGCAGCGGCGTTGTCCTAGACCAGAGCGAGCCTTGGAGTCGACGCAGGCGTCTTTGGCGTGCAAACCTGTCACGGAATCAGGATGAAGCCTCGGGGCGTGGGTGGGGCTCCGCCTGGGGGGTGCGTCGAGCGAGGCGGTCATGCGGGTGCTGATCCTTGGGGGCGACGGGTTCTGCGGCTGGCCGACCGCGTTGCACCTGTCTGCCAGCGGCGCCGAGATCGGCATCGTCGACAACCTCTCGCGGCGCGAAATCGACGAGGAGCTGGGCGTCCAGTCGCTGACCCCGATCGCGACGCTCACTGAGCGCCGCGCCGGCTGGAGCGAGGTCAGCGGGCGGAGCATCGAGCACTTCGCGCTCACGCTCGGCCGCGACTACGACGAGTTCGTGGCGCTCCTCGACGCGTGGAAGCCCGACGCCATCGTCCACTTCGCCGAGCAGCGCGCCGCGCCCTACTCGATGAAGTCGTCGAAGAACAAGCGCTACACCGTCTCGAACAATGTCTGCGCCACCCACGACGTCCTGGCGGCGATCGTCGAGTCGGGGCTCGACATCCATCTCGCCCACCTCGGGACAATGGGCGTCTACGGCTACGGCACGGCCGGCGGCGCGATCCCCGAGGGGTACCTGACGATCAAGATCGAGACCGACGACGGCTGGGTCGAGCGCGAGATCCTGCATCCGGTCGCGCCCGGGTCGATCTACCACATGACCAAGACGCAGGATCAGCTGCTGTTCCAGTTCTACGCCAAGAACGATGCGCTTCGGATCACCGACCTGCACCAGGGCGTCGTGTGGGGCTGCCAGACGGCGGAAACGCGCGCCGACCCGCGGCTGATCAACAGGTTCGACTACGACGGCGACTATGGCACGGTGCTCAACCGGTTCCTGATCCAGGCGGCGGTCGGCCATCCGCTGACCGTGCACGGCTCCGGCGGCCAGACGCGGGCCTTCATCAACATCCAGGACACCGTGCGCTGCATCGCGCTCGCGCTAGCCAACCCGCCGGCCAGGGGCGAGCGGGTCGCCATCTTCAACCAGATGACCGAGACGTGGCGCGTGCGGGACCTGGCCGGGATGGTGGCCCGCCTCACCGGCGCGCCCGTCGAGTTCGTCGCCAATCCGCGCAACGAGGCCAAGGAGAACGAGCTCTCCGCCCGCAACGACATCTTGATCAAACTGGGCTTGCAGCCGATCACGCTGGAGGCCGGGCTGATGAACGACATCGTCGAGATCGCCCGCGCCTACGCCAATCGCGCCGACCTCTCCAAGATCCCGAGCGTGTCGGCGTGGAACGCCGAACGCGCCGCCGCCCTGGCCGCCCAGGACCGCGACGACGAGGAACAGCTGCGCGCCGCGCAGTAGGGCCGGCTTTCGAGCGCTTGCGCCCCGGCGTACATGTCCCCGATGGCGGCTCTGCCTCCCAACTTCACCCTGCTGCAGGTGATCCCCGAGCTGGAGACCGGCGGGGCCGAGCAGACGACGTTGGATGTGGCGCGAGCGGTGGTCCGGGCGGGCGGGCGCGCGATCGTCGCCAGCCGCGGCGGACGCATGGCCGGCGAGCTTGCGGCCCGCGGCGGCGAACTGGCGGCCCTGCCGGTGCATTCGAAGAACCCGATCGTTATGCTCGCCAACCGCAGCCGACTGGCGCGCCTGATCCGCCAGGAGCGGGTCAGCCTCGTGCATGTCCGCTCGCGCGCCCCGGCGTTCGCCGCCTTCGCCGCCGCCAAGGACGCGGGCGTCCCCTGCATCGCGACCTATCACGGGCTTTACGGCTCGGGTAACCCGCTGAAGCGGTGGTACAATTCGGTGATGACGCGTGGACCTGTCACCATCGCCAATTCCGACTTCACCGCTGGGCACGTGGTCGCCGAACACAACATCGCGCCGGCGAAGGTCGTCGCCATCCCGCGCGGCGTCGATCTGGCGCGGTTCGATCCGGCGGCGGTGGCGCCCGCGCGCGTCGCGGCGTTGGAGGCGGCATGGGGCCTGCGCCCGTGCACGACGCGCTTCCTGCTCGCCGGTCGCCTCACGCGCTGGAAGGGCCAGATGCTGCTGGTCGAGGCGGCTGCGCGGCTGGCGGCGCGCGGCATGGGCGACTTCGTCGTCGTGCTGGCGGGGGACGACCAGGGGCGCCAAGCCTATCGGCAAGCGCTTGAAACCGCCATCGCCGCACACGGCCTGGCCGGGCCGGTGCGGCTGGTCGGTCACTGTGATGACATGCCCGCGGCCTATCTTGCCTGCGACGTCGCGCTGGCGCCGTCGTTGGACCCGGAAGCATTTGGACGCACCGCTGTCGAGCCGCAGGCGATGGGCCGCCCGGTGATCGCCGCCGACCATGGCGCCCCGCGCGAGACCGTGCTGGCCGGCGAAACCGGTTGGCTGGTTCGACCGGGAGACCCGCAAAGCCTCGCCGACGCCATGGCGCAAGCCATCGAGGCGGGGCCCAAGCGCCGCGCAGCCATGGGCCGAGCCGGCATGGCTCGCGCCCGGCGACTTTATTCCGTCGAAGCCATGTGCGAAGCCACGCTTCAGGTTTACGCAAGGGTGCTGGAGAACTGCGCTGGTGGCCCGAAAGTCGCGTGAAATCGCCAAGATCCTCGTGATCAAGCTCGGCGCGCTTGGCGATTTCGTCCAGGCGCTGGCGGCGATGCAGCACATTCGCGAGGCGCACCCGAAGGCCCACATCACGCTCTTGACCACCCCGCCGTTCGAGGCGCTGGCCCGCGCCAGCCCCTACTTCAACGACGTGGAGAGCGACGGGCGGCCGGAAGGCGTGGGCGACACCATCTCGATGATCCGCCGCCTTCGCCGCGCCCACTACGACCGCATTTACGACCTGCAGACCTCGTCGCGCTCGTGCCTCTACTTCTGGCTCCTGCAGCCGTTCGCGCCGCAGTGGTCGGGCGTCGCGTTCGGATGCAGCCTGCCGCAACGCAATCCGGACCGAGGGCGGATGCATACGCTCGAGCGGCAGGCCGACCAGCTTAGGGCCGCGGGCATCTGGTCGAGCGCCCCGATCCACCCCGGCTCCGCTCCGCCGGCCGACCTGAGCTGGATTCTGAAGAAGGGCCCCGCCGCACGTCCAGTCTCGGCCAGCGCCGGGCGCCCATACGCCCTGCTCGTGCCCGGCAGCGCCGCCCACCGCCAGGAGAAACGCTGGCCAGTGGAGCGGTTCGGCGAGCTGGGCGAAGTCCTGCGCAAGCGCGGCCTGGACATTCTGATCCTCGGCGGCATGCAGGAGAGCGCGCTGGCGCGCGCCATCCAGCGCAAGGTGCAGGCGCGTGACCTGACCGGGCGCACCGATTTCGCCCAGATCGCCGCGCTCGCCGCCCGCGCGACCGTGGCGATCGGCAACGACACGGGACCGATGCACCTGATCGCCGCCGCCGGCGCGCCGACGCTCGTCCTGTTCTCATCGGCGTCGGATCCGACGCGGTGCGGTCCGCGCGGCCATGTCGCCGTGCTGCAGGCCGACAAGCTCGACGATCTGCCGGTGAGCCAGGTCGTCCAGGCGGTCGAACTCTTGGTGCCGGCGCCGCCGCCCTTCGTCTGGCGGACAGCGCCTTGATCGGCGCAAAGCGCTTCGTCATATGTCAGTAGAAGCGTAAGGCTTTCGCGACTACGCTTCATCCATCAACGGCTCAAGGAGAGCTTGCCTATTCGTCGTCCCATGCCCGCGCCGCCGTCCAAGGACGGCCCGCGCATCAATGAAGATATCCGGGTCCCGCGTGTGCTCCTGATCGACGAGCACGGTGAAAAACAGGGGATCATGCCCACCGCCTCCGCGCTCGAAGCCGCCGAGGAAGCTGGATTGGACCTCGTTGAGGTCTCGCCGAACTCCGATCCGCCCGTCTGCAAGATCCTGGACTATGGCAAGTACAAATTCGAAGAGCAGAAGAAGAAGGGCGCCGCGCGCAAGCGGCAGAAGCTGGTCGAGATCAAGGAGATCCGCCTCAGGCCCAACATCGACACGCACGACTACGACGTCAAAGCGCGCGCCATGCACCGGTATTTCGAGGAAGGCGACAAGGTGAAGGTCACCCTGCGCTTCCGCGGCGGCGAGATGCGCCACCCCGAGCTCGGCATGAAGCTGCTGCAGCAGGTGCGCAGCGACTTCGAGCCCGTGGCGAAGGTCGAGTACGAGCCCCGCATGGAGGGGCGCCAGATGATCATGATCCTGGCGCCCCGGTAGGCCGCGCGACCGCCTGGCTGTTGCCGCGCGGTACCGATCCCTAGGAAAAGCCGCCCGACCCGGGCCGTAGGGCCGCGCCGCGCAGCACGCTTTCTTGCCCGCGGCGGCGGCACAGCTTACCTCCGTTCACATGTCCGCCATCACGCCCGATGAAGCGGCGCTGCGCTCGTCACGCGCGGCGCTCGCCACCTTGCTCATGGTGATGGTGATCAACATGCTGGGCTTCGGCGTCATCGTGCCGCTGTTGCCCTTCTACGCCCGCTCGTTCCACGCGCCCGGCTGGCAGATCGGCCTGTTGTTCTCCGCCTATTCCGCCGGCTCCTTCTTCGGCGAGCCCTTCTGGGGCCGGCTCTCGGACCGTATCGGCCGCAAGCCGCTGCTCGTCTCGACGGTCAGCGCCAACTGCCTTTGCTACCTGGCGCTGGCGTTCGCGCCGAACATCTTCGTCGGATGCCTTGTGCGGTTCCTGGGCGGCATGGCCGGCGGCAACAGCTCGGTGGTGCAGGGCTACATCGCCGACGTGACGCCGGTGGAATACCGCTCCGGGCGCATGGCGGTGCTGGGCGCCGCCTACAACATCGGTTTCATCTTCGGCCCCGGCCTGGGAGGCCTCTTGGCGCGGCCCGGCGAAGGTCCCGCCGGGTTCCAGCTGCCGCTCCTGGTCTCCTCGGCGCTCGCCGGGATCTCGGCGCTCGGCATCTTCCTCATCGTGCGCGAGAGCCGCACCCATGTCGGCCACGCCGTCGTCCAGGGCCCAAACCGGTGGACCATGACGGGTCGCGCGCTCAGGCACCCGGTGGTCGGGCGGCTGATGATCCTGACGCTCGTCGCTGGCCTGGCCTTCAACGGAATCGAGTCGACGTTCGGCTTCTGGGCAACGCACCGCTACAACTGGACGCCCGCCAACATCGGCTTGTGCTTCACCGTGGCGGCGATCACCTCGGCGCTCGGCCAGTCGCTGCTGACGGGGGCGTTGTCGCGGCGATACGGCCAGGCGCCCATGCTCGCGTTCGGCATCGTGGTGACGGTGATCTGCTTGACGCTGCAGCCATTTTCGCCGTGGGGCGCCACGACCATCCTGATCATGTCCGTGATGTCGCTGGGCCAGTCCGTGGCGTTCCCCAACACCTCGGCGCTGATCTCGCGCTCGACCGACCCGGACCGGCAGGGCCAGATGCTGGGCCTGAACAACGCGATGGGCGGCATGGCCCGGCTGATCGGCCCGCAAGCGGCGCTCGCGCTGTTCTACTGGCGGGCGGACGCGCCCTTCTTCGTCGGCGCGGCGGTGACCGCGCCGGCCATCCTGCTGGCGCTCGGCGCTGGGCGAGCGGCGAGCAAGCTCACGCCCGAGCGCGCTCTTGCGCACGAACGCCGCCGCTACTGAAGCGTGCGGGCCCCGGCCCGGATGTCCGACGGGGTCGCCCCGTAGCGGCGCCGGAAGCTGCGGTTGAAGTAGGACACATCGCCAAAGCCGCAATCGAACACGAGCGAGGCGATGCTTCTTTGCGCCTGCCGCGGATCGCTCAGCATCCGGTGCGCGCGGGCCAGGCGATGATCGAGGACGAAGTCGGAGAAGCTCGTCCCGTCCCGCTCGAACAGGCGCCGCGCGTGCCTGGGCGTCATGCGATGGCGTTGCGCAATCGCCGCCAGCGTCAGGTCCTGGCGGTCGAGGTGCTGCAGGATGTCGGCCTTCATCGCGTGCAGCCGCGCGGCCGCGAGCCCGCGCGCGCCGGCGATCTCCTCGGCTTCGCGCCCGGCGCCCACCGCCAGCGCGATCAGGTCGTGTACGTGGGTGACAACGGCGTGCCGGAGCTCCGGCGCGGCCTTGACCTCCGAGTCGCCGAGCAAGCCGATGTAGCGGCGAAGCAGGCTGAGCGGCCCGGACTGCGCGGGAATAGGCTGCAGCAGGGCATCCTCGGCCACCGGCGAGAGCGCCGCCAGCGCGGAGCGCGGGACGCAAAGCGCCAGCATGGCGCCCGCCGTGGCTCGCGTGATGGAAAAGGCGTCGCTGGCCGAGATCAGACAGGCCTGGCCCGCGCCCTGCGCCAACGCACGGCCCTGGGACTGGACGGTCCAATCCCCGGCGAGGTTGATCACGAGCCCGAAATCGTCGTTGCCGTCGGCCGCCAAGTTGGCGCGTGTCCGTTCCACGTGGGAGGCGCTGACCGCGCCGGCGAGGATGCGAAGGCCCGGCAGGGTCGTGACGGTCAGATCAGCGAAATAGTCGCGCTCGGGCAGCCGCTGGACGTCCAGCTGCATGACGGTGCGGCCCAGGATCTCGCGCCAGACGCCGAGCCGGTCGGCCGGCGGCGTCTCGTGGGTCGGAAGCCGAAACGAGGCGAAATGACTCCCCGCTGAATCCACGCCCCTCCCCTACGCAATATGCCGGCCGGTCGTACCACGGACCCACGGCGACTTGAAGAAAACGGTCCGCTCCGTCCAAGCTGGATGTCCGCCCCGTCCAAGTCACGCGCGCGGGTTCGGGCCTAACCTTCCCCACAAGCACGGCCACCTCCGGCGTCGCCCGCGCCGGCGGCCGCGCCACCGACCCGCCCCCTTTCATTGCCATTGGGGGCGGGTCGTTCGTTTTTGAGGCCGTCGCGAGGCCGAGGCTCAGGCGTACGATTCCGTCATCGCCGAGTAGACGAGCGTCCGCATGTCGCGGCGGAGCGTCAGGCGGGCGGCGCTGCCCATGACCTGGGTCATGAACACCACAGCGAGATCCTCCTTCGGGTCGATCCAGAAGGCGGTCGAGGCCGCGCCGCCCCAGTGGTACGCGCCGACCGTGCCCGGCAACCGCATCTTGGCCACGTCGAGATTGACCGCGCAGCCGATCGAGAAGCCCATGCCGTCGTAGCCCGACTCGCTGAAACTTCCGGGGGTGGCCATGTCGACCATCTGGGCGCCGTTCGGCAGGTGGTTGAGGCTGAACAGCGCCACCGTCTTCGGCGACAGGATCTGCACGCCGTCCAGAATGCCGCCGCCCAGCATCATTCGGCAGAAACGCATGTAGTCGTGGGTGGTCGAGACCAGCCCGCCGCCGCCTGACTCGAGCAGGGGAGGGGCGGCGAAGGTGCTCTTTCCGGCGTCGTCCTGCATCTTGAGCCCGCCGCCGTCTTTCGGCTGGTAGCAGGAGCAGAACCGGTCGGTCTTCTCCGGCGGCACCCAGAAGGCCGAGTCGTTCATGCCCAGCGGCTCGAACAGCCGGGTGCGCAGGAATTCGCCGAAGCTCATGCCCGAGAGCTTTTCGACCAGATAGCCCATCACATCGATCGCGATCGAGTAGTTCCAGCGCGCGCCCGGCGAGAAGTCGAGCGGAAGCTGTGAGACCTGCTCGATCATGCCGGCTAGTCCGCCTGGGGTCTTGTGGCTGTTGATTTGCATCTTGCGGTAAGCGGCATCGACCGCCGTCCGCATCACGAAGCCGTAGGTGAGCCCGGACGTGTGGGTGACAAGGTCCACGACCTTCATCGGCCGCTCTGGCCGCGTCGTGACCCATGACTGCGGCGCATCGGGCAGCACCGACGAAATGCCGCTCTGATAAACGCCGAGGTCTTTGAACGACGGGATGTGGGTGGAGACCGCGTCGTCCAGCCCGAGCTTGCCCTCCTCGACCAGCATCATCAGCGCCACCGCCGTGATCGGCTTGCTCATCGAATAGATGCGGAAGATAGCGTCCTCTTGCAGGGACTTGCCGCGCTCGAGGTCCATGGAACCCGCGATGCCCGTGTGGGCGACCTCGCCGCGGCGATAGACCTGGGCGATGAAGCCGGGCAGCATCCCTGAGTCGACATAACGCTCGGTCATCACCCGATCGAGCAGGTTGAGTCTGGCCCCCGACAGGCCCACCGACTCGGGTCGCAACCGTCCCTGGCTTCCATCCATTTCGAACTCCTCCTATGCGCGAGCCTTTCGAGAGGCTCCTAGCAGATGGAGGGCCGGCGGACGAGACTTGACCTTGCGGCAGGCCCGAACCCGGTTGACGGCAGCGGGCCAACCTTGCTCAAGTCGCCCCGGCTCCCGGCGGGGGCACGAGAGAATTTCAAGAGGAAGCGCCATGGCCGCCAAGTCATTCCCCATCGAAGCCAGCCACATTCTGATGTTCGCGCGTTCGATCGGGGACGAGAACCCGGTCTATACCGACGCCGACGCCGCCAAGAAGACCGAGGTCGGCGGCATCATCGCGCCGCCCACCTTCGCGCAGGCGAGCGCCCAGTTCGATCCTGACTATTTCCTAAGGCCCAAGGTCGGCCAGCCCTGGTTCGGCTCGGGCAAGAACCCGACCGGCGCCGCGCCCCGCGGGGGCGGTGGAGGCGGTGGTGGTGGAGGCGGCGGTGGCGGAGGCGGCGGCCTGCACGCCGAGCAGCATTTCGAATACCACCGGCACCTGCGTCCCGGCGACGTGCTCACCGCCACGACCCAGCCCGGCAAGACCTGGGAGCGCGAGAGCCAGCGCGCCGGCAAGCTGGTGTTCTCAGAGAGCGTGACCGAGTACCGCGACCAGAAGGGCGAGCTGGTCATCACCGCAAGAGGCGTCGGGGTGCGCACCGAACGCCCTGTCGCCGCGCGCTAAGGAGAAATCACATGGCTCTCAGCGCATCCAAACTGAAGGTGGGCGACACCCACACCGCGCGCCTGGTCGAGGACCTGAAGCGCACCCAGATCGTCCAGTATGCGGGCGCCTCGGGCGACTATAACCCGCTGCACACCGACGAGATCTTCACCACCAAGGTCGCCGGCTACCCGTCGGTGTTCGCCCA